>OCGZ01000025.1_pt1 | contig 184032 bp, 172 predicted proteins | sample 1538711 | NCBI WGS metagenome assembly OCGZ01 (sample SAMN04571720, study PRJEB22368) | human gut metagenome | biome: human gut; material: stool | host: Homo sapiens | place: Luxembourg | collected 2012-08-17
AAAGTAAAATCCCCGAAAAGTGGCTTCACGCCTGGCTTTTCGGGGATTTTTGTTTAGCTGGGAGATAGCCTTCGGAGGGGAATGTGGGCGCTAATTGCCCTAATTTCCCGGAAAGTTTTTTTGAAATGCAAGTCAAGATGCAAGTCAAAAAGGGCAAGAAACAAGTCAGCCGGACTGTGTACAGGACTTTTTGAGGTAAGTGTCCAGACGGTTTATTTTCTTCTTCTTGAATTTTTTGTCGAGGGCGGTATAGATGCCAAGCGTGACCGAGATGTCTTTGTGGCCCATCTGGTCGCGGGCGGTCATGACGTCCACACCGGCAAAGTACATCAGAGTGCAGAAGGTATGGCGGAGCTGGTGCGGGGTGAAGGTGTCGATGCGCATGGGCAGGCCGCCCGGGCGATTTTTGTTCTGCTGGCCGTCGTAGCCGTACTTGACGTTCAGGTCGCGCATATAGCTTTCCCACAGACGCTTCCAGCCCTGCTCGGTCATCTGCTGGCCTTTGTGGTTGTGGAGCACATAGAAGCAGCCATCCTGCTGGGTGCGAAGATAATCGACAAGAACTTTGGGGATGCTGACGACGCGGACGCCGGTAGGGGTCTTGGTGATCTTGACTTTCTTGGCGCGGAAGTCGTAACCTTTGTTGACCGTGATGGTGGCGTCGTCGAGGTCGATGTCGGCCCAAGTGAGGGCGGTGGCCTCGCTGCGGCGGAGGCCGGAGTAGAGCAGGAGCATGGCGGCTCGCTGGGCGGCGTGGGGTGTCTCACGGATCCAGCGCTGCTGCGCCTCGGTGAGGGGGTCGCGCGGCTCCGGCGCAGCCCCGGCGGGGGTGATGGTCTTGACCAAAGGGTTGTACATCACGATCTCCGGGATGGCGAGGTCATACGCCGCCTTGGCGCTGCCGCGCAGGTTGGTGAGGGTGAAGTGGGAGAGAGGCGGCTTGCCGTCATGCCAGTCGGCCAAGTTGTTGAGCACCTGCTGGAAGTCGGCCGCACGCAGCTCAGACGCCGGGACGTCCACCAGCTCGCCCCAGTGGGCCTTATTGGTCGCCAGTCGGTCAATGCTTTTCTGGCCGATGCCCTTTGCCTTTTTGGCGGCAATGAGGTTATCGTACAGGGTGCCTAAGGTGGCTTCGGCCTGTTCCGGGTCCATGCCCTTGCTGACGGCAGAACGGAAATCATCCGCAGCGGCTTTGGCCTCACGGAGAGTCGAGCCATAGAAGGTCTTGTATTTGCGTTTCCCGTCCGGGCCTTTGCCGAGGTAGACCTGACAGGAATACCGTCCATCGGCACGCTTTTTATTTTTGGCCATAAAAACTCCTTTCCGACTTGCTTGCCGATGCACATGAGGTATGGTATACTGGATGTGTCAGCAGGCAGAGAGTCATTGACTACGTTTTTCTCCGACATTGCACCCCTATGCGCACCCCGGCAGCTTTTTCGTACAAGGCTGCCGGGATCTTTTTTTACACAAACGCCCCCGCTGGTGGAAACACTGGCGGGGGCGTTTGGTTATGTATCGGCGCTCAGGAGGTCGGCGGGTCTGATGTGCAGGATGTTACAGAGTGCAAAGAGATTATCTGTTTTGGGCTGGCCTGCGCCTCGCTCATAATAGCCGATCGTACCGGTGGTGACATCGAGCTTCTCCGCCAATTCCTTCTGCGTCAGCCCGGCGGCCTGCCGTGCCTCCCGGATGATGCGGGCAGATTCGGGATGGGGACGGGTGGACATAAATAAGCACCTCGATTCAAAATGTTGCAGGAATGTATACTACTTTTGAGAAGGCGGAGATTCGAGCATTTGACGTACCTTTTCTGCGGTCCAATGACTATCGGACTCAGATAAGGACTCCTCTTTGGAGTAGCCTTCGCTATAACCGTCTTCATATCCAGCCTTATAACCGACACGCCGGCCAACCTTAAACCCGTTGGAATATCCGTCCATATGGGCGGTCTGGGCGGATTCTTGAATTTCGTTAATAAAAGGGGAAGAAGGCGTAAAGTGTGGGGCAAAGTACCCTTCGCCCATAAATAGTCCAATAAAGAAAAGTAGGCAAGCCGATACAGAAGTTAAAAAGAAAAGTTTTTTATATTTAAGTAATATTCTTTCAGCTTTATCAGTTTGACCACTCCAGTATACGGCATCATGTCCGCCAATTTCAGCTGAATCAAGACACGCCGCAAGATGAATGTTTGCTGAACGAAGTTGAGAAGATAAATTTGTATTTTTGAGTTCTTCTGATTCGTAAAATCCTGCCCACTCTTCTGCGGTATGACCTTTGAATTGAACAGGATTTGTAATATTGCCGTCTACCTCTTCCAGAGTGCGCTGATTATAGTCGGATTCTTTTTCTTTTAATAGTCGGTCTGTTCGTAGATACTCATTGAACCAATATTCTACAGTGTGGCCTTCAAACAACTCAGGTTCGGGCTCGGAAGGAGCTTTTTGCCGCAAGTCCGCTACTTCGGTACGGAGGTCGGCAATCGTTGACTGATACAACGCACAGTTCTTTTCAAGGCTCAAATATTTGTCACGCCATTCAATGGCGCTGTAATCATCCGGCATCTGAGTCTGTGTTTGTGATTCAAAATATCTATCCGCCCAATATTTTGCGCCATGACCAAGATAAGAACCGGCCATGATAAAACCCTCCTCAATTCAGTCTTTATGCTTCTTTCGTAACCATGACATTCGGAGACTGTTTTTTATAGTAACCGGTGCGATTCAAATCCTCAGCATAGCCGATAACTTTTTCCTGCCCCTCTTCATTCAGCTGATCAAAGACAGCTAAAAGAGTGGACTGCTGGGGAGTGAGCTGTACATTGGCCTGCTGTGCAGAATCCTCCATGCCCATCAAATAAGTTGGAGTAGTATCCAGAACGATGGCGAGTTTTTCCAAAATAGAGCGTTTAAGATTGACGACAAGGCCGTTTTCATATTTATAAATGGCCGCTTTCTGTACACCAATTCTTGCGCCCAATTCTTCCTGTGTCATCTGGTGCTCGATGCGAAGCTGGCGTATCCGTTCGCCAGTGGTCATGAAGCATCACCTCTTTTGTTTGTTGTGTCTTAATAATACCACATAAAATCTAAAAAGCAAGAAAAAATATCTTGACAGGATTCGAGAAAGATGCTAATATCTAAGTATCCTAAAAAGATACGGAGGTGGTAGAGATGAATAAACGGAAATTGAATGCGGTGATGCAGTTACATGGCGAGTCACAACAGAACTTAGCAGATTATCTGCAAATGAGTCTTTCCCGTCTGAATGCTAAAATCAATGAGTATCGTGGGGCGCAGTTTCGGCAAAATGAAATTGCAGCGATTCAGGAGCACTATGATTTGTCAGCGGAAGAGGTTAATGAAATATTTTTTGCTTCGTTAGTATCTCAAAAAGATACCGACGACCCGCCGAAGAGCGCGTGAGGGAGGAGGAAAGACATGGAAGAAATGCTGAAGAATCTGAACGGGCCGTGGAGCAATGCGGCCTGCATGGGCTACTGTCTGATCGCAATGCGGCGGGCTCATATATGCCGCGGTCCACAGCTCAGGGTGCTGAGAGAATTGGAGCTGTGTTTTGACGATGTGAGCATCGAAGACGCGGAAAAGGCTGGCTATGCCAATACGGCTGGTTATATCAACACGGAGGGATAAGAAATGAACCGTTACATTATCGTTATTCCGGCGAAGAACCGGAGTTTTCTGCTCGAGTGTGACGAGGGGGACGGCGCGAAGCTGGAGACCCTGCAGAAGCTGGTGAGCGGGTATGTGGAGACCGTGCCTGCGGCGCTGGACGCCACCTGGGCGCGGGAGGAGGCCGACCGGCTGGTGCTGCTGGTGGACGAGGACGGCCGCCTGAAGTGCAAGGCCGCGAACCAGAAGGCCACGCGGCTTGCCCCGGCGGACGTCACGGAGAACGGCAAGCAGCCCATCGTGGGCGCTGCCGTGCTGATGTTCCAGCGGGGCGACAAGCTGCTGGGGTTTACAAAGCACGTGGCCGACACCATTTGCAGCGAGTGGCTGTGAGGAGGGGATGACCATGCGGAAGGCGAAGGTCTGGGACGCAAGACAGCTGCCCGCGTATCTGACTGTGGTGCAGTACGGTGAGCTGATGGGCATCTGCCCGAAGACGGTGCGGCGGATGTGTCAGCGGGGCGAGCTGCCCGCCCACAAAGAAGGGCCGAGGCTGTGGCGCATCGACAAGAACGCCGCGCTGGAGCAGCGGCAGGAGACCATGGAGCTCTGTCGGCGGAACGCCAGGAAGGCCCCGAAAAACAAAAAGCCCGCCGGTGCTGGAACACCGACGAGCTTTCGAGTGACAGGTTGAAGGGCCTATCACCAGAACGATTTTACCACAGAGAAGGGAGAATTGCAATGAAAATGAAGATACAGGCGCTTTACCTGACCGGCACTGCGCTGCTCATCGGCGCGGCGGGGGTGGGCGACAGCATCACCTTTGACGCCGTGGGCAGCTGGACGGGCGCGGCCATCGTGACTGTGCTGATGGCCGCCGGCGGCATCGTCTGCTGGGGCTATGGCCGGGGCCTGGAGATCGAGCAGGCAGAGAAGGCGCAGCTTGCGCCGGTACTGCCGGAAGCTGAAGCGCTGCCAGAGGGCGGTGGAAGAGAAGAACGACAGGCATAGTGCGTGAAGGAGAAGAGTGCAATGGTACGGATCGAAATAAAGAAGGTAGCGGAGGGACAGGTCGCGCTTGGTATGGAGGCAAAAGAAGAAACGCCGGATGAAGTGCTGATGTGCGCCGCCCGGGGCTTTGTGGGCGTGGCAAGGAATCTGCTGGGACCGATGGCGACCAACCCACAGTTTGCCGAGGAGATTTCGAGGGGCATCAAGGGGATGCTGCTGGATACGGAAGATCTCAAGGTAACGCGGGGCGTAGAGGGCAAAGAAGCAAAGTTTATGGCAGCACTGTACGGGATGAATGCGGGGGGAGAAAAATGAAACTGGAAGAATACGAGCAGATCATGCGCACCGGTACGCCCAGCGACCGGGCGCGGGCCATCGCCGAAGCCGGCAACGACAAGGAGCTGAGCGAGGAAGAGTTCCACCAGCTGACGGCGCTCATCAAGGGCGCTGTCCGGCCCGCTGCCCGGAAGATGACGCCGGACGAAGCGAAGCTCTGGGCAGAGGTGAGCCGGGTGAACACCCGGCTGAAGCAGGAGATGGTGGCAGCCAGCTTTACGGTGCGGGCCTTGCCGGGAGACCTGCAGGAGGACGCCATCAACACGCTCTCCAAGACCGTGAGCGGGATGCTGGGCGATCTGAGCCGCCTGATGGCGGAGACGGGTGAGCCATGATAGACCGGAAACAGTGCATCCATGTTTTTGAGATAACCCGCCCGGGGTGCCTGGCGTGTGCCGGGCGGGATGAGAAGTGCAGGGAGTACAAGCGAAATGAAGAAAAACAAAATGAGTCTCACGACAGAGCTTGATCTGACGCGGGAGGGAACGGCGGAGATGACGAGGTGGTGCATCCTCATCGCGCTGCACCAAAGCTTCGGCGTTGGCGCGGCGCGGCTGAACAAGATTCTGGCCCGGGCGGAAAAGCTGGGGCAGGAAAGCCTAGACATTGCCATGATGGTGAACGACCGGGGGATGCCCTCGACGGACAGGAGCCTTGCTTTGCGGCGCAGCTGGATGCCGAGGAATGTAGATCCCGACTTCCGGGTGCCGGTGCTGCGCAGCCCCCGCACCCGGCGGGAAGAGCAGCTGCGGATGGCGGGCGACGTGGCAGCTGGCATGGTCTGGACGCTCTGCGCCAAAGCCTGCATGGACGAGCTGGGTTTCAGCACGGAACGACTGCTCCGCCTGAAGGAAGAGGCGCTGGCCAACTACCGGCAGGTGAACGAAGAAGGCCACGCCGACGGCCTGGATGTGGCGATGGAGCATCTGCGCCGGTGCGCGCAGGCTGCGCTGAAGGAAGACATCGTGGTGGAGAATCAGCCGGACGAAGACCGGGTCCGGCAGAGCGAGCGGGACTACGAGGAGCAGAAGCGGGCGTTTTTGAAGCGGGCCGTGATGCAGCAGCTGGGGCGAAAGGCCGGGAAGGGCGGGCTGCGGGTGCTGAGCGAAAAGAAACTGGAAGAAAAGGCTACGGCTGCAATGGCACAGCTAAAGGAGAACACATGGGAAAAGCGAATCTCTACACCGTGAAGGACTACCAGACCGGGGAAGTCCTCGCAAAAGGCACAGCCGGAGAGCTGGAAGCCAGCGGCATCGTGCCGAAGGGCTACCACACCAGCGAGTGGGCCAAGCACGAGAACCAGAAGCGGCGGAACCGGAAATACGCAATCTCTTTTGAGGAACGGCAGCCGGAAGTGAAGCGCGGCGAGAAAGGCCGGATGATGAGCGTCTACACCTGCTACAACGCAGCCGGAGACGTAATAGGCGAAGGCACCGCAAGGGAGCTGTGGGAGGCGGGCGTCTTCAGCAACGACAACACGGCCTACTATACCTACAAAGAACAGGGCGGACGCTGCATAAAGCGCGGCATCGCAAAAATGACCTGCCGAAAAGAGATGCGGAAGGTCGGCCAGAACAATGCCCGGGGTGAAAAGGCAGACTGCGCCGCAAAGAAGCCGGAGCGGCCTGTCCTGCGGAAGATAAAAGACCCGACGCCGCTGGACTACGACGTCCACGACCTGATACTCTACAACGCCATCGCCAGAAAGGAAGGCCGGCCGGAGTTGACCTACGGCTACTGGGCAGCGGCGGGAAAACCAGCAAGACCATGAGAGCACCCTGCAGGGACTGTCCGAAACGGCATCCTCTTTGCCATGACCAGTGCGAGGCATACCGGAGCTGGAAAGAGGAAAAAGCCAAAGAGGCAGCTTACACCAAGCAAAAAAAAGAAGACGGCGTGATACACAGAAGGGATTTTGACAAGGAGTTCTGGATGTGAGCGAGGCCCCGGCGGGCAACTGCCGGGGCTTTGGCGACGAAGATGATATAAGGCGAGATGGGTGCTGCCGAGGAGGCTCGGCGGCAGGCATATCGGTTTATATAGAGGTAAACCTCTCTTAAATGAAGCGTCCGGGCGGGCGCTTTGGGGAGCTAGTATACCCGTTATCCCTGTGACGGTGATGGGCCACAGGAAAGAAACCCACACTACCAGCTTAAGGCAGCAGGAGGGTACAGGATGAAGAAGAGATATACCCGGGAGAAGAAAACACTCTGCGGAGAGGGGTACATGGAGGTGGACCTCTACCACATCACACCGGAGGAGCACGCAGCCAAGCGCCGGAAGAAGACGAGGCCCAGCAGCGAGCGGCAGAAAAAGCGGAACGCCCAGCACGCACACCGGTGGAGGGTACAGAAAGCCAACGCAAACTTTACCGTGCTGGGATTTTACCTGACCCTGACCTACATAGAGGCTTTTTTGCCGGAGAGCATGGAGCAGGCCCAGCGGGATCTGCGCAACTACATCCGCCGGGTGAAAGCTGCCATCGCAAAACTGTACGGCCCGGGCGCTGAGCTGCGGGTGATGGGCCTGACCGGCTGCGGACGGAAGAGCGGGCGGTACCACCATCATCTGCTGGTGGAGTGCAAAGGGCTGACCATGCGGCAAAACGCCGACTTCCGGCAGCTGCTGGAAGACAAATGGGCCGTGCGCTGGCCGGACGGCAGCGTGGAGAGCCTCGGCACGGCCAACGCCGACCGGTTAAATCTGCAAAACAGGCTGGATGACCTGATCACCTACTTCGAGAAGCACGGACAGATGCGGTGGTATGAGACGAGGAATCTGACACTGCCGGTGGAGCACACCCCCAACGACACCCGATGGAGCCGCAAGCAGCTGCGCAAAGGCTGCACCGACTGCAAGGACAACGCCTACTGGTGGGAGCAGAGATACCCGGGCTGGAAGTTCGTGCGGTGCGTCGTGCCGGAGCCGGAAGCGCCGGGCGACGAAAAAGAGGGCTGGGACGCGGACGAGCTGCGCTGCTATGTGGTGATGGTGAAGCGGGAGGGTGCGAAAGTTCGCACCTGACAGATAAAATACCGGTATTTTGCGTTTTGATGCGCGCGAAAGAAAGGCGGCGAGGAATTGACCAGAGAGCAGAAACAACGGGTGCGGGCAGAGCTGCGGGCTTGTGGGCAGGGAAAAAGCGACTGGGCGGGCGTGATCGCGCTGGCGATGGACTACTACGAGGCCGCAGACCCGGTATGCAAACGGCTTTTGCAGATGCGGTATCTGGACGGGATGCCGGAGGAGCGAGTGGTGGCGAAGCTGCACATCGGGCGGACGACCTACTACCACAAGGAGCTGGAGGCGCTGAGCACCGTGGGGATATACGCAGCGGCGGCAGGGATGTTATAGCATTGCCATAGCGTGATGAGGCTGGGGAGACCCGGCCTGTTTGCCATACAAGAAACTACTGCGGGCAAAATGTCTGCAGCGGAGGCGACCGCCGCCAGTGGCGGAAACAGGGAGCCGAGGCTGGGGCAGCGGCCAGCAGGATGCAAGCGGGAGCGCAGCAGACGCCGGGAGCCGCAACCCGTGCTCGCCTGCGGCGAGACCTTGCAAAACTACTGCGGGCAAAATGTCCGCAGTAGTTTTGTTTTTCCGGTGGCTGTAGACTGGGAGGGAAGAACTACAGAGGGGAGGCAGAGCCATGGCAGGGCGCAGGTATTGCAAAAACACGGTGAAGGGCTCCCGGCGGGGACAGAAGTACCCGCCGAAGGTGCGGGCCGAGGTGCTGATGGCCATGCTGTCGTCTGGCTCCATCTGTGCGGTAGCCCGGCGGTACGGCGTACCGGAGAGCACCATTCGCAGCTGGATGGCGGAGGAGGCCAGCCGGGGCGACGCCTTTGCAAAAGAGCGGCAGGCTGCTGCGCGGGAGATAGCGATCCGGGCCAGCCTCGGTGCGAGGGCGCAGGTGAGCTATTTGCAGAGCCGTGTGGACGAGAGCCAGCGTGCGGCCCAGGTAAGAGCCAGGCTCCATCGGAAACTGGACGAGGACACTCGCGCACGTTGCTTTGCGGTAGGCACACTGCTCAAGAGTGATGCCGAAGAGCTGGCGGACGCCACGGAGACGGGGCTTGTGCTGTACGCTGCCGAGGACAGCTACGACCGGCAGCTGGACAGCGAAGAGCGAAAACTACTGGACGCTCAGCTCGAGCGGTACGGCGAGCGCGTGATGAGCGACAAGAACGCCGCCGCGATGGCTACCGTGCTGATGACTGTGGCCGAAAAGGCTGCGGCAATGGTACCCAGCCAGAGCCAGAGCGAGGGCGATGCCCCACCGCTGGTGGAGATCGGGGCCGAGGGCCGAGAAGAAAAAGGGCCGGAGGTGATGGTGGATGGAGCATAAAACATATCACGGACGCCCCGTAATCTGGTCGCCGCAGCCGAGGCAGGCAGCTTTTATGGCACGCACCGAGGACGAAGCTCTGTATGGGGGCGCTGCTGGTGGCGGGAAGAGCGACGCACTGATTATCGAGGCGCTGCGGCAGGTACACATCCCACACTACCGGGCGCTCATCCTCCGCAAGACTTACCCGCAGCTTTCGGAGCTCATCGACAAGACCATGCGGTACTACAAGCCGGTATTTCCAAAAGCGAGGTACAACGGTTCGAGTCACTGCTGGACCTTCCCCAGCGGGGCGAAGATCTACTTCGGCAGCCTGAACCACACACAGGATAAGTACAACTATCAGGGCAAAGCGTTCGACTTTATCGGTGTGGATGAGCTGACCCACTTTACCTGGGACGAATACAGCTATGTCATGAGTCGAAACCGCCCCAGCGGCCCCGGCACCCGGGTCTATATCCGGGCCACGGCCAACCCCGGCGGCGTGGGGCATGGCTGGGTGAAGGCACGGTTTATCAGTCCGGCACCTGCCGGGACGCGGATGGTGCAGCTGGTGAAGGTGAAAGCGCCGGACGGGGAGGAGATCACCCGGCGGCGCACCCGCATTTTTATCCCGTCCACCGTCTTTGACAACCCGGCGCTGCTGGAAAATGACCCGGGCTACATCGGCACACTGGCCTCGCTGCCGGAGGCCGAAAAGCAGGCGCTGCTCTACGGAAACTGGGACAGCTTTTCGGGGCAGGTGTTCACCGAGTGGCGGAACGACCCGAACCATTACAAGGACCAGCGCTGGACCCACGTCATCGAACCGTTCCCCATCCCGGAGCACTGGAAGATATGGCGGGGATACGACTTCGGTTTCTCGAAGCCGTTTTCTGTGGGGTGGTATGCAGCGGACGAGCGCGGGCGGCTTTACCGTATCAAGGAGCTTTACGGCTGCACCGGCACACCCAACGAGGGTCTGAGAAAGGACCCGATGGAACAGGCACGGATGATCCGGGAGGCAGAGGAAAATGACCCGCTGCTGAAAGGCCGGGTCATCCTGGGCGTGGCTGACCCGGCCATCTTCGACGAGAGCCGGGGCGAGAGCATCGCGGACATGCAGGAGAAAAGTCCGAACTTTCTGCACTGGATGCCCGGCGACCACACCCGTCTGGCGGGAAAGATGCAGTTCCACTACCGGCTGGCTTTCGGCGAAGACGGCAGGCCGATGCTGCAGGTCTTCAACACCTGCAAGCACTTCATCCGCACCATCCCGAACCTCGTCTATGACGAGAGCAATGTGGAGGACATCGACACCACCCAGGAGGACCACATCTACGACGAGTGCCGGTATGTGCTGATGGAGAACCCCATCAGCGCCGCAAAGCACACCCAGCCGCCGCCCATGCTGGACGACCCGCTGGATATGGACCCGAGGAAGGACAAGACGAGGTTTATGAGGATATGAACAGGAACGCGGAAAGGAAAATGGGATGGAATTTGGGAAAAAAGAGCTTGACCTGACAGCAGATGAAAGCCCCGGCGGCGAGAGTCTGGCCGGGGTGCTGGATGGTGAACCAGCGATCGGCGAGAAGGAGATCAGCGAGGCAATGGCCATCCTCGAAAAATACAAGTCGGCCAAAGCCAGTCTCGACAAGCGGATCATCGACAACGAGGAATGGTACAAGCTGGGCCACTGGAAGCAGTATGGCAACCGGGTGATGGAGGGCAAGCGCGCCCCCAGCACGGGGTGGCTGTTCAACTCCATCGCCAACAAACACGCCGACGCCATGGACAACTACCCGGAGCCGAACGTGCTGCCGAGGGCGCAGGACGACGAGGAGACGGCGAGGCTCCTCTCCGACATTCTGCCGGTGGTGCTGGAACAGGCAGACTACGAGAGCGTGTACAGCGACACCTGGTGGCGTAAGCTCAAGCAGGGTACCGGCGTCAAGGGCATTTTCTGGGACCCGGCGCTGCGGGAGGGCCTTGGGGACATTGCCATCCGGAGCATGGACCTTCTGATGCTCTACTGGGAGCCGGGCGTGGAGGACATCCAGGACTCGGCCAACTTCTTCTCGCTGGCGCTGGCCGACAACGACCGTCTGGCGGCCCGGTGGCCTCAGCTCGAGGGCAAGGCGGGCAGCAGCGGCATCACCGTGGGGCAGTACGTCAGTGACCAGAACATCGACACCAGCGAAAAGAGCGTGGTGGTGGACTGGTACTACAAGCGGGAGAAGCCCGGCGGCCAGACCGTGGTGCATTACTGCAAGTTCTGCAACGGCGTGGTGCTCTACGCCAGCGAGAACGACCCGGCGATGGCCGAGACCGGTTTCTATGACCACGGAAAATATCCCTTCGTGTTCGACCCGCTCTTTGTGGAAGAGAACAGCCCGGCGGGCTTTGGGTACATCGACGTGATGAAGGACACGCAGGACGCCATCGACCGGATGACCCAGGCCATGGACGAGAACACGCTGGCGGCGGCCAAGAAGCGATACCTCGTCTCGGACACGGCGGGCGTGAACGAAGACGAGCTGCTGGACACGGCAAAAGACGTGGTACATCTGGTGGGCCGTCTGGATGAGCGGGGCTTTATGGAGCTGGAGACGGCTCCGCTGCCCTCCAACACCATCGCTTACCAGCAGAACCGTGTGGCCGAGCTGAAGGAGATCAGCGGAAACCGGGACGTGAACCAGGGCGGCGCGACCAGCGGCCTGACGGCGGCCTCGGCCATTGCGGCGCTGCAGGAAGCAGGCTCGAAGCTCAGCCGGGATATGCTGAAAAGCTCTTACCGCTCTTTTGCAAAGGAATGCTATTTCATCATCGATTTGATGCGGCAGTTCTACGACGAAGAGCGGGTCTACCGGATCACCGGCCAGCAGGGCAGTACGGAGTACCGGGAGTTCTCGGGACAGATGCTGCGGCCGCAGCCGGTGGAGAGCGTGGGCGGCGTGGAACTGGGCGCCCATGAGCCGGTGTTCGACATCACGGTGAGCGCGGCCAAAAAGAGCACCTTCAGCCGCCTTAGCCAGAACGAGACAGCGAAGGAGTGCTACCAGCTGGGATTCTTTGCCCCGGCCAACGCCGACGCTGCACTGGCGTGTCTGGACATGATGGACTTCGAGGGCATCGAGAAGGTGCGCCAGAGGGTGGCCCAGAACGGCACCCTGTACCAGCAGCTGCAGCAGGCCATGGCACAGATCCAGCAGATGGCGGCTGTCATCGACCAGCAGAACGGCTCGAATCTGAGCGAACAGGCCGGTGCTGCAGCCGCTGCCATGACCGGCGGCGGGGGCGGTGGAGAGACCAGCGCGAAGACAGTGACGAACTCTCTGGGCGGACAGGTGGGCGGCGGAACGAACCCGCTGGCCACGAAGGCTGCCGAGAGGGCGATGAATATCAATGACCCGAATAAGTGAGGAGGTTCTACATGATCAAAATTATTTATGTGGCAGACCCGGAGGGCGGGAAGCTGACGATGAGGGCCGAGGGCCACGCGGGGTATGCCCCGGCGGGACAGGACATCGTATGTGCTGCGGTGAGCTGCCTGATGCAGACGCTGGCGTACAGCGCTGCGGAGGACGAACACACCTCGAGCTGCATCTATCAGGGCAAGGAAGGCCCGGTGTTGAATGTGGAGGCGGGCGACAGCGTCCTCATGCGGGACAAGTTCGAGCTTGTGGCCGACGGTCTGGACCTGCTGGCCGAACAGTACCCGGAGAATGTGAACTTCAAGAAAAGATGCAAGTGCAGCCCGGCGGTGGACTTGCAGCTGTTTGCGGAGGGCGGTGACGGTGCAGCGGCTGCTGGCGGCGATGGTGCCGCCCCTGCGGCGGAAGAAAAGGCTGTGTCTGCCCCCGCCCAGAGCAAGGGCCGGGAGGCTGCTGCCGCCGAGGTGGATGAGATGCTGAGCCCGGCGGAAGAGCCGGGCGCGGAGGAAAATGCTGCTGAAGGCGAGGAACAGGACGGTGCGGCAGACAAGAGCGGCACCGACCCGGAGGCGCACCGGAAAGCGTTTGGCGAACTGATGCGGGGCGAGTACAACCGGGAGTTTGGCGAGATGATCGTGCAGGCCACCCAGAAAGCCTACGACAGCATCCTGAACGAGCAGGGGCCGGTGGGGCGTATCCTGAACGCTTTGGGCCAGAAGTACGGCACTGCTCCCGGCGACTACGAGGCACTGGCCGCTGCGGTGGAGGGCGGCGTCGTGAAGGACGACGCCTACTACGAAGACATGGCCATGAAGAAGGGCATCAGCGTCCAGCTGGCCAAGGAGATGGACGCGCTGGAAAGCGAGAACGCCAAGCACCGTGCCGCCGAGCAGCAGCGGGCGGAAGCCGCCAAGATGGAAGCCATCCAGCAGGAGTGGGACGCCGCCGTGGAGCGCATCCGGGCTGAAGACCCGGACTTCGACATCAAGACGGCGCTGGCCGACCCGGACTTTGCCCAGATGCTCAAGCTGGGCGTGAAGATGGAGGACGCCTACAAGGCCCGCTACTTTGACGACATCATGGCCCGGAAGACTGCTGAGACCGCCAAGAAGACGGAGAGCGGCGTGGTGGAGCGTATCCGCCAGCGGGGCGCACGGCCCAGCGAGAACGGCACGAACCCCGGCGGCGCGGCGGTGCTGAAGACCGACGTCTCCAAGCTGACGCCTGCCCAGTGCGAAGAGCTGGAACGCCGGGCCATGCGGGGGCAGATCATCACTTTTTAACCGGAAGCTGCCGCTGCCCGGAAGAAAACCTCTCAGCTTTGCAGCCCGCCTGACGGCGGCGCTGCAAAGCAGCTCTCCTAGAAAGGAGAGCCTTTCTCAAAGGAAATGGCGGCTCTCAATAAAGCAAGACACGAAAGGAGAACACAAATGAAAATCCACATGAATCTGCAGCTGTTTGCACAGCCTGCAAACCACACCGGCGCGACTGGCATGAGCGCCGAAATGAAGACCTACTACGAGAAGCGTCTGCTGGACCAGGCAGAGCCGCTGCTGGTGCATGACCAGTTTGGCGACAAGTATCCCATCCCGGCCAACAACGGCAAGACCATCGAGTTCCGCAAGTACGAGAGCCTGCCCAAGGCCACCGAGCCGCTGACCGAGGGCGTGACCCCCAATGCTCAGGCCCTGACCGTCACCCCCATGACCGCCACCGTGAAGCAGTACGGCGGCTGGGCAGCCATCACCGACGTGCTGCAGCTGACCGCTATCGACAACAACATCACCCAGGCGACCAAGGTGCTGGCATCCCAGGCGGGCCGTACGCTGGACACCGTGACCCGCGAGGTGCTGGCAGGCGGCACCAACGTCATCTACGCGCCGGCGGGCGACACTGCCGTGACCAGCCGCGCCAATCTGACCACCGCCAGTGTGCTGACGCCCGACCTCATCGACCAGGCGGCCACTGCCCTGAAGGCCCAGAATGCCGACGCCATCGGCGAGAGCTACGTGGCCATCGTCCACCCCTATGTGGCCTATGATCTGCGCCGCAACCCGGAGTGGATCGATGTCCACAAGTACGCTTCCCCCGAGAACATCTACAACGGCGAGATCGGCAAGCTGGCCGGTGTGCGCTTCATCGAGACCAGCGAGGCGAAGATCTGGACCGGCAGCGGCTGCCCGAGTGGTCTGGCCGTGTTTGGCACTCTGGTGCTGGCAGCTCATGCCTACGCTGTGACCGAGGTGGAGGGCGGCGGCCTGCAGCACATCGTCAAGCAGCTGGGTGCGGGCGAAGACCCGCTGAACCAGCGCGCATCCGTGGGCTGGAAGGCCATCAAGACTGCGGAACGTCTGTGTGAGCAGTACATGGTCCGCATCGAGAGCATCAGCCCGAAGTACAGCGCGAAGGCGAAGGCAAACTAAGGAGGAAATACTATGGCTACGAAGAAAGAACCTGCGGCCCAGGCCGTGGAGAACGCGGTGGAGACTGTGGAGAAGGTCGAGGCAGCGACCGAAGAAAAGGACGACGGCATGGTGACTATCCACCTGTTCAAGGATGACGACCGCTATTCGGCACCGGTGTTCGTGGGCGTCAACGGCGACAGCTACCTCATCCAGCGTGGCATGGACGTGAAGGTGCCGAAGGCTGTGGCCGAGGTGCTGGAACACAGTATCAAACAGGACGCCGAAGCGGCCCGGAAGAGTCAGGCCATGCAGGCGGCGGCCGGAACCCAGATGATGACCATTTGATATTTCCCCCGGTACAGCTTGCAGGCGCTTGCTGCGCCGGGGGATTTTGTTTTGCAGCGGAGCCGACCGCCGCCAGCGGCGGAAACAGGGAGGCGAGGCTGGGGCAGCGTTCTGCTTTTTCAAAGCCCCGCCAAGGGGTTGAAGAAAAAGCAGCAAACGCAACCCGGATACCTAAGATGAAAGGATTATTAAGAATGACAGCAGGCGAAGCGATAAAGATGGCCGACGAGCTGAGGCCGAACAATCATTTTGAGAACCGGTTGAAGCAGCTATGGCTGCGGCAGGCAGATAGCGGGATGCGCCGGAACATCGTGGAGCGCAGCCAGACCGGCGGCGACTTTGAGGACAAGGGCGCGGATATTCTGTGGAACGACGGGCTGGAATATGACACCCCGCTGCTGGCCTGCTGTGCGGCAGAAGCGCTTTATCCCCACTGGCTGGCAGCACAGATGGACCTGGCACTGGGCGAGACGGCCCGGGCGGCGAATGAGCTGCAGCTCTACACGAGTTATGTGCAGGAGTTTGCGGTGTGGGTGAGGCGGAACTATATGCCGGCAGGCGGCGGGAGGCTGATGACGTGACGAACCTGAACCAGATAAACAGCCAGCGGCAGCTGCTGCGGGTATTCGGTGGGCTGAATGAGGGATATGCGTGCAGCGAGGCAGAGCTGAGCGAAGAGAAAAACTTTTCTTCACGAGGATACCCGGCACTCGAGACCCGCAAGCCCCGGCGGAAGGTGCGGGAAGCAGCCGGGATGAACGGGATGTACCATCTGAACGGCCTTGTGACCGTGGAAGGCACGACCCTGCGGTATGCCCCGGATGACGGCAACGCCACTGTGGAGCTGAAGGACGCTCTAACCAACGACGAGAAGAGACTGGTGGGCATGGGGACCAAGGTGCTCATCTGGCCGGACAAGATGTCCTTTGACACTGCGAGCGGAACGCTGAGTGCGCTGGGGTCCAGCTGGCAGCAGGGCGGAGTGAGTCTGACCGTGACCCCCTGCGATGCTGCCGGTGTAGTGTACACGCCGAATCTGTTCGGTGCGACCGAACCGGAAAGCCCGGAGAACGGCGATGTCTGGCTCAAACAGGCCGAAGACGCCCCGTGGAGCTACCGCGACGCCCTGAAGCTCTACAGCACAGCGGGCGGCTGGCAGAACATTCTGCTGAACTACTGCCGCGTGACCTGCAAGGGGCTGGGCGAAGCTTTCAAAGCCGGGGACACTGTGACGCTGACGGGCATCCCGTCTGTGGTGAAGAATGCTTACTCTTCTGATTTCAGCGGGGACGTAGTGGTGGACGACGTAGCCGGAGACTCGGTCATCCTCTCCATCGCGCCGGACATCGAGAGCGTTTTGTACTACGGCACCTGCGTGGTGACAGGCCAGAGCGTGGTGTGGACGGCCATGGACGGCAAGACCACCCAGACCTTCGACGGGCCTTTCCCGGACGTGACGGCCCAGCGGCGGGTGCCGGATCTCGACTGGCTGACGGAGCACAACAACCGTGTATGGGGCTGCTCGAGCACCGAGAATGTCATCTATGCCTGCAAGCTGGGCGACGCCACCAACTGGTTCTCCTACCGGGGAACGGCAGCGGACAGCTACGCCGTGACTGTGGGCAGCGACGGGGCCTTTACCGGTGCGGCTACCTGCATGGGATACGTGCTTTTCTTCAAGGAGAACGGTCTGCACAAGCTGTACGGCACCAAGCCCAGCGACTACCAGATGAGCAGCATCCAGTGTTCGGGCGTGGCCAAAGGTGCGCACCAGAGTCTCTGCGTCATCAACGAGACGCTGTACTACCTCTCGATGGACGGCGTCATGGCGTGGGACGGCAGTCTGCCCACCAAGGTGTCGGCCTCGCTGGACGAAGAACGCCTCAGCCATGTGACGAGAGCCGCCGCCGGCGGGCTGGTGGGCCGGTACTATCTGCACACCGAAAGCTCCGGCGGGCAGCGGCTACTGGTATACGACACTGAGAAAGGGCTTTGGCACGAGGAAGACGCCACCGGCTGGGCCATGTGCAGCACCGGGCGACAGCTCTATCTCTGGGACAAAGAGGCCATCTGGGCCGCAGACGGAAGCCGGGAGGCCAGCGGCGAAGAGGACACGGTGGAATACGAGGCTGTGACCGGTGACATCGGACTCGGGAGCCCGGACGACAAGTATTGCAGCCGGGTGACGGTGCGGCTGGACGCGATGGAGCGGACCGTGGTGACGCTCTGGGCCAGCTTCGACGGCGGCGAGTGGCAGGAGATGGGCCGGGTGGACACCGCAGGGAAGCGTGTGAGAGTGAACCTGCCCTTCGTCCCGACCCGTCACGACACCATGCGGCTGCGCCTGACCGGAAAAGGGCAGATCGCAGTGAGGAGCATCGCCATGACGCTGAGCAGCAGCGAGGGCGGAAGAGTGAACGGAGGTGTACCGAGACGTGGCTAGTATCGTGGGACTTTCGAAGATCTCCATGCCGAGGCTGGAGGGGCTGGATACGGCCAGCGCCCGGGAGCTGAGGAATTATCTGTACCAGATGCAGGAGCAGCTGGAATATATTTTGAGCAACATTGACACCGAGAATCTCTCGGGGAACTTACAGGAGAAGCTGAAATGAGTAATTTGAGCAACGCAAGAGCGCAGCTGGAGGAGTGGGAGGCGAAGAAGCCGGAAGACTACACCAGCAAATACAAAGACAGGATAGATGGCGTGATGGGTCAGCTGGACGGGATGAAGGATTTCAGCTATGACCCCACCCGGGATGCGGCCTACGAGCAGTATAAGAACAGCTACACCCGACAGGCAAAGCTGGCCAACGAGAACGCGCAGGCCAACGCCAGCGCCATCTCGGGCGGGTACGGCTCGAGCTACGGCACCCAGGCAGGCCAGAGCGCCTATCAGAACGCCATGGCGGGACTGAGCAGCGCCACGAACGGGCTGTACAGCCAGGCACTGAACCAGTACACCCAGAAAAAGAGCGACCTGCAGAACCAGCTGACCGGCTACCAGCAAGCCGAGGCGCAGGACTACGAGAAGTACCAGACCAACTATCAGAACTGGGAGAACCAGCGCAACTACTATCAGAGCGTGTACAATCAGGCAGCCAGCGAAAGCCAGGCAAAGAAGAGCCGGAGTACGAGCATCTTTGGGACGATCCTGAGCGTTGCCGCAAGCCTGCTGCCGTTTCTGCTGTGAAAATAAAGCGCCCGGCCCGGAAGGGCAACGGCGACGACCGCCGCCAGTGGCGGAAACAGGGAGGAGCTGTTGGGGCCGCGGCCAGCAGGATGCAAGCGGCAGCGCAGCAGACGCTGGGAGCCGCAACCCGGACAGCCAAGATGAAACAGAATTAAAAATGCCCAGCCCGAAGGGGCTGAGCTATCAAGAATTATGCAAGATGGAGCTTTTCCTTCAAGGCGTCCTGAAGAACGCCGGAGAAGTTGATGTGTGCGGCCTCGGCTGCATCATTGAGCCAAGCGGGGACGGAGAGGGTCTTTTTAACAGGGCGGAACTGCTTTTGGTAAGCAGCCATATCAAAGGGGACCATGACCACAAAGTCTCCGGCCTCCACCGGAAGAGAGGAAGGAACGGAAGGAGTGGGGCAGACAGCGCACTCTTCCAGCATCAGGCCGATGGCATCCTGTGCCATCCGCACAGCCTCATCCATCGTATCGCCCTGCGTAAAGCAGCCCTCGATGTCGGGGACGGTGACAGAATAACCCGTTTCTTCGGGGTGGAACACCGCGGGATAGAAAACAGCGTTCATAGAAATGCCTCCTTATTTCTTCAGACCGGCCAGTTTGAGGATATTTTTCTCTGTGCCGGGTTTGAGGTCTTTGGCGTGGAAAGGGACGATAGTGGTCTTGCCGGTGGTGGGGTTGTGGTATTTGCGATGAGAACCGTTGGAGCTGACGAACACGAAACCGTTCTGTTCGAGCAGGCGAACGATCTCTTTGGGGGTCATTGGCATGAAGATGCACCTCCGAATCTGTAATTATAATATATACGTGTTTTACGTATTTGTCAAGAATGGAGATTAGAAAATGGGCGTATTCAAGAGATACAAGGACGCGCAGGCGGCGCAGAAAAACGCCGAGAACGCGATGCCGGGGGCGTACCAGAGCAACTACACCGACCGAATCAACGAGGCACTGGACAGCATGGGCGCGGCCAGCAATGCAGGCTATGACGTAGGCACGGACAGCGAACTCTACCGGCAGTACCGCGCAGGGGTACAGGCGAACGCCAGAGCGGCGGCTGAGAACGCCGCTGCGGGCGCTGCCGCGCTGAGCGGCGGGTACGGCTCGAGCTACGCAAACAGTGTGGCCCAGCAGGGCTACCAGCAGGCCATGGCGAACGTGGACAGCGGGCTGGCCGGGCTGCGGGACAAGGCCCTGACTCTGTACCAGCTGAAGCAGAACGGCCTCTCGGGACTGCTGAGCGCGCTGCAGAATCAGGACAACCTCGAGGCGGCAGAGCATCAGGGGGCCGTGGCCAACGCGCAGGACTGGCGGGACTACAAGAAGAGCCGGGCAGATCAGGCGGCGCAAGAGAAGCAGAACTTCTGGGATAATCTGATGCAGGTGGGCACCGATGCTGTAAAAGCGGGCTTTACCGCCTACGACCGGTACAAGGGCTATGACCAGTGGAAGCAGGAACATGAGCTGCAAGAAAAACAGGTGCAGGCGCAGCTGCAGCAGATGGCGATAGACAAAGCGCTTGACTATAAAGAACGGGGTGCAAGCGAAGCTTTCCTGAACCAGTTCCTGAGTGCGAACGGCTTAGACCCCAGCATTCTCAACGATTGGACCACGGAGAAAACGACTGAGCTTTCCCCGGCGGATTATCTGACGGCAATGAAGGGAATCACCGACCTTTACGAGGGTGGTTTCCGCGATGCAGCAGGGGCTGTAGCCGACATGTACGGCATCAGCAGGGATGCGCTGAACTACACGCCTCAGTACATCACCGGCAGCTACAGCAGTCAGAGAAGCAGCGGCTCGGGCGGATCTTCGGGCAGCAGGAGCAGCAGAACGAAAAGCAGCGGGAGCAGCCCGACCTATGCCCAGCTGCTGAGTATGTCGAAGGAGTTTGTCACAATGAAAGCGAGTGACCCGCGATATGATCACTACAAGCGGACGCTGACGGATGCGGGCTGGATAAAGGACGACACCCCGAACCTGTTGGAGACGAACCGAGGTCTGACGGGGCAGAGCTGGAAAGGAGACCCGGCAAACAAGTGGGGTACTGGGACAAGTAACAGACAGAGCCAGAGCACCGGAAGAACGGCAAGCCAGTCGAGTGTCCCGCAGCGGGCGCAGGTGGCGGCGAACGCCATCAAGGGCCAGAGAAACCACGGCTCGGATGACCGGACTATTTTTGACAGCCTGAAGTATCAGGGATACACGGACGACGAAATCTGGAAAGCCTTTGAACTGGCAGGGTAAGACAGAAAGGACAAACAAATGGCAGTAACCAAACAGCAGCTCGCACAATGGAGCAGAGAATTTGACGCAAAGAACCCGGACAGGGCAAGCGGGACGGGCAGCACTGCGCAGAGCACCACCACAAAGAAGAGCAGCGTCACCAAGGAGCAGTTGAGCCAGTGGAGCCGGGAGTTTGACAAAAAGGAAGCACAACGTCAGGCAGAACAGGAGCAGAACGCCCGGGCCAAAGCCTTACAGCAGTACACCGAGCGGCACATAAGCGACATGGGGGAGGTGGATGCAAGGAACGAGCCCTCTCAGGCGCTGCGCGCCAGCTCCCCCAGAGTGGGAGCCACTGGCGTGTCGGGCAAGTTTCCGCTGGACGCTGGAAGCTCTGTGGGGCGTAAAATGGCGGGCGCTGCTACAGAGGGCAGCGGCAGCGGCCCGGCACAGCAGATGCCGGAAGCAGCAGCCCGGGCGCTGGACATGGGGCAGAAATGGGGTGTTCCGGCGAAGAGCGGGAACATGCTGGAGAACGTGGGCAGCGGGGCGACGGCCTACGGCAGCGGCCCGGCGCAGGAGCTGAGAGCCAGCTTTGCCAAGGACAGCGTACCGGACGAGTTCGACCGCATCAACCAGTGGCTGGACACCGGGGACAACAAGAATCTGGCCGACGCGGTGCGGCGGGTGGATAACACCCACGGCGCGTACACGGACGCCGACCTGATCAAGAAGGGCGGCTGGACACAGGCGCAGATCGACGAGGCCCGGAAGATGAACGCTGCGCTGGACGCCATCCCCGCATGGCAGCGGGGCGTGCGCCGGACGGCGAACACCATCGGCGGAATCGCGGACACGGTGGCAGCTGCCCCGGTGCTGGGCGCGGAGTACGGAGTACAGGCGGGCAAGAACATTGACGCCACCCTGAAGAACTGGAAACAGGTGGAGCAGGAAGTGAAGGGCGACGAACACGCCCAGAGCCTGTTTGACCTTTTGACCGACGTAGACATGGACTATAACCCCACCTGGCCGGAGAGCCGGAACCGGGAGCTGATCTCGATGGGGTACAACTCCAAGGAGATCCGGGAGATGCGCCAGAAGCTGGCGGGGTTGGAAGTGAGCGACGGCATCGACAAGAACCAGAGCGTGGGCTACCAGCTCTACGACCGCGGGCAGCAGCTGACGGCTGCGGCCCAGAGCGGCCTGAGCCCGACCCAGCGGGCCGTGGCGGGGGCCGTGACCAGCGCAGCGGAGAACCTGGCCGTGGCGGGCGTGAACCCGGCGGCAGTGCTGCCCGTCCTGAGCGCACAGGGAGCGGCAGAGGCCATGGGCCAGAGCGCGGAGAAGGGAGAAGGCGCAGGAAAAGCGCTGGGCGGCGGCCTCGCCAAGTTCGGCGCGGGATGGGCCATCAACTCGGTGGGCGCAGCTGACCTTGCAAAGACCATGGGCTCGGACTACGCGAAGGACACACTGGCAGGACAGATCGCGGACTGGGTGCAGGGGCTGGCGGGTAGCTCGGAGCTGGCGCAGCGCTACCCGGCGGTGGCTGCGGCCATCTCGGGCGGCATCGACAACTCGATGCAGGCCTTTGCGGAGACCTATGCGGACATGGCCATCGACGCTGCGCTGGGGGACAGCGAGGCGGCGAAGAACCTCTTCAGCAAAGACACCTTCCTCACCGCGCTGGAAAGCGGACTTTCCGGCGGCGCGTCCGGCGCGTTGGGCGGCGCAGTCGGCACGGGGCTGGCAAAGCTGAACGGAGGAGACGCAAGCCTGCTGGGGCAGGCGAAGTATCACGACCGGATGGACCGGATGGAGCGGGCTGCCGCCCAGCAGAAGGAATGGGAGGCCCGGGCGGCAGAGCCCTCTCAGTCGGCTTCGCCGACAGCTCCCCCAGAGGGGCGAGCCACTGGCGTGCCGGGCAGCTCTGAGCTGGACGCTGGAAGTGCTGCAGGGCGTGAGATGGCGGGCCTTGCGACAGAGGGAAGCGGCAGTGGACCTGCGCAGCAGACACTGGGAGCCGCAACCCGGGAGCAAAGCGCCTTTCTTAAAGGAAACTCCACTGAAAGTATGCAGCGGGCGGAAGCAACTGCCGCAAAATCGGAAAATTCGGCGGTGCGGCAGTTTGCCGAAGTGGCGGCGAGCGACAGCCTGACGGGTAAGACCATCGGGCTGTTTACACCGAATGCCGAGAACCGGGAAAACCGTGTGGCCTTTGAGCAGGCTTACGGCGTGACGCTGCCCGACACTGCGGGCGCGACCCGCCGGATGCTGCGGGAGATCGCTGCAAAGCAGAAGGCGAAAAGCGAAGCGGTGCCTGCCGTACAGAGCGCAGAGCTGCCCAACGATGCTGTGAGTGCGCCGCAGACGGTGCAGGATGCCCCCACAGAAAGCGCCGACGCCATGCCGGAAACGGCTGCGCCGGACAACGTGCGTGAAGCGACTGTCGCTGTAGGTGAAACCGACAGCTACGAGAACGCCCCGCTGCGGGAGACTCTGGGACTCCGGCCGGAAGCGCCGAAGACACAGCGGGAGGCCGAGGTGCAGCGGGCGCTGGAAGGCTGGCGGGTGACGGACAAGGCAGCCGAGACCATCAGCAAAAATATGCCGGACAGGGTGGACGCCGACCGGTACGCGGCCGCAGTGTCGCCGCTGTACCGGCTGGGCCGGAGCGGCGCGGACACCTTCGAGCAGGCATTGGAGCTGGCGGGCAGCATGAGCGGCACGGCGGCAGACATCAACTACATCCTGAGCACCGACGCCGGGCGGACGGCCCTCGAGATCGCCTACACCCAGGGCAAGGGCGAACGGATGCTCTACGCCGAAAAGATGACCGAACTGGGCGGGACACTTGGCAGCGAGAGCACCAGCGGCAGGGGCGAGGTATACGACAAGGGTACGATGCGGCCAGAGGGCGACGCGGCCGACCAGATCATCCGCCTGAACGCCGCGGCCACCGGCACAGATGCTGTGCTGAGGGATGTGCTGCAGAACGACCGGAGCATCAGGGCCTATGTGGACACCGAGACGGCCCGGATCTTCTTCGGAGACAACGCGCAGGACATCTTCGGCACGGTGCTGCACGAGGACTACCACTGGTACAATGCGCTGGACGCCGAGGGCGCAAGGACTTTGCAGGAGCACGCGCTGGAATATCTGGCGAAGAGCAGCGGCTACGAAAGCCTCGACGAGATGGTCCGGGCAAAGCTCGAGGACTACAGCGCCCAGAGTCTGACCTACGAGCAGGCAGCGGAAGAGCTGGTGGCCGACGCATGGCGGGGCATCTTTGACAGCGAGGAGAGCTTCAAGCGATGGGTGACGTTCCAGCGCGGGCAGGCAGAGAAGAATGCAGGCAAGAGCGGCGCCATCCACAAGGTGATGGAGCAGGTGCGGCAGATGCTGGATGGGCTCATCAGCCGGGCGAAGGAAGTGCTGACCATCGACCCGGACAACCGCGCCGCCCTGAAAGCGAAGCGCCTGGCCGAGGCCGAAAAGCGCACCTTACAGGACGAGTATTTCGCCCACGCAGAAAAGGCCATGGACAACCTGCGGACGGCAAAAGAAAACGCCGCAGCCCTCAAGACCGAGAGCGCGGCGGAAAAGCAGGGGGTTCGGTTTTCGATTTTGAAGGATAAAACTGGAGAGTCTTATATCAAAATCGACGAAGATATTTTGAAAGATGTTCCACAGGAAGAGTGGAAGTCTACGGTCAAGCAGGCCATCAAGGAGCGTTTCCCGAACGGCTTTGAGCGGAACGGCTGGACGATTCTGAACCATAAAGACGGGCGAAATGAATTTGTCTGGTCAAAATCGACCAAAGCGCTTCAGTGGGAAAATGCTGAAGCTTATGCAGACAAGATGCGGATGGCATCGAATTTGGATGAAATTATCAAAACGGCAGATGAAGTTTACCGGGAACCTGCCCACCACAAAAATGCAGAAGCATTCAACCGCGGCAAAATTAAAGTTATGATCGGGCCGAATGCTTATGAGGCGGATGTCCTGACAGCTATCAGGGCGGATGAACGGGAGATTTTCTATGACATTGTAAATGTTCAGCCTACAAAAATAGAACCCTTCGGTGGTACCCACGTAGAATCCGAAGATTCAAGGAGTAGATTGCCGAAGGGTTCTATTTATCAGGAAAGCGGCCTTACCTCGGTACTCAAAACCGAGCAGGGCGGTGAAGCCCCTAAGCCACTTTCTAAAAATAGTATAGCACAACCCTCCGGCGAAAGCAAGAGAACCGACGAGCCTGTGAAGAAAACGGTGCGGTTTCAGCTAAGCGAATCCCGGCGAAACCAGAGTGAGCTTCAGAAAGAAAGCCGGGAGCTGGAACGTCAGCGCCGCGCCCTGAAGGAAGAGCGTGCAAACTGGCAGGAAAGCAACGAAGTGCGGGCTATCGAAGAAAAGAAAAAAGCCTATGGCCTGTTCTCGGAAAAGGGCAAGGCATTCAGGGCCAGCGAAGAGTACCAAAGCTATCTGGAAAAGCGCAAGGAGTTCAACCGGCGCGGCGCAGAACTGGAAAGCCGCATCGGCGAAGTGAACGATAAGCTGCGGCAGGCGCAGGCCGAAGTGGAAAACGCCCGACAGGCCGTGAAGCAGGAGCAGCAGAAGGTGTATGATACCAAGGCCAAGGCGGCGGGCGGAAAGCCTGAGTACCGCCGGAAGTTGGCCGTGGAGCAGTTTGGAACGACAGACCGTTTTGAACGGGCAGGGTACATCCTGCCTGATGGCCGGATGCTGAATTTTGCGCAGAATGACGGCACCCGGGACACTGACCACAGAGAAATACTGGACGCGTTCGGCCCGGCGGAGGTGTCCAACGGCACAGAGGCCCTGAACGAGTTTCTGGCAGACGGCAATGTGCGTGTGATGGCTGAGGCCCCGGGCGTTGACATTGCGGCAAAGACCCCGCCGACCGAACAGCAGCTGAGACAGATCCGTGCGATGGTGGAGCAGCTGGGCAGCGAGAAACGGCGTTTCACCCTCGACATCTCCACCACCGACGGGCGGGTGGCTGCCAGCAAGGAGTACAGCGGGAAGGTGGATGCCGACAAGGTCGTAAGAGAGATTCGGGAATACTACAAGACCGGGGAACTCCCGGCAGAGAGTGAGCTGGCACGATTCCGCTACCAGCGAGCCGAACAGGCCGACCGGGAGGCAAAGCAGAACCAGCAGCGGCAGGCCAGCCGGGTACTGGCGGAGAAGGCAGCGGCCTTTGACACCCTGAACCAGTTCTTCGGCCTGACGAAGAACACCCGGCTCTCGGACGCTGCCCTCGAGAGCCTCGCCATCCGATGGACGAAGACCAACGGCAGCAGGGCCGACCGGACGAAGCTGGCAAACGAGACGCGGGCGCTGGTGGAGTATCTGCGCTCGGAGGGCGCGGACATGGCCAAGGCGCAGGGACTGGCCGAGACGCTGGCGGGCGAGGTACTGGACGAGGCCACCTACCGGAACACGGAGCTGTGGAACCAGTACCCCGACCTGCATGACCTGACCTACACGGTAGACAAGAACGGCAAAGCCAAGGCGGAGCTTGTAAAGCGGTACGGAAATTGGACAGAGGCGGTAGCCAAGGCCCGGCGCCACGGCGTGAAGCTGCGGCAGGCAGAGGGATACCGGGACGGCAACCCGGCGGAACAGTACGAGGCCATCGTGAACGACACCCGGGCCGTGGGCGGCATGAAGGAGAGTGCGGCGGCACTCTTCCGCTCAGCGGCACAGGAAGCGGGCGTGGCGGGCGCAGCCAGCATGGAGAGCACGGAATGGCTCGACGTGCTGATGAACGTACACGACACCATCAAGCCCAAGATGATGAGCCGGTTTGCGGACGTGGCCGAATACGAGGACGCCAAGGTGGAGCTGGCGGGCCGGATGATCGGCGACATCATGAGCCACCCGGAGATGACCGACGCCGAGGCGGTGTTCGAGGGCATCTTAAAGCACAATCGTGAAGTGGCCGCAATGGCCGCCGGAAGCGAGGAGCGTGCGGCTGAGGTGACGAAGGGGCTGAAGAGCGTGCAGCAGACCCAGCGGAAGGCTTTTGCCGACCGGATGCGGGAAAACAGCCGCAGCCAGAGCGCCGAGGTCAAGAGCGTGAGCCGGGCAGAACGACAGCTCAACGAGAATCTGGAAACGCTGGGCGCACAGGTGAGCACAGCAGCGGGTCTCGACGAGAAGATGACCGCTCTGCGGGAAGCCTACGAGCGGGAATGGAAGGCCGAAAAGAACCGGATGAAGCAGGCCCGGCAGGAGATGCTGGACGAGATAAAGCTGGAGCGCCGACAGCTGCGCTCCCAGATCAACGACCTTTCCCGGCAGGTGGCCGGAGAGCAGCGGAGAGCCGACCGGGCGGAGCATCAGCTGCTGGTACAGGAAAACGAGATCATGGAGTGGGAGGTCGAGAACCAGCGCAAGGCGGAAGCATGGCAGGAAAAACAGGCCCAGAGGAATGCCATTGCCATTGAAACGGCCCGGCAGCAGCGGGACGAGGACGTAGCCGTGGCAAAGGCACTGGCCGAAAAGCGGGTGCAGAAGGCCCGGGAAGGACGGAAGGCGGACGAACTGAAACGGAGCATCCGGAACAATGCCGCCCAGCTCAACCAGATGGTGCTGCGGCCGAAGCCCGGGAAATATGTACAGAAGAGCCTCATCGTGCAGGCCGCTGAGGTGGCGAAGCTGGCAGACACGGCAGTGCTGAACAACAACGCCCTGACCAAGCTGACCGCCTTGCAGGACAGCATCCGGCGCAGCGGAGAGATGGACGTCGGCATCCACGCCGACTGGGAGAACAGCGGCGTGGAAAACCTCATCCAGACACTGCGGGACGATATGAACGCCAGCAAGCAGGCAAAGCTCGACCGGCTGCGGCAGCAGCTGGAAGAAGCCAAGGCCCTGCCGGACGGCGACAAGGCCGAACAGCTGCGGGACCGGCTGCGCCAGCGCATCCGGGAGACGGAGAACCGCACCTATCTGCCCATGACGGTAGATCAGCTGCGGATGCTGAAGGCCATTACGGCCAGCACGCTGCACATCATCCGGACCGAGAACAAGACCCTGAGCCTTGCGAGGGCGGAAGAAGTGGACGGCATAGCCATGAAGGCCGCCCACGAGGTGCTGAACTCGGAGGGCAACGGCTTCGGGGAAAAATTTGAAAAGGCGAAGGGCGCGATGAACCGCTACCAGCTGGACATGCTGGGCGGCACGAGAATGTTCCGGCGTCTGGGCGGCTACACCAAAAACGGCCAGATGGAGAAGCTGGGGCAGATGCTGAACGACGGCCAGCGGCGGCAGACGGAGATCCTCGTGGAAGGCGAAAGCCTGTTTGCCAACGTGACCGGCAAGGAACACCTGAAAGAGGTGGAAGCTTTTGCCGGGCCGGGGGCGGAGCTGGTGGACATCGGATTGAAGGACAGCAAGGGCAATGCCGTGCCACTGAACCACGCACAGCTGTGCAGCCTGTACATGCTGCTGCGCAACGAGGACAGCCGCCACCACCTGATGACCGGCGGCCTGACCCTGCCGGACGCTGCCCAGTACGCCAAGGGCAACATCGAGAGAGCCTACCAGCGCAGCCAGACCGTGATGCTGGGGACGCTGGTGAACGCCGACGGCGTCCCCATGGCCGACACCATTTTGCAGACGGTACAGGACGCCATGACGGACTATGACCGAAACTGGTGCAAGGACATGGAGGACTTTTTCGGGCGGTACACCACGAACCTCATCAACGAGACCAGCATGAAGCTGCTGGGCTACGACCGGGCCACCGTGAAGAACTACTACCCCATCGCGGTAGACCGGAGCACGCTGGCGACGGAGATCGAGGGCGTGAAGATGGATGCCACCATCGAGGGCAGGGGATTTTTGAAGGAGCGCGTGAAGAGCGACAAGCCCATTTTGCTGGAAGAGTGCCAGAACGTGGTGAAGCGGAGCCTGCGGGACACGGCAGCCTATGCGGGCCTTGCGGCCCCCATCCGGGACGTGCAGCGGGTACTGAACAGCACCGTGGAGACGGCAGAGGGCATCGGTGTGCTGAAGGACAAGATCATCGGCGAGAAGTGGGGAAAGGAGACGGTGAGCTACATCAACGACCTGCTGACCGACCTGCAGACCACGCGGCGCAAGCGCAGCAGCACCATGAGCCGGGCGCTGGACAGGATGCGGGGCAACTACGCCGGAGCCATCCTGACCGTGAACCCGGGCGTGGCCATCGCGCAGGCGGCCAGCCTGCCCACGGCGGGCGCTGTGCTGGGAGCAGACACCATGGCGGCGGTACTGCCCTTCGTGAAGAATTTCTCGGGCAAGCAGCGGGCCGCGGTGGAAGCAGAGATACGCCAGCACGGCGACGCGCTGCTGCAATACCGCCTGCGCGGCACCAAGCGGGGAGAGATGAGCTCCATCGGCGCGCACAAAAACCTTGTGGCCAAAGCGTCGGAAGCCATGCCTGCTGTGACCGGCTGGATCACCGGCATGGACGAGATCACGGTGGCGGCGCTGTGGGAGGGCGCGAAGCGGTATGTGGAGCACCACGCAGCGGAGTTTGGCGAGGGTGCCGCGGAGAAGGGCAGCGAAGCCTACTGGGAAGCCGTGAACAAGATGTACCAGCGGGTCATCGAGGAGACCCAGCCCAACTACACCACCATGCAGCGGGCGGGCATCCAGCGCAGCGACAACGAGTTTGTGAAGACGCTGACCATGTTCACCACCCAGCGGTTCCAGAACTACGGCATTCTGGCCGACGCCGTGGGGGACTACAAGGCCCAGAAAGCCCGGTATGCTGCCGACCAGAGCGCGGAAAACAAAGCTGAGGTGCAGCGGGCCGGGCAGAGCCTGCGCCGGGCGGCGGCAAGCCAAGTGGTGCAGACGGCGGTGTTTGCCCTCATGAAGATCGGCGCGGACTTTTTGCTCCACCGGTGGGACAAGGAGCAGGACGAGAACGGCGACATCACGGCGGCCAGCGTGGGCAAGCGGTTTTTCGACCTGTACACTGAAAGTGCGGCCGGAAACTTTTTGTACGGCTCGGAGATCTACAGCGCCCTGACCAACGCCCGGGACGGCAAGGACTATGACGTGGTGAGCGCCACCAACATCAGTGCGGTGAACGACCTGTTTGCCGCCTTTACCAAGACCGTCAAACTGCTGCGGACGGACACTGGCGAGATGAGCGAGGAAGAGCTTGCAGCGCACCACCAGAAGCTGAACAAGGCGGTGCTGAAGGACATCCAGTGCGGCCTTGAACTCTACGGCGTCCCGGCGGCGAACATCCGGAAGGTGATGCAGGCGTTTGAAGGCTACTGGGAGGATGCACAGGCCATCGGCAGAGGCGAAGGGTTTAGCTTTAACTCTGCACCCTCTTCGGCCACTGGGCAGTACGACCGGCTGTACAACGCCATCCAGAGCGGGGACAGCGAGGAGGCTGCGGCGGCGATGAAGAAACTGGAACAGATGAACAAGACGGACAAGGTGGACGGCGAGCTGGCAAGGCGGCTGAAGCAGTACGACGCCGACGTGCTGGCGGCGGCCGAGGCCCGGAACGCCGGGAAGACCCGGGCCGAGGAAAAGGCCAGAAAGGCCGTATTTGAGAAGCTGCGGGAGGGGCTGGACGTCGCCCCTGTGACAGACAGGGCCAAGGGAAAAGCGGACGCGGCCCGGCGGGCGCAGCTCATCGACCTTGTGAACAAGGCGGTGGACGGCAAGGCAGACGAACTGCTGGCGGGCGGCAAGGACGGCAGCATATACGACGCGCTCCTGGACGAAGTGAAAAATGGCCGGGTGGAGGACGCGCAGGAGGAGCTTGACCGCCTGATGACCGCAGGCAAGGACAAGGGCAGCATCAAGAGCAAAATCACGGAGAGCGTGAAGGAAGAGTATCTGGCCGGAAGCGACCGGGACCGGGAGAAGCTGGAGAAGAAGCTGCTGGCCCTCGAGGACGCAGAGGGAAAGCCCCTGTACGAGGAAAAGAACTTTGCGCAGTGGGTAAGCGCTGCGGATAAGAAGGCCGAGAAGGCAAAGAACGAGAAGAACTGGTGGGAGGGGGTGAAGTAAAAATGACTTGATATTCCGGCGCAGTTGGCGTATACTGATGGTAAGAAAGTTGGAAAATCCAACGATGCAAAGGAGCTGACAGATATGCTGACAGAGCTGAGGACCAAGTCTCAAATCACTATCCCGAAGGACATCGTGGCACGGCTGGGCCTGCACGAGGGCGACAAGCTGGAAATCGTGGAAAAAGACGGAACCATCCAGATCATGCCGGTGGCCGTGTACCCCAAGAAGTATCTGGACGAGCTGCGCAGCGAGATCAATGAAACAAAGGCGAAGATCGCAGCCGGTGAACAGCCGGTCTTTGATACCGTTGACGAGCTGTTTGAGATGTTGGATGGAGTGAGCTGATGGCGTACAAGATCACATTTACCAAGCGGTTCGTCAAGAACGTGAAACGGCTGTCGGCAGCAGAACGGACACAGCTGAAAAAGAAGCTGGAACTGCTGATGCAAGATCCGCTTTATCCGTCACTTCGGACAAAGCGGATACAGGGAACGACAGACCTGTTCGAATTCAGCGTCAATATGGACGTCCGAGTTATATGGCAATACGACGGAGACACCATCATACTGTTGCTGGACATCGGACACCACGATATTCTGAACCAGTTTTAAGAAAAGAACGAGCACTCTGGCCGAAAGGCTAGGGTGCTCGTTCTTTTTGCATGTCTGCAACGGCGACGACCGCGGCCAGTGGCCGAAACAGGGAGGAGCTGTTGGGGCAGCGGCCAGCAAGATGCAAGCGGCAGCGCAGCAGATGCTGGGAGCCGCAACCCGTGCTCGCCTGCGGCGAGACCTTACAAAACTACTGCGGGCTTGAATAAGTCCGCAGTAGTTTTGTTACGAGGGGCGTGGTAGGCTTTTTATAGAGTGCCTGCCCTACTGAGAGCGGCAGCGGACCGGAAGGAAACCTCTCAGCTTTGCAGTCCGCCTGACGGCGGCGCTGCAAAGCAGCTCCCCTAGCGAGGGGAGCCTTTCTCAAAGGAAGGAGCTTCAAAGTGAAAGTAAGAGTAGTGAAGGACCATTTTTGCGGGACAGGCTGGCGGGCGGAGCCGGAGACGCTGTACCTGGGCGGCGTGGGCGCCGTATACGTGGAAAAGCTCGAATTCGAGCTGCCGGAAGAGTGGGACGGGCTGGCCGTGACGCTGCACATCGAGCAGGAGGGCGGGACTGTGCCGCAGCCGATGCTGCTGGATGGAAATAATAACGCTCCGGTGGACGGGCGTTTCACGACGGCGCGGCAGGGCCTCTGGATGCTGATGGCCACGGACGGCGAAGGCCGGCGCGAGATGACCATGCCCGGGAAATATGTGTGCTACCAGACGCTGGAAAACGGCGAGGGAACTGGCGCAGACGGACCGGCGATGCCGCTGCGGTATCAATATTTACAGCTGGTGCTTGAGCAGGAAGCCCGGGCAGCGCTGGAAGCACAAAGAGCCGCCCGATACCGGCAGTGGGTGGCCGACCGATGCGCTGCAAAGGAACACGCGCTGCTGCTTGAAGCGCTGAGCGGAATGCGTTACTCCGACGCCAGCGCATGGGACATGATAGCGCAGCTGAAGCAGCGCTGGAACAGCCCCCCGCCGGAGCAGGCAGAGCCGGTGGCAGTGGAGAGCATTCGGCTGGACAGCAAAGAGCTGAGCATAAAAGTGGGAGAGTCCTGCCCCCTGAAAGCCACGGTGCTGCCCGGAAGCGCACCTCAGACCGTGGAGTGGATGGCCGAACCGGAAGGCATCGTGCAGCTCCGGGAAAATACTCTGACCGCCGTGAAAGGCGGCACAGTGCTCCTGACGGCCATCGCAGGCGGAAAGCTGGCGCAGCGCAGAGCGCGGTCGGTGGCTGTATCGCTGGAAAAGCTGGCGCTGGACAAACCGTCCGTAAAGCTGAAACAGGGCGAGTCTGTGACTCTGACCGCGACTCTGACGCCGACCCAGTCCACCGTGACAGCGGTGAGCTGGACAACGAACAATGCGGCGCTGGCCGTGATGAAAGACCAGACGACCGCCGTAGAAAACGGAAAGGCCGTGAACACGCTGGCAGCCCTGAAGGACGGCAGCTGCATCATTACTGCTGCCGCCGGAGGAAAGAGCGCCGTGTGCAGCGTCACGGTGGAAAAGAATGGACAGAGCGGCGGGGATGAACCTGCCATCGTGATGTATGCGGTATCCAACCGGCTGAACGGGCTGAGCACGAGCCGGGCGGACGTGGTCGTCCAGAGCGGCAAGGCGTACACCGCGGCTCTGACGCTGAACGAGGGATACTGGCTCATATCCATCAAGGTGACGATGGGCGGCGAAGACGTGACAGCCACCGCATGGAACGAGAAAAAGATGACCGTCTCCATCCCCGATGTGACGGGAAACATCGTCATAACGGCAGAGGCGAAGCTCCCGATGCTGAAGGAACTGGCGGTGGGAGCGGTGACAAAACTGGTGGAAAAGGACGGGGCAGCGGCGGAAGAATTCGTGGTCATAGCGCAGGACTACGAGAAAGAGCTGAACGGCGAAGGCCGGACGCTCCTTGCCCGGCGGCACGGTATCACCGGGAAAAAATGGAACACGACATGGTGTACGTATGCCGACAGCCTGATTGACGTCTACCTGAACAGCGAATACCTGAAGGACGCCCCACAGGCGCTGAAAGACATTCTGACGGAGACGAAATTTTACTACACGCCCGGCTACTCCGGAAGCGGCAGCAGTTATACAGGAAGCCATACGGTGACCACGCTGAGCCGGAAGGTCTTTTTGCCCTCGTGCTATGAGTTCGGATTCGAGTCATACGGATACACTTCGGCCAGCAGCCCGAAATACTACCACCTGGAAGGCTCGACCTTTGCCGATGCAAAGAAGCTTGCTCTGGCGCTGCTGGCGGCGGATGCCGAAACGGCGGGGAGCGTACCGAACACTTATTTCCATTTCTGCCTCTGGACCCGGACGCCGGTACTGAACGACTACGGCAGCGGCCTGACCGGAAGTGCGCTGAAAGAGTATCTGTACAAGTGCGCTGAAGCGGTGTGGGCGCAGATGCTGACGGCACCGGATAAGCTGAACTGGGGCGGATACAAGGTGAACGAACCGGAAAACATGAGCTGGCCTGACCTTTACAGGTGCTGGACGCACCCCTGTTTTGCACTGCCGGGAAATACCGTTATCGACGCAAAGGGAAATATTGTGGAGGTGAGAGAAGAATGAGCACGGATAATGCACTGGACGCCCTGACGGCGCGGATGCTGGAAGCCGTAAAGAACACCCGCGAAAGTGCGGACTCCGCTGCAGCCAGCGCCCAGCAGGCACAGAAGATGGCGGAGGGAGAGATGCAGGGAACGTCGCTGACTGGCGCAGAGAAAAAGCTGCTGGTGCAGATATTGCAGCGGGCAGCGAACAAGAACAGCGAGATGCAGCCCGCGGTGGATGAGCTGAAAAAGCTCTGGAAGGAGAGCTCCTGATGATAGAACGCAATATCTCCCTCGCCTCGACGGGTTCGGCGCGGACATCGGGCTGTGACAACCAGCTGCGTCTGGGCTACAGCAGGAACCGGGGGATATACCGGCTGAACATCACCCAGACCGGCGAGTGGGAGGGAATGACCATCCGGGCGCTTTGGCACACAGAGCGGGGAATGCTGTTTTCGTCGCTCGTGGAGGACGGAAAAATAGAAGTACCCGCCATCGTGACCTCTACACCCGGGTGCGGCAGGCTCGTCTTTGAGGGAAGCGACGGAACCCGCACCCTGACCAGCGCGGACATCAAGTACAGCGTGGCCATGAACAGCGGCACGATGGGGGACATCCCCGAACCGCCGGTGCCTGCATGGCAACAGCTGGTAGCCCTCGTGGAGCAGGCAAAGGACGAGGCGTGGCAGGCCGGAGAGGACGCCAGACAGAGCGCCGCAAAGGCCAATGAAGCATATGAAAACACTATCGGCGCAAAAGACTCGGCTGTAACGGAGATACGCAAAGCCGAGACGGATGCACTGAACAATGTGGAGGCATCAGCCGGCCCGGCGGCGTCTGCGGCTGCGGATGCTGCCGCAGCAGGCGCAAAGGAAAAAACCGAAAAGGCCATTCAGGAAGTAAAGGACAGCGCGGTAAAGGAAGTGAAAGATGCCGCAGCAGGGGCAGCCGCCCGCGCTGCCCAGTCGGCAACGGATGCGGCCAGTTCTGCCGCCGAGGCAAAGAAGACAGCTCAGGACATCCAGGGCTACTACGACGGCGTACAGGATCTCGTGACCGACACGCTGCGAGACTACACCGGCGGCTACTACCGCAGCTATGATTTGACCATCCCGGCGGCGGGCTGGAAAGAGATGGCCAAGTCCGTAGGACGGTACTGGTACAGCTGCGACGTGGCCATCGAGGGGTGCGACAGCTCTTACGTCCCGATGGGGACCCTGACGCTGGACACGGCCGGAGAGGTCGAAAAGGCAAACCTTGCGACTGTGCTTCAGACCGTGGAGGGCGGTGTGCGGTTCTACGCTGCCATCCCCCCGAAGGTGAACATCCGTGCCTTTGTAACGCTGTTTGCAAAGGGAACGGCATCGATGCAGCAGGCATCCGCTGAAGAAGTGCAGAGGATGCTTGACGAAATTTTTAATGGATAAAAGAAAGAGAGGAAAAAACACATGGCTAGTTATGATTTGACCCGTATCCCCGCGCTGCGCGACCTGCAGGAGCTGGGCCGCCGCCAGAAGAATGTGACGGACGGTCTCGGCCAGCGCGTATCTGCGCTGGAGACCAATGCTCCCACCAAGGTGAGCGACCTGACGAACGACAAGAAATATCAGACGGAGACGGAAGTCTCCGCCGCCATCAACAAAGCTGTCGCTGCGGCAGACCACCTGAAGCGCAAGATCGTCACCTCGACCGGGAACATCGACCTGAAGGCGGCAGATGCTGCACAGTACATCTACATGGTCCCGAAGGGTACTGCCGGTACCTCCGACAAGTACGACGAGTACATGGTCATCGACGGCGTGCTGGAAAAGATGGGCGACTGGAAAGTGGATCTGAGCGGCTATGTCCAGAAGGAAGCCGGCAAGGGTCTCTCGACCAACGACTACACCAGCGCGGACAAGCAGAAAGTGACCAACATGGAAAAGACCATGGACGCCCGCATCACCGCCAGCATGGCGACCGACACCGAAGTAAACGCGATGCTGGATGAACTGTTTGGCTCTTAAAGGAGGACAAGATGGGGATAACGCTTGCTCATCTGAAGGAAGCCGTGGACCGGCTGCTGGACAGGATCGCGCTGGTGGCTAAGACGGCCTCCAAGAGCATCGAAGAGATGGGAAAGACAAAGGCAGATAAGGTGAACATCATGTCTTTGACCATCCCGGCCAGCGGCTGGTCGAGCGACAGCACTGCGGGATGTCCGTATTATCTGGACATCCCAGTGTCCGGCCTGACGGCAAACGACTGTGTGGCCGTAGTGGTAGCACCGACCTGTGCAAAGACCGCCCTGACGGCAGGACTCACATCGACCGAAAGCTTTGCAGGAAAACTGCGGCTGCGAGCGCAGCAGACGCCGACAGCTGCCATCACGGCAGTTTATTACATTGTGAAATAGGAGGGATGGACCTATGGCATGGGGTCCCATATCGGTCGGCGGCAGTGTGAGCGGTTACACGCTGCCGACAGCAACGGCCAGCGTCCTTGGAGGCGTGAAGACCGGCAACAACATCACCAACTCCGGCGGCACCATCAGCATCACCAAAGCCAACGTGACGGCAGCGCTGGGTTATACGCCGCCAACTGCCAACACCTGGCGCGGGGTACAGGACGACCTGACCAGCACAGCCACCGACCAGAGTCTGAGCGCAAATCAGGGCAAGGTGCTGAAAGGCCTCCTGGACGGCAAGGCAGCGTCCAGCCATACCCATGACGACCGGTACTACACCGAGAGCGAGATGAACACCAAGCTGAATGGCAAGGCGAACGCAAGCCATACCCATGACGACCGGTACTACACCGAGAGCGAGATGAACACCAAACTCAACGGCAAAGCCAACAGTTCCCACACCCACAACTACGCCGGTTCCGGCTCTGCGGGCGGCACGGCCAACTCGGTCAACGGCCTGACTTTTGCCGCCCAGACCACCGACCCGGGGGCGGGAAGCGCATTGACCACCAACAAGGTGCTCATCGTGTACGTGTAAAGGAGGCCGGATATGGCAAAAGCAGTTTATGTGGGCGTTGGCAGCAAAGCCCGCAAGATGAAGAAAGCCTACATCGGCATCGGCGGCACGGCCCGCAAGATCAAGAAGATGTACATCGGTGTCGGAGGCAAGGCGAGGCTGTGCTACAGTGCAGAGGCTGACAAATTCGGCATGGCAGCATCGCTGAGCAAGGCTAGAAGTCTGCTTGCCGGAACGACAGTTGGCGGATATGCCCTGTTCGGAGGCGGCGGTTATGATAGCGACGCCAAAAAAGGCGAGGCCATAATGGACGCATACAACGCATCTCTCACCCGGACAACTGCAGCTTCTTTGAGCGTGGCAAGGCAAGGATTGACGGCGATAACGCTGGGGAATCACGCACTATTCGTCGGTGGACGAAGCGGAGACACGTCCTTTGGTACGGTGGATGTCTACGATGCATCTCTTACCCGGACGACCGCTACAGAGCTGAGTATTGCCCGATATGACAGTGCCGCAGCAGTTGTAGACTCCTATGCGCTTTTTGCTGGCGGCAGAAGGAATAATGGCTTATTTACAATGTCGCAGTCCGCCGTAGATGCATACAACACGTCTCTCACCCGGACGACTGCAACTCCGCTGCCCAGTAATGTATACGCCTGTGCAGGAGGCACAGTCGGAGGTTATGCAGTGTTTAGCGGCGGCAGCGACTTAAACTCGGATTCGACTCTTGTTGAAACCATTGGGGGTATGGAGATGGTGCGCGCATATGATTCGTCTCTTACGTCCAGTCAGGCCGCGCCCTTGAGCTGCCACAGAGCAGTCCATTCTGCCGCAACCATCGGGAATCATCTTCTTTTTGCAGGAGGATACAGCGACACTACGGGAAAATACCTCTCCACAGTAGAATCATACGACGCCTCGCTGACCCGAGGCACTGCCGTCGAATTGAGCAGCGCAAAGACCGCCCTGGCCTCGGCCACAGTGGGCGAATACGCAATGTTTGCAGGTGGCTATAAAGGCAACAGCGATGCAGCCTATGTGGCGACGGTGGATGCATACAACACCGCGTTAACCAAGACGACTATGCCAGACTTGAGTGTCGGACGGCATGGCCTTGCATCTGCTGTAATTGGAGATTATGCGCTGTTCGCAGGCGGTATCTCAAAAATCAGTAGCACGATAGACAAATATCAGGATGTCGTCGATGTCTATTCGGCGTAATGAAAGGAGAAATCAAAATGGCACGATACAAAATTTACGATAACACATCCGACGTCATCACCCCGGTGGGCGAGAAGCTTACCGCTGAGCAGTGGCTGGACCGCTACCAGTGGGGGCGCTACACCAAGATGATCGTAGGCGGCGGCATCATCAACGGCAGCGTCGCGCTGGTCTTCGACGATGAGGTGGAGCGTTACCGCAAGGCGGGCTGCGATTTCAGTGCCTGCACCACCGACGAGGACTATCTGGCCGCCATCGAGGCCTTTGAGGATAACCCGCCTGTGGCAGACGCCGGCGTTTCCGACCAGACCCGCATTGCGGACGCTCTGGAAGACATGGTGGCGCTGAGTCTGCCGGACGCAGAATGAGAAAGGAGAACGAAGTTATGAGCAACAAGGAAAAACTGACCGAGCGCTGGACGCAGGGCCGCATCTCTGAGGCGATGCTGCGGGTGTATGTCCGCAAGGGCATTATCACCAAGGCGGATTTCGAGGAAATCTGCGGGAAGAAGTATTGAGTGGAGGGATAAGGATGTCGATTCGTGAATATTCCATGACCCGCGATTCCACCCGGCAGCTTTCGCCCAGCTTCCGTGTCCGCGAGTTCGCCTGCAAGGGCAGCGACGTCGTCCTCATCGACGACGAGCTGGTGGTGCTGCTGCAGTGCATCCGGGAGCACTTCGGCAAACCGGTACATATCACCAGCGGCTACCGCACCGCTGAGCACAATGCCGCCGTGGGCGGCAGCAAGTCGAGCCAGCACCTGCTGGGCCGGGCGGCGGACTTCTACGTCGAAGGTGTGCCGGTGGCGACTGTCGCCGCCTACGCTGAGACCTTGCTTCCCGGGCGCGGCGGCATCGGGCGGTATCCGAAGGATGCAAAGCATCCCGCCCGCAAGACCGGCTGGGTGCATATCGATACTCGGGCGGGCAAGAGCCGGTGGACCATGTAAAGGAGTGAAGAAAATGAAGGATACCATTTGCACCTCGATCGGCATCATCGGCGGTGTCATTGCCTCGCTGTTCGGTGGCTGGGACACTGCCCTGCAGACGCTGGTCATCTTTATGGCCATCGACTACATCACCGGTCTGGTGGTGGCGGGCGTGTTCCACGCCAGCCCCAAGACCAAGACCGGTGCGCTGGAAAGCAAGGCTGGCTGGAAGGGCCTCATCCGCAAGGGCGAGACGCTGCTCATCGTGCTGGTGGCCTGCCAGCTTGATGCTGTCATCGGCGGCAGCTTCGTCCGCGACGCGGCGATCATCGGCTTTTCGGCCAACGAGGCCATCTCCATCGTCGAAAATGCCGGCCTGATGGGTCTGCCTATCCCCGCAGCCATCACCAAGGCCATCGACATCCTCAAACAGCGGGCCGAGACGCCCGAGAAAGGCAAGAACTGATATGAAAAAGAAGATCTCCGCCGGTACTCTGACCCGCACTGCTGTGCTGGGCCTCGCCCTGACAAATCAGCTGCTCAGCGCAGCGGGCAAGCCTTTGCTGCCCATCGACAATGCCCAGCTCGAACAGATGATTTCTGCCGGGTTTACCGTCGGCGCTGCGCTGGCCGCATGGTGGAAGAACAACAGCTTCACCCAGGCCGCACTGGCAGGCGATGAGGAGTATGAGAGGGCGAAGAAGAGGGTGATGAAGTAAGACGCCCAGCGGAGCAGACGTGCATATTTGAATAAAATTGGCGGATTGGGATTTTGAGCCGATTCCGCGGAGAAAAAGAGAGTGATTCGGGACATCAAAAAAATTGATATGCAAGTCAAATGCAAGTCAGACAATTTCTATTTTAGCGTATATATGATAGAAATTTTGATATATTGACGTCCTCGTAATGAGCAGGTCGTCCGTTCGAATCGGATCAGTAGCTCCAAAGTAAAATCCCCGAAAAGTGGCTTCGCGCCTGGCTTTTCGGGGATTTTTGTTTGGCTTGGACGCCGAGCGTTCTCAATCTCACTCACTCTCAAATAATTCGCGGGGCGTTATATCGAGGATGTCGCAAAGTCCGAAGGCAATCTCTGCTTTGGGGAAGCTTACGCCGTTTTCATAATTGCTGACTGCACCCGTTGTAATGCCAAGCTTATCTGCAAGCTCCTGCTGTGTGAGCCCGGCACGCTTCCGGCCCTCACGGATGATAATGGAAGCGCGTGTGGGTTTGGACATATGTTTCACCTCGAACCAATCATAAAAAGAAAATACGCGAAATAAGAACTCATTATCAAGTTTATACCATTTTTATAGTGAAATGACAAGAATCCCCTCAATATGTGTTGCGCGGGCCACAAAAATATCAAAATGCAATCGAAACAGCTGCCCCAGAGACGACTTTGAAAAGGCTGATAGAGCAGGTTTCGAGTGCTCTGCCAAACCGCCATATGCGGTTGAAAAATTTTGTGCAATTTTCATAGTTTTCTTCGCGCTGTTTTGGTGGTACAATAGAGGCAGAATCTAGTGACATTCAGGAGGAGCCGCATGGCAGAAAAGAGCATTGAATTAGACAGCGTAGAGATCGCAGCCGCCGTATTCGGGAACTGTGACCGGAACATCCGTATGCTGGAGAAAGAATTTTCGGTGACGGCGGTGTGCCGCGGTACGATGCTGCGCATTTCGGGCGAACCGGCCAATGTTGCAGCTGCGGCCCGTGCTGTGGAGGGGATGCTTCTCCTTATCGAGAACCATACACCGCTGGAAGACCAGACGGTGCGCTACTGCCTGAGCCTTGCGCATGACGGTGAGGAAAAGCGCGTCCGGGAGCTGACCGAAGATTTCGTGACGGTGACGGTCAAAGGCCGGCCCATCCGTCCCAAGACCCTGGGTCAGAAAGAGTACCTCAACTCCATCCGGAACAACGCCATCACCTTTGGTGTCGGCCCGGCGGGTACCGGCAAGACCTACCTTGCTGTGGCCATGGCTGTCAAAGCATTCAAGGCCAAAGATGTTTCCCGCATCGTGCTGACCCGCCCGGCGGTGGAGGCAGGCGAGAAGCTGGGCTTTCTGCCGGGCGACCTGCAGCAGAAGGTAGACCCCTATCTGCGGCCCCTGTACGACGGCCTGTTCGATATGCTGGGCGCAGAGACCTATGAGCGTCTCGTGGAAAAGCAGATCATCGAGGTTGCACCGCTGGCCTATATGCGCGGTCGGACGCTGGACGATTCCTTCATCATCCTCGACGAAGCGCAGAACACGACCCCGGAGCAGATGAAGATGTTCCTCACCCGTATGGGCGTCGGCTCTAAAGTAGTCGTTACCGGCGACGTCACTCAGATCGACCTGCCCGACCGCACCCGCAGCGGCCTTGTGGATGCACTTCAGGTCCTCAAGGGCGTGAACGGCATCGCGCAGTGCTACTTCACTGAAAAAGATGTGGTGCGCCACCGTCTGGTGCAGGAGATCATCAAAGCCTACGAGGCCGCTGCCCACCCGGCTAAACACTGAAAAAACACCCCCGGCGGCATACCACAGAAATCGGGGTATTCGCTCAATAGAATGTAGAAACGAAAGGAGCGGACGATTTATGTCCAATAAAGTTTTGATCACCAACTCGCAGAAAGCGATCAAGGTCCCCTCGGGCCTTCGCATCCTCATCCGCCGCGCCTGCAACGCTGTGCTGGAATATGAGCATTTTGACGACCCGGCGGAGATCAGCGTGACCTTCGTGGACAACGCAGCCATTGCTGAGCTGAACAACCAGTACCGCAATAAGCCGATGCCCACGGATGTTTTGAGCTTCCCTCTGGGGGAGAACGGCGTTTATGATGTGGACGAGAACAACGGCTGCAAGATGCTGGGCGACATCGTCATCAGCATGGAACGCGCACAGGAGCAGGCGACTCTCTACGGCCATCCGCTGCAGAGAGAGGTCGCTTTCCTGACGGTCCACTCCATGCTCCATCTGCTGGGCTATGACCACGAGAACGGCGGTCTGGAAGCCATGCGGATGCGTGAGAAGGAAGAAGCTGTCCTCATCCAGCTGGGTCTGCCCCGCACGGTGAGCTACACGGAATAAAAAGACAGGAGTTCTATTTTGAAAAACGAAACACCGATCCAGGGCCATTATGATACATCCTCTGTGTTCGTGGCGGTCATTGGCCGCCCGAACGTGGGCAAGTCCAGCCTGACGAATCTGCTGGTGGGGGAGAAGGTGGCTATCGTTACCTCCAAGCCCCAGACTACCCGTACCCGTATTACTGGCGTCATCACCCGGGGGCCTTTGCAGTACGTTCTGCTGGATACCCCCGGCGTGCATAAGCCCCACAATAAGCTGGGCAAGCGGATGGACAAGACGGCCAGCGACTCCATTGCTGACGTCGATGTGTCCATGATGCTGTTCGAGCCCTACGGCGCGCTGAATGAATCGGAGATGGTTCTGGTCGAGGCTCTGAAAAAGGGCGGCCCGGCCATCGCGGTCATCAACAAGACCGACCTCGTCAAAGACCCGGCGGACCTCGAGGCCCGCAAGGCGGAGCTGAAGGCCCTGGGCGTCTTTGATGATGTCTATACCGTCAGTGTCCGCGATAATGACCACTGCGAGGAACTGTTCGACGCCCTGAGCCGCTATGCCGTGGAAGGCCCGCATTATTTTGACGATGATGCCTATACCGATATGCCTGAGAAGGAGCTTGTAGCGGAAGTTATTCGCGAAAAGGCTCTGCTCTATATGCGGGACGAGATCCCGCACGGCATTGCGGTCGTGGTCGAGCGCTTCAAGGAGCGCCCCGGCACCGACCTCGTGGACATCGACGTGAACATCTACTGTGAGCGGGAGAGCCACAAGGGCATGGTCATCGGCAAGGGCGGCGCGATGCTGAAGAAGATCGCCAGTGCAGCCCGCACCGACTGCGAGGAATTCCTCGGCTGCCGCGTCAACTTACAGTGCTGGGTGAAGGTCAAAGCCGACTGGCGCGATAACGAGTTCATGCTCAACAATTTCGGCTTTAAGCAGCAGCCCAACCGCTGAGCCTCATAACAGGACAGATTTCCCGGGGATAGCGCAGTACCCTAGAGGTGACACTATACCTTAAAGAAGGGAGCGTTGTCCGATGGATGTGGAACTCAGCTGGCAGACGTTTGCCTGCACCGGTGATATTCTGTGTTATCTGGACTACAGGCGGCAGCTCGCTCAGCAGCGGCTCACCGCCCCGGCAGGAGAAAAAACAGATGGATACCATTGTGACCCCGGGCCTTGTCCTGAAAGAGACCCGGTATAAAGAATCCGACCGGATCATCACACTTCTGACGCCGGGGCTGGGAGTCATCTCGGCCTCTGCGCAGAGCAGCCTGCGGCTGAAAAGCAAACTGTTCAGCGCCTGCGGGCTTTTTTGTTACTCGGAGTTCGTGCTTGTCCCCGGACGGAATATGTATACAGTGCGAGAGGCGGATGTCAAAAACGTCTTCCATGGCATCTCGTCCTCCATCGAAGGGATGAGCCTTGCCATGTATATGGCGGAAATGGCCTCGGCGCTTTCGCCCACAGGAGACGAAGCTGCAAAAGAATTGAGGCTCCTTCTTAATTGCTTTTACATGATAAGCGAGAAAAAGGCCGACCTCCGGGTCATCAAGGCCGTATTTGAGCTGCGTACCATGAGCGAGTGCGGATTTCTGCCGCAGCTGGTCTACTGCCGCGACTGCGGCACCTACGACGGCCCGGCCTTTTATCTCGACCCGGCGGAGGGCTGTCTGCTCTGCGAATCATGCGCCCAAAAGGCGGGGAAAAAGTGCAATCTGGACGCCGGAGCGCTGTTTGCGCTGCGGCATATCTGTCTGGTAGAAGATAAAAAGATATTCGGCTTCCGTATTTCCGTCGGCAGTCTGGCGAAACTCTCTACAGCAGCAGAGCAGTATGCGCTGACCCACCTGGACAAGCCGTTGAAAAGCTACGACTTTTTGAAATCTGTCCTGCCATAACCATTTGAAATCGATTTGATATAAGGAATTACTATGGAAACAAGTTATTTGAAAACGCTGGAACTGGACAAGATCATTGCCCGGGCGGCGGAGGGCTGTGTGTGCAGGGAGTCCCGCGAAAAGCTCCTTGCCATCGAGCCTCAGTGCGACCCCGATGAAGTGCGGTATGCGCTGGAACAGACCGATGCCATCAATTCACTGCTCATCAAGAACGGCTCGCCCCGCTTCGGTGGAGTAGAGGGCGTCAGTCAGCTGGCCGCCCGCGCTGTCAAGGGCGGTGTCCTTTCAATGGGTGAACTGCTGATGGTGGCCGGTGCGCTTCGCAACTTTCAGAACCTCGTCAGCTGGTACGGCTCTTCGGAACACGATGCACTTCCGACGGATGACTTATTCTATGCGCTGGCTCCTCAGCCGGGCCTTGAGCAGCAAATTTCGAGTGCCATCCTTGCACCGGATGCGATGGCAGATACGGCATCGCACACCCTGAACGACCTGCGCAAGAAGATTCGTGCGACTGAAAACAGCATCCGCGACCGTCTGGAAAGCATGGTCCGGAATATGGACACCTCCAAGTACTTACAGGAGAGCGTCGTCTCCATCCGAAATGGCCGGTATGTCGTTCCTGTCAAAAGCGAGTATCGCGGAGAGGTGAGCGGTATCATCCATGACGTCTCGTCTACCGGTGCGACCGTCTTCGTCGAGCCTCAGGCTGTTGTGGAGGCAAACGCACGCATCCTTCAGTACCGTGCACAGGAAGCCCAGGAGATCGAGCGTATCCTGGTAGCATTTACCGGTCAGGTCGCAGCCATTGAGCCGCAGTTCCAGTACAGCTATAAGGCCATGCTGGAAATCGACGTCCTGCTTGCAAAAGCCCGCCTTGCACTGGATATGAAGGCGTTCAAACCCACTGTCCGGACGGATACGTCGTTCTCGCTCATCCGGGCGCGTCATCCGCTCATCGACGCAAAGAAGTGCGTTCCTGTCGATATTTCGCTGGGCAGGGAATATGATTCGCTCATCATCACTGGCCCCAACACCGGCGGTAAGACCGTCACTCTGAAAACGGCCGGTCTGCTTTGCGCGATGGCGCAGTGCGGCTTCCTCATCCCGGCGGATGAGCGCAGTGAGATCTGTGTCTTCGACGAATTCCTCGTGGACATCGGCGATGAGCAGAGCATCGAGCAGAGCCTGTCCACCTTTTCCGGTCATATGAAGAAGATCACCGGCATCCTTGAGCTTGCCATGCCCCACACGCTGGTGCTTCTGGACGAGCTTGGCGCCGGTACCGACCCGGCGGAGGGTGCGGCACTGGCTGTTGCCATCATCGAAGAGCTGCGCCGCCGCGGTGTGCTCCTGATGGCCACAACGCACTATGCAGAATTGAAAGTGTTCGCTCTCGAGACAAAGGGCGTCGTCAACGCCAGCTGCGAGTTCGATTTGGAGACGCTGCGCCCCACCTATAAGCTCAGCGTCGGCGTTCCGGGCAAGTCCAACGCTTTCCTTATCAGCGAAAAGCTCGGCATCCCGGAGCGGGTCATTGAGGCTGCACAGCAGCATCTGTCCGCAGAAGACAAGCGTCTGGACGCCGTTCTGGGCCAGCTGGATGATTTGAAGCTCCAGCTCAAAGCCAGTCAGGACGAGGTGGAAGGCCTGAAAAACGAGGCCGCCCACCAGCTGGATGCAGCCCGTCAGAAGCGCGATGAGCTTATCCAGCAGGGCGAGAATGAGCTGGAAGCTGCCCGCGCCAAGGCCCGCGCACTGGCGCAGGAGGTCGAGAGCAAGGCTTACGCTCTGACGGATGAGCTGCGCCAGATCCAGAAAGACGAGCGGATGAGCACCCAGCAGAAGGCCCAGCGCGCCCGTGAGATCGCCAAGAAAGAGTCCGAAAAGCTCTTTATGGGGACTGAAGTGGTACACAACCCGGTCAAGGAGTTCGTTTCGCTGAAGGAAGTCAAGGTAGGGCAGGAGGTCTGCATCGCAGAGCTGAACCAGCTGGCTACGGTACTCTCTCTGCCGGATAAAAACGGTGATGTGCTGGTACGGGCCGGTATCATCAAGACGAAAGTGCCGCTCAAGGGCCTCAAGCAGCCGGAAAAGCTGGTCAAGGAGACGAAGCCTCAGACCAAGGCACAGCAGCGTTACTCTCGCCTGACCGGCGATGCTAACCGGCCCAATGGCAGGGTAGAGCGCGTGCAGCGCACGGCAAAGATGGAATGCAACCTGCTGGGGCTTACCGTAGACGAGGCGCTGCCGGAGGTGGATTCCTTCATCGACCGTGCGATTTTGAACGGCCAGACTGTGGTATATCTCATCCACGGCAATGGTACCGGCGCACTGCGCACTGCTATCCATAAGCATCTGCGGGGAAACCGAATGGTCAAGAGCTTCCGTCTGGGCCGTTACGGCGAGGGCGAGAGCGGCGTGACCGTCGTCGAGCTAAAGTAAGCCGATGGCAGGACGTTCAAATCCAAGACACGCACGCCGGAGAAAACAGTGCGGCCCGTCCACTGCGACGGTCATCGGCCTTTTGGTGTGCGTCGTCTGCTTCAGTGCAGCATTTTTCCTTTGGAAAGCAGCGCTGTCCGGCTTCGGGCGAAATGAGAGCGGGGAAGAACCTTTCCGGCCTGTGGTGGGCGACCCGCCCTACCGGGTCTGCATTGATGCCGGCCACGGCGGAAGCGACCCGGGCGCAAGGGGAGTCGTCGAAGAAAAAGAGATGACGGCCCAGACCTCCGAGGCTCTGCTTGCGCTGCTGGAGGCCGACCCTAATTACATCCCGCTGCGTTCCCGTGAAAGCTATGATGTCACCGCAAAGCCCAGCGAGCGGGCAGAGGCCATCAATGCCCAGAGCCCGCAGCTGCTGCTGTCCATCCACGGCAACTCCGCGCCGGAAGGCTCTACCGCTGCAGGCTTTGAGTGTTATCCGTCCGTTCCGGGCCGTACATGGCATCAGGAGAGCTATTACCTCGCGCAGCAGCTGGCGCAGGGAATGCAGGCCGCAGGCGCAAAACTTCGCGGCCACGGCGGCATCCGGTACATTTATTATCAGGGCGAGGTAAAGCAGCTTGTAGAGAGCACCCATACCGAAGTAAGGGACGAGCGAAGCTTTACCTTGTTGGAAGATGTAAACTGTCCGGCGGTTCTGGCAGAACAGTGCTTTGTGACCAGCGAAGAGGACGTTGCACAGTTTGGCAGCGAAGAAGGCTGTAAGACAGTGGCGCGCGCTTACTATGAAGCAATCTGCGCGTACTTCGGAACACAGCCGCTGGATACACCACTGTAAAGTCTGATGCAATGGACGCTCGCATGAAAGCGGTCTTGTCCAGCTGTATTTTATGATGCCTGTTTGGCAGGCAATCCACGCGTCCCAAACGAAATGATATAAAAGAACAGCAGAGGCTCCCAAAACCTGCACCGATGACGGAACGCAGGAGAAGGGGGCCTCTGTTTTTGATTTTTATGATATTTCGTATAATGCAGGTTATACGAAATACAGGGGAGCGAAAAAGCCCTCTTTTTCGGGTTTCGGGCCTTTCCGGCGGCTCCTGAGCCTTTTGGGCTGGCTGAGCCGGTTTTTCGGGTTTTGTACAGTTGTGTTATTTGAATGCATTGCTTTGTATGTTTTTGTCAGCTTTTTTGTTTTACAATCGTCTGGTTGCTCGTAAAACCTTTTCTAACTCTAATGTCCAGTTCTTTGCCGCTCGATTCGGGTGCGGCATACTTACAACAAGCGTTTCTTTACCTGCGCAGACCAAACTGCTTTTGTAATACCACAATACAGTCTCTTCATGGGGTCTGATCCATTCAGCATCATCTGCAAATATCTCATCATGTAAAATGTTCGATACCAGCCCCCAGCCGCCGGTTAGGATAATATCCGGCTCATAAAGCTGTATCTGACACTTTAAGAGGTCCGCATCTTGCCGGGCGGCCTGCCGTACCGCTTTTGAGCTTGCGATGGCACCGCCCGGACACTTTTTCAGGTTTACCACAGCGATATTCCGCACCATATCGTCCAGCGAAGATTTTGGAACAAATTTCCAGTATGTGCCGTTCAAAATCATATTTGCCCAGCGTGCGACATTATTCCACGTTCTGTAGTAGGTTTTGCTGCCTCCATGATAAAGAAACTCCACGAGGCTTCCGTGCAGCCCATTCGTTTCTTTTAACAGTACAACGATATGTTTTCTGTCCGGAAGTGCTGACCAGCGCTCATAGTCCACAACACCGTCGGCATTAAAACAGGCAGACTGCGCCCAGCGTGTCTGCCATTCTGTCATCAGCGAGGCCTCATCACGCCGAAGCTTCTGCGTTTGTACCCATGTCATCATTTGTCGGCGTTCTCCATATCGGCAAGGCTCGAAACATCCACCCGGAAACCTTCCTGTGCGGCACCCTCAAAGGCTTCCATCGGGCCGTCCGGTGCATCATTTTCAGGCTCATCCGACGGAGAATCGGCAAATTCCCCCTTGCTCTCCCCTGTCTCCTTTGGCGTTGTATCCAAGCTCGCCTTCTTGACTTCACCCAGCGGATTCTGCTCAATCGCTGCACGCACCTGAAATTCCTGCAGGTGTGTATAAATTTGTGTCGTGCCGACGTTGCTGTGGCCCAGAAGCTGTTTGAGGGTCAGAATATCCACGTTGCCAGTCTGATACATCAGCGTCGCGGCAGTATGGCGGAGCTTATGGGTGGAAAAACCGCGCAGACCCGCTGCTTTCATGGCGCCAGTGACCAGCTGCTCTACCCTGCGGTTTGAGATTCGCTCCTTGCGCCGCCGGGTGATAAAGACAGCTCTCTCTTTGGGGCTCAGACCCTCCATCGTGTTGCGCTTGTTCAGATAGATCTGCAATGCCTCCTTGCAGGCATCATTCAGGTAGACCATCCGCTCTTTATGGCCTTTGCCGAACAAACGGATCTGCCGCTGTTCCATGTCGATGTCGCCGAGGTCCATGCCGACAAGCTCCGAAAGACGCATCCCGCAGTTCAGAAACAGTACGACCATGCAATAATCCCGCTCCGGGAAATCGCTCTGGGTCTGGGTGCTTTCCAGAAGGTCCATGGATTGCTCTGCTGTCAGGTACTTGGGAAGGACTTTATCTTGCTTGGGCGGCTTGATGGACGCCGTCGGATTCTCTTTGAGCAAGTCTACCTGATTGACCAGATAATCATAAAAGCCGTGGAGACTTGCCAGCCGCCGGGCCGTCGAAGACTTTTTGTTGCCGCACTCGCTGTTCAGAAAGTACAGATACTCATAAACGTCTTCCTTGGTCACACTGCCCCAGAAAGCCGTATCGAGCCCCTTGGGGTCGATGTCCTTTATCTCGGTATCGTCTGTTACAAGGCCGCGCCGACGCTTCATAAAGCGGCTGAAATTGCGCAGGTCGCAGTAATAGCTGAAGGCCGTGTTGGGGCTTTTGCCTGCGATGACTTCCAGATAGCGCACATACGCGACGATGTCCGGCGAGGCATCATCAAAAGGCTTATGTTTTTCGGGATTTTTCTCGTCCAGATAAATCGACATAGTTTCCTCTTTTTATGGTCACAGACGGTCGGATTTCAGGGCATGGATGGCGTCCGAGATATAGGCGGCACCGACAAGCTTCATGCCGGGATAATCGGCGGCATTCAGATGTGCAAGGCTGTGCTTTGGTACGACGGCACGTTCAAAGCCGATACGTTCCGCTTCCCGCAGACGCTGCTCCAGATTCGGCACGCTGCGCACCTCGCCGCCGAGGCCGACTTCACCGATGGCAATGAGCTTATCGCTCACGGGGCAGTCCAGAAGCGAAGACACCATGCTCAGACAGACGGCAAGGTCGCAGGCGGTATCCCGCAGGGTGATGCCGCTGACGATGTTGATATATACGTCCAGATTGCCGAAGAAATAACCTGCACGCTTTTCCAGCACGGCGATGAGCAGGTTCATGCGGTTGTAGTCGTAGCCGCTGCAGGCCCGCCGGGGTGCCGGGAAATTCGTCTTGGTCGCAAGGGCCTGTATCTCGCTGAGAATGGGGCGGCTGCCTTCCATGGTACAGGCGACGCAGTTCCCGGAAACGCCCAGCGGACGGCCTTCCAGGAGCATCTGGGACGGATTTTCGATTTCCTCAAGGCCCTGCCCCGTCATATCAAACATACCAAGCTCGTTGGTGGAGCCATAGCGATTTTTAGCCGCACGCAGAATGCGGTATGGCAGCATTTTGTCTCCCTCAAAGTAAAGAACCGTATCCACGATATGCTCCATGACCTTCGGGCCTGCGATAGCACCGTCCTTGTTGACATGGCCCACGATAAACATCGGGATCTCCTGCTTCTTGGCGACGGCCAGCAGGCGGGCCGCACTCTCTTTCACCTGACTGACCGTGCCGGACGAAGACGAGATGTCCATACACCGCATGGTCTGGATGGAGTCGATGACGACCAGTTCCGGCTTTTCTTTCTCGATGAGGCCGCAGATCTCGTCTACGTCGTTTTCTGCCGCCAGATAGATGTTATCCTGCGGGACTTTCAGGCGGGCCGCACGCAGTTTGACCTGACGGACGGACTCTTCGCCCGTGATATACAGCACCGTGTGCTGGTTGGAGATGGCACCGCAGAGCTGCAAAAGCATCGTAGATTTGCCCACGCCCGGCTCACCGCTCAGCAGTACGACGCCGCCCAACACGATGCCGCCGCCTAAAACGCGGTCAAGCTCGGAAATGCCCGTCAGGATGCGGCTCTTTTCCTCGGTCGTGCTGATGTCGGCCAGACGCCTTGCCGTCAGCGATGTGACGCCCTCCTGCCGGACAGGCGCAGCGGCTTTGCCGCCGGAAAGCCCGGCCTTGGGCGCTTCGGCGACCACATCCTCATTCATGGTGTTCCAACTGCCGCAGCTGGGGCAGCGGCCCATCCAGCGGGGGCTTGTCTCTCCGCAGTTGGAGCAGACGTATACGGTTTTCAGCTTCGGTTCTTTCATTCTGGACTCCCTGTTTTCATTTCATGAAAATCATTTTCTCTATCATACCACATCCGGCCCGAGGCCGCAAGAAAGCCGGGCGCTTATCCGGCCTGCATCAGACGATTCGCAAGACATACAAGGCCGGTGGCCGCACCGCAGAGCGGGCAGAGACAGACTGCCAGTAAGGCGAATTGCCCCACCAGGAGCCGTGCTCCTGCCGGATGGCTTCCCTTATCCCCTCTGCCGAAAGAGAACGCATGGATTCGGCTGCTGACCTGCAGAGCCGAGGCACCGAACAAACAGAGCGCACCCGCCGCCAGCGCGGTCGGCAAGCTGGCGGTGAGCAAAAAGAGAACGAGCTGTTTTGCCCCGAGGTTATTCAGAAGCTGCGCCGAGAGCAGGCCGGAGCCTGTCCCGTATAACATCGCAAACAGAAAGATAGGCAGCGGCCCCACTGCCGAAAGCCCCAGCAGGAGGAACACTGCCGCCGCCCCGAGGACAACAGTCAGCTCTGTCCCAAACAGTCCCACCGCCTGTGCTGTACTGGACGCCGCGAACACTCCGCGCCAGCAGTCCAGATAATAGGCAAGCGTCTCCATCTCTTCAGCGTCGCACAGCGCCTGCAAAACGCCCGCCATCAGCGTACCGAAGAGATAGGCCGCCGCCAGAAGGATGCAGTCCCGGCTGGCTTGGAATGGCTTCCGCCGGGGAGCTTTCTGAGGCGGAATCTCCGCCAACGGCTCGGAGACAGGCGTCATGGCTTCTTTTTCTGCCAGAGACTTGCCCGCTGTATCTTCCGGCAGCGTCGGCACAAGCGCCGCTGCATTTGTTTTCGTTTCCTGATAGACCCACATCGTGCTTTTTCCCTCCTGCTTTTGTTGTGTATGGCCGCTGTAGCGTGGACTGAGCATTCAGCGCCGCTTTCGCTCCGCGCGCAGCATTCCGAGGATCCCGCCCAGAACCCCCATCAGCAGGACAAGCCCTGCCCGGACGAACTGCATCGTTTCCCACTCACTCTGGTACAGTGTACCCAGAATAAAAAGCAGCCCTGCAAAGAGTGCTCCTTCCGCTGCACCCCAGACGAGCCCTTTGCCTTTTTGCAGAATGGCCATCAGCAGACCGCTGAGAAAGCTGCCGAGACAGACTGCCGCCGTGGCCAGCGGAGCAGCGGCCTCCTGCGTCAGGCCCTGTTTGACCATCAGCCAGCCGAACCCTGTCAGGCTCACTGCTGCTGCCGCACTGCCCACTCCGAAAACGACCAGCAGCCCTATCGCCGGGAATTTCTTGGTATCAGACATAAAAACGCGCCTCCCTGCACCTACTGTATGCAGGGAGACGCGTTCAAAGCACGAATCCGGAAAAATATTACTTCTTGGGGGCGTTGTCCATGTTCAGCTTCTCGACAGAGCTGATGGCGTTCTTGGTGAAGCGGATCTTCACACGGTCAGCGCCAGTCTCCAGCACGAAAGTGTCGTCCTTAATGGCGACCACACGGCCGATGACGCCGCCGATGGTGGTGACCTGATCGCCGATCTCCAGAGAAGAGCGCATTGCAGCGTCCTTCTTCTCCTGCTTCTTCTGGGGACGGTAGATCATGAAGTAGAGCATCACCAGCATCAGAGCCAGAGTAAAGAAAAGGCTGATGTAGCTTTCGGTCGTAGTCAGAAATTGCATGGGGCAAAATCTCCTCTCAAATTCATATGACCTTATTATACGCGCTTATCCGGCATGTTTCAAGGCTAAATCTCAAATTCGTGTGTCGAGCAGCTTGACATAGCGGTCATGGAAGGCGGTAAAGGTGCCTGCATCCAGCTCATCGCGGATGCGCTCCATCAGGTGATTGTAGAACCAGAGGTTATGCATGACGGCCAGACGCATACCCAGCAGTTCCTCTGCCTTGAACAGGTGGCGGATATAGGCGCGGGAGTAGTTCCGGCAGGCCGGGCAGCCGCAGGCGGGGTCGATGGGGCGCTCGTCGCGCTCGTACTTGGCGTTCTTGATGTTGATGATACCGCCCCAGGTGTTCAGGTGGCCGTGGCGGGCATTGCGGCTGGGCATGACGCAATCGAAGAGGTCCACGCCGCGGGAGACGGCCTCGATGATGTTGCCGGGAGTGCCGACGCCCATCAGGTAACGGATCTTATCCTTGGGCATATAGGGCTCGACCGCGCTGATCATCTCGTACATCACCTCAGTGGGCTCACCCACAGCGAGGCCGCCGATGGCGTAGCCGTCCAGGTCCAGGTCAGCGATCTGCTTCATGTGCTCCACGCGCAGGTCGGCGAAGGTGCAGCCCTGATTGATGCCGAAGAGCAGCTGGTCGGGGTTGACGGAGATGCCTTCATGCTTCAGGCGGGCCATCTCATCCTTGCAGCGCTTGAGCCAGCGGGTGGTGCGCTCGCAGCTGGCTTTGGAGTAATCGTGCTGGGCGGGGTTCTCGACGCACTCATCAAAGGCCATGGCGATGGTAGAGCCAAGGTTTGCCTGGATCTGCATGCTTTCCTCAGGACCCATGAAGATGCGGTGGCCGTCGAGGTGAGAGGCAAAGGTCACGCCCTCCTCGGTGATCTTGCGCAGCTTTGCGAGGCTGAACACCTGAAATCCGCCGCTGTCGGTGAGGATGGGGCCGTTCCAGCGGGTAAACTTGTGCAGACCGCCCATCTCTGCCACCAGCTTGTCGCCGGGACGCAGATGCAGATGGTAGGTGTTGCAGAGCATGACCTGCGCACCGATGTCCTTCAGGTCATGGGCAGACAGGCCGCCCTTGATGGCGCCGGCGGTGGCAACATTCTGGAATGCGGGGGTCTGCACCGTGCCGTGTACGGTCTTGAACTCGCCCCGCCGGGCGTTGTGCTCCTGCTTGAGCAGCTTGTAGGTCGTCAAAGAAGGCATAATATTTTTCCTTTCTGCGCACGGAAAACAGCCGTGCATCCTGCCGCAGGGGGCGTATGCTCTCGCTGCGGATACAGAAGAGTTGGGATATTACAGCGGCGAAGCGCTATAATAGTTACAAAATCAGCATTGCATCGCCAAAGCTGAAGAACCGATATTTCTGCTCGACAGCCACCTTGTAGGCGGCCATCGTCTTTTCGTAGCCATACAGCGCCGACACCAGCATGATGAGGGTGCTTTCGGGCAGATGGAAGTTGGTGATAAGGCCGTCGATGCAGTTGAACTTGACACCGGGATAGAGGAAGATGTCGGTGTTTCCGCTGCAGGCTTTGATCTCGCCGTACTTGGCGGCGACAGCTTCCAGCGTGCGGCAGCTGGTGGTGCCCACGGCGATGACACGATGGCCTGCGGCCTTGGTGTCATGGATGAGTTTTGCAGTCTCCTCGCTGACGGAGTACCACTCGCTGTGCATCTTGTGGTCGGAGATCTCGTCTTCCTGCACGGGGCGGAAGGTACCGAGGCCGACATGGAGCGTCACCTCGGTGATGTTGACGCCCTTGGCGCGGATGGTATCCATCAGCTCTGGCGTGAAGTGGAGGCCAGCCGTGGGAGCGGCAGCGCTGCCCAGCTCCTTGGCATAGACGGTCTGATACTGGCTCTGGTCGTCCAGCTGCTTGGTGATATAGGGCGGCAGAGGCATCTTGCCGAACTCGTCCAGCTTCTCGTAGAGGGTCTCGGTATCATAGTAGAAGGTGACGAACTTATTGCCGTCTTCCAGCGTCTCATCCACGATGGCCGTCAGGCTGCCGTCGCCAAAGCTGACCTTGGTACCGGGCTGCATCCGCTTGCCGGGCTTTGCAAGGCACTCCCACTGGTCGCCCTTCACCTGCCGCAGGAGCAGCAGCTCGCAGACAGCGCCCGTGGGCTGCTTGATGCCCACGATGCGGGCGGGCAGGACCTTGGAGTTGTTGACTACCAGCAGGTCGCCCGGCTCGAGGTATTCGGGCAGGTCGTGGAAGATGCAGTGCTGGATGCTGTCGTCTTTCTGGCTCAGGACCATCAGGCGGGCCGCATCACGGGGGGATGCAGGCTCCTGTGCGATGAGCTCTTTGGGTAAATCATACCAAAAATCTTTTTTTAACATAGTTAGCATTTGCCTTTCCGATGATTGACACGAATGCCGTATCAATGTTATCATAAAATCTGTATAGCGGTATCTATTATATTGCATAGACGTCTGCTTTGCAAGCGGAGTCTTATGCGAATTGGCTTTTTTTGAAAGGAAAGGTGCTGGAAATGGATAAACAATATAAAGTGGGCGTCGTCGGTGCCACCGGTATGGTAGGCCAGCGTTTTGTTACTCTGCTCGAAAATCATCCCTGGTTCAAGCTGACGACTCTGGCCGCTTCCGGCCGGAGCGCCGGCAAGACCTATGAGGAGGCTGTCGGTTCTCGCTGGGCCATGACCACCCCGATGCCGGAGAGCGTCAAGAAGATGGTGGTGCTGGATGCATCCAAGGTGGAGGAGGTCGCCTCTCAGGTGGACTTTATCTTCTGCGCCGTCAATATGCCGAAGGACGAGATCAAGGCTCTGGAAGAGGCTTACGCCAAGGCAGAATGCCCCGTCGTCTCCAACAACAGCGCAAACCGCTTTACTCCGGATGTGCCGATGGTCGTGCCTGAGATCAACGCCGACCACATCGACATCATCCCCGCTCAGCGCAAGCGCCTGGGTACCAAGCGCGGCTTCATCGCCGTCAAGTCCAACTGCAGCCTGCAGAGCTATGTCCCTGCCCTGCACCCCCTGATGAAGGATTTCGGCGTCAGCAAGGCTCTGGTCTGCACCTATCAGGCCATTTCCGGTGCCGGCAAGACCTTCGACCGGATGCCTGAGATCATCGACAACGTCATCCCCTACATCGGCGGCGAGGAGGAAAAGAGCGAGCGTGAGCCTCTCAAGCTGTGGGGTCATATTGAGGGCGACCACATTGTCAACGCCGAGAAGCCTGTCATCACTGCCCAGTGCTTCCGTGTGCCTGTCTCTGACGGTCACACCGCCGCTGTCTTCGTGAGCTTTGATAAGAAGCCCAGCAAGGAAGAGATCCTCAAGGCCTGGGCCGAGTTCCGCGGCCCCGCACAGGAACTGAATCTGCCCAGCGCACCCAAGCAGTTCCTCCACTACTTCGAGGAGAACGACCGTCCCCAGCCCAAGCTGGACCGCAACACCGAGCACGGCATGGCCGTCTGCATCGGTCGTCTGCGTGAGGACACTCTGTTTGATTACAAGTTCGCCTGCATGAGCCACAACACTCTGCGCGGCGCTGCTGGCGGCGCAGTGCTGCTGGCTGAGCTGCTGGCAGCCAAGGGCTATTTTGACTGATCTGCGCACTTTTTGAACTTCAACGCGCTGCAAAGGAGTTTTTTGCTATGAAGAATCCTGTTTTTACTGGTGCGGGTGTTGCCATCATCACCCCGATGTACGAGGACGGCAGCATCAATTTCGATGAGCTGGGCCGCATCGTTGAGGATCAGATCGCCCGCGGCACCGACGCCATCGTCATCTGTGGCACCACCGGCGAGTGCTCTACCATGACCGACGAGGAGCAGCTGGCTGCCATCAAGTATACCGTGGACCTTGTGAGTCACCGTGTGCCTGTCATCGCCGGTGCCGGTTCCAACGATACCGACCACGGCTGTGCTCTGGCTGCAAAGTCTGCCGCCTGCGGCGCAGACGCTCTGCTGCTGGTGACCCCCTACTACAACAAGACCTCTCAGGCTGGCCTTGTCGCCCACTTCACCGCAATGGCAGAGGCCGGCGGCATTCCGGTCATCCTGTATAACGTGCCTTCCCGCACTGGCCTGAACATCGCCCCCGAGACGGCCAAGGAGCTGAGCAGGCACCCGCTCATCAACGGCATCAAGGAAGCCTCCGGCAATATCGGTCAGGTGGCAAAGATCGCGGCCCTCTGCGGCGACGAGCTGAACATCTACTCCGGCAACGATGACCAGGTGGTCCCCCTGCTGTCTCTGGGCGGCAAGGGCGTCATCAGCGTCGTCTCCAATGTCAAGCCTGAGCTTGTTCACAACTGCTGCAAGGCATGGTTCGACGGTGATACCGCCAAGGCCCGCGAGCTGCAGCTGGAGATGCTGCCCCTGTGCGATGCGCTCTTCTGCGAGGTCAACCCCATCCCGGTCAAGTACGCCATGAACGTGCTGGGCTGGGAGGCTGGTGAGTGCCGACTGCCACTCGTGGAGCCCGGCGACGCTCACAAGGAGCAGATCGAGCAGGCTCTGCAGGCTGCAGGTCTTATCAAGGAATAAACGATTTTATGTGCAAATGCCCGGCGAGACAGGTCTCCGGGCATTTGCCGTATGATAAAAAAGAGGATAATAACAATGACGGATATTATCATTCAGGGCATTGGCGGCAGGATGGGCCATGTGCTGTGCGAGATGATCGCCCAGCGTGAGGATTGCCGCGTCGTGGCCGGCATCGACATGAAGGACGGCGAGATGAACGGCATTCCCGTGTACGACAGTCTGGACAAGCTGGACGGCAAGGGCGACGTCGTCATCGACTTCAGCGCTCCGGCAGCGGTCGAGAAGGCTCTGCCCTACTGTGAGGCTCACAAGCTGCCCATCGTGGTCTGCACCACCGGCCTTTCCGAGGAACTGCAGCTGAAGATCGTCCAGCTCTCCCGCAGCATCCCGGTGTTCAAGAGCGCCAATATGTCCATGGGCATCAACGTCCTGTCCGAGCTGTGCAAGCGTGCATCGGCCATTCTGGGCGCAAACTACGACATCGAGATCGTTGAGCAGCACCATCACAACAAACTGGACGCTCCCAGCGGCACGGCTCTGATGCTGGCTGACGCCATCAACGAAGAGAACGACGGCGCATACCACTATGTTTATGACCGTTCCGCTGTCCGCCAGAAGCGCGACCCCAAGGAGATCGGCATCAGCGCCGTGCGCGGCGGCAGCATCGTGGGCGACCATGAGGTGCTGTTCTGCGGCCCGGATGAGGTCATCACCCTCCGCCATACGGCATATTCCCGCAATATTTTTGCAAATGGCGCAATAAATGCCGCCGTTTATCTTGCAAAAAAGGAGCCCGGCCTGTACAATATGAGTAACATGATCGCAGAGATGTAAGCTTTTCTGCGCATGGCATCATAAGGCACGGTATCGTGCGTCAGGAGACGAGCCTATGGCCAAGCACACAGCCCCTCCCCGCCGTCGGCATTCCGCGCAAAAGCACGCCTCGCATAAGGGCGTCACCCTGTACACACTGGGGGTCCTGCTGGTAGCTGTATCGGTGCTGCTCTCTCTGCGCTTCTGGCCCCGCCGCAGCGTGGATGCAGTTCCTCCGGCAGCGGAGGTGGAGTCCCCTGCTGTTTCGGAGGAGCTTGCTGTGCCTGAGCCGCAGCCTGTCGTCACGACATTGCGCTTCTCGGCTACAGGGGACAACCTCATTCATGAGCCCATCTATTCACAGGCCGCCCGGCGGGCTGCAGAGAGCGAAGGATACAGCTTCGATTACTGCTATAGGAATCTGCTCGATTTCTATGCACAGCAGGACATCAACTGGATCAATCAGGAGACTCTCTGCAGCAAAGAGCTTGCGCCCTCTACCTATCCCTGCTTCTCGACCCCCGGCGAGTGCGCCGAAGCGCTTTACCGGGCAGGCTTCCGGGTGTTCAGCCTCTCGAACAATCACACCTACGATAAGGGAGCTGCGGGCATTGCCGCCACCCTCCGATTCTGGGAGACGATGCCTGAGGATGTGATCACCACCGGCCTGTGGAAGGGCGAGGCGGACTATGGCCGAATCCCCATCCAGACAGTAGACGGCGTAAAGATCGCGTACCTTTCCTACACCGAGCACACCAACGGCATCCCCCGGAACAGCAAGATGACCGCAAACATCATCTACACCAGCCAGCAGGATGTCATGGAACAGCAGGTGCGGGCGGCCCGGCAGGAGGCCGATTTTGTGGTAGTCGGTGTACACTGGGGCGTCGAGGACAGTCACAACATCACACAGGCGCAGCGCACCTTAGCTCAGTCTCTGGCCGACTGGGGCGCGGATGTGATCATCGGAACCCACCCGCACGTCCTGCAGGACGCCGAATGGCGCACCGCAGCCGATGGACGGAACGTATTTGTGGCCTATTCGCTGGGAAATTTCCTGAGCACTCAAAGCAAGCCTGACCAGCTTTTCGGTGCGATTCTGACGTTGGATCTGGAGCAGACCACCGAGCCGGACGGCAGCGTCCATTGCGCAGTGCGCGGCCCGAAGCTCCATGTGACAGTGACCCACTATGACGCCGGAAAGTCTAACGTCCGCACGTATCTGTTCCGGGATTACACGCCGGAGCTTGCACAGGCCCATGGCGTCCGCGCCGCGTATCCTTCTTTTGGGTACGATTACATCCGCCAGACGGCACAGACCTACATCAACAGCGAATTTTTGGAGCTTGCGTAAAGCTTGTATCAGAACGCCCGATGGGCAGAATGGAGTGTTTACTATGTACGGTGTATCCAAAATCAATATTGAGCCGAGCCTGATGATGATCAGTGTGCAGGATGCCGAGTTCAAGGGCAACACGATGGCACGTTATCTGCAGATCTTCGCCGACACTGGCGTCGTGGTGGATATGATCAGCCAGAGCGCTCCCCACGGCACCAGCATGGACTTCAGCTTCACGGCATACAGCAGCGACCTGCCGCTGGTCATGAAGGCCATCTCTGCGGCAAATCTGGACAAGGACGCCAAGGCTTCTCCCCTCATCAGCGTGGGCTACTCCAAGCTGAATCTCTTCGGTGAGGAGATGGTTACCAGCTGTGGCGTCGCCGCCCGCGCCCTGAATGCTCTGGCGATGGCAGGCATCGAAGTTCTGCTCATCACCACCAGCGATTTGGACATTTCCCTTCTGGTCCGTTCGGAGAACGAGGACGCAGCTTATGAGACCCTGAAAAAAGCTTACGAACTGTAACAAGTAACAACGATATTAAGCAGCACCCGTGTCTGATAAAACAGGCATGGGTGCTGCTGCAGTAAAAGACCCGGCGGGTCTCCCCTCTGCGGAGAGAAACCAGCCGGGTCTTTTTATTTTATCAGAAGATTTACAGGCTCACCTTGTGGTAGACCTTCTTGCCTTTCTTGATGACGATGCCCTTGGACAGCTGCTCAGCAGTAAAGCTGACCGTGGGAGCAGCGACCTTCTCGCCGTCCACCAGAACACCGCCCTGCACGACGAGACGGCGGGCCTCACCGTTGGAAGCAGCCAGACCAGCCTTGACCATCAGGGTCAGGATGCCGATGGAGCCGTCGGTCAGGTCAGCCTCGGTCAGCTGAGTGTTGGGCATATGCTCAGCATCACCGGAAGCACCGCTGAACAGGGCGCGGGCTGCATTCTGGGCCTTGGCGGCCTCTTCTTCGCCGTGGACCATCTTGGTCAGCTCGAAGGCGAGAATCTCCTTGGCCTCGTTGAGGCGCTGGTCCTTCCAGGTGCTCATCTCGTCGATCTGCTCCAGCGGCAGGAAGGTCAGCATACGGATGCACTTCATGACATCCGAATCGCCGACGTTGCGCCAGTACTGATAGAACTCGAAGGGGCTGGTCTTGTTGGGGTCGAGCCAGACGGCGTTGCCGGCGGTCTTGCCCATCTTCTTGCCCTGAGAGTCGGTCAGCAGGGTGATGGTCATAGCATAAGCATCCTTGCCCAGCTTGCGGCGGATAAGCTCGGTGCCGCCCAGCATATTGCTCCACTGGTCATCGCCGCCGAACTGCATGTTGCAGCCGTAATGCTGGAACATGTAGTAGAAGTCGTAGCTCTGCATGATCATGTAGTTGAACTCGAGGAAGGACAGGCCCTTCTCCATGCGCTGCTCATAGCACTTGGCGCGCAGCATGTTGTTGACGGAGAAGCAGGCGCCCACGTCGCGCAGCAGCTCGACGTAGTTCAGATTCAGCAGCCAGTCGGCGTTATTCAGCATCAAAGCCTTGCCGTCGGAGAAGTCGATGAACTTCTCCATCTGCTTCTTGAAGCAGGCGGCGTTGTGGGCGATGTCCTCCTTGGTCAGCATCTTGCGCATATCGGTGCGGCCGGAGGGGTCGCCGATCATGGTGGTGCCGCCGCCGATGAGGGCGATGGGCTTGTTGCCTGCCATCTGCAGACGCTTCATCAGGGTCAGGGCCATGAAGTGGCCGGCAGTCAGGCTATCGGCGGTGCAGTCAAAGCCGATGTAGAAGGTGGCCTTGCCGTTGTTGATGAGGTCGATGATCTCGTCATCGGTGATCTGAGCCACGAGGCCGCGGGCCTTGAGTTCTTCGTACAGAGTCATAAAAATTTCCTCCTGTTTGTCGGGCAGAGGGAAAATAAAACACCCCCTGCCAAAATAAATTTGGCAGAGGGCGATAAAATTCGCGGTACCACCTCTGTTTGCCGCCTCTTCACAGAGACGGCCTCACGAGTGCGCACCCCAGAGTAGAGTGACACTCCTGCGTTTGTAACGCTCGCACGCGGCACAGCCTACTATTCGTTCAGCCTGCGGCTCAGGGACGTATTTCGCCTGCGTCTCTGCAGCCCCTTACACCAGCCGGGGCCTCTCTGGGCAGAGCGCATCAGGGTACTCGGTTCCCGTCTTCGCCTTTCAACGAGATTCAGTTTAGCACATCCCTGCCGGAATGTCAAGCGCTGGCTTTTTTCTTATTTTTCTGCGTTCCGGCCCAGCATTTCTCGGGCATTGGCCAGCGAAAGCTCTGTGACATGGTCGCCGGAGATGAGGCGGGCCAGAGCCTCTACACGGCCATTCTCGTCCAGCGGGTGTATCTCGGTATAGGTGCGCTCGTTCGTGATATTTTTCTGGATAAGCAGATGGCAGTCGGCCAGTGCAGCGATCTGCGCCGTATGAGTGATGCAGAGGATCTGATGGCCCTCGGCGCTCTGACGCAGTACCTCGCCGATACGGCTGGCTGCTTTGCCCGATACACCGCTGTCGATCTCGTCGTAAATAACGGTCGGCACGGCGTCTTTATCAGCCATTGCGTTTTTAATGGCAAGGGTAATACGGCTCAACTCACCGCCCGAGGCGATCTTTGCCAGAGGCTTCGGAGCTTCGCCGGGGTTTGTGGAGATATAGAACTCGACGCTGTCCTGCCCATGGCTGGCCAGCGGGCCGCGCGAATGGCGAAGCGTCATCCGCACGCCCGGCATGTTCAGGAAGTCCAGCGTGCCAGAGATACGCTTGTTCAGCTCATCAAAAGCTTTCAGACGGGTCTGGGTCAGAGCTTCGGCCTTTTCCCGCGCGAGGGTGTAAAGGCGGCGCTGCTCTTTCTGCAAGTGCTCTACCCTCTCCTGCGAGGACTGTATCATCTCAAGTTCTTTCCGCGCCCTCTCCCCGAAAGCGAGGATGTCCTCTACGGTGTCTCCGTACTTCCGCCGGAGCTTATAGATAAGGTCGATGCGCTGCTCGATCTCGTCCAGCTCTGCGTCGTTGGTGTCGTAGGCATCCAGACGGCCAATGAGGTCTGCGGCGACATCCTTCGCGGTGTAATAAAGGTCGAGCAGCTGGCCCGCACCGGCAGACAGCTCTCCGTCGAGCTGTGCCGCTGCGTCCACAGCGTTGGAGGCTTCGCCCAGAAGGTCAACAGCTCCCGGGGCCTCGTCGCCGCCGGAGAGCAACGCATAACACTGTGCGATACGGTCTCGGATGGTGGAAGCATTTGCCAGCACTTTGCGGCGGCTTTCCAGCGTCTGCTCCTCCCCTGCCGTCAGGCCGGCATCGTCGATCTCCTGCACCTGATAGCTCAGCAGATCGATACGGCGCTGCTTTTCGCTCTCGTCGGTTATCATGGCGTCCAGCGTCTTTTTGACGCCGACCAGTTCCCGGTAGATAGCATAATACGCCTGATATTCAGCGCTGTTCTGGGCGTAAGCATCCAGAATGCCCTCGTGACGGGCCGGGTTCAGCAGACCCACGGAGTCGTGCTGACCGTTGATGTTGATAAGCCCGCCGCACAGCTCCCGCAGGACGGCGGCAGTGGCCGGCATCCCGTTGATTCGGCAGGTGCTCTTGCCCTCGGCGGTGATCTCACGGCTGAGCAGCAGGGCCTCCGAGCGCTCATAGCCTGCCTTTTCGAGGCTGTCGAGAACAGCAGGCGGCACGTCCTCGAACGCCGCCCGGATGACGGCCTTGGCCGCACCGGTGCGCACGAGATCCTTGGAAGTGCGGTTGCCCAGAATGGCGTTGATGGAGTCGATGAGGATGGATTTACCTGCGCCCGTCTCACCGGTCAGGACGTTGAGGCCCTTTTCGAAATGGACGTTTGCTTTCTGGATAACTGCAACATTTTCGATTTGCAGGCTGCTCAGCATAGTTTCACTCCCGCGTTTATTTCTGCCCGATATGACGGGTCAGTTCCGAACAGATGGTCTTTGCGTCCCGCTCCGAACGGGCTACGATAAGGAATGTATCGTCGCCGGAAAGCGTACCGACGACATTCTTCCATTTCAAGGCGTCGAATACCTCACAGGCAGCGTTCGCCATGCCGGAGTAGCACTTCACCAGCACGACATGTCCGGCAAAATCCACCCCCAGCACCGACTCGTGGAATATCGTCTCAAATCGGCCCTGCATCTTGGGGTTAAGGCTTTCGTTGTGGCTGGAAACATAACGATAGCCGTCGGCGGTGGCAGCTTTGACGAGGCACAGCTCCCGGATGTCCCTGGAAATGGTAGCCTGTGTCACCTCGAAGCCCTCCTGGCGCAGATGCTCGAGAAGTACCTCCTGTCGGCTGATGGGATGTTCCTGAATGAGGCGGAGGATCGTCTGCTGACGTTCCGTCTTGCCTTTTGCCTCAGCTGGATTGTTTCGGCCCATATTCCTTGCCTCCTCTTGTTATTATCTCCGGCTGCGCAGCTTCTGGTCGATGGCCTGAAACTGGTCCGCCCTGCTGAAGGTGACGAGCTGTACGATCTGGTCGGAGAGGCGTATCTCCGCCGTCGAGCCGGCACTGAGCGGATATTCCGCTGCGCCGTCGCAGCTCAGGAACACTTCGTTGTCGATGACCTGCCCCACACAGATGTTTATTTTGCGCTCCTGAGCAAAGACCATCGCAGGGCTGGTCAGACTGTGGGGACAGATGGGAGTGACGACGATGCCCTTGGTCTGCGAGTCCAAGATCGGCCCGCCGGCCGCCAGAGAATAGGCTGTGGAGCCTGTAGGGGTCGCCACGATGACGCCGTCACCACGGTAATGCTCTACGAGGATGTCGTCGCAGTAGATGCTGAAGTCGATGGCCTGCTGCAGGCGGCCTTTCGTCACGACCACATCGTTGAGGGCATGGCCTTCCCAGCCATCCTCGCCCAGCACCCGCACATAGAGCAGCATCCGGCTGTCCAGCATATATTCTCCCCGCACCAGAGCAGCGAGTTTTTCTTCCATTTCATCCACCTCACAGGTAGCGAGGAAGCCGCAGCGTCCGATGTTAATGCCGAGGATGGGTTTTTGATATTGCAGCGTAAAATTTGCCTCGTGCAGGATGGTTCCATCACCACCGATGGTCAGGATGACATCGGTGCGCGGAAGGCATTCTTCCAAAGGAAGGTACTGTACACCTTCCACGTAGCAGGACTCTTTCAGATCATCCCGCATCAGGACGACAGCCCCCTGCATCAGCAGGAGCTGCGCTGCCCGGCGGGCGGTGTCAGCAGCCTGTTCCTTTCCGGGGTTTGGCGAAATGTAAACAGTCATAGGGCGGTTTATTCCTCCGTCTCCCAGCAGATTTACTTGTCCAGAGAGCTGTGGCTTGCCGCTACGACCTGCTCGGCAACAGAATCATCCAGCACACCGGGCTGTTCGCTCTTCTGGACGAACATCAGGTACTCAATGTTGCCCTCAGGGCCTTTGACGGGGCTGAAATCCAGTCCGCGCACGACGAAACCGTTTGCAGCGGCATAGCCCATCGCATTGTGGAGAACTTCGCGGTGGGTGGCAGGGTCGCGGACGACACCGTTTTTGCCCACCTTCTCGCGGCCAGCCTCAAACTGAGGCTTGACGAGGCAGACACCCATTGCGTCGGGCGTCGTGATAGCCTGCGCCACCGGGAAGATATGATGCAGCGAGATAAACGACACGTCCACGCTGAAAAACTCAATAGGCTCTGCCAGCATGTCCAGCGTGACATTGCGGATGTTGGTGCGCTCCATGTTGACGACGCGCTCGTCAGTGCGCAGGCTCCATGCCAGCTGACCGTAGCCGACGTCCACGGCATAGACCTTGACTGCACCGTTCTGCAGCATACAATCGGTAAAGCCGCCGGTGGATGCACCAATGTCCATACAGACCTTGCCGTTCGGCGTCAGAGGAAAGCACTGCATTGCCTTTTCCAGTTTGAGGCCGCCGCGGCTGACATAGCCGATGTCGTGGCCTCGCACCTCGACCTTGGCATCTTCCTTTATCATCTCGCCGGCCTTGTCCACCTTCTGCTCGTTGACAAAAACGACACCGGCCATGATGAGGGCTTTGGCGCGCTCACGGCTCTGAATCATACCGTGCTGCACCAGATATTGGTCCAAACGAATTTTCAAAGTGTTTTCTCTCCTTTCGGGTCTGCTTCCCGCACAGCCTCGGCCAGATGTGCGGCATCCAGCCCGGTTGCCTGTTTGATTTGAGGCACCGTCGCGTGAGGCAGACACAGCTTCTTCACAGCACGGTGGATGTACCGGCCCTGCCAGCCAGCATCCTGCAGGGCGCGGGCAAGGTGTTCGCCGATGCCGCCGCAGGCCACGCACTCTTCGGCCATCAGAACGACGGGATAGGCTGAAAGGTCACGAATCAGTTCTTCCTCAAACGGGAAGATGCGCACCAGCTTATAAACATCGCAGGAGATGCCCTCTTTAGCCAGCAGCTCTGCGGCAGTGAGAACATCTTCTACCTCATCGGCGTAGCTCACCAGTGCGGCCTTTGCACCCGGTGTGAAAATGAGTTTATCGTATTCCTTGCCCGAGCAGCCGTATTTTGCCAGAGCTTTGCTCTCTCCGCCGCGGGGATAACGAATGGCCCGGGGACCCTGCATCTCATGGCTCAGCAAGATGGGAAGCCAATGCCGCAGTTCTTCGTAGTTTGAAGGCGAATAGATGGGCATTCCGGTCTGGCTGAGAAAAGCCGGGTCGTAGATGCCCTGGTGCGTCTCACCGTCTCCGGGGACGAAACCTGCACGGTCCACCGCGAAGACGACATTTTCATGCAGAAGGTTGACGTCATGGATGATCTGGTCGTAGCTGCGCTGCAGGAAGGTCGAATAAATGCAGACCACCGGCAGCATCCCCTTGCTGGCCAGACCAGCTGCAAAGGTCACGGCATGCTGTTCGGCCATGCCGACATCGAAGAAGCGTTCCGGATGGGCATGACTGAAAAACTGCAGACCTGTGCCATATTTCATGGCGGCAGTAATGGCACAGAGGGTCTTGTCGGTGTTTCCGGCGGCGCTGAGCGTCCGGCCAAAGGCATTTGAAAACGACTCTGCCGGAGCGACCTCGGGGTCAGGGATGCCGGTCAGGTCGAACTTGGAAACGCCATGGTAATTGCCGGGGTTCGACTCAGCGGGCGCATAGCCCTTGCCCTTTTTCGTCACGACATGGAGCAATGTCGGCCCGGGCTGAGCACAGACAGTCTGGAAAATGCGTTCCAGTTCCGGCTCGTCGTGGCCGTCGATGAGTCCAAAATAGTGAAAACCCATATCCTCGAACATCGTGGAATGGTACATGGCCCGGCGAATTACTTTTTTGCTGTTCTGAAGAGCGCTTTTGATGGGCGCTCCGATGACAGGCACACCGTTCAGGAAGCTGTTGACATTTTCCTTGGCCGTAAAATAGCCGTTTGTGGTGCGCAGATGGCTCAGATAGCTTGCCAACGCACCAACATTATGGGAAATGGACATTTTATTATCGTTAAGGATGACCAGGAGATTGTCCAGCTTTCCGATATTGTTCATCCCCTCGTAGACCATGCCGCCGGTGAACGCACCGTCGCCGATGATGGCCACCACATGGCCCGGCTCCCCTTTCAGCTTTTTGGCCCATGCGATGCCGATGGCAACAGAAAGAGCCGTATTGCCGTGTCCGGCGATAAAAGCGTCATGGGCGCTCTCATTGGGATTCGGAAAGCCCGAAAGTCCGTCCAGCTGCCGCAAGGTGCCAAAGCGCTTATACCTCCCGGTCAGGAGCTTATGGGTGTAGCACTGATGTCCTACGTCAAACACGAAAGCGTCCTGAGGGGTCTCAAAGACACGATGAAGTGCTACCGTCAACTCGACCGCGCCGAGATTGGAAGCAAGATGTCCGCCTGTTTTGGATACGCTGTCCAGAAGAAACTGACGGATCTCGCCGCAGAGCTGCTGGATCTGCGTGCTGCTCAAGCGCTTCAGGTCACGAGGCTGTGAAATATTCTGAAGCAATGAAGGATGCATAAAATGACCGTCCTCCTCACATTTCAAATTCCTGATGTTTTTTACTTAGACAAGGTGCATGGGATACAGGCAGCCGACCACGATGCCGACGACCATGCCGGCCATGACCTGCAGGGGCGTATGGCCGACCATCTCCTTCAGATGCATATTCTGCAAAAACGGAGAGTTCTTTTCGCTGATGTCGATCCACTCTTCGATCATCTGGTTGAGCACTTTGGCCTGCTCGCCCGTCTCGTGGCGCACACCCATTGCATCGTGCATGGTGATGATGGCGACCACACTGGCCACAGCAAAAATAGCCGAACTGACTCCCTCGCTGCGGGCTGCGGCAATGACCATCGCGCAGACTGTCGCGCTGTGGGCACTGGGCATACCGCCGTCGCCCCACATCCTCTCGAGCTGGAACTTGCCCAGCAGGATAAAGTTGATGATGGTCTTGAGCACCTGTGCAACGAACCAGCCCACGATGGAAACAGTCAATATCTCGTTGACCGAGAACAATTCTTTGATAAATTGCATAGTTTGTTCACCTTCTTGAATTTTATCGCAATCTCAAAGCCGACGTCTCAAAAGCAGCGCATTTGCGATATGTAGTCCTGTGCGATTTCTGAGACGATTTCGGCGCAGAATGCGACCGGCTCAGCTGCGGCGGTTCAGCAGTGTGCGGGCCAGCTGCTCCAAAAACGCACTCTTTTCGCCGAATGCGTCGCGCAGCGCTGTGCAGGTCTCGTCATTCAGCTTTTCCGCCAGCTGCATGGCACCGTCAACGCCGAACAGGGTGACAAAAGTCGTTTTGCCATTTTCGCTGTCGCTGCCAATGGGTTTGCCCAGCTGCTCGGCGGTTCCGGTCACGTCCAGCACATCGTCCACGACCTGGAACACGAGACCGATGCCATAAGCATATGCTTCCAGCGCCTTACGCTGAACCTCATCGGCCTGTGCTGCAGCACTGCCCATCTGGATGGCTGCATTGATGAGTGCGCCGGTCTTGTGGCGGTGGATGAGACGGAGCTGTTCCTCGGTAGCGGCAAGCGCCTCATATTTCAAATCGAGTTCCTGACCGTACACCATGCCTCGGCTGCCTGCACCTGCGCCCAGCGCCTGTGCCGCGTGGACACAGACAGAAGCGGGAGCAGGCGCACCGGCGACTGCCTCGAAAGCCTCGGTCAGCAGGACGTCACCGGCCAGCATCGCGGTGGATTCGCCGAATGCCTTGTGGCAGGAGGGCTTGCCGCGGCGCATATCGTCGTTATCCATGCAGGGCAGGTCATCATGGATGAGCGAATAGCAGTGCAGCATCTCGACTGCGGCTGCAAACTGCTCAGCTGCCTCGGCATTGCCGTGGAGCATATCACACACGGCCAGCACCAGCACAGCGCGAATGCGCTTGCCACCGCCCAGCAGGCTGTAGCGCGCTGCGCGGCAGACGTCAGATTCCTCAGGCAGATAGCGCTCACACGCCTGGCTCAATGCCTTTTCAGCACGGGCCAGATATTCGTCATACTGCTTTTTATACTCTGCGCTCTCCATAATGGTTCCTCCCTGCAAACTGTTTGCTTTTATTCTTCTGTTTCGGGTCCTGCCTTTTCGCTGCGGGAAGCATCGATCTCCTCCATTTGAAGCGATGCTTTTTCCAGCGCAGCATGGCAGTATTCCATCAGCGAAGCCGCTTCTGCATAGAGCTTGACCGACTCAGAAAGGGTCGTCTCTTCGCTCTGCATCTGACTCAGGATGGTTTCCAGACGGGCCATGCCGTCTTCAAAGCTTTTGGGTGCTCTCATTCAGTTCCTCCACGGACGTGACCGTACATTCTGCTGTGTGCGCTGCACCGCGCAGGGTGAGCTTATCACCGGTTGCAAGAACATCTGCACTGCACAGCCTGCCTTTGCTGTCATATACCATCGCATAGCCGCGCCCCAGTACCCGGTAGGGGCTGAGCGAGTCGGCCAGTGCTGCGGTGTGGCGCAGCTGCGCCTGTCGCTTCTGAATACAGCTCTGCGCAGCCGCCTCGAGTTCTTTCTGCACTGCGGCAAGCTCTGCCTGCCCACCGGTCAGTTTCCGACGGGTCATGTCATAGGAAAGCTGCTGCTCGGCCATCATCAGACGGCCAGACGCTGCATCCAGACGGCGCTGCATCGCGCTCTGGCAGCCCTGTTCCAGCTGGGACAGGGCCCGCAGAAGCTCTGCACGATCCGGCACGGCTAATTCTGCCGCAGCAGATGGGGTCGGCGCACGGCGGTCCGCCACAAAGTCTAAAATGGTAAAGTCTATCTCATGCCCAATAGCACTGATAAGCGGCACTTTGCAGCGGTAAGCTGCCCGGGCGATGACCTCGGCGTTGAAGACCCAGAGGTCTTCCCTGCTGCCGCCGCCCCGGGCTACGATAATTTCGTCTACCCGACCGCTTTTGTCCAGCGTTCCGATGGCATCTGCGACCTGCTGCGCCGCCTCAAAGCCCTGCACATTGACCGGGCAGAGCAGGAGTTTCGCCGCAGGCCAGCGCCGACCAATGACATTGCGAATGTCCTGCAATGCCGCGCCGGTCTTGCTGGTGACGACGCCGATGCATTTGGGATACGTGGGCAGCGGCTTTTTGTGCTCTACCGCAAAAAGTCCCTCCTGCTCGAGTTTGGCTTTCAGCTGCTCAAAAGCAAGCTGCGCCGCACCAATGCCGTCCGGGAACATCTCGTTGACATAGATCTGGAACGCTCCGTCCCGCTCATAAAGAGTAGCACGACATCGCACGACTACCTTCATGCCCTCTTCCGGGCGGAAGCCCAGCCGCCGCGCATCTGAGCGGAACATCACCGCTTTGACACTGGCGCTGGCGTCCCGGAGAGAAAAATAACAGTGGCCGCTGCGGGCGTTCTGTACGAAGTTTGCAATCTCGCCCCGCAGCGCCAAATCGAACAGGATGTCATTTGCATCCAGCAGCGTCTTGACATACTGGTTCAGGGCCGAGACGGTGATCACTTCAGCCATAGCCCGGCCTCCCGTGCGGCGAGGATAGATACGCCGATGGCGTTGTCACTGGAATACTGGCCGGGTACGAAATACACCTGCGGGAGGCGCTGCTGCACCCAGCTGCGAATGATGTCACTGCTCATCACGCCGCCTGCACAGACCACAGCAAGCCCGGGATATTCCTTCTGAGCCGCTTTGGTCATCTTGACCACGGTATCTGCCACGCAGAGCAGGCAGTACTTACAGACATAGGCAGGGCTTTTGCCAGCTGTCAACAAAGCATTGCACTGGTTTTCCAGCCCGGAAAGGCTGCATTCCATGCCTCGGACACTGGATTTCGGTTTTATCGTCACATCACATTCTGCGGCCAGACGAGAGACTTCGACGCCAGCCGGGAATCCAAAGCCCAGCTTGACGCCCACACGGTCCACAGCCTGTCCGGCGTAGAGGTCGGAGCTGGTCCCCAGCGTCTCGATATGCTTCACTTCATCGCAAAGGAGCAGGTCAGTCGTGCCGCCGGAAATATGGAACAGCAGTGTTTTCTCGCGGAAGAACTCTTCACCCTTGGCCGCAAACAGTGCCGCCGCCGCATGGCCCTGCTGATGGGTCGTGCGGACGAGCGGGATGCCCCGGGCCAGCGCGAACGCCTCGGCAGCGCTGACGCCCGCCAGAAAACAGGGCATATAACTGCCCTCTACCGGACGGGGCTTTTCCGACACGCCTACGGCACTGATTTTGGTCAAATCGAATTCACCGCTCAGTTCTTTCAGCATCTCAGGCAGAGCGGCTGTGTGGTGAAAAAGGGCGTCGCTCTGGCGCAGCCCAAGCTGGCCCTCCTTCACCGGAAGGAAACGCTTTTTTGCGCAAACAACCTCTCCGGCTGTATCAAAGACAGCCAGAGAGGTTGCATAATTGCTGGTGTCGATGCCCAGCGTATAGCTGCTCACAGCTGCTCAGGCTCTGCGTCCAGACCCTGCTCGCGTGCCACCGTACCCAGCAGACCGTTGACGAACTGATAATCCTCGTCTGCGCCATACTTTTTGGTCAGCTCGACTGCCTCATTGATGACGACGCCAGGCTTTTTCTCGTCGCCGTACAGCATCTCGGCCAGACCCAGACGGAGCACCGTCAGGCTCACGCGGGGCAGACGCTCCATCGTCCAGTTGCGCAGATGGGCGCTGATGAGGTCGTCCACCTCTGCGGAATGCTCATAATAAGCCCGCAGCAGGCGCTGGCCAAAAACATCCACCGGATGCTCTTCATCGCACTCGTGGTGGTTGTCCAGAGCCTCCTGCAGGGGAATGTCACCAAAGGTCTGAGAAAATGCCAGCAGAAATGCATTTTCGCGTGCTTCACGACGGGGCAAAATATTTTCCATAATGTTCCTCTCACAGCGGCAAGGCCCTCCCTTTTGCGGGAAGGCCGACCGCAATTCTCTTTTACGTTTTGTTTCTTGGCTCAGGCCTGCGGCTCAGCCGCCGGGGCCAGACCGGCAATGACAAGGTCAACGCGGCTGACCGTGACATTGGTCATGTTCTGGACGGCAGACTTGACGTTTTCCTGCACCTTTTCAGCCACAGCCGGGATGCGCGCGCCAAAGGCTGCTACAATTTCCAGAGTGATCTCTGCCGTGCCGTCCCGCATCTCTACGGTAACGGGCGACTGGACGTTGGCGCGCTCGAGAAGGTCTTTCACCTTCCGGTTCTGCTTGCCGCAGGACACTTCTGCCACGCCCTCGATCTCCAGCGCTGCACAGCGGGCGATCTTGCCGATGACCTCTGTGGAGATCTGCAGACTGCCGCCTTTAAGATCCATGTTCTGTAAATCCATTCTATGGCCCTCCATCCAAAATGAGCGAATGCCCATTTTATTTTATGCGTTCCATGCAAAGAGAGTACCCCTTTGCAAAACCTTTGATGTCATTATACCATTTTCTCCGGTTTTATACAACACCTTACTTCACTTCCACCACAGTAATATTCTGCGCAGTCACCTCGCTCTTGCTGAGCACGATGTCCCGTATCTGGGCCACCTGTGCCGCCGTCAGCGCGTCGCCGGAGGTCATCACGGTCAGGTCAGCCCGGCCGGACTGTAAAAAGCAGAGGCAGTCGGCAAAGCCTTTCGCCTTGACCAGCGTTTCTATCTCATTTTCTGCGTTGAGGTCTTCGAGGTTGGAAGTCAGCTGCTGGGTATAACCTTTTTTCTCCTCGGCGGAAAGGCCCGAGGTCTTGAGGGTCTTCTGGATCGTGTCCATCGCTTCATCGTGAGCTTTCTGGCGCTTGAGACGGGCTTCCTCAAAGAATTTCGCTCCTGCGTCGTTGGCCACACTGACGAGCTGGGCCTCCCCATAATTCTTGTTGGCACTGGATACCGCTTCAGCCTCCGTCATCAGCCCGTCGGTCACGGGTGCCGCCACAGGCTCACCCTCCACAGCCACCGCCGAGACGTTGACAGCCTCTTCATCCACACCGATGCCGGTGCGGGCATACTGCCAGTTAAGGTATACCGCCACGACCAGCGCGGCCGCAAGGGTCAGCGCTGTGACCCTGCGTGTGTTTTTGGTGATAGCTCTCATTTGTGTCTCCTCCTTGCATAACTTATATTTCATCGCTGCAAAAAATCATTCCCGGCGCTGCTCTACGCAGATGCGGTTGGACGGAACATCCAGCAGCGCCCCCACCAGCTCGGTGATGCGGGCGGCGACCCGGACATCTCCCCCGCCCTCGCACACCACGGCCACCCCGCACACTCTGGGGGTGCAGACCGTTTGTGCCAGCGCGGTCCCGTCATCCAGCAGCACATGGGTCTGTTGTTCCTGGGTCTGTCCCGAGAGCGTGTCCAGAGCATAGATGGTCTCCTCTCCGCTTTCCAGTGTTATCATCACGGTGGTCTTTCCTGCGCCCTCTACCTGCGTGATGAGGTCGGAAAGCTGCTGCTCGAGCTGCTGGCGGTAGACGTTGTCATCCGCCGGGGCGGCGCTTGCTGCGGCGGTCTTCCCTGAAGGGGTGAACAGCTCCGACAGCAGGATGAGCAGCATAGCCGCCGCGCCCAGCAAAACCGCCAGCCGGGCGCGGTTTTCCTTCTGCACGAGGTCCTTCAGCCGCGAAAAAAGCTTGTTGTTCATGGCACATCCTCCCCGCTGGGGCTGTTCCATTTGATGCATTCCGGTCCCAGCTGAAGCTGTCCTTCCAGCAGCGCTTCTATTGCCCGCTTCTGCGAGGCAGTGACGGCGTCCTGAGGGACGATCTGTACCTCAGCCGCTTCCACGCCCTCAGCGGTCTGGCTCAGAATGATATTCAGCCTGAGCGAAACACCCGCCTCGCTGAGGCAGCGTTCTTCGAGCGTACAGGAGAGTTCTTCTGCCGTCTGTGCCAGAACAGCATCCTCCAGACTGCCTACCGAGACCGCCGGCACCTGCGGCAGTTCCAATGCGGCAAACTGCGCCTTTGCGCCGGGCAGAGCATCCGCAAAGACTACTAGAATATATAGCCCTGCCACCGCTTTTATGCACTTCTGCCCCCAGCCCTGTCCGACAAAGCGGGAGAGCAGCTCGGCGCAGATACAGGCCGTACAGAAGACCGCCGCCGCCCGTTCCAGTGCCTGCATCATGAACCACCTCCTACGATGAACAGCAGTGTTACCCCTGCCGCCGCCAGCCCGAAGAAAAGCGCCACCACCGCTGCCATACAGCGCACCGCCTCAGCAAAACAGTCGAATAATGCGCGGCAGCGGGAGATGCCAGTGAGACTGCAGAGCAGACTGCAGCCCATCAGAAGAGCCAGCTGTATCATCAGCCCCAGATAGAGCGGCACGAACTCCGCGCCCAGCACCGACAGAGCTGCCAGCCCCAGCCCGCTCTTGAGGAGCTGTATCCCCGCGAGGATGGATTCCGATGCACTGCTGAGAGTCTGCCCGATGATGGGAACGCTCCCTGCCAAAAGCTGGCCGGTACGGAGCGAAAAGCGGTCCAGCTGGAATGCTGCAGCCCTCTGCATGCCCAGCAGCGCCACCAGAATTTTTCCGGCCCAGCCCAGAGCCTGACGGAGCGCACTGCCGACGCCCTTGCAGAAAACGCCGAGGGCTGGTTCAGAGCTGACGCAGCAGGCCATGCTGAGCATCAGATAGCAGTGGAGCAGCGGCTGAACGAAGGCCGCTGCCAGCTGAGCCAGAAAGCAGAGTGCCGTCAGCAGCGCTCCACTGGCCGCACTGCCTGCTGCTCCTTCCCCTCCCATCGTGAGGACACCGGCATAGACGGGAAGGAACCCCAACAGAAAGCTGCGCCAGCTCTCCACCTGCTCACAAAGCTTCTGGGCTTCTTCCAGCAGACTCCCCCAGAGCAGGACGCCGCAGCCGCCGGCCGCCACCAGATCCAACAAGGCCCCATCGGTGCATTCCCCGGCGAGGAGCCCCAGCACCGCCGTCAGCGTCAGGAACAGGAGCACTGACGTATAGCGACTTGTCGTCTGGCGCACCAGTGCGCCGAAGGATCGGGGCAGAAAGCTTTTCAGTGTTTCCCACGGTGAGGATGCCGCCTTTTCGAGGTCGATGCGGCTCTGCTGCAAATAGGGCTCCCAGAGAGAACTGCCCGGCAGAGCTGTGCTCGAAGCGGCCATCGCCGCCGGGGCCGCGAGTGTAAAGCTCGTCCACAAGAACAGTATTGCCAGACTCAAACGGAAAAGCTTGTCTCTTTTCATCCTGCGATGCTCCCTATCTTCTGGCCGATCTCTTCCAGCAGGGGCCACGCTGCCGCAAGCACCAGCACCCGGCCGGCCAGTGCCGTACACCACGCCAGCGATTCAGCCCCCGCCTCCTCGCAGAGCGAGTGGGCATAATCGGCCAGCAGGATGATGCCTGTACACCGCAGCAGACAGGAAAAGGCGTCGCCGCCTGCCCGCTGTTCCAGTTTTGTCAGCCCGGAAAGCACGGTCTGCGCTGCCGTGCTGATTTTCCACAGCACGAGGACAGCGGTTCCCATTGAGACAAACAGCCCGAAAGCCGGGGCGCTTTTCTGGAACAGAGTGTACAGCACAGCCCCCATCACCGCAAGTCCCAGCATCGTGAGGGCGCTCATAGCGCAAAAAGGGACTTGATGGTGACGAAAAGAACACTGATCTGCTTGACCAGGATGGACAGCACCACCACCAGCCCCGCCAGTGTGGTCATCATGGCCTGGTCTTCCCGGCCTGAGCGGATGAGCAGCTGGTTGAGCACCGCCACGATGATGCCGATGGCCGCGATCTTGAAAATCAGGTCGATGTCCATACACATTCCCCCTATCTTTCATCAGAGGCAGAGGATGGCCGCCGCCAGTCCGGCAGCAAATCCCAGCTTGTGACTCAATTCCAGCTGCGGGCGGGCGTGTTCCTGCGCCTGCTGCAAAAACAGCGTGAACCGCTCTTGATAAAATGTCAGCCGCTGACACTCCTGCTCTGCCTCCATCCGGCCAAGGCTCGAGAAGCACTCGATGAAACAGTCGCGTTCCGGGCGCGTCAGACCGGGCAGCGGACAAAAGCCCCGGAAGCTTTCGCCCGTGACAAGCCCCTCCTGTTTTAGTCTGCGGAAAAGCAAGGTGAGGTCCGTGTGACGATAGTTTATCTCCTGCCGGACGCGCTGCAAAAGCAAAAGCGTCTTTTCCAGCGCCGCCAGATGCCGCCGCGTATTCTGGCAGGCCGCATCCCCTGCGCACCAGCCGCAGCCCAGCCAGAACAGCGCACAGACGACTCTAAGCGTTTTCACGAAACACGCACCTCTTTCAGCTGCCCCGGTGCAGTGCGGCCTTTCAGAAGCACTGCCACATGGAGCGCACCGCACTTTTGCAGATACTGCACCTGCGGGCGGCGGGCAGCTTCTTCCCAGCTGGCAGCGTGAAGTGTGGCGATAAATTCCACCCCGCTGAAAAGTCCCTGCTCCAGCGCATAAAGCTCGTCCATCCCGCCCAGCTCGTCCAACAAGATGATCTGCGGCGAGAGGGTACGCAGAGCCATCTGCACCGCCTGTCCCTTGGGTATGCCGCTGAGGATGTCGAGCGAAAGAGCCGCGCTTTCCTCCGAGGGAAATATCTCTCTCCGCTCGTCGATGACGGCCACGGCCCTGTTCTGTTTTGCAAGTTCCCGGGCGACACCTCGCAGAAGGGTCGTTTTGCCGCTGTCGGGTTCCCCCATCAAGAGCATCCCGATAAATCGCTGCTGCAGAATATCCCGGAGTTTTTGTGGCAGAGGAAATTCCCGGTTCCGGGCAACGCGGATATTCACCGAGCGCAGCTCCTGCAAGACGGCGCTCTGCCCCGGTGCGCAGTAAAACTGTCCGGCCAGCCCGGCGCGGCACCCACAGCTGAGCGTGACATAGCCCACCGCAATTTCTGTCTCGTGGCTGTGTACCGACCCGCCGCAGAGGGTGACGAATATCTCTTCCATCTGCAAGGGCGTCAGCCGGAGCTTCTGCAAAGCAGGCAGCTCCGCCGGGCAGCAGGGCTTTCCGCCGATGGTCAACTGTACTCCACAGCCGACCCGGAGGCGTATCTCATGTACCTGTTCTGCAATGCCCGGCGGCAGGGCGCTCAAAGGCCGTGCCAGCCATGCGGGCAAAGCCCGAACAGCGCGGTAATACTCGTCCATCTTGTTTCTCCTTCGGTCTCGTCATTTTGGCTTCTTGCTCCTACTGTATGCGGCGGCAGAGTTTTTAGAACGTAAAAAAGGCCCACACAGCGGGGACACCCACTGCATGAGCCTTTTGAGTCTATTCTATTTAAGCTTCCGGTTCATCCCGCAGCATGGCAAGGAACTCTTCCTCCGTCAGCACAGGTACGCCGAGGGCCTGTGCCTTGGTCAGTTTGGAGCCTGCTGCTGTGCCAGCCACAACGTAAGCCGTCTTTTTGGAGACTGAGCCGCTGGCTTTGCCGCCGTTTTTGACGATGAGAGCCTCTGCTTCATTGCGGGAGAGCGTCTCGAGGGTGCCGGTGACGACCAGCGTCATTCCCGCCAGCTTGTCGCCCTTCGGTTCGCCCTTCCAGGTCATGTTCACCCCGGCGTCAGCCAGACGATGGATAAGGTCTGTGGTGCCGTCTTTTGCGAAGAACTCTACCACGCTCTGGCCCATCACGCCTCCGAAACCGTCGATCTCGCTGATTTTTTCAATATCTGCCTCCCGGATGGCTTCCAGTGTGCCGAAGTGCTCAGCCAGCAATGCAGCGGCCTTGTCGCCGATGTTGCGGATGCCGAAGCCGAACAGCAGCTTGTCAAGATTGTTCTGCTTGGAATTTTCGATGGCGTGGAGAAGATTCGTTGCGCTCTTCTCCTTAAACTTTTCCAGCGTCAGCAGCTGCTCGAGCGTCAAATCATAAAGGTCTGCCGCCGAGTGGACGAGGTCCTTTTCCACCAGCTGTGTCGCTACGGCAGTTCCCAAGCCGTCGATGTCCATCGCATCGCGGGAGGCAAAATGGATGATGTTGCGCAGAGACTGGGCCGGACATTCCGGGTTGACACAGCGCAGGGCAGCTTCATCCTCGAGATGGACGACCGGTGCGCCGCAGGACGGGCAGGTTGTCGGCATCCGGTAAGGCTCCGCGTTCTCCGGGTGATGGACGACGCCGATGACCTCCGGGATGATGTCGCCGGCTTTCCGCACCTGAATGGTATCGCCGATGCAGAGGCCGAACTGGCGGATGAAATCCTCGTTGTGGAGGGTCGCGCGGGCCACCGTCGTACCGGCGAGGAAGACCGGGTCGAAGCAGGCGGTCGGGGTCAATACGCCTGTGCGGCCCACAGCAACCTCGATGCTGCGCAAGGTCGTCTCCTTGACTTCGGGCGGATACTTGAACGCGATGGCCCAGCGGGGGAACTTGTTGGTAGAGCCCATCAGGTCGCGCTGAGCGAAGTGATTGACCTTGATGACCGCACCATCCATGTCGAAATCGAGCTTTGAGCGGTTCTGCCCGATCTGCTCGATTTCCTTGATCGCGTCCTCAATGTCGTGGACGATGTGGTAGCGGGGAGAGACCGGCAGGCCGAGACTTTTGAGGTAATCGAGGCTTTCCGCGTGAGTAGTCAGCTCTTTGCCACGCACCTGCTGGACGTTGAAAACAAAAATCGAAAGGCCGCGGCTCCCGGTGATCTTGGCGTCCTTCTGGCGCAGCGAACCGGCGGCGGCGTTGCGGGGATTCTTGAAGGGTGCCGCGCCCTGCAATTCCTGCTCGGCGCAGAGGTGCTGGAACGCCTCATGGGGCATATAAACCTCGCCGCGCACCTCGAGAAACTCAGGGGCATTTTTCAGCTTTTTCGGTATCTTTTTGATAGCCCGGACATTGGCGGTGACGTCCTCGCCTACGACACCGTCGCCGCGGGTAGAAGCACGGACCAGTTCACCGTTCTCGTACTCAAGGCTGCAAGAAAGACCGTCGATCTTGATTTCAACGACATACTCCGGCTCGATACCCGCGTCACGCACTCTGCGGTCGAAATCACGCAGTTCATCGTAGGAAAATGCATCCAGCAAACTTTCCATCTTGACAGCATGTGTCACTTTTGCGAAGCGCCCACTGGGGGTGCCGCCGACATGCTGGGTGGGCGAAGCCGGAGTGACCAGCTCTGGATACTGCGCTTCCAGCTCCTTCAATTCCCGCGTCAGGGCGTCGTATTCAAAGTCCTCGAGTTCGGGGGCGTCCTGGTCGTAATAAAGGCGGTTATTCTTCTCGATAACAGCGCGCAGTTCCTCTACGCGCTTCTTGGCTTGTTCCAGTTCCACAGTTCCACTCTCCTGCCTGACGCGGGACAGAGCGCCGCGTCTTGATTCTCTTGCGATAGTATACCACAAAACTTCGGGTTGCGTAAATATAAAAAAGCGGAGCTGCACTTTCCGATGTCATGGAAAACACAGCTCCGTCGTATGTTCAAAAAATCAAATCGAAATCGTATTGCACACGTCCACGAGGACCGGGTCGATGCTCTTGGTCATCTCGAGAGCCTCATCTACAGGGTAATCCACCAGCTCCTCACCCTTCATGCCGACGATGCGGTTATACTTGCCCTGCTCGAGCAGGCAGACAGCGTGGTAGCCCATAGCAGAAGCGTTCACACGGTCACGCAGCGTGGGAGAGCCGCCGCGCTGGACGTGGCCCAGAATGGTGGCACGGGTGTCGATGCCGGTGCGGGCCTGAATCTCGTTGGCGATCTCCTGGGAGTGGCCGATGCCCTCTGCGACGATGACGATGAAGTGACGCTTGCCGGTGCGCTGGGTCTCGACGATCTTATCGAGGATGTCGCGCTGCATATCGAACTCCTTCTCGGGCAGCAGCACGGCCATAGCGCCGGAGGCGATGGCGACGTTCAGGGCAATGTAACCAGCGTTGCGGCCCATGACCTCGACGACGCTGCAGCGGTCATGGCTCTGGGTGGTGTCGCGCAGCTTGTCGATCATCTCCAGAGCGGTGTTCATAGCGGTATCGTAACCGATGGTGTAGTCGGTGCAGGCAATATCGTTGTCGATGGTGCCGGGCAGGCCGATCATCGGGATGCCGCGGTGTGCCAGCTCACGGGCGCCGCGGTAAGAACCGTCGCCGCCAATGACCACCAGCGCGTCGATGCCCAGCTCACGGCACTTGGCTGCGCCTTTATCCTGGCCCTCTTTGGTCTTGAACTCAAGGCAGCGTGCGGTGTAAAGGATGGTGCCGCCGGCAGAGATGATGTTCGAGACACTGCGCAGGTTCATTTCGAAGCACTCGCCGTTCAGCAGACCGTTATAGCCGCGCTGGATGCCGATCATGCGGAAGCCCTTGTGCAGGCCGGTACGGACCACGGCACGGACAGCTGCGTTCATGCCAGGGGCGTCGCCGCCGCTGGTGAGAACACCGATCGTCTTGATTTGCTTTTCCATAGAGAGATTCCCTCCAATTTGTTTCTTCACATACCACTCGGGGCGCGCGCATCCCCTTCTTCCACAGATGCGGCCCGACTCGATGCAACATATTTGCTATGGCTTGCCTTAGACAAGTATATCACAAAGTTAATCATTTGAAAACAGCGCGGGCATAATGATTGATGCACAGAAATGTCATTTTGTTGCAACATTGCGTTCACCAAGCAGACGCTTCAGCTCCTGGAACAGTAGTGGATGGCCCGAAGCATAGAGTCTCCGGGGCGCGGCGAGCTTCTGCTTGACATCCTCGAGATAGAAAATGACGGGCATATCGCCGTCGAATATCTCAAGGAGATTGATGACCTTTGCATACTCGGGGCAGCTGCGGGACGGCAGGCGGACATAGAGCCGCTGGGCGGCATCCCGCATGAGGTTGGGGCGGTTGGCCTGCGGGCGTTTGGGGTCATAGCCCTCGATGGGCGAGATGTTCTCAGCCATCAGCTTGGAAGGCTCATCTTCACGCACGGAGAGGCGTCCCTCGATGACCACGACGGCATTCTCCTTGAGCGCATCACGGAAAGTATCCAGTACCCGTGGGAAGACGATGACCTCCATCGTACCGGTCAGGTCCTCCACGCTGGTAAAGGCCATCATCGTGTTGGACTTGGTGGTCATCATCCGGTTTTTGACGATGGTACACACGATACGGACATGATTGCCGTCCAGCTTGTGAGCGTCCTCGCCGGTGAGCTCCTTGATGCTGTTGGACGCAAAGCGTGCCGACTGTTCCCGATAGGCGTCCAGCGGGTGGCCGGACAGATAGAGGCCGCTGACCTCTTTCTCCTGCTGGAGCAGTTCGGTGTGGCTGTACTCCGGGAAGGGCTTTATCTCGTAGCTGTCGGTGTCGGCAGTCTGAGATTCTCCGCTCATCACCGAGAACAGGTCCAGCTGTCCCTCAAGATTGCGGCGGGAGTCGCTCTCCACGCTCTTGATGATGCCGTCCACGGCTTCCACAAGGCTGTGGCGGTTGACGCCCATACTGTCGAAGGCACCCGCCTTGATAAGACATTCCACAGCCCGGCGGTTCAGCTCAGTGCCGTGCATCCGCTTACAGAAATCATAGAGGTTCGAATAAGGCTTCTCTTTTCTCTCTTCCACGACTCGCTCGATGAGGTTGCGGCCCACATTCTTGACCGCATTCAGGCCGAAACGAATCTTGCCGTTGTCCGCCGTGAAGCCGCCGTTCGAGATATTGACGTCCGGCGGAAGCACCTTGATGCCCAGGCGGGCGCATTCGCCCGAATACTCGATGACTTTGTCGGTATTGTCAAGCACACTGGTGAGCAATGCGGCCATAAACTCGCTGGGGTAATGACACTTGAGATAAGCCGTCTGGAATGCGACGTAAGCGTAGCAGGCCGCATGGCTTTTATTGAAGGCGTAGGACGCAAAACTTGACATTTCATCGTAAATTTCGTTGGCAACTTTCTCGGAGATGCCATTGGCGACACAGCCCGGGCATTCGTGACCCGGCTCGGTGCAGCCGTGGACAAAATGCTCGCGTTCTGCCTCCATCACCGCGTGCTTCTTTTTACTCATGGCACGGCGGACGTTATCTGCCTGTCCGAACGAGAAACCGGCCAGCTCACGGAATATCTGCATGACCTGTTCCTGGTAGACGATGCAGCCGTTGGTGACGTCAAGGATGTGGGCCAGCTGAGGGGTCTTATAGCTGATTTTATCCGGCTCGTGGCGGTTGCGCAGGTAGGTCGGGATGGAGTCCATCGGGCCGGGGCGGTAAAGACTGATAAGAGCGATGACATCTTCAAGGTTCTGTGGCTGCAGACCCACGAGGACCTGTTTCATACCCGAGGATTCGAGCTGGAACACGCCCTCCGTTTCACCCTGACCCAGCATCTTATAAGTCGCTGCATCGTCATAATCCAGCTTTCGGATGGAGAAGGACGGGTCTTTTTTCTGGATGGCAGCCTCCGCATCCCGGATGACCGTCAGAGTACGCAGGCCGAGGAAGTCCATTTTCAGCAGGCCCAGCTCTTCGATCTCGGTCATATTGAACTGGGTGACAGGCAGGCCGTCGTTGGTGGCCAGGGGCAGATAATAGTCTGTCGGTTCCGGGGTAATGACGACGCCGGCCGCATGGGTAGAGGCGTGGCGGGGCATACCTTCAACTTTCAGCGCAGTGTCGATAAGTTCTGTGACCTGCGGGTCGCTGTCGTACATCCGCTTGAGCTCCGGTGAGACCTCCAAGGCGCGTTTCAGCGTCATTTTCAGCTCCATCGGCACCTGCTTTGCCACCACATCCACGCTCTGGTAGGGCATACCCATCACACGGCCCACATCGCGGATGGCGTTGCGGGCGGCCATGGTGCCAAAGGTGACGATCTGGGCCACATGGTCTGCGCCGTACTTCCGGTTGACGTAGTCGATGACCTCCTGACGGCGCTCATAGCAGAAATCGACGTCAAAATCGGGCATACTGACGCGCTCGGGGTTCAGGAATCGCTCGAAGATGAGGTTGTAGCGGATGGGGTCGATGTCGGTGATGCCTACACAGTAAGCCGCGATGCTGCCCGCGCCCGAGCCACGGCCCGGGCCTACCGGAATGCCCTGACTCTTGGCGTAGTTGATATAATCCCAGACAATGAGGTAGTAGTTGGTATAGCCCATCGACTTGACCACGCCGATCTCATAGGTCAGGCGGTCCTTATTGGACTGTGGGACGTCCGGGCCGTAGCGGCGCTCGAGGCCGTCCCAGCAGAGCTTCTCGAAAAACTCCTGATTGTCCATCCCGTTCGGGGCTTTGTAATATGGAATTTTGGTGTGTCCAAAGTCGAAGTCAAAATTGCACTGGTCCGCAATTTTCTGGGTGTTGGCACAGGCTTCCGGCACCATTGCGAACAAATCATACATTTCATCCGTCGTTTTGACGTAAAATTCGTCGGTCTGGAACTCCATCCGGTCGGCATCCTGAATGGTCTTGCCTGTCTGGATGCAGAGCAGGATGCTCTGCATCTTGGCGTCATCCTTCCGCAGATAGTGGGAGTCGTTGGTGGCTGCCATCGGGATGCCGGTCTCCCGCGCCAGTTTGATGAGCTGGGGCAGAACGATAGTATCCTCTTCGAGGCCGTGGTCCTGCAGTTCGATGTAGTAATTGCCCTTGCCGAACAGTTCCTGATACCACAGGGCCGTGGACTTTGCCCTCTCGTAGTCTCCCGCCAGAATGGCTTGCGGGATCTCGCCTGCGAGGCAGGCAGACAGGCAGATAAGCCCCTCATGATACTGCTCAAGAAGCTGCTTATCCACACGAGGCTTGGAATAAAAGCCCTCCACGAAGGCAGCGGACACCATCTTGATGAGGTTCTTATAGCCGGTCTCATTCTTGCAGAGCAGGATAAGATGGTTGTTGCCGTCGATTTTGTTGACTTTATCGAAGCGGGTGCGGGTGGCCACATAGACCTCACAGCCGATGATAGGCTTGATGCCTGCCTTTTTTGCGGCCTTATAGAACTGGACACAGCCGTACATGACGCCGTGGTCTGTGATGGCGATGGCGCTCTGACCACACTTCTTGACGCGGTCCATAAGCTGGTCGATACGGCAGGCACCGTCCAGCAGGCTGTATTCGGTATGGATGTGGAGATGAACGAAGTCTCTCCCCTGACGGTTCCCTTCGGTCACATCGCTCATGCTCCTGCCTCCTCTGTTTCAGTGTGTTCTTCGAGCCGCTGACGCAGGGCGTCGGCCAGCGCTTCCAGCTTTTTCATCCGGTGAGAAAGGCCCGATTTGCTCATGGGCGGGTCAAAGCATCCGCAGAGCGCCGCCAGCGATAAATCAGGATATTCCAGCCGCCGGGCTGCTGCCTGCTGCAGCGCCTCGGGCAGCGTTTTCAGCGCCCCCTGCTCTTCCAGAAAGCGGATGGCTTTGAGAGTCTGGGCGTTGGCACGGGCCGTCTTGCCCAGGTTTGCGGTATCGCAGTTTGTGTGGCGGTTGATTTGGTTGCGCATCTGCTTGACAGCCTTCTGGGCGCTGAGCTGGGCCGATGCCTCCGCCGCTCCCATAAAGGAAAGGATGCGCTCCACGTTGTCGCAGCTCTTGACGTAAACAAGGTTCACGCCGTTGCGGCGGGTGCGGTGGGGCGCAAACTCGTGCTCCGCCAGCAGGGCTTCGAAGTCGCGCGCAAGGTTCGTGCGGCTGGTGAGAAACTCGATGTTATACTCCTTTTGCGGGTCAGTGACCGTGCCGCTGCACAAAAAAGCTGCCCCGATGTACGCGCTGACGCATGTCTGGCAGCGAATCAGTCTGGGGTCTATCTGCAGGCTCGTCTCGGTGCCGGTGGTGCCGAAAAGCTCGTGCATCCGCGCCACCTGCTCCGGCGCGCGGATGCTGAACTCATAGACCACCCCGCTGGGACGCTGCTTCTCGATGATGTCGCCCTGTACGCCGCAGCGCGCAAACAGCTGGGAAGCCACCTGCGTCGTCAGCTCCTGTTCCGTCTGCAGCACCAGCCCGCTGGCGTCGAAGTACTTGGCGAAGCAGGCAATTCCATAGGCAGCAGCGCGGACGCAGCAGTCCTTCTGCAGACTGCGCCGGGCGATCTCCTCCCTTGCCTGGGATGCAAAACTCATGATATGTTTATCCTTTCAACGGACAGAATCGCGGTGCTGGATGCCGGGCTTGTAGCCAAGCTTTTCGCAGTATTCCGCGATTTTCCGCGCAAATGTGATGGAGCGATGCTTGCCGCCGGTGCAGCCCACTGCGATGGTGAGCTGGCTTTTGCCTTCCTTGACGTAGAGCGGAAGAGCATATTCCAGAAACGATTCATAGCGCTTCAAAAGCTCCTGCGCCTCCGGGTGGCTCATGACAAAATCGACGACTTCTTCATCAAGACCTGTTTTATGCTTCAGTTCCGGGACATAAAAAGGGTTGGGCAGACAGCGGACATCCAAAACAAGATCCGCCTCCGGTGGGATGCCGAACTTGAAGCCGAAGGACATGACTGTCAGACGCATGGCGCTCTTCGCGCCGCCGTTCTGGTTGAACAGGTCGCAGATGCGCTCTTTGTTCTGCGAGGTGGAGAGCAGGCCGGTATTTATGGTATAATCTGCCCGGTCTTTGAGGGGCTGCAAGATCTCGCGCTCCCTGCGGAAGGCTTCCCGGGTGGAAAGGCCGTCGGAAATGCTCATCGGATGGCGGCGGCGCGTCTCACTGTAGCGGCGCATCAGCACATCGTCCGGGGCATCAAGGAACAAGATCTCATATTCTATCCCCTGCGCGTCCAACTGAGAAAGAGCTTCTTCGATTTCTTCCGGCGTGCGGCAGCCGCGGATGTCCATACAGAGAGCCACCCGCTTGAGCTGGTTGTCACCCGCTTTCGAAAACGCCGTGATGCTGGGCAGCAGTGCCGCCGGGATGTTATCAATGCAGAAAAAGCCGATGTCTTCCAGTGCATTCATGGCGACAGATTTGCCTGCACCGGAAAGGCCGCTGACGATGAGAAGATTCATTTTGCACGCCTCTTTCTTTTATGCTTCCACCACACGAATTTCTTTTTCGAGGTCGTAGCCGGTCTTTTCTTTCACGATGGCACGCACCTCATCGCACAGAGCCAGCACATCTGCACAGGTCGCTCCACCCAGATTGACCACAAAGCCGCAGTGCTTGTCACTGACGGCTGCGCCGCCATGGCGGTAGCCCCGCAGACCGCACTGGTCGATGAGGGCTGCCGCAAATGCGCCCACCGGCCGCTTGAAGGTGCTGCCGGCGCTGGGCTTGTCGAGAGGCTGTTTGTCTTTGCGACGGGCCATCAGGTCGTTCATCCTGGCGCGGATGTCGGCGGCATTGCCTCTTGCAAGGTGGAACTTTGCCGAGAGGATGCAGCCGCCGTTTTCTTCGAAAATGCTGTGGCGGTATCTGAGGTCGAGCTGTTCTGCCGGTATCTCAACGGTCTCCCCTTCTGTGGTCAGATACCGCACGGAGACCAGCACGTCCTTCATCTCGCCGCCGTAAGCTCCGGCGTTCATGTAGACAGCTCCGCCCACCGTACCCGGGATGCCGTAGGCGAACTCAAGACCGGTGAGGCTGTTTTCCAGCGCCGTCATGCAGAGCGACGAGAGCATCTTGTCTGCACCGACAACGACAGCATCGTAAGTCAGGGCCGGATCTTTGCCCGGGAAACAGATGTTTTCAAGAATACCGATCGCGCTCTTCATGGCCGATACATTGATGACAGCTCCCCGGTAGCCTGCATCCTCAAACAGGATGTTGCTGCCGTTGCCAAGCAGATAATATTTGACGTTCGCTTCCTTCGCCAGCTTGATGGCGGCGCAGAGCTGCGCCTCATTTTCCGGCAGGATAAAGACATCTGCCGGGCCGCCGATGCGGAAAGTGCAGTGCGCGCTGAGCGGCTCGTTTTCTTTGTATGCAATGCCCGCAGCGGACAAAGCCTGTTTCAATCGTTCCATTCGTTCTCCCTCTATCGGTAGAAAATCAGTCCATCGTGTCGTTCAGGCCCAGACGGATGAGCAGCTCCTTGGCGGCGTTATAACCCATCTTCTTCTGGCGGTTATTGATAGCCGCCGTTTCCAGCACGACTGCGAGGTTGCGTCCGGGCGAAACGGGGATGATGGTGCTGGGGATGTTGACGCCCAGAATGTCATAATACTCGCTTTCCAAGCCGGTGCGCTGATAGTTTTTGGTGGGGTCCCATGCTTCCAGCTGGACGACGAGGTCGAGGCTTTCACTCACCTTGACCGCGCCCACGCCGAACACGCGGGCCACGTTGACGATGCCGACGCCGCGCAACTCAATGAAGTGGCGGATGTTTTCCGGCGCAGTACCCATGATCTGACGGTTGGAGACCTTGCGCAGCTCCACAGCATCGTCGGCGACGAGGCGGTGGCCGCGCTTGACCAGCTCGATGGCCAGCTCGCTCTTGCCGATGCCGCTGTCGCCGAGAATGAGGATGCCTTCACCGTAAACTTCCACCAGCACGCCGTGGCGGGTGATTCGGGGAGCCAGTTCAAGGTTCAGCACGCTGATGAGGCTGCCCATCATGGTGCAGGTCGTCTCGTTGGAGCGCAGCAGGGCTACCCCGTGCTGCTTTGCAAGCTCCTGCATCTCCGGGAAGGGTTCCAATTCCTCGTTGCGGCAGAGGATGACGGCCGGAGGCTGCTGGCGGAACAGCTGGTCAAGGCGCTCACGGCGCTTTTCCGCCGTAAGACCGGCCAGAAAGTTCATCTCCGCAAGGCCCATGATCTGTAAGCGCAGCTTATCGAAATAATCGTAGTAACCGGCCAGAAACAGGCCGGGACGGTTGACCTCTGCGATCTCGACGCTGATCTTATCCAAATCGCAGGGCGTATAGATAACCTCGAGGCTGACCTTCTCGACCAGCCGCTTGAGCGAAACAGCGAAATTCCCCATTCCTTTTTCCTCCTGCATCCTCTGTGCTCTGCCATACCAAAAGGCAGCACAGTTTATCCTTCTTTATATTATAATCGAGACGGGCGGCAAAAACAACAATTCTTTCAGGAATCTTTTCTGGTTTTGCGCCAGCGCTTGCATCCGGGGGCCAAAACCATATAATAGGAGGCAGGGATAGAGTTTACTTTACATGAGTTTTACATTTCGCCGGTTTCCGATTTTACATTCCGCTCGTATACTCATAATCAGGGATAGGACCGGTGAAATCCAGTGCAGGTCGTGTAAAAACTAAGACATGATCCTGCACGGGTCCTCTACGGCCGCTGTCGATGTATAAACGCAAGCTTCAACAAGTGAGGAGTAAAACACATGACTCTATTCAATGTCTTTTCTCTGCTGGGCGGTCTGGCTCTGTTCCTGTTCGGCATGGACATCATGGGCAAAGCTCTTGAGAAACAGGCCGGCGGCCATCTGCAGAAGATCCTGAGCAAACTGACGGATAACCCCCTCAAGGGCTTCTTCCTCGGTCTGTGCGTGACCGCCATCATCCAGAGTTCCAGTGCTACCACCGTCATGGTGGTCGGCTTCGTCAACAGCGGCATCATGGAGCTGCATCAGGCCATCGGCATCATTATGGGCAGCAATGTGGGTACCACTGTCACCAGCTGGCTGCTGAGCCTTTCCGGCCTGCAGGGCGACAGCATCTGGATCCAGATGCTCAAGCCCACCTCTTTCAGCCCCATACTCGCCTTCATCGGCATCCTGCTCTATATGGGCAAGAATGAGAAGAAAAAGGGCATCGGCACTATCCTCATCGGCTTTGCCATCCTGATGACCGGCATGACTACCATGTCCAATGCCGTCGAGCCCCTGCAGAGTGAGGCATGGTTCATCAACCTCTTCGTCCGCTTCTCCAATCCCATCCTCGGCGTTCTGGTGGGCGCACTGGTCACCGGCGTCATCCAAAGTTCCAGCGCCAGCGTTGGCATCCTGCAGGCGCTGAGCGCTACCGGCGTCATCACTTACGGCAGCGCTATCCCCATCATCATGGGTCAGAATATCGGCACCTGTGTCACCGCGCTGATTTCTTCTGTGGGCGCAAATAAGAATGCCCGCCGTGCCGCCATGGTCCACCTCTACTTCAACATCATCGGTGTCACGGTCTTTCTGGCCGGTTTCTACGGTCTGAACGCCGTGGTCCACTTTGATTTTGTGAACGAGACCATCGCCGCCTGGGGCATTGCTGTGGTCCACTCCGCCTTCAACATCGCGGCCACCCTCATCCTTCTCCCCTTCGCAAATGGTCTGGAAAAGCTGGCCATCCTCACCATCCCTGACGACGCCGAAAAAGAGAGCTTTGCTCTGCTGGATGAGCGTCTGCTGAACACTCCGGCTGTGGCCGTGGCCCGCGCCCACTCTGCTACTGCTGACATGGCCGAGCTGGCCCGTGTGGGCGTCATGCAGGCCATGAGCCTGACCCACACCTGGGATGATACGCTGGCCCAGAAAGTCCGGGATGAGGAGAGCAAAGTTGACCAGTACGAAGATGCTCTCGGCACCTATCTGGTCAAGCTGTCCAGCCGTGAGCTGAACCATGCGGACAGCCAGAGCGTGAATACTCTGCTCCACACCATCAGCGATTTCGAGCGCATCAGCGACCATTCTGTGAACCTTCTGGAATCCGCACAGGAGATGCACACCAAGGAGATCAACTTTTCCACCGACGCCCGCGAAGAGCTGCAGGTGCTTGAGGACGCCGTGCAGGACGTGCTGAACCGCACCACTGACGCCTTCCGCAAGGATGACCTGCATCTGGCAAGCAAGATCGAACCTCTGGAGACCGTCGTGGACGAGCTGGTGCGTGCCATCAAGGCACGGCACGTCGCCCGCCTGCAGGCCGGCAGCTGCTCCATCGAGTATGGCTTCGTGCTGGAAGACCTGCTGACCAACTACGAGCGCGTCTGCGACCACTGTAGCAACGTGGCAGTTGCCCAGATCGAGGTGGCACAGGACAGCTTCGACACCCACGCCTATCTCAACGACCTGCGCAGCGGCCATGCCTCCACCAAGGAGAGTGAGCAGTTCCAGCGCCGCCTGAACCGCTACCGTGAGCGCTATCTCTTCCCCGACGAAAACGTCACCGAAACGGAGGACAAACAGGCATGATCTATATCGTAGAAGACGATTCAGCCATCCGTGAATTAGAGCAGTATGCATTACAGTCCAACGGCTACGAAGCCGTGGGCTTCGAGTCCTCGGAGCCGTTCTGGCAGGCCGTCCACACCACGCTGCCGGAACTGGTCATCCTGGACGTGATGCTCCCCGGCGAGGATGGCTTCTCCATCCTGAAAAAGCTCCGCGCCGCCCCTTCCCTGCGGCGTCTGCCCATCATCATGATAACAGCCAAGTCCAGCGAGCTGGACACCGTGCGCGGCCTCGACTGCGGTGCAGACGACTACATCACCAAGCCCTTTGGCATCATGGAGTTCCTGAGCCGGGTGCGGGCAGCCCTCCGCCGGGCAGAGCCCGAGGCACGGCCCAACGTCTACAGCTTCCGGGAGATCCTGCTGGACAATGCCCGCCACAGCGTCACTGTCAGCGGCGCACCGGTGGAGCTGACTTACAAAGAATACAGCCTGCTCCGCCTGCTGCTGGAAAACACCAACCTTGTCGTCACCCGCGAGACCATTTTGCAGGTGGTGTGGGGTACTGACATCTCGGTGGAGAGCCGGACCGTGGATATGCACATCCGCACCCTGCGCAAAAAGCTGGGCGACGCCGGAAAGTACATCTGCACAGTACGGAAAGTGGGCTACAAGCTGACGGACAGCGAGGAGGAGCTCGAGCAATGAAACCACGCAGCATGGAAGAAAAAATAAGTTATCTGCTGTTTCTGATGGGATTTGCGGGGCTGGTGTGTACCGCTGCACTCTGCATCTTTGTGTTCCACAAGGCGTTCCGGGAGCAGGCCTGGACAGCCCTCGAGCGGGAAGCCGACCTTGTGGCTGCCGGCTGTGCGCAGGTGGACGCCCCCAGCCAGCTGGAAACTTATGTGGACGGCTCGCTGCGCATCACTCTCATCGCCTCGGACGGCAGTGTGCTTTTTGAGTCGGCCACCAACCAGCCGATGGAGAACCATCTGAGCCGCCCCGAGATACAGCAGGCCATGAAGAGCGGTGTGGGCCGCGACTGCCGCGACTCCCAGACGCTGGGCTATGAGACTTATTATTACGCCATGCTGCTGACGAACGGAGACATCCTCCGGGTGGCGCAGGACTCTGAGACTATCTGGTCGATTTATGACGCCGCTCTGCCTGCCATCGTGCTGAGCTGTTTCCTGATGATGGGCGCAGCCGCTATCATTGCCGGACTTCTGACCAAGAGCCTTGTCCAGCCTGTGCTCAAGATGACCGATGATCTCGACCACATCCAGGAGAATGTCCCCTACAAGGAGCTTATCCCCTTTGCCGAGAGTATCCACTCCGACCGGATGCTGCGGGAAAATAACGAGAAAATGCGGCAGGAGTTCACGGCCAATGTCAGCCACGAGCTAAAAACGCCTCTGACCAGCATCTCCGGTTATGCAGAGCTCATCGAGACCGGCATTGCAAAACCCGAGGATACGCCGGGTTTTGCCCGCAAGATCCATGTAGAGGCCAGCCGGATGATACAGCTGGTCAACGATATTCTGCAGCTCTCCCACCTCGACAATGTGAGCGAGACGGGTGCTGCGCCTGCAATGGAAACGGTCGATCTGTTGGATGTGGCCCGCGAGTGCGTGGAGCGCCAGAAGGTCAACGCCAGGCACTCCTATATCTCCCTGACCTACCTCGGCGAAAGCGCCCCTGTGACAGGCAGCCGCGTCCTGCTGGATGAGCTGTGCCAGAACCTCTGCGACAACGCCATCCGCTACAACCGCCCTGGCGGAAAAGTCCAGATCATCACGGCCTGCACCCGGGACGGTCACTGCACCCTGACCGTGAAGGACAACGGCATCGGTATCCCGAAAGAGGCGCAGACCAGCGTGTTCGAGCGCTTCTACCGAGTGGACAAGAGCCGCAGCAAAGCCACTGGCGGCACCGGTCTGGGTCTGGCTATCGTCAAACACATCGCCCGCATCCACAACGCCCGCATCAAGCTGGACAGCGTTGTGGACGAGGGTACCACCATCACCGTGATCTTCGAAACGGCTTCTTAAAATTTCATGAGCTTCACGTCTGCCCGAATTTCCGGGCAGACGTTTTTTGTTGTGAGCGCAAAGTGACCGTCACGCAGTGCCTGATGCGCACCGAGTCCGGAAATGTCCAGCCCCAGCGTCCAGCAGCGGCGGACGGTGTCCGCACAGAGGGCTTCCAGTTCTGCTTCGGCGTCTGCGGGCAGGGCATTATTGCGTGAGAGCGCGTTCACCCGGAGAAGAAAGCGCTCCCCTTCCCGCTCCACGCCGCAGAAAGTCCGGCGCAGGCGAAGCGGCCCGGCTTCCAGCGCAAAGCGATGCTCCCCTGTATCCGTCCAGCTTTTGCCCTGCAATAAGAGCGCCATTTCCGTCTGGGACTCGGTCAGCTGGCCGGTCTGTTCAGGGGTAACAACGAGGGCTTCGGGCCTGTAATGTGCATTCTCGTCTTCCAGCTCCACGACAGGCAGGATGAAGCCGCTGCTCTGCTGATAGAGCCGGGGCGCGGCCGGGGCAGCGTTTTTGATGCATTGCAGGAGATTTTCAGGCAGGACGTCTGTTTCATCGGCCCGCTCTTTCAGTATCTCTACCGAAAAACTTCTCCCAAACACACGGGACGCCAGCCGCCCGTAGGGTCGATGGAGAAACAGTTCTTCACAGGCAGACAGCGTTCGCTGTACGGAATCCTGTCCGGCCAGAAGATATTCGCAGAGCCGCCAGTCCGCCCGCTGGGGCAGGGCTTCCTCAGCGGCAGAAATGGCAGAAGAAAGCTCGGGGCCTCGGCCAATACAGAGGCGGATGGCGGCTTCAGCCTCGGAGGAATCGGCGGAAGCTTCCGGGAACTGGTACAGCAGACCCACCGTCCAGCTGTCACCGTTCGTCTCGACGAGAAGGGCGCGTATCATGCTTTTTTCGGTGTTGTCCCAATGCAAAAAGAGGCAGAGCCAGACGACGAGGACGCCTGCGGCCATCAGCCGAAGCCAGCTCCGGCGGGTCATCGTGCAGCCTCCGCATTTACAGGCCCTTCGGCAAGGCGCTCACAGAGCAGCCGGACGGCACGGACGATAAAGCCGAAGCGGAAAATCGCCGCCGCCAGCCAGAGGAGCAGGAACGCGGCATCAAAGCGGGAGATGCCGCCGAAGCTCCACGCCCGCAGCAGCTCATAGCCTGGGTAAGCCTGCGGTGCGCCGAAAAGAAGGGCCAGCCCCAGCGCATAACCTGAGGAAATGACGGCAGCGATGATTGGAAGCCATACGATAGGCTTTTTACTGATTTTCGCATTATTTTTACTCATACAGAGAAGCGGAAAGGAGAAATATTCCGGGTAAAAAGTGGCATCCGGAAGAACAAACGAATGTGCCGTCTCACCTGTCACGAGCACCTGCCATTGCAGCTGTCCGGCCAGCCCCAGCACACAGAACACGATACCCAGCACTATGAGCCACCCGAGGACGGAGGCCATCCGGTCGTACAGCTCACAGCCGAGGCTCCACCCTGCCCAGAGAAAGAACGGCAGCAGACCGATGAAGGCCATAGACGCAAACTGTTCCCAGCAGGCTTGTTGGAGCATTGCAGCCGTCCGGACAAGTTCGAAGAGATACCAGAGCAGAAAGACGGCACAGATGCACTTTCCTGCAAAGCCCGGGCGGTTCAGACGGGAGGCGTTGACCGAGGCAAGCGCTGCAAGGAGCACGAAGGCCGCTGCCGCCAGCACATTGCTCAGCAGGACGGCACGGACGGAGCCGGTCTGCCCTGCCCCGAAGATGGCGCGACCCAGCTCTGCCGCAGCGACGCTGAGTGTCAGCGTCTGGGCCGAGAATGTCTGTTTTTGCTGCATTCAGGAACCCCTCCTTTGCCAGATGGTGAATGGGTGGCGGGACAGCGCCCGATAGTTGCGGCGGACGACGCCGTCACCCGAAAAGACTGCGCCCGAAAGATAGGGCACCCCCATCGCGGAGATGGATGTCAGCGCGGCCAACACGCCCAAAGCCGCACACACCAGACCTACCGGCCCGGCCAGACCGGCGGCCAGCGTAACGCCCAATCGCAGCAATGTGGCCGGTTCGTACAGCGATGGCGTCACAAAAACTGAGATGGCTGTGATGCTGGCTACGAGGATGACCGGCGTGCTCAGCAGTCCGGCCCCGATGGCGGCGTCACCGATGATGAGCGCTGCCACAAGGCTCACCGAGTGGCCCAGCGTCTGGGGCATCCGAAGCCCGGCCTCCCGGATGATCTCCAACAAGATGATGACCAGCAGCATCTCGGCAAAGAGCGGCAGAGGCGTCGCCTTTTCTGCCGCCGCGATTTTGAATAATAACTGCGGTGGAATGAGCTCGGGCAGATAGACTGCCAGACAGACAAAAACTCCCGGCAGGAAGATGCTGAGATAAAATGAGCCATATTTCAGGACACGCAGGAACGACGAAAAAACTGCCGTGGTGGCGTAGTCGTCGAGGCAGTCGAAGTTCTCGCAGAAAAGGGACGGCAGCACCAGCGCCGAGGGGCTGCCGTTGACAAGGATGATGATTTTCCCCTCACAGAGCTTTGCGGCGGCGGAAGCCGGGCGCTCGGTATAGCTCACCGGGGCGAACAGCCGCCACCTGGCGGGGAAAAGCCACGGTACAAAGTAGCTGGAATCCAGCAGAACCTCCGGCTTTGCCTCCTGGAGCGTCCGACGTATCCGCGCCACCGCCGTCTTGCTGGCCTTGTCTTTGCAGTAGCAGATGGCATATTCGGTCTTCATGGCACAGTCGGCCTGTGCGGTCTCCATCACGAGAGTGTCGGTACGGATGAGGCGGCGCAGTAAACTCAGGTTGACCCGCAGCAGGTCGGCAAAGCCCTCCCGGGAACCACGGAGGTTTCCTTCCCCGGAGGGCTCTTCCACCGAGCGCGATTTCAGCCCCTGAACCGAGAAGACAAGCCCCTTTTTGCACCCGTCCAGCAGAAGCACGGCCATACCGGCGGTCATGCGGCGGATGAGGTCGTCCATATCCTTGACCGGGCCGTCCTCGGCGGGCAGACCGGAGTGGTTCATCAGCAAATCATACACCTGCGTGCCGGTGTGAGGCACCCGCTCCGGCTCGAGGCTGGGTGTGTGACGGGTGGCAGCGTCCAGTAAAAGCGACCAGAGTGACTCGAGGCTGGCCATATTGTCGAAAAGGACGATGGCCCCCGGGCAGTGATAAAGCTCAATGCGCTTGGCATAAAAATCCGCCGAAGCGCCAAACCTAGCGTTGAGCGCCGCCAGATTTTTTTCCAGCGACGAGGAAAGCTGCAGCATACGGTATCCCCCTTTGCCTGCCAGTATTCCCCCACCAACGGTGCTTATTCAACCCACAAGGAGGGCCTTCTCGTGAAGCTTCTGATTTTCCGTACTCTGCTCATCTATCTCTGCGTTCTGTTCGCCATGCGGCTGATGGGCAAGCGTCAGCTGGGCGAACTGCAGCCCGAAGAGCTGGTATCCACTATCCTCATCTCAAATCTGGCGTCCATCTCCATCGAGTCGGAAGAAGTGCCGGTGACGGCCAGCCTCATTCCCCTCTTCCTCATCGCGGCTTTGGAGCTGCTGGGGTCGGCGCTGAGCTTCCGCAGCCAGAAATTTTTCAACCTGATGTCGGGCCGCCCCAAGACGGTCATCTTAGACGGACAAATCGACCAGAACGCTCTGCGCACTCTCCGGCTGACGACTGCTGATTTGATGGAAGCGCTGCGTGGCAAAAACATCTTCGATCCCCGGGACGTCTCATACGCCGTAGTGGAGACGAATGGCAGTCTTTCGGCGGCACTGCGCCCCGAAAAAGAGACCGCTACCCTCGCCGACTTACAGCTGAAAGTGGAGCACAGCCATGCGACCACCCCTTTCGTGCTGGATGGGCAGGTGCTCGAGGAAAATCTGCACTGGTGCGGCAAAGACCGGGACTGGCTCGAGCGGACAGCGCAGGCCAATACCCTGCTGCCGGAGGAAATCCTGCTTTTAGTGGGCAACGAGACAGAAGACTATTTTCTGCTGAAAAAAGAGAGCCGCCGCAAGGGCAGCTCCCGGTGAGAGGTGTAGGATGAAGCGAATTTATGCGTGTCTGTGCATCGTGGCAGTGCTGCTGGGTGTGGCCTTTTACAGCAGTTGGCGGGTGCAGAAGTTTGCAGAGGATATTTCGGACGACATCGACGACGCGATGGAGGCTATCCGGGACGAGGACCTCCCTTCCGCGCGGCAGGCACTGGCCGAGGGCGCTGAACTCTGCGACAAAATGCGGGAAGGGATGAATCACCTGCTCCGCACACAGGACTTCACGGAACTAGAAGCCGCCCTCCGCGCCGCGGACGGACATCTCGAACTGAGCGCCCCCGAGGAAGCATTTGGTGAACTGCGCCGGGCGCAGGTTCAGGTGGAGACGCTGGAATGGCTGTCGCGGAGGCTTGTATAATTAAATCGTTCAGACGTGGTTATATTTCGTGTAATCTATATTATTCGAAATGCATTCATTCTGTTTCAGTCCGAAATCAGTCTTATAAGAAGGATTTTATTTATAGTTATTTCAAGTTTTTTCCTTATCACCGATATTTTATAGTGCAATAATTTTGTCTTGTGCAAATTCACATGGGTGGTTCCAGGCTATATGATTTTTTATATAGCACGAAATCATGCCCCCTCGTTTGCCTCCTGCCACGATAAAAAGCACATGCCCCCAAGCTGGCAAAGGACCATCCACAACAGTTGTTTCGCGCTGTTCGGCCATGCCACATCGATGAAGCCCGCCAGGCGTGAAGGCATAAAAATCACCCCATCCCCTGCCCTGCGGCAGAGAATGGGGTGCTCGTGCTTTTTACACTTTATTTCTTACGGTCGCCCATCAGCTTTTTCAGCTCATTGAAGAAGCTTTCGACGTCCGCAAACTGCTGATAGACCGAGGCAAAGCGGACATAGGCCACCTCGTCGATTTTCTTCAGTTCCTGCATGGTCAGCTCACCGATGCGCACACTCGTCACCTCGCGGTCATAGGTGCTCATCAGGGTCTGCTCGATGCTGCTGACGGCGCGTTCCAGAGACTCGTAGCTCACCGGACGCTTGGCGCAGGCCCGAAGCATCGCGTTGAGCAGCTTCTGCCGGTCGAACGGCTCACGGGAGTTATCCTTTTTGATGACGATGAGCGGCACCGTTTCCACGACCTCGTAGGTCGTGAACCGCATATGGCAGTTCAGGCACTCCCGGCGGCGGCGGATGCGCTCGCTGTCTTCGGTAGGGCGGGAGTCGATGACTTTGGATTCCTCAGCGCCACAATAGGGGCATTTCATGGTCGTTCCTCCTAGATTCAGGACAGATTTGCGTCAGGATAGAAGCTCAGTTTTTCTTTGCGCCCTTGCGCTCACTCCAAGCCACCCATGCGGAAGTGGAGACACACAGCGAAGTATACACGCCGCTGAGCATGCCCATCATCAGGGGGAAGGCAAAGGTGAAGATGCTGTCCAGACCGTACAGCTTGGAGACGATGCACATCACACCCAGAGCCATCACCGTGGTGACGGTGGTGATGATCGTGCGGCGGGCAGACTGGTTGACGGAATGATTGACCAGCTCTTCGAAGCTGGCCTTCTTGCCCAGCAGGCCGCGGTTCTCACGGATACGGTCGTAGACGACGACGGTATCGTTGATGGAGTAGCCGAGGATGGTGAGCATAGCGGCGATGAAGTTGCCGTCCAGCGGGGCGCGCAGCAGCACGAAGGTGCCGAACACCACCATCAGGTCATTGAGCAGGGCCAGAACAGCCATCATGCCGCCGGTGAGGCCGCCGATATTCTTGAAGCGGTAGGCGATGTAGGCGAGGATGAGGACCAGTGCGAACACCACGGCCACCAGACTCTTCTGGAGGAATTGGGTACCCATTGCTGCGCTGACATTGCTCAGAGAGAGTTGTGCAAAGGAGTTATCCGGGCAGCTCTCATTCAGGGAGTCCAGCAGGGTCTGCACTTCGTCGGTGGTGACAGTCTCGGTGCCGGGCATCGAAATTTTCAGGGTCTGCTCCCCTGTCGCGACGTTCTCGCCGGTCTGCAGGGTCAGGCCGTTGCTGCCCAGCGCTTCGGAGGCGGTCTTCTGGACGGCAGACATCTCAAAGCTGTTCTCGTAGCTCAGAGTGATCATCGCACCGCCGGTGAACTCGGTGTCCAGATGGACGCCCAGCACCACAGCGCAGAGGACGATGGCTGCCATCAGGCAGGCGGAGAAGGTCAGGAAGCGCTTGCGCAGGCCGACGAAGTTGACCTGCTTCTTCTCTGCCGGGGTCTTGCCGGGAGCATCGGCACCGTAGAGGCGGGGGTCACGCAGAGCCTTGATAGCGGCAGCGCCCCGGATCATGGTACGGGTAGCGAAGATACCGAACACGAAGTTGAGCAGCACGCCGGTGAGCAGCGTGTAACCGAAGGCGTAGATGGTGCCTGCGGTCGAGGGGCCAAAGGCGAAAAAGACGAAGTGCAGAGCCTTGGCGAAGAAGCCGTCAGATGGGCCGAAGGCACCCATCAGCACGATGGCGACGATGACGATGGTCACGTTGCCGTCGATGATGGGAGTCAGGCCGCGGGCGAAGCCGCTCTTGAGGGCGCCGTCGAGGCTCTTGCCGCTGCGCAGCTCTTCCTTGATGCGCTCGGCAGTGATAACATTGGCGTCAACGCCCATGCCGATGGCAAGGATGATGCCGGCGATGCCGGGCAGGGTCAGGGTGAAGCTCTCAAACACCGGAAAGTAACCGGAGACGAAGGCCAGCGTAGCCGCCACCTGACCAGCCAGAGCGATGCAGGCCAGAAAGCCGGGCAGACGGTACAGAGCCGTCATCAGAACCACGATGAGGGCGAAGGCGATGACGCCGGCCAGCACCATGGCGCTCAGGCTGTTCTCGCCCAGACTCGGGCTGATGGTGGAGTAGCTGTCCACCGTCAGCGCAAAGGGCAGAGAGCCGGAGTTGATCTGGCGGGCCATCTTGACGACGTCCTCCTGCGTGAAGGGGTTCGACGCAGAACTGGTGATGATGGCAGAGCCGTCGGTGATGGCGGCGTTGACGCTGGCGGTGCTGACATTCTCGTCATCCAGCCAGATGCTGATGGTGCCGCCCGTCTGATACAGGCGGGTGGTCGCGTCGCCGAATGCCTTGGCGCCCTCATCGGTAAACTTGAGCGCCACATAGTACTCGGAGCTGCTGCCGTTGACGGGGCCATACTGGGCAGCTGCGCTCTCCACCATCGAGCCATCGAGGACGAGCTCACCGTCTGCACTGCTCCCCTCGCGGAAGGTCAGATAGGCGGTGGTGCCGATCTCCTCAATGGCGGCTTCGGGGTCGAACTCCGTCTCGCCCGACTGCCACGGGAACTCGAGGATGAGGCTGTCGGAGTTATTGTCCACATACAGCTCATAGTCGGTCACGTTGAGGGCGACCAGACGGTTCTCGATGACCAGCTGAGCTGCCTCGAGCTGGTCGTCGGTGGCGTCGTAGCCGTCAGAGGGGACGAAGGTGACGTTGACGCCTCCCTTGATGTCCACACCGAAGCGGATGTCTTTCGCGCCCTTGATGTAGGTGGTGGTCACATCACCGTACTTGACTGCGACGCCAAAGAATGCCGTATAGACGAACGCCGCGATCAAAAGCACAGTGAGGACAAGTTGCCATGCTTTGCCTTTAGTTTTCATATGAATCGGGAAACCTCCAAATATAATAAGAAGCTGTTTTCATAACCATTGCACACCGCCTGAACTGCCTTTTGGCGCACTCTGGCTATGAAAACAACTTCCAAATCCCCGCTGCGCCGTCAGAACGGCAGCACAGCGGGGATCTTGTGCGATGAATCAGGCGTTCTCAGCCAGCAGCTTCTCGACTGCGGCCAGACGGACGCAGACACAGAGCAGGTCGGACGCAGTCTCCACTTCGTCCAGGCTGGGATAAGTGGGCGCGATGCGCAGATGGGCATCGTCCGGGTCCTTGTGATAGGGGTAAGCGGAACCTGCGCCGGTGAGGGTCAGGCCGCAGTCCTTGCACAGCTGGGCCACACGCTTGGCGCAGCCGGGCATGACGTAGAGGCTGATGAAGTAGCCGCCCTTGGGGTTCGTCCAGTGGGCGATGTCTCCGCAGGGAGTCAGCTCCTCGTTGAAGGCCGTCTTGACGGCATCAAAGCAGGGTACCAGACGGCGGCGGTGCTTTGCCATGTGGGCCAGAACGCCTTCCTTGTTCTTGAGGAAGCGGACATGGCGCAGCTGGTTCATCTTATCATAGCTGATGATCATGACCGAGAAGCGCTTGCAGATGTACTTCATCATAGCTTCGCTGCAGGCCAGCGCAGAAACGCCTGCGCCCGGGAAGGTGATCTTGCTGGTAGAAGTGAACATGAAGACGCGGTCCTCAGTGCCGTACTTCTTGCACTCATTCAGCAGGACAGGAGTCTCGATGATCTCGTCCGTCAGGTGGTGGACGATGTAAGCCTCATCCCAGAAAATTTTGAAGTCGGGAGCAGCAGTCTTCATCTTGGCGAAGCGGTCGATGGTCTCGTCGCTGTAGGTGTAGCCGTCGGGGTTGGAATACTGAGGCACACACCAGATGCCCTTGATGGTATCATCCTCAGCTACCAGCTTCTCAACAACGTCCATATCAGGGCCGGTCGGGGTCATGGGAACGCTGATGAGCTCAAAACCGAACTCCTCGGTGATGGCGAAGTGGCGGTCATAGCCGGGTACCGGGCAGAGGAACTTGCGCTTCTCTACCTGAGACCAGGGACAGGGAGACTCGGGGAAGCCGAAGCAGTAGCCCATAGAGATGAGGTTGTACATGATCTGCAGGCTGGAGTTGCCGCCCACAAAGACTTCCTCAGGCTTGACACCCATCACGTCGCCGAACAGCTCACGGGCCTCGTGCAGGCCCTCAAGGTCGCCGTAGTTGCGGGCATCGGTGCCGGCGTCGGTGGTGTAATCGGTCATCTGCAGCAGACCCATTGCCAGGTCCATCTGGTGAGGGCCGGGCTTGCCACGGGCCATATTCAGCTTCAGGCCCATTGCCTGAAATTTCTTGTACTTTTCTTCCAGAGCTGCCTTCTCAGCAGTCAGTTCGTCGCGGGTCATCTCAAAATAATTTGCCATAACACACACTCCTTTATCGTACTTTCTGTTTCCCACAAAATGTCCGGCGCTGCCATCCGCAGAGCAGTCCCATGCCAGTGGACCGTCCCGGTATTCCCCTCGCAGTTCCAGACTTTTATAGTTTACTACAAATTGGTCTCGGAAACAAGTCAGATGGCACAAAAAAGCCCCGCCAAAAAGCAAAAAGCTTTCAGCGGGGCTGCTCTTCCCTACTGTGCGCTGACGCTCAGCTCAGGGAAGTCTGACTCTTATAGCGCTTGCGCACCGCACCGTACTCCATGTGCGCTTCGCCGCCCTCCACGGTGTCCTCGTCGATGGTGACGCGGATGATGGTGGGGTCGTTCGGCACATCGTACATGATGGGCATGAGGATGTTCTCCATCACGCTGCGCAGGCCGCGGGCACCAGTCTTGCGCTCAATGGTCTTGCGGGCGATGGCATGGAGAGCCTCGTCGGTGATGTCCAGCTCCACATTGTCCATCGACAGCAGCTCTTTATACTGCTTGACCAGACTGTTGCGGGGCTCTTTCAGCACGCGCACCAGCGCATCCTCGTCCAGATCGTCCAGCACGGTGATGACCGGCAGACGGCCGATAAGCTCGGGGATGAGGCCGAACTTGACGAGGTCGTGGGGTTCGACCTTCCGCAGCAGGGCCTTTTCAGCCTCGCTGGAGTTATCCTTCAGCGCACTGCCAAAGCCCAGTGCGGACTTGTCGGTGCGGCGGAGGATATACTTATCCAGACCGTCGAACGCACCGCCGCAGATGAAGAGGATGTTGGTGGTGTCGATTTGGATGAACTCCTGCTGGGGGTGCTTGCGGCCGCCCTGCGGGGGGACATTGCTGACGGTGCCTTCCAAGATCTTCAGCAGAGCCTGCTGCACACCTTCACCGCCCACGTCGCGGGTGATGGAGGGATTCTCACTCTTGCGGGTGATCTTGTCGATCTCATCAATATAGATGATGCCGATCTGAGCCTTCTGGACGTCGAAGTCTGCGGCCTGGATGAGCTTGAGCAGGATGTTCTCGACGTCCTCGCCCACATAGCCGGCCTCCGTCAGGGTGGTGGCGTCTGCGATGGCGAAGGGAACGCCCAGCATCTTGGCCAGCGTCTGGGCCAGCAGGGTCTTGCCGACACCGGAGGGACCCAGCAGCAGGACGTTGGACTTCTGCAGTTCAACGTCTGCGCCCTTGCCGCTCAGGATGCGCTTATAGTGGTTGTAGACCGAGACGGCCAGCACACGCTTGGCCTCATCCTGACCGATGACATACTGGTCCAGACCCTCCTTGATCTCTGCGGGGGTCTTGATATTGATGGCGAGATCATCTGCGGGCTGGATACGCGCCCGGCTGGCGCTGCCGCGGCTGGGGCGGGAGCTGTTGCTGCCCGGATGATCCGGCTTGTCCGAGAGCAGGTCGGCGCAGAGGCCGATGCATTCGCTGCAGATGTTCACGCCGGGGCCAATGATCATCCGCTCCACTTCGTCCTGATGTTTGCCGCAGAAGCTGCAGACCAGATCCTTTTCGTTTTTATCTCTGCCGGAATTGTTATTAGCCATAACCGTTTTTCCTTATCCTGGGTGTATTGCTTTCTGCCGCTCAGCGGTGGGTGATGACCTCATCAATGAGGCCGTATTCTTTGGCCTCCTGCGCAGAAAGGAAGTTGTCGCGCTCGGTATCCTGCTCCACCTTTTCCAGCGGCTGGCCGGTGTACTCGCTGAGCAGCCGGTTCATCTTGGCGCGGGTGCGGATGATATGGTCCGCGTGGATCTTGATGTCGGTAGCCTGTCCGGACAGACCGCCGCCCTGACCGCCTGCAATCAGCGGCTGGTGGATCATGATCTCAGCGTTGGGCAGAGCGAACCGCTTGCCCTTGGTGCCGCTGGCCAGCAGGAATGCGCCCATTGAGGCAGCCATGCCCATGCAGATGGTGGAGACATCGCACTTGATATACTGGATGGTATCGTGGATGGCCATACCTGCGCTGATGGAGCCGCCGGGGCTGTTGATATACAGGCTGATGTCCTTATCGGGGTCCTGCCCTTCCAGATACAGCAGCTGTGCCACGACAAGGCTGGCAGAGGTGTCGTTGACATCCTCGCTCAGCACAATGATGCGGTCGTTCAGCAGACGGGAGAAAATATCGTAGGAACGCTCCCCGTGCGCCGACTGCTCGACAACGTAAGGAACAAAACTCATAGGGTTCGCCTCCTGAATGAAAATTATTGTATTTGCAAAATTGACCGATACGGCAAGCGCACATGGGCCGTAGCCGTATCGGTCAATTTCAACAACCTTAGCTTACAGAGCCGGGATTACTCCCTGCCCTGTGTGACCTTGTGCGCCAGAATTACTGAGCGTCCTCGGTCTTCTCGGCCTCAGCGGCCTTCTCCACGACGTTAGCGTGGCTCTTGATGAAGTCAATCGCCTTGTTGATGGCCAGGTCGTGCTTCACCTCATCGACATTGATGAGCTCGCGGACCTTGTCCTCTTCCATCTTGTACTGGTCAGCGATGCGCTTGACCTCTGCGTTCAGCTCGTCCTCAGAAGCCTCGATGTTCTCGGCAGCTGCGACTGCCTCCAGAGCCAGACGGATCTTGACCTGCTTCTCAGCCTGAGGCATGAAGGAAGCACGGAACTGGTCGATGGACTGACCCATATACTTCAGGTAGTCCTCGAGGCGCAGGCCCTGCTGCTCCATGCGGAAAGCAAAGTCGTTGACCAGCTCGTCCATGCGGACATCGTACATAGCCTGGGGGATCTCAGCCTCCATGCCGTCGATGACCTGATCGACCAGAGCGTTCTCGACAGCCAGGTCATCCTGCTTGTCCAGCTGCTCCTGGTTGTTCTTACGGATGGAAGCCTTGAACTCGTCCAGAGTGTCGTACTCGGAGCAGTCCTTAGCCAGCTCGTCGTCCAGAGCGGGCAGCTCCTTGTACTTGACCTCGTGCAGCTTGATCTTGAAGACAGCGGGCTTGCCAGCCAGCTCAGCAGCCTGATACTGCTCGGGGAAGGTGACGTTGACGTCGAACTCCTCGCCAGCAGCGTGGCCGACGATCTGATCCTCGAAGCCGGGGATGAAGCTGCCGCTGCCCAGGGTCAGGCTGTAGTGCTCAGCCTTGCCGCCCTCGAATGCGACGCCATCCACAAAGCCCTCGAAGTCGATGTCCACGATGTCGCCGTTCTCAGCAGCACCCTCGCGGGTCAGCTCACGGGCGTTGCGCTCCTGCACACGCTTCAGCTCGGCCTCAACAGCCTCGTCAGAAACAGTATGGACAGTCTTCTCAACGGTCAGACCATTGTATGCGCCGATCTTGACTTCGGGCTTGACAGCGACCTTGACGGTCAGGGTAGCGCCCTCAGCCTCGCTGGCGGAGTCAACGCTGACCTCAGGACGGCCGACCGGCTCGATGCCGGCAGCCTTGACAGCCTCTTCGTAAGCTGCGGGGAACAGCTCGTTGATGGCGTCGTAGGTAAAGACATCAGCGCCGTACATCTTCTCGATGAGAGCCTTGGGAGCCTTGCCCTTGCGGAAGCCCTGAACAGGGTACTTCTTGCCCTCCTTCTTGAAAACATCGGCAACTGCAGCCTTGAAAGCCTCAGCGTCGATGGAGAACTGCAGCTCTGCCATGCTCTTCTCGAGCTTTTCGCACTTGATGAAATTCATTTGTGTATCCTCCACTCAAATATTCTATTGCGTTGGGGCAGCGGGAAAACTGCCGCCTGCAACCGCGCACCGCGTCCTTGCTGTTTGCGAAATGCGGGGACGCGCGCGCTCAAATTGGGTGCAACAATCGCGTCACAACTTATTATAGCACGGTCGTGATAGAATTGCCACCCCAAATTTTGACTTTTTGTCATTTCTGCGGTTCTGGTCTCTGCCTCAGTTGATGCGGTAGGGGCAGAACCGCAGACCATCAGCACTGACAAGCTTGTAGCGGATGCCGTCCACATCGCCCTGCACCGCATAGCGGATGGCATTGCCGTGCAGATGGCCGTAGTAGCAGGTCCTGATGCCGTAGGCTTTCAGTGTTGCCACGATCTCGGGGGCGCTGGTGCCGGTGTAGACCGGCGGATAATGCAGGAACACCAGCTTTTCCAGCCCGGGTTCTGCGGCGTCGAGGCTCATCTTCAAGCGGCCTATCTCCCGATTCATCACCTTTTCGTCGTGAGGCTCCCCCACATCGAACAGCCAGCCCCGGGTGCCGCAGATGGCGTAGCCCTCCACAGAGTAGGAGTTGTTGTGCAGGATGTGGAGCGTATCGAAGCCCTCGGCTTTCAGGTAGGCGTTCATCTTGTTGGCGGTGGTCCACCAATAGTCGTGATTGCCCTTCATGATGAGCTTCTGGCCGGGCAGCTGCTGCAGAAATCCGAAATCTTTGCGGGTATCGGTGAGACGCATGGCCCAGCTGATGTCGCCTGCAAGGACAATGGTATCCTCGGGCTTTACGAGCTTGCGCCAGTTGGCCTCCAGCCGTTTCACATAGCCGTTCCAGCCGGGGAAAACGTCCATCGGCTTGGAGCCGCCCAGGGAAAGGTGGGTATCGCCAAGCACAAAAAGTGCCATAGTTTATTTACTCCTGTTCTGGTTTTCGTCATGCCTGACAGCCCAGTGCCACCTCTGCGATCTGAGCCGGGTCGATGACGGTGCTGAACCGCTCGGCCTTCTGCCGCAGGACGGCGAGACTTGCGGGAGCGGTGCGGCCGGTAGCCTCTTCCAGCGCCTGCATGGCCTCGAAGTCGTTCTCCGGGGCAGTGTGGCCCAGAGCTTCCAGCACGCTGCGCGGGAACTTGAAGGGCGAGGCGGTGGAAAGCACCACCATCGGCACGCCGTCCCGTTTCTTCTGAGCGGCAACATGGAAAGCCACCGCCGTATGGGTATCGCAGAGGTAGCCGTCCTTCTCGTAGCGGGCGCGGATCTCCCCTGCCACCTGTTCCTCACTGCTCCAGCCGCAGTCGAAGCTCTCCTGAATGGCCTTCAGCGTCTCGGGACGGACGGTGTAGCGGCCCGTCTCGTTCAGGCTCTTCATCAGGCCGGCCACTTCGGCATCGCTGCCGGTGACGTGGTAGAGCAAGCGCTCAAGGTTCGAGGACACGAGGATGTCCATGCTGGGCGAAGTAGTCTTATAGAACTCCCGCTTCGCAGTGTAAGTGCCGGTGGAGAGGAAGTCGGTCAGGACGTTGTTCTGGTTGGAGGCGCAGACCAGCTTGCCGACAGGCAGGCCCATCTGCTTTGCATAGTAGCCGGCCAGAATATCGCCGAAGTTGCCGGTGGGGACGCAGAAATCGACCTTGTCGCCAAAGCTGATCTTTCCCGCCTTGAGCAGCTGGGCATAAGCGGCGAAGTAATAGACGATCTGCGGCACGAGGCGGCCCCAGTTGATGGAATTGGCACTGGAAAGGCGGATGTTCCGCTCGGCCAGTCTGGCCGCAATGGCTTTATCACCGAAGACCTTCTTCACGCCGGTCTGGGCGTCGTCGAAATTGCCGCGCACAGCATAAACGGCGACATTTGCACCCTCCTGCGTGGCCATCTGCAGACGCTGGATCTCGCTGGTGCCGCCCGTGGGGTAGAACACGGCGATCTCGACGCCCGGGATGTCGTGGTAGCCGTCCAGCGCGGCCTTGCCGGTGTCGCCGCTGGTCGCCACGAGGATGAGGGTCTTTTCGGTGCGGGAGAGGTTCTTCTTTGCCTCCACGAGGAGCTTCGGCATCAGCTGAAGGGCATAATCCTTGAAGGCGCAGGTCGGGCCGTGCCACAGCTCAAGGGCATAGGTATCGCCCTCCACCGGGGCCAGATAACCAGCCTTGCCGCCGAAGGCCTCACCATAAGTCGTGCGAGCAGCCTCAGCGAGGAAGTCTTTCGAGTAATCGGTCAGATATTCGCTGACGACGGCAGCGGCCAGCTCCGGATAATCCAGCTGGCACAATGCCTCCACGTCCACCTGCGGAAAACTTTCCGGGACGAACAGGCCGCCCTCATCCGACAGGCCCTGTGCGATTGCCTGAGAGGCGGTCACAATGCGGGAATGGTCTCTCGTGCTGAAAAATTTCATCGTTATCGCTCCTTTTTGCCAAAAGGCCCATCACTTGGCCTCGTCGTGCGGCAGCGGCCCAGAGCCGTTTTCTGCCTTTTCCCACCGGCACTTCCTGCTATTTCGCGCAAAAAGCACCCTTTATAATATGTACCATCCAGCGCCCACTGTCAAGAGGGACGACTTCGGCCACGTCGAAACGCACCGGCTCGTCGCTCTGATGGGTACTTTGGAGATACCATGCGGCGGATGCGATGATACGGCGCTGCTTGGCGGCGTTGACCGCCGCAGCGGGGGTATCCAGAGAGTCTTTGGCGCGGGTCTTTACCTCGCAGAACACCAGTGTTCCGTCCGGTTCCCGCAGGATGAGGTCTATCTCCCCCATCCGGGTGTGATAATTGTGGGTGATGAGGGCCGCGCCCTGTTTCTCGTAGAAACGCGCGGCGGCTGCTTCTCCCCTGCGGCCTGTCCCGGCCCGGTCCATCACTTGCCCTCGGGCCAGTAGCCCTGCTTTTTGAGGAAGCTGCGGCGGTAGAACGGCTGAATGCCGTACTGGGCAATGAGCTCGTAGTGGAGCTTGGTGCCGTAGCCCTTGTGCTTTGCCAGCTGATACTGGGGGTACTGCTTGTCCAGCTCCAGCATATAGCGGTCACGGCTGACTTTGGCCAGAATGGACGCTGCGCCGATGCTGGCGCTGGTGGCGTCGCCCTTCACCACCGGCTGTGCGGGCATGGTCAGCCCGGCCGGGATGCGGTTGCCATCCACAAGGACGAGGTTCGGCACGATGTCCAGCCCCTCCACGGCCTGACGCATCCCGCCCATGGTGGCATTCAGGATATTGTCGCGGTCGATGATGTCGGGGCCGACGAAGACGATCTTGTAAGCCAATGCCTTTTCAACGATTTGGTCGAAAAGAGCTTCCCGCTTTTTCTCGCTCAGCTTCTTGGAGTCGTTGATGCCGTAGACCGGAGCCTCAGGGTCAAGGATGCAGGCGGCCACACAGACCGGGCCGCACAGCGGGCCGCGGCCTGCCTCGTCTACGCCCGCAAAACAGCCGTACTGTGCCCGGATGTCGGCATCGTAGGCGTAGAGCGGCGCGGAGATCTCCTCATCCGTCCGGCGCTTCATTCCTCATCCTCCTCGGCAAAGTCGGCCATGTCGTCCCGCTGGGGCGGGCGCTCAAGGGAGATGCGGCCCCACTTGCAGGCGCGGAACTCATCCACCAGCATCACGGCACAGCGCTCGGTGTTCACCTCGCCGCCCCGCACCAGCAGACCGCGCTTGCGGCCGATGGCCTCCATCAGCTCGTAGGGCGGCAGAGCCAGTGTCTCGGCGTCCAGCTTGTAGCGCTGGGCCACGAGGTCGGGATAGTTGCGGCGCACCTCATCCAAAAGGTTCATGGCCAGCTCCTCGACATCAAGGATGTCATCCTTGATGGAGCCGATGAAGGCCAGATTCGAGGCGATGGTCTTAGAATCAAACTTCTTCCAGAGCACACCGGGCATATCCAGCAGGTCGAACTTTTCGGTGCTGACCCACTGCTTGCCCTTGGTCACGCCGGGACGGTCAGCCGCCTTGGCGCGGGCAGAGCCTGCGAAGGTATTGATGAAGGTGGATTTGCCCACATTAGGGATGCCGCAGAGCATGACCTGCGTCTTGGCACCGGCCATGCCGCGGTTCTGGCGGCGTGCCAGCAGGCCGGACAGTTCCTTTTCGATCGCGGCCTTGACGGCGTTCGCGCCGCCTTTCTGCTTGGCGCTGATGGCGACACAGCCCGCATCCGCCTCGTGGAAGTAGCGTATCCACTCTTCCGTCACGGCGGGGTCGGCGAGGTCCGCTTTATTCAACGCATAGAGCTTGGGCTTGCGGGCCGTGATGCGCTCGATCTCCGGGTTGAGGCTGGACAGCGGGATGCGGGCGTCCAGCAGTACAAGGCTTGCGTCAACGTGCTGGATCTCCTGCTCCATCATCCGCAGCGTCTTGGCCATATGGCCCGGGAACCACTGGATGGCATATTGGTTTGCAAACCGGGTGTCCTGATTGTTCATTTTACTACTCCAAAATCCGAAAAGGGCAAAAAGCAGAGCAGCACTTTGCCCAGTATATCCTGTTCGTCGATGCAGCCGACATAGCTCGAGCGGCTGTCCAGCGAGGCGTTGCGGTTGTCTCCCATCACGAACACCGTCCCCTCAGGCACAGTGTACGGGAACTCCACATCATAGCCCAGATAGGTCGGCTCTGCGATGTAATCCTCTTCCAGCGCCTTTCCATTGACCTCTACCGTTCCGGTGGCATAGTCGATGGAGATGGTGTCGCCACCTTTGGCGATGACACGCTTGACCAGGGGGCGGCCATAGCTGGTGTAGCTGTCCACGATGACCACATCGCCCCGCTGAGGCTCATAGCCTGCGCCCCAGACGACGAGTTTATCGCCGTTTTCCAGCGTAGGCACCATCGACTCGCCGTCCACCTGAATGATACGGAAGAAAAAGGAAAACACCAGCACCAGCACCAGCGCCGCCGAAATAAGCGCTTCGTACCATTCCAGCAGGCCCTGACCACGGACAGCAGGCTGTGACTGTTCCATATCCGATGCACCTCTTTATCCGGGCTTCTGCCCGTTTTTATTTTCTCTGTCTCTGCTCCAAAAGCGCCGTATAACAGAAAAAAGGGGACAAACGAGTTGTCCCCTTTTCTCCCGCTTTGAAACGGGGAATCATCAAATATCGCTCTTGACCTTGGCAGCCTTGCCGGTACGACCACGCAGGTAGAACAGCTTTGCGCGGCGGACCTTGCCCTTACGGACAACAGTGACCTTCTCGACGAAGGGGCTGTTGATGGGGAAGACACGCTCGATGCCGACGCCGTAGGAAACGCGACGAACGGTAAAGGTCTCTGCGACGCCGCCGTGCTTCTTAGCAATGACGGTACCCTCGAAAGCCTGGATACGCTCGCGCTCGCCTTCCTTGATACGAACATCAACGCGGACGGTATCGCCGACGTTGAACTGGGGCTTCTCAGCCTTGATGCTGCCTTCAGAAATAATCTTCAGTGCGTCCATTTTGAATTCCTCCATTTGTTTTTAGACGTTCATACACGGCGAACTGCCGTCAGAGGACCGCCCGTTTAATGATATGTGTCATTAACCCCGCTGTGGTCTCAGCGGACACTAACGCCTTAATAGGATAGCACAAACCGCCCGTAAAAGCAAGCGTTTCGGGCAAATTTATGCAAAAATTTTCGCTCTGGCTTTGATAGACCGTTCTTACTCGAACTTCTGCTTGTCTGCCGTCAGAAATTCGGTGCGCAGGATAGAGGCGTTCGCCGCCGGGACCCCGAATTTTGCTTCCAGCGCCGCCGTCAGCAGCGAGGGGTTCAGGTTCAGGTCCTGCGAGGCAGGCAGGCAGACCGCAAAGCTTACGCTCTCCCCTTCCATCTCAAGCTCGAGAGTGGGGACATACTCCTTCATCTCGACCATCCTGACGCCGCGCTTGCTCTTTTTCTCCACCGGCACGCTGTCGAGGGCATTGTACTGTGCAAGCTTTTCCGCGGCGTCCGCCGGATAACGGATGCGGTAGCAGGCGTAAGCGATGGCGTCGGCCTTCATCTTCACCGGTTCCACGCGGTAGACCTCGATTCCGGCAGGCATGATGGCGTTCAGCGCCGTCTGCCACTGGGCAAAATCGGGGTTTTCGGCCTCGGTCTTGACATCCACGCACTCGCACTGGCTCTCCTGCCCCAGCGAGAGCGGGCAGGCAAAAGTCATATAGATGTGGGGATTAAAGCCCAGCGTATGCCATACCGGCAGGCCGCTGCGCTTGAGCACCCGCTGCATCACCCGCTGCATATCCAGCAGGGAGATGTAGGAGGCTTCGTTCATCTTCTTAAACGAGATCCTTACTGTAATCAAAGCACGGTCCTCCTAACAGATGGTTTGCGCCGCAGCCGTGGCAGGCACGGTTGCAGGGCTGAGTGGTCTGAGCCGCGAGGGCCTTGTTGTACTCCCGCACCAGATATTCGTGGGTGACGCCGTAGTCCATGTGGCTCCACGGGGTCACTTCGTCCAGACCGATAGCGCGCTGGCAGTAGAACTTGGGGTCAATGCCCATGTCCTCGAAGACCTGCATCCAGGTGTCGTACTTGAAGCACTCTTCCCAGCCGTCAAAATAGCAGCCGCGCTTGTAGGCCTCGAGGATGACGGGAGCCAAGCGGCGGTCGCCCTTGGCAAAGACGCCCTCGAGGAAGCTGGTGGTGCTATCGTGGTAGTTGACCTTGATTTTGCGGCTGTGGACGCTTTCGAGCAGGTGCTTCTGCTTGGCCTGCAGCATCTCTTCGGTATCCATCGGGACGAACTGGAAAGGGGTGTGGGGCTTCGGCACGAAGCAGGCGCAGCTGATGGTCACCTGCACGCCGCGGCCCTTGGCGTGCTTGGGATTGGAGTAGAACAAATCGACCACTTTCTGAGCGGTCTCGGCGATGCCCTCGATGTCCTCCATCGTCTCGGTGGGAAGGCCCATCATGAAGTAGAGCTTGACGGAGGTGTAGCCGTTGGCAAAGGCCAGCGAGCAGGTCTTTTCGATTTCGTCCCAGGTGACGTTCTTATTGATGACGTCGCGCAGGCGCTGGGTCCCGGCCTCAGCGGCAAAGGTCAGTCCGCTCTTGCGCACCTTGGTGGTTTTTTCAATGAGGCTCTGGGAGAAGTTGTCCATCCGCAGAGAGGGCAGCGACAGGCTGACGTGCTCTTTCGGCGCCCACTCGTTCAAATCGTCCAGCAGCTCTTCGAGCTGGCTGTGGTCAGAGGTGGACAGGCTGGAAAGGCTCAGCTCCTCGTAGCCGGTGTTGGCGCAGAGGTCCTGTGCGGCCTTGTTCAGCAGGCTGGCGTCGCGCTGGCGCATGGGGCGGTAGAGGAAGCCTGCCTGACAGAACCGACAGCCGCGCACACAGCCGCGCAGCACCTCGACGCTGGCGCGGTCCTGGATGGCACCCACCATCGGGACGACGAAGTTGGTCGGGGGCGCAAAGTCGTTCAGGTTCTTGATGATGGCCTTGGTGATGACCGCCGGGATGCCCGGCTCGTTGGGAGTGATGGACTTAACGCGGCCATCGTCGTAGTATTCGATGTCGTAGAAAGCCGGGATATAGACGCCGGGGATCCTGGCGATGCGGAGCAGCAGCTCTTTCTTGGAGACGCCGCCCTCTTTCTTGGCCTTTTCGATTTCGGCGCAGATGCCGGGCAGCTGGTTTTCGCCCTCGCCCAACTGGACGACGTCGAAGAAGTCGGCGATGGGCTCGGAGTTGCAGGCACAGGGGCCGCCCGCCACGATAAGGGGCCAGCTCTCGTCGCGGTCTTTCGAATAGAACGGGATGCCCGCCAGATCCAGCATGGCGAGGATGTTGGTGTAGGACAGCTCATATTGGAGCGTAAAGCCCACAGCGTCGAAAGCCGTGAGGGGGTCTTTGCTCTCCATCGTGTAGAGGGGCAGGTTCAGGCGCTCCATCTCAGCCTTCATATCCAGCCACGGCATAAAGGCGCGCTCACACCACCAGTTTTCGTGGCTGTTCAGCAGCTCGTAGAGGATTTTTTCGCCCAGAAAGGACATGCCCACTTCGTAGGTGTCCGGGAAGCAGAACGCGAAGCGGACGTCTACCTCGTCTTTATTTTTATAGACGCTGCCCGGTTCGCCGCCGGTGTAACGGCCCGGCTTCTGCACCCGGGACAGCGCTTCTTTCAGTTTCGGATCAAACATCAAGTTCCTCCATTTAACAACACGGATTGCATATTTATATATTTTACCCTATTTGGGCGAAGATTGCAACAGACATCGCAGCATTTGAGCTCCATCCAGCGGTGGGACAGGCAGAAGGTTGAACGCCCCGGTGAGCAGATTGGCCGCAAGGAACGCACTGCCCCGGATGGTTGCACACTGCTCCATCCTCATTGCCCAGATGGCGGCCAAGAGGCCATTCATGCCCGGCCCGGCGGCAGCGAGCAGAAAGGTCTGCCCCTGGGTGAGGGTCTGACCCCATGTCCGCATACAGAAACCGGTCATGGTCACTTCGATGACGGGAAAGCGCCGGAACAGGAGCAGACAGACGAAGATATGACCCATTTCGTGGAGGACAGCGGCACACAGACCGATGCGCAGGAAGCCGCTGGCGTCGAACCAGAGCAGCAGATACAGCGCCCCGCAGAGCAGCAGCGGGTCACGGAACACCAGCGGCCCCAGCCGGACGAGCCGCCTCATGGCAGGCCCAGCAGAGCCCCCGCATCATAGCGGACGCCCTGTTCCAGAAGCTCAAAGTGAAGGTGCGCCCCGGTGGAGCGGCCCGTCTCCCCCGCTGTCCCCAGCGGCTGACCTGCCTGCACCACCTCTCCGGCCCGAACGAAGAGGTATTGCAGATGGGCGTAAAGCGTCTCCTGCCCGCCGCTGTGGCTCAGGCAGAGGTAGTTGCCGTAGGTCGCGCTCCGCCGGGCGGCAGTGACGACGCCATCCATCGCGGCCAGCACCAGCGTGCCTTCCGAACATGCAAGGTCAGTGCCGCGATGGAACGCCTCTTCGCCGGTGATGGGGTCGGTGCGCCAGCCGTAGGCGTCCGAGACCCGCCATGCCGTCGTACCCAGCGGGAACCAGGCCGTCTGCGCGGGCCTTACCCGTTTCAGCGAACAGCCCTCGGGCGCGGCTTTTGCGGCACAGGCCCGCAGAGCGGCCACGCAGAACAGGACAGCGCAGAACACCGCAAAAATCACCCATCCCTTTGTTTTATGCTGTCTTGTCCCCATCGGCGTCCCTCCTGTTTCCTGTACTGTATGCGGCAGGACAATATAAAATGCCGCCAGCCTTGCAGGCCAGCGGCATCGGGGATTATTTCAGGAAGTGCTCGAGCAGGCGGCTCAGCAGACCGGTACGTCGGGGGCGGCTCTCGGTGACGACGATGGGCATCGGGGCGGGAGCGGCCTTTTCCGGCTGTACTGGCTGTTTTTCCAGTTCTACGGGCTGAGGTGCCGCCTTTGCCGGTGCGGCAGGCTTTTCCGGAGCCTTGACGGGCTGGGGCTTCGGCGTCTCGACGACAGAGACCGTTGCAGGCGCTTTGTCGCGGGCCGTCCAGTCGTCGCGGAGAAGGTCGTACATTCCCATCTGGCTGTTCACCAGCGGCTCGCCGGGGGCGGGCTTGACTTTCTGGTAGCTGCCGTCCGGCTGCATCTCGCGGGCGTTGACGTTGTCGCTGAGCTGGAGGCGGAGGATACTGTCCAGCTTCTCCTTCAGCACGGGGTCTTCCACCCGGACGCCGACTTCCACGCGGCACTCGGTGTTGCGGGTGAGAAAGTCGCCGGATGCGATATAGATGCGGGTGTTCACGCCGTCATAGAAGCTGTAGATTCGGCCATGCTCGAGGTAGCGGCCCACGAGGCTGCGGATGTGGAGGTTTTCGGTCTTGCCCGGCACACCGGCACGGACGCAGCAGATGCCGCGGACGATCATGTCGATGCGGACACCGGCACAGCTGGCTTCCTCGAGCTTTAAGATGATGTCACGGTCAGAGATGGAGTTGTTCTTCAAAATCATGGAAGCCGGGCGGCCCAGACGGGCAGCGTTGATGACCCGGTCCATCTCATCCAGCAGCACGCTCTTGAAGCGGAGAGGTGCTACCAGCATTTTTTCGCTCTCTTCCGTCAGTTTCTGCACGGCAAGGTTCTGGAAGACGTTGGACGCTTCCTCGCCGATGCCGAGGTCGGCGGTGATGAAGGAGTAGTCGGTATAGAGCTCACTGGTCTTCTCGTTGTAGTTGCCGGTGCCGATCTGGGTGATGTAGGAGTAGCCGTGGGCGCTCTTTTTGGTGATGAGAGTCAGCTTGGAGTGGACTTTGTAGTCGTCAAAGCCATAGATGACCGTACATCCGGCCTCTTCAAGGTGCTTCGACCAGTCGATGTTGTTCTGTTCGTCAAAGCGGGCGCGCAGCTCCACCAGCGCCACGACTTCCTTACCGTTCTCGGCGGCTTCCACGAGGGCCTGTACGATTTGAGATTCACGGGCCATGCGGTAGAGCGTCATCTTGATGGAGATGACGTCGGGGTCCTGCGCGGCCTTTTTCAGCATCGCAATAAAGGGGCGGATGGACTGGTACGGGTAACTCAACAACACATCGTGCTTTTCCACCTCGGCGGCAAGGTCGTAGTCCTGCGGTGGCAGCATAGGCCGGGCAGGCGTATAGAACAGCTCGGGGTGGCCGTCGGACTCCATGCGGGAGGTGAGCTTGTAGAAGAAACTCAGGTCAAGAGGACTCTTCTGGACGAAGACCCGCTTGTGGGTCAGCTCGAGACGGCTGCAGAGCAGCTGAGCGACCTGCGGTGCGGCGGGGATGACCTGCAGACGGACGGCGGCCAGCTTGCGGCGGCGCTTGAGCAGATCGGCCATGATCTCGCGGTAGTCGATGTCATGGTCCATCATGCCCTCTTTCACGTCGATGTCGGCGTTGCGGGTGACCCGGAAGAGGCACTTTTCCTGCACATTTTCCTTTCCGAAGATGAGGGCCGCATAATGGAGCACCAGCTCCTCCGTCAGGGCAAAGCAGGTCTCATTGTCCTTCCGGACGAAATGCATCCGCTCCATCTGGCTTGAGATGGGTACGATGCCGAGGGTGTGCTCCGAGGTGTGTTTTTCGTGAAGGAGGACGCCAAGATAGATCTCCTTATTGCGCAGGAACGGGAACGGGTGGCGGCTGTCCACGATCTGGGGGCTGAGGATGGGGAAAAGCTCGCTCTGGAAATACTTTTTCCAGAAGTGCTCGTCCTCTTTGCTCAGCTTGTCGAAATCCACCTTGCGGTAGCCGCAGGCGGCCAGATTTTCCAGCGCTTTGGCGTAGTATTTGTCGCAGTCCTCCTGGAGCTGAGCGGTCTTGGGCATGATGGCGGCAAGCTGCTCTTCCGCCGTCATGTTCGTCTTGTTTTCCCGCTTTTCCTTCTTGCCGCGCATGAGGTTGGCGCGCTCCTGGAGCGAGCCGACGCGCACCATGAAGAACTCGTCCAGATTGGAGCCGTAGATGGCCAGAAACTTGAGCTGTTCGGCCAGCGGGACATTTTTATCCTTGCCCAGCACCAGCACGCGGCGGTTGAAGTCCAGCCAGCTCAATTCCCGGTTGATAAAAATGCTCTCTTCACTCATGATAACTCCTTTTTCCCGAGAAGGTCTCCCCTCTCAGCTCACATAGGCGAGGCCCTGCCATTCGTCTATCATATCCTGCGTAACACCCGGCACCTGTGCCACCTCATCGAGGCTCTGGAATCGGCCATGGGCAAGACGATGTTCCAGAATGGCTCTCGCTTTCTTCTCCCCGAGGCCGGGCAGTGTGGTCATAGCGTCCACCCCGGCGGTGTTGAGGTCCACACGGAAGGACTCCCGCAGAGGCTCGACCACCACTGACGAAGCCTGCGCCGGAGATGGCGGCACGGCATACCAGAGCGCCAGACTGACAATGCAGACCGCCGCTGCTGCCGCCAGTGCCAGAAAGCGGCGCTCACCAGGGCTTAACATAGTTTCTCTCATTGTACTCGAAATCCTTCCAAAAAGAAAGTCTCCTGCGGAAAATTTGCAGGAGACTTTACACAATCTTTACGATGCGGCTTCGGCACTTCGCACAAGGCCATAGAAAAACTCTGCGGCTGCGCCGGTGTCGTGGTCGGTCAGGGTCGTCTGGCCGGCAGCAAGGCGCAGCTCCACCGGGGCATCTGCCGGAACGACGCTCTGCTTGGCCTGACGGACCAGCTCGAGCATCTGGCTGCACCCGGCGGCGACGGTGAGCTGGTCAGCCGTGCAGTTGACGGGCAGACAGACCGCGCCCAGCATAGCTTCCGCCGAGACGGCACCCGGTGTCAGCACTATGACATCCATGCCGGTGCGCTCCGAGCGCAGCATGGCGGCATTGTCCCCCAGCGCCTTTTCCAGAAGGGCCTGAATGGGCAGCTGCTGACGGTCCTGATAGAGCAGGATGCGCAGCACGTCCTCGCCCTTGACGTCAGCGGGACTGCACAGCGTAAAGGGGGTGAACTCCCGGCGCAGATGGCGCTCGAGGGCGGTGCTCATCCGCAGCACACGGGTAGAGCCGTCGGCCATCTGCAGCGCAATGCCGAGGCCCACAGCTGCGGGCAGCTTTTTGAAGATGGATTCCTCACAGCCCGCGAAGCTGCACAGCGGCTGGCCGCTGCCCTCCGAGAACCGGTAGGCCAGCGTACCGCCGCAGGTGAGCGCGGGCGCAGCAAGGCGCAGTCCACCCAGCACGGCACGGACGGCCCGGGGCGAACGCTGGCTGAAGACCGTCAGCCTGCCGCCCCGGCTGGAAAACAGCTGGAGCACATCCCGCACGACCTGCGGCATGTTGCCGTCACCGGCCAAAAGGAGATGGTCCAGATCGCAGAGTACGAGCGTAGAATCGAGAAGTTTCGTCATACAGTCCCCCTCCTGAGCGATGCAATAAAGTGGGTGAAATACTCCGGCAGCTCCGAGTCAAAGCGGAGATGTTCCCCTGTGATGGGGTGGATGAAGCCCAATGTCTTTGCGTGGAGACACTGGCCGTGGAGCTTGGTGATGCAGTTGTGGGGGCCATACACCGGGTCGCCCGCCACGGGATGCTGGATGGACGCCATGTGGACGCGGATCTGATGGGTGCGGCCCGTCTTGAGGCGGCATTCCAGCAGGGTGAAGCCGCCGAAGCGCTCCAGCACCTTATAGCCGGTGTAGGCATACTTGGTGTGGGGCTCGCCGGCCGGGTAGACCGCCATCTTCTTGCGGTCGGTCTTTGAGCGGCCCAGATTTGCCTCCACAAAGCCCTCGTCCTGCGCAAAGCCGCCGTAGACAACGGTCTGGTAGGCGCGCTCCACGCTGTGAACCGCCATCTGCTGGGACAGGCCGATGTGGGTGGCGTCATCTTTCGCCACCACCAGCAGGCCGCTGGTGTCCTTGTCGATGCGGTGGACGATGCCGGGGCGTATCTCACCGCCGATGCCCGAGAGGCTGCCCTTGCAGTGCCAGAGCAGGGCGTTCACCAGCGTGCCGTCCGGGTTGCCCGGGGCCGGGTGGACGACCATGCCCTTGGGCTTGTTCACCACCAGAAGGTGGTCGTCCTCGTACACGATGTCCAGCGGGATGTCCTGCGGCACAGCCTCGATAGGCTTTGCGTCAGGAATTTCCAACAGGATGGTGTCCCCCGCCTTGAGTTTGAGGCTCTTGGCGATGCTTTTTCCGTTGCAGAGCACATGACCGTCAGCCACGAGGCCTTGCAGCGCACTGCGGGAAAGGCCGGTGTCCTCCCCGCTGAGGAAGCGGTCGATGCGCTGGCCTGCGGCCTCCGCTTCCACGATAAATTCACGCTGTTCCATGGTTTACTGCTCCTTCGAGGGCTTATCTTCCACTTCTTCCAGCAGGATGACCAGCACCCAGAGCGCTACACCGACGCAGACGAGGATGTCGGCAAAGTTGAAGACTGCAAAGTCGATGAACAGCGGGTTGATGTAGTCCACGACCTCACCGTTCAGCACACGGTCGATGAGGTTGCCGATGCCGCCGGCCAGCACGAGGATGAAAGCGATCTGCTGCAGGAGCTTGCCGCGGCTGCGGAAGAACAGCAGGTAAGCCACGAGCAGCAGCGCGGCGCTGGTGGCGAGGATAAGGAAGAGCTGCTTTCCGCTCAGCAGGCTGAACGCCATGCCCTGATTGAGCACGAAGCGCAGCTCCACCACATGCGGGATGACGGTGATGGCCTCCACAGGGGCCAGATACTGGGTAGCCCAGAGCTTGATGGCCTGGTCGATGCCCACCAGCGCGGCCACACAGACCAGATTCAGAATGACATATGCCATAGTTTCTCCTGATTTTTTGAAAAAGGCGGCGCCCCCTTTTGCGCCGGGTGCGCCGCCAGAGATACAAAATGGTTTAGCCCTCCACAACAGCGGCACAGCGTGCGCACAGGGTGGGATGAGCAGCGTGGGTGCCGATGTCTGCGGAGTACTTCCAGCAGCGCTCGCACTTGTCGCCGGTGGCGTGTGCAGCAGCAACGCCCAGACCATCGACGGCGCTGGCTGCGCCGCCTTCGCCCTTGACCAGCTCCACATGGGAGACGATCATCAGGTCGGCCAGCTCGTCCATCGGGATGCTGTTGAGCAGGTCGTAGACGGCGTCATTGCAGTACAGGGTAACGGAAGCCTCGAGAGAAGCGCCGATCTGCTTATCTGCACGGGCCTGCTCGAGGACCTTCTTGACCTCGTCGCGGACAGCGATGAGCTGCGCCCACTTAGCCTTGAAGGCATCGTCAGCTGCGTACTGGCCAGCCTTCGGCATATCCTCGAAGACAACGTACTTGTTCATAGCCTCGGTCTTGGGCAGGAAGTCCCAGATCTCCTGGCTGGTAAAGCAGAGGATGGGAGCGATGATCTTGTCCAGAGCGACGAGGATCTTGTACATCGCGGTCTGCGCAGCCTTGCGGCCAGTGCCGTTGGTGCAGTACAGGCGATCCTTGGTGACGTCCAGATAGAAGTTGGACATGGCCACGACGCAGAAGTTGTAGACAGCGTGATAGACCTTGTTGAAGTCATACACAGCATAGCCAGCGTTGGTGTTGACGATGAGGTCGTCCAGCGCAGCCAGAGCCCAGCGGTCGATGTCCTGCAGCTGGTCGTCAGCCACACAGTCGGTGTTGGGGTCGAAGCCGTCGAGGTTGCCCAGAATGAAGCGGGCGGTGTTGCGGATCTTGCGGTAGGCCTCGCTCAGCTGCTTGAAGATGTTCTTGCCGGCACGCACATCGACGGTGTAATCGGAAGAAGCCACCCACAGGCGGATGATGTCTGCGCCGTAATCCTTGATGATCTCGCTGGGCTCGACGCCGTTGCCGGCGCTCTTGTGCATCTGCTTGCCCTGCTCGTCCACGACCCAGCCGTGGCACAGAACGGACTTATAGGGTGCGCAGCCCTTGCTTGCGACACTGGTCAGCAGGCTGGACTGGAACCAGCCGCGGAACTGGTCGCCGCCCTCCATATACATATCGGCCGGGAAGCGCAGCTCGGGGCGCTCTTCCAGAACGGCAGCATGGGTGGAGCCGGAGTCAAACCAGACGTCCATGATGTCGGTGTCCTTCGTCCACTCGGAAGCGCCGCACTTCTCGCAGACTTCACCAGCGGGGATGATCTGCTCAGCGTCGTACTTATACCAGGCGTCGGAACCCTCCTTGCGGAACAGGTCGCTGACGGCCTTGATGGTGGCGTCGGTGATGTGGTAAGCGCCGCACTTCTTGCAGTAGAAGGCCGGGATAGGCACGCCCCAGGTGCGCTGACGGCTGATGCACCAGTCGTTGCGGTCGCGCACCATGCCGTGCATACGGTCGTGGCCCCAATCCGGCATCCAGGTCACGGTGTCGATGGCCTTGTAGACGTCCTCACGGAACTTGGCGATGGAGCAGAACCACTGCTCGGTAGCACGGAAGATGATGGGATTATGGCAGCGCCAGCAGTGCGGATACTGATGCTTGATGTGCAGCTGGCCCATGACAGCGCCGGCGGCGGTCAGGTCGGCCAGAATGGTCTTGTTGGAAGCCCAGACGCGCTGGCCTGCGTACTTGCCGGCCTGCTCGGTCAGATAGCCGCCGTCGTCCACAGGGACGGTGATGGGGATCTGGGGGTACTTCTGGCAGACGTTGAAGTCATCGACGCCGTGGCCGCCGGCGGTGTGAACACAGCCAGAGCCGCTTTCCAGCGTGACGTGGTCGCCGAGGATGACCCAGCCTTCCTTGGGCAGATAGACGTGGTTATAGCGCATCAGCTCGAACTCTGCACCGCTGACAGGCTCACCCACCACCTCATACTCGGTGATGTGGCAGGCATCCATGACGCTCTTGACGAGGTCAGTGGCCATGATGTGGAACTCGTCGCCGATCTTGACGAAGGAGTACTCGAACTGGCCGTTCAGGCAGATAGCCTCGTTGGCGGGCAAGGTCCAGGTGGTGGTGGTCCAGATGACGAAGTAGGTCTTCTCCATCGGGATGCCGTGCTTTGCCAGAACGCCATTGGGGTCCTGAGAGACGTGGAAACGGACGAAGATAGAGTCGCACTCGTCCTCGCCATACTCGATCTCGGCCTCAGCCAGAGCGGTGCGGCAGTCGGGGCACCAGTAGACAGGCTTCAGACCCTTGTAGATATAGCCCTTCTTGGCCATCTCACCGAAGATCTCGATCTGACGGGCCTCAAACTCGGGCTTGAGGGTCAGATAGGGATGCTCAAAATCGCCGATAACGCCCAGACGCTTGAACTGGTCGCTCATGATGTCGATGTGCTCGGTGGCGAACTTTTCGCAGATCTGGCGCAGCTCGAGCTTGGAGATGTCCTTCTTCTTCTCGCCGACGGAGGACAGGGCCTTCAGCTCAATGGGCAGGCCGTGGGTATCAAAGCCGGGTACATAGGGAGCCTGGAAGCCCTCCATGTTTTTCTCACGGATGATGATGTCCTTGATGATCTTGTTCAGCGCGGTACCCATGTGGATATTGCCGTTGGCATACGGAGGGCCATCGTGCAGGATGAACTGAGGTTTGCCCTCGTTGTGCTTCATGAGCTGGTTGTACAGGTCGTTGTCGTCCCAATCCTTGAGCATGACCGGTTCCTTCTTGGGCAGACCGGCGCGCATCTCAAACAGGGTCTTGGGCAGGTTCAGAGTACTGTCGTACTGAGACTTATTCTTAGCCACTGGTTTTACACTCTCCTCTATTGGTTTTGCAATCGCAAACAGCGCAGCTACGCGCTTATTTTATCAAAACAGCTTTACGGCAAACAAATGATGCCTTGCTGTCGATGCTTAGGGAATTATTCGCTGAAGTTCACGCCCTGAAAGGCAGCGTTGGGGTCTGCCGGGGGCGGGTCGAGCTTGAGCTGAGATTCGTCCTTCTCCCAGAAGTCCTCGCTGGCCTTCTCGGGGGCGGCGTCTTCCGTCTCGGCAGCGTCCGCAGCGGGTGCTGCTTCCTCGGTGGTATCGGCATCCTCGGTTTCGGGCAGCTCAGCCTCGGCATCCTGTGCGGGGGCCTCCTCCTTCTGCTGGAACTCCGGCAGACGGCTCAGGGACTCCACATGGGTGCGGTAAAGGTTCAGCACGTCGGACTTGAAGCGGGTGACCTCGAGACGAACGCGGTCATACTCGCGCTCTTCGGCCAGCTTTTTGTCGTTGGCCTCGCTGATGATCTCGTCGGCGCGGTCGCTGGCCTTCTGCAGCAGCTCGTTGGCATCCCGGATGATGTCGTCGCCGCGCAGATTTGCACGGTGCAGGATGTCTTCGGCCTTCTGGTTGGCCTCGCGGATGACGTTTTCGCCCATGCGCTGCGCATTGATGAGGGCGCTCTTGAGCATATCGCCGTCTGCCTCATAGCTCTGCATATTGCGGCGCAGGGTCTCGTTCTCGGCAGTCAGGTCGGCCACCTGCTTGCGCAGGGCCTCCATCTGTTCCGCATCCTGCCCGAGCTGCTGTTCTACCTTATCCAGAAAGTGGTCAACATCCTCGGTACGGTAGCCGCGGAGGTTCTTTTCGAATTGGACAGAGCGCACGTCCTGCGGTGTCAGCATAATGATCTCCTCCATTTTATCCAGTTGTCCTTCTCAATATTGGAAGAACTCAATGATTTGTCGGTCTTTTTTGCTCTTGCCCGGCAGAGCTGTGAGGCGGAAGCGCCCTTTGCCCCGCACTGTGAACACATCAGATTCGTATACCGGCGCATGGGCGCTGGAAACGGGCAGATGGTTGATCTCTACCCTTCCCGCTGCCACAAGCTCTGCGGCCATGCCCCGGCTGCACCGCAGCATGGCGGCAAGTACGGCATCCAAACGCAGCGACGATACAGTCGCGGTCTGTAACCGGCGCTCTGCCTGTGCAAACTCCGGTACTTCGTCCAACGCCAGCTGCTGAGCCGTCACCTCGGTGCGGCCCACACTGCGCAGCTCCTGACAGATAAGGGCTGCAGCAGGCTCCAGCGCGAACAGATAAGCGGTACCCGGCTCCTCCGGCGGCAGGACGATGTCGCCCAGCGCCTCACGGCGAAGCTCGAGTCCCATCAGACTGCCCAGATAATCCTTATGGACAGGCAACTGCGCCCCGGCCAGCGCACGGCACCTGAGCCGGACGCAGCAGACAGGGCTTGCAGGGTAACAGTCTTCCGGCTCGAGGCAGAGCACCCGGCGCTCTGCGTCGGGCCAGCCGCCCTCGAAGCGGCAACTTTCCTCCGGCGCACCGGCACGGTTGAGTGCCGCCTGCGCCAGCTGCTGTTCCCTGTCACTCAGGAACGCCGAATAACGGGCGATGCCCCGGCCAAAAGCGGCGCGGGCCAGGTCCTCGACATGACGCATGAAGAAGCGTTCCTCATCGTTCTGCGCCGGGACGAAGCCCCGCACGGCACTTTGCTGGGTATCAATAGAACGCGCCATTGTTCTCCAGCTCGTCCAGCAGGTCGCCCATGATGTCTACATTGTAGGGAGTAATGATGAAGGTGCTGTTGGCCACCCGCTTGATCTGGCCGTTGTTGGCGTAGGCCACACCGGAGAGGAAGTCCACCAGACGGCGGGAAACTTCCTTGTTGGTGGATTCCAGATTCAGCACGACGGTGCGCTTGTTGTTCAGGTGGTCTGCAATGGTGCTGGCATCCTCGAAGTGCTCAGGCTTGACCAGAACGACCTTGAGCTGGGTGGTAGCATGGATGTTGACCACCTTGCCGTTCCGCTTGGGGGCTGCACCCTCTTCGGGCTCGTCCTCTTCCTCGTTGCCTGCGACGCCGAGACCGTTGTTGTTATTCACCATCTGAGGACCGTCGTCCATGTACTGATCGTCGTAATCGTCCTCACTGCCGAAAAGCCCTTTTTTCAGGCTGTCCACAAAAGACATAGAAACTTGCTCCTTTCATTCGGGCAGCTCACGCTGCCTGGCACCCCTTTGTGAAAAAGAGTTGCTAATAGCTTTTTCTATTATCTGATTTTTTGCGTCAGATGTCAATAACTACAAAAGCTTTCCATCATACAAATTTTGTCCGGAGACGATGATCTCATCGTAAAGGCGGACTTCGCTGACGGTTTTTGTCTTATCCGAGCTGCTGGGCATGACGATGCGGTACTCGCCGTCCGTCACCAGCGGATGGTCATTATCCACGGGGTCGATCTTGCAGAAACGGGCAAGATTGCCGTATTTGACATAGACGCCCGGGATGTAGTTCTCGCCCTGCGTTTCAGACTCGGTACCGTCCTCTTTCAGGTAATGGATAGCGTCGATGGGGACGCGCAGGCCGGTGGTCTCGCCCACGATGATCTGGGCGCTGGCCCGGTTGAGCCGCAGCACATCGCCGTTGATGATCTCGCAGGTGATGACGAAGCGGGCCAGACCGGTCGCTTCGTCGATGGTCACCTCGGAGACGGAGGCTTTGAGGGGCGTTTCCATCTGGCCGGGGAACTTTATCTTCACCGAGCGGGTCAGGGGCTTGCCGTTGTCGCCCAGCAGCTTCTCCCCTTCCTTAGCCGAGCAGAGGCCGACGTACCGCCACGCAAAGCCCGAGACGATCTTGCCCGCGCAGCCGTCCAGCGGCAGCTCGGGGTCAGAATTCAGATATGCCTGCAGGTCGGTGGTGTTCAGCGCGAGGATGTCGTCTGCCCCGGCGTTGAGCCGCCCGGTGGCAGAGCTGCGGATGAAGTAACCCGTCTGAGGGGCGGTGATCTGGGTCGGCTCTCCCAGCTGAGCCTGCACCTGCGCCGACTGCTCAGTGAGGGAGGCGATCTGGGCCGAGAAGTCCGAGACTTCACCCGTGATGACCCAGAGCTTGTTCTGAGCGAGGATGTAGTTTTCTTCGCCCTGGGCTGTCTCGTCGTAGGCAGAGCTGTCCAGCGCATCCATCATATCATAAAGCGCGGAAGCTCGCTCTTTTTTCAGAGAATCCAGCTGGGTGGCGGTGGTATTCTGAGAGCGCTGCAGAAGCTCGATCTGGTCGTTCAGGCTCGTGAGCTGCTGGCGGAGGCCCGCCTGTTCCGGGCTGCTGTAGATCTCCGCTACTGCAGCCCCCGCCGAGACGCGCTCGCCGTCGGCCGCGAGATAGCCCAGCGTTCCGCTGCCGGGAACATAGACCTCATCGAAGAGGAGAACTCCGTCGGCGTCCACCGTATCCGCCACGGTGGCAAGAAGCGCCGTCTCGTAGGTGTTGGGCGGGAAGAGTACCTGCAGGGCCTGATAGCCCACATAGATGCCTGCCAGCACCACGACGGCGATGACGAAGCCTGCCAGCTTGCCCAAAGCGCTGGACGCGCTGGGATCAGAGCGTGGTCTATCCATCATAAAAGGTCACCCTTTCGCTAAAAATTCTTGGGTCAGCTGCACAGCCCGGGCTGTAACGTCCGGCGCAGAGGCGTCCAGCCAGACCACGCCGTCCATATGGCGGAACCAGGTCAGCTGGCGCTTGGCGTAGTTGCGGGAGGCCTGCTTGAGCTTTTCGGTGCAGGCATCCAGCGTGGCCGTCCCCTCAAAATAAGGAAAGAATTCCTTGTAGCCGATGGCCTGCGCTGCCGTGCGGTAGGTCTGGCGGTGGTCATAGACCAGCTTTGCCTCATCGAGAAGGTCGGCGTCCAGCATCTTGTCCACCCGCAGGTCGATACGGCGGTAGAGCTGGGTGCGATCGGGAAAGTCCAGACCCAGCACCAGCGAACGATAGGGCCGCTCCGGCGGGAGTGACTGGGCTTTCTGCTCGCTCAGACGCTTGCCGGTGGCCCGGAAATGTTCCAGCGCCCGCAGGACCCGCACCTGATTGTTCGGATGGATGGCGGCGGCGGCTTCCGGGTCGGCAGTCTGCAGCTCTTTGTACATGGCCTCCGGACCTTTTTCAGCCAGCTCAGCGGCCAGCTGTTCCCGCAGGCCGTCCGGCGTCTTCTCGGCGGCGAAGCGGACACCGTACAAAAAGCTCTGGACATAGAGGCCCGTGCCGCCCACGAGGATGGGCAGACGGCCCCGGGCGGAAATGTCCGCCTCGAGCGTTCCGGCCAACGTCACGAAATCTGCCACGCTGAAGGGCTCATCCGGCTCCAGAATATCCACCGCATGGTGCGGGATACCGTGGGTCTCATCAGGCGCGACCTTCGCCGTACCGACGTCTAATCCTTTATAGATCTGCATCGAGTCGGCGCTGATGACTTCGCCCTCGAAAGCTTCGGCCAGCGCCACGCCGAGAGCGGTCTTGCCGGTGGCAGTGGGGCCGACGACGGCCAGCACCGGATGCTTCTGATTTTTATCACACGATTCGGCCAAACTGCTTTTCCAGCTCCTTTCGGGTGAGTTTGAGAACGCAGGGGCGCCCATGGGGGCAGAAGGGCGGCACTTCGCCGGAGAGAATTTTTTCGGCCAGCGCCATCAGCTCCTGCGGCGAGGTGTGGTCGCCCGCCTTGATGGCGGCGCGGCAGGAGATGGAATGGAGCACCCACTCTGTCCGCTCGTTCAACGCGTCGCGGCTGCCGTGGGCCAGCTTTGCCGCCAGCTCGACCAACAAATCTTCGGCACTGCTCTGCTCCACATCAGCGGGGACCGAGCGCAGGCAGACCGAGCTGCCGCCAAAATCGCTCACCTCGAGGCCGGCGCTTTCCAGCAGGTCGAGGTTGGCCAGCAGAGCGGTCTTTTCCTCGGCGGAGAGCTCCACCACCAGCGGCTCCAGGAGAAGCTGACTGGGAACATCGCCGTAGTGGGCGGCCAGTTTCTCGAAGAGCTGGCGCTCATGGGCGGCGTGCTTATCAATGATGCAGATCTCGTCGCCCCGCTCCGCGAGGATATAGGTGCGGAAGATCTCGCCCACATACCGCAGAGGCTCCGGGCCATCCTGAACGTCAAAGCCCAGCTGCTCCGGGGCTGCGCTCTGCTGAGGTTCATCCGAAGCCTCCGGCAGCGGCGGACGCTCCGGTTCTTCCGGGACAGGCTCCCACGCGGCCATGTGATCGCGAGTGACATCCGGCAGGTCGATGTCTGCCTCGATGTCCAGCTGTGACTCACTGGATGCAGCCCGGAAGGGCGGCGGCTCAAGGACACTTTCCTTCTGCGGCGGCTCAGGACTGTGAAGGGCAGCGTTCATCGGAAGAGGCTCGAAGGCCGCAACCGTTGTCCATGTGTGTTCCGATGCCGGCGCAGCCTTTTCCGGGGCTTTTACGGGCAGCGGGAGGATGTCCCGCTCCGGGGCAGAGGGCTGTGTCGTGCGGGGTGTCACAGACGCTGCCGGTGCCGCCGGGCGGAAAGGGTTTTCCTCCGGGTGCAGCAGGCCTCCCGGCTCTGCCTGACCCGAAATCACCGCTGAAAGTCCTGTAAAGTTATTGTTCTTTACAGTATTTTCTTCTTTATTTCCGCTATTTTTATGTTCGTTGGATACATTATTCTCTTTCTCACTGTCAAAGACGAACTGTCTCTCCCCTGTACCAGGCTGGCTCAGCGCCAGCTTGACAGCATGGTAGACGAGGTCGAAGATGTCGTTTTCCCGGGCAAAGCGGACTTCTGTTTTTGCCGGATGGACGTTGACATCCACAAGGTCGGCAGGCATCTCAAGAAGCAAGATTCCTCCAGGAAACTTGCCCTGCATCGTGGTACCCTTGAACGACATCTCCATGCCCGCCATCATGGTGCGGTTGCGGACATAGCGGCCATTGATATAGAAATACTGCATACTGCGGCTGGCGCGGCAGCTGCGGGGCTGGGTGATGAGCCCCCAGACCCGGTAAACACCCTCACGGTTATCAACCTCCACGAGGTCACGGCTGAACTCCCGGCCCAGCACGGCATAAGCCGCGCTGCGGAGCTGGCCGTCACCGGGGGTGACATACTGCAGTTTGCCTTCGCGGATGAACTTGAAGCTCACCTCGGGGTGGCTCAGGGCCACATGGCCCACGATGTCGGCCACGAAAGTACCCTCGCTGGAATCCTTTTTGAGGAATTTCATCCGGGCAGGAGTATTGAAAAAGAGGTCACAGACCCGGATGGTGGTGCCGACGCCTCGCGCACCCGGCTCGATGGGCTGCTCTTCCCCGCCCTCGATACGGTAGAGGGAAGCGCACTCGTCGGCCTCGGTGCGGGTAAGCACTTCGACGCGGGCCACGCTGGCGATAGAGGCCAACGCTTCGCCGCGGAAGCCCAGCGTGTGGATGCTGGTGAGGTCGTCTTCCGTCCGAATCTTGCTGGTGGCATGGCGGATGAAAGCCGTGGGGATGTATTTTGCCTCGATGCCGGTGCCATTGTCGCTGATTTCAATCAGACGGACGCCGCCCGACTCGATCGAGACGGTGATTTGAGACGCACCGGCGTCGATGGAGTTTTCCAGAAGCTCCTTGACGACCGATGCAGGCCGCTCAACCACCTCACCGGCGGCAATAAGTTCTGCCGTGTGCTTGTCGAGAACGTGTATCTCTGCCATTCGTTTCCCTCCGTTTCAAATAAAATCAGCCATTCAGGCTGCCGCTCAGGGTCTTTTTCAGCTCATACAGGAAGTTCAGTGCCTCGATGGGGGTCAGGGTCTCAACGTCCAGTGCCTCGAGCTTTTCCATCATCTCGCTGGGGACTGCAGGCGAAGAATACTCCTGCAGGGCGTCGAAATCCATCTGCTCCACCTTGTTCTTCGGGGCAGACGCTTCCAGAGTGCGCAGCACCTCGTGGGCGCGGCGCGTCACGGTGCCGGGCAGACCGGCCAGCTTCGCCACCTCGATGCCGTAGCTGTCGTCGGCGGGGCCGCGAATGATGCGGCGGAGGAAAGTGATGTCCTCTCCCCTCTTTTTGACCGCGATGTTGTAGTTTTTGACGCCCTCGATGGCCCCTTCCAGGTCAGTCAGCTCGTGGTAATGGGTAGCGAAGAGGGTTTTGCAGCCGAGGCCCTTGGCCGGGTCGGAGATGTGCTCCACGACGGCCCGGGCGATGCTCATGCCGTCGAAAGTAGAGGTGCCGCGGCCAATTTCGTCCAGCACAACGAGGCTCTTGGGTGTGGCGTTCTTGAGAATTTCGGCCACTTCGGTCATCTCGACCATGAAGGTGGACTGGCCGGCGGCAAGGTCGTCCGATGCGCCAATGCGGGTAAAGATGGCATCCACGACGCCCACATGACAGCTGGACGCTGGGACGAAGGAGCCGATCTGTGCCATCAGAGCGATAAGGGCGTTCTGGCGCATATACGTCGATTTGCCTGCCATATTCGGGCCAGTGATGATGAGACAGCGGTCAGTGGTGCAGTTGAGCCTGGTATCGTTGGGGACGAAGAGGCTGCCTTTCAGCATCTGCTCGACCACCGGGTGGCGGCCCTCGGTGATGGTAAGCTCGTCGCTGTCATCCACCACAGGGCGGCAGTAGTTGTTTTCAGCGGCCACCTGCGCCAGCGCCGCCAGCACGTCCAGCTCGGCCACAGCATTTGCCGTCCGCTGGATGCGGTCGAGCTGACCGCCGATAGTTTCCAGCAGTTCCGAGAAGAGCCGGTGCTCCAGCGCAATGAGACGCTCATGCGCACCTAAAATCTTGCTTTCCAGCTCTTTCAGCTCCTGGGTGATATAGCGCTCACCGGAGGTGAGGGTCTGCTTGCGGATGTAGGTCTCGGGGACCATGGATTTATAGGAGTTGCTGACTTCGATGTAGTAGCCGAAGACGTGATTGTAACCAATTTTCAACTTGGGGATGCCGGTCTCCTGCCGCAGGCGCGTTTCCAGCTGAGCGAGGACGCCCTTGGTGTTGTCGCGGATGGAGCGCAGCTCGTCTACCTCGGGGTGGTAGCCTTTGGCGATGACGCCGCCGTCCTTGAGGGTGGAGGGCGCTTCCGGGTCGATGGCGGCAAGGATGGCCGTCTTCACATCGTCCAGCAGGTCGATTTGTCCCGCAAGCGCAGTCAACTCCGGGCAGCTGCAGCTCTCGGCCTGCGCCCGCAGTTCCGGCAGGCGCTCACAGGTCTGGGCCATCGTGTAGATCTCCTTGGGGGTGGCGGAGCCGTAGACCGCGCGGGTCATCAGGCGCTCGAGGTCAGCGATGTAGTGGAGCTGTTCGATCAAATCGCCCCGCTGCATGGTCTGGTTCACGAGGCTTTCCACCGCGTTGAGGCGGCGGTTGATGGCGGCGCTGGAAATGAGCGGCTGCTCGATCCAGCTGCGGAGCATCCGCTTGCCCATGGCGGTGCTGGTCTTGTCCAGCACCCAGAGCAGCGTTCCCCGCTTTTCGCGGCCCCGCAGCGTCTCGGTGAGCTCGAGGTTGGCCCGGGTGACCTGCGACAGCCGCATGAACTGGGCTTCATTATACGTGATGACCGTTTTCAGGCGCTCGACGCCTTTAATTTGCGTATCATGGAGATATTCCAGCAGCGCGGCCATTGCAAAGCGGACAAGGCCGTCTTCTGTGATACCGGTCTTTGCGGCCCAGTCGCGGCCAAACTGGTTCTCGAGGGAGATGGCCACGAGGCCCGGGGCGTACCGCTCCTCTTCCACCAGCTCGACGGCGCAGTTCATATTTTTTTTGATGTAGGCAGTGATCTCCCGGCAGTCCAGCAGGCCCGGATTCATCAGCACCTCGCTGGGGTTGTAGCGGCAGAGTTCCGCAATGACCGCCGGGGCGATCTTCTCTCGCTTGAGCTCTGTGATATGGGCCGTGCCGGTGGAAACGTCCGCGAAGCAGAGGCCTGCTGCACCGCCTTTCAGGAAAACACTCGCAATATAGTTGTTTTTGTCATCCTGAAGCATACTGCTCTCAATGACGGTGCCGGGCGTGACCACGCGGATGATGTCGCGCTTGACGAGGCCCTTGGCCTTTGCCGGGTCTTCCACCTGCTCACAGATGGCGACCTTATAGCCCTTCGAGATGAGGCGGGCCACATAGCCCTCGTAGCTGTGGAATGGTACGCCGCACATGGGCGCACGCTCTTCAAGGCCGCACTGCTTGCCCGTGAGGGTCAGATCCAACTCCCGCGAAGCTGTGAGCGCATCGTCGAAGAACATCTCGTAGAAGTCACCGATGCGGTAGAATAGAATCTCATCCTTATGTTGTTTTTTGATCTCCAGATATTGCTGCATCATGGGCGAAAGCTCTGCCATGACCGTTCACCTTCCTCCCCTAGTTGTCGGTTTGCCATCCAAAACCGCCTGTTGCAAGCAAAACGCGGCCCTGCATTGCACAGCCGCGTTTTGTGTTTCATGGTTTAAGCCTTAGTGGCAGCCGCCGCAGGTGGAGCAGCTACCGGTGCAGGAAGCGGAAGTGCCGGTGCAGGAAGCGGAAGGCTCCTGCACGGTCATGGGGTCGCCGCCGTTCATTGCAGTGTTGATGATGGCGTCGATATAGTTCACGAGGGCCTCGCAGTCGCGCTTTGCCTCGTTGTAGGCCACCATGCCGTCATCGGCCATGATCTTGCCGTAGAGGTCGTTCACCTTCTGGTTCAGCTCGGCGATGCGCTCATCGCTGCGCTCGGGCTTGCCGATCTCGTTGTTCAGGTCCATACGGGCCAGATTGAACTCGCCGATGAGGTTCTGCAGTTCCTCGTCCTTGTCGTTCATCTTGCGGGCCTGGTCCATAGCCAGATAGCGGGAGTCGGTCTGAAGTGCCATGGCGGCACGCTTGAAAAGGTCGATGCAATCCATTGTAATAGTCTCCTTTTATCGTTCCTGTGTTATATATTAGGATGGTGTATCCAGAATATCATTATTCAACCAATTCGCCCAGCAGGACGGTGGCACGGGCGCCCGTGAGGCGCACCATCGCATAGCTGCCCATGAGGGCGGGGTCAGCCTTGAACTCGACGGTAAGGTTGTTGTCGAGACGGCCCGAGAGGGTGCCTTCATTGCGGCCATAGCCCTCCACGAGGACGCGGACGGTCTGGCCCACCTGAGCCTTCACGAGGGCCATTGCGATGTCGTCCTGAACTTTGAGCAGGCGGGTCATACGGTCGGTCTTCTCCTTGCGAGGGGTGGGGTCGGGCATATCTGCCGCCTTGGTGCCGGTGCGCTTGGAGTAGATGAAGGTGAACAGCTGCATATAGCCCACCTTCTGCACCAGCTCAAGGGTCTTCTGGAAGTCCTCTTCGGTCTCACCGGGGAAGCCCACGATGATGTCGCTGGAGAAGGTAATGCCGGGGACCTTCTTCCGGGCATACTCGATGAGTTCGAGGTAGTGCTCCACGGTATAGTGACGGTTCATCTGGACGAGCAGACGGTCAGATCCGCACTGCACCGGCAGATGCAGATGCTTGCAGATCTTCGGCTGGGCCGCGATGGTGTCGATGAGCTTGAAGCTGGCGTCCTTCGGGTGGCTGGTCATGAAACGGATGTGGTAGTCGCCCGGGACGGTGCAGAGCAGGTTGAGCAGGTCGGAGAAATCCACCTGCTCCTCGAGGCCCTTGCCGTAGCTGTTGACATTCTGGCCCAGAAGGGTGATCTCCTTATATCCTGCCTCCACGAGACTCTTGAACTCGGCGAGGATGTCGCCGGGCTTGCGGCTCTTTTCGCGGCCGCGGACATAAGGCACGATGCAGTAGGTGCAGAAGTTGTCACAGCCATACATGATGGGCAGCCAGGCACGGAACTCGCTCTCACGGCGGATGGGGATATTCTCCACGATGACGGGGCGCTGAGCCGGCTCCATGAGCACCCGCTTGTGCTTCTGCAATTTCTGAGCGATGAGCTGGGGCAGCGTGTCGATGCCGTCCACACCGAACACGAGGTCCACGTAGGGGTAGCTCTGGCGCAGCTTTTCTACAACGTGCTTCTGGTTGGCCATGCAGCCGCAGAGGCCGATGATGAGGCCGTGCTTCTTCTCTTTCAGGCCCTTCAGAGCGCCCACGTTACCGAAAACACGCTGCTCGGCGTGCTCACGGACGGCGCAGGTGTTGAAAAGGATGAGGTCGGCGTCCTCAGGTTTGTCACACAGGCCGTAGCCGATGTCCATCAGCACACCCTTGATGCGCTCGCCGTCGTTGACATTCTGCTGGCAGCCGTAGCTGTGGACGAAGGCCAGCGGCGGGGTGTCATAGGCCAGCTTGACCAGCTCTGCCGCCGCGTTGTTATGTTCAAATGCTATGTACTCCAATGAAACCATCCTTCTCTGCCGCTGGGGACACACCTCCGGCAGCAGACATACTGATACTATAAAGAAAGCTCTTTATAGTATACCCTTTTTGGCCTTGGAGGGCAAGAGTTTATTTTTACTGAGCCTGCTTGCCGGCGCACGCCTCGCACAGGCCGAACAGCACCACGGCACAGTCCTGCACGACGCCCTTCTGGTTGCGCACCAGCTTCATCACCTGCTTTTCGTCCACGTCAGCGTCCACGACGCCGCCGCAGCAGTTGCAGTAGAGGTGGCTGTGCCAGCCCAGAGTGTGGTCGAAGCGGTCAGCCTTGCCCGGGATGGAGACGCGGCGGACGCGGCCTGCATCTACGAGACTGTTGAGGTTGCGGTAGACGGTACCAAGGCTCAGGCCGGGACATTCCTTGGCTGCGAGGTCGAAAATCTCCTCGGCAGTAGGGTGGTCGCAGAGCTGCTCCACTTTCTGCAGTACCAGCTCGCGCTGTTTGGAATAACGCATGGTCTTTCTCCTTTTTATGATGGGGTGTGTATCGGGATAAAGGCCGGGTTCAGAGCTTGTCTTCCCCCTTGATTTTCGCCCAGTAGGCCCGGGCGGCCTGTTCGGTGCGGTTGTCGCCGAACGTATAGTATTTCACGTCCTTGAGCAGGTCGGGCAGATATTGCTGGTCCACCCAATGGTTCTCATAGTCGTGGGCGTACTTGTAGTTCTGGCCCTTGACGGCGGCATCCTCGCCGTCAAAGTGCTTGTTCTGCAGCTGGCGCGGGATGGGGCCGGTGCGCCCCGCCTGCACATCGGCGATGGCCGCATTGATGGCGTCGTGGGCGCTGTTGGATTTCGGGCTGGTTGCCACGAGAATGACGGCATCGGCCAGCGGGAGCCGGGCTTCCGGCAGACCCACCATGTTGGCTGCGTCCACTGCCGCCTTGACGATGGGGATGATCTGCGGGTATGCAAGGCCCACGTCCTCACAGGCGCAGACCATCAACCGGCGGCAGGCCGAGGGCAGGTCGCCCGCTTCCAGCAGACGGGCCAGGTAGTGGAGGGCGGCGTTGGGGTCGGAGCCGCGCATGGACTTCTGGTAGGCCGACACAATGTCGTAGTGGTCGTCGCCGTCCCGGTCGTACCGCATGGCCGTGCGGCGGGTGACCTGTTGTATCATCTCGAGGGTGATGCGCTTTCCGGTTCCGTCCACGGGGGCCGCCGTCACCACGAAATCGAGACAGCCCAGCGCCTTGCGCAGGTCGCCGCCCGCACTCTCGGCGAGGTAGGCGCAGGCGTCCTCGTCCATCACGACAGGCTGTGATTCCGACTCCGAGAGCTTTTTCAGGGCGTTGCGGATGCCCCGCTCCACATCGGCGGCGGAGAGGGACTTGAACTCAAATACTGTACAGCGGGACAGCAGTGCATTATAGATGTAAAAGTAAGGGTTCTCGGTGGTGGATGCAATGAGGGTGACAGAACCGTCCTCGATGCACTCCAGAAGGCTCTGCTGCTGCTTTTTGTTGAGGTACTGTATCTCGTCGAGGTAGAGCAGGATGCCCCCTGCCCCGGCCAGCGTGCCGATGTCCTTCAGCACTGCTTTGATGTCACCGGTGCCACAGGAAGTGCCGTTGAGCTTATGGAGGGTCATGCCGCTGTTCTCGGCGATGATGCGGGCAACGGTGGTCTTGCCCGTGCCGGAGGGGCCGTAGAAAATCATGTTGGGGATACGTCCGCTCTCGATGGTGCGGCGGAACACCTGTCCCTCGGCCAGAAGATGCTGCTGGCCGCAGACATCAGCCAGCGTTTTGGGGCGCAGACGCTGCGCCAGCGGTTCGTTCATGGGTCTTCCCTCCAAAAATGATCATGAGAATCCTTCTCTTTTATAGTATAGCGCATTTTGCACGCCGCGGCAAGAGAAATAATGAAAATGATTCTCAGATAAACGACAAAGCATTTACAAATTTCGCAAAACATGATATGCTTGTGCCATTCCAATCAAGAAATGAGGGGAAATGTATGCGCGGAAAAAACGTCTCCGCCGAAGACCTGACGGCCAAAAAAGAGCTGGCTCTGGAGGTCATCCGGCGGCTCAAGGCAGAATATCCCGACGCAGGCTGCACGCTGGACTACGACCACGCCTGGCAGCTGCTGGTGAGCGTCCGGCTGGCGGCCCAGTGTACCGACGCCCGGGTGAATATCGTGGTGCAGGACCTGTTTGCAAAATATCCGTCGGTGGCCGCGCTGGCCGAGGCAGAGCCCGAGGACATCGAAGCCATCGTCAAACCCTGCGGGCTGGGCCGCAGCAAGGCCCGGGACATCTCAGCCTGTATGCGGATGCTGCGGGACAAGTACGACTGCAAGGTACCTACGACCTTTGAGGAACTGCTGGCACTGCCCGGCGTGGGCCGCAAGAGTGCAAATCTCATCATGGGCGACGTGTTCGGCAAGCCCGCCATCGTCACCGACACCCACTGCATCCGCCTGTGCAACAAGATCGGCCTTGTGGACGGCATCAAGGAACCGCAGAAGGTGGAGATGGCGCTCTGGAAGATCGTCCCGCCCGAAGAGGGCAGTGATCTGTGCCACCGTTTCGTGATGCATGGCCGGGCCGTCTGCAATGCCCGGAAGCCGGAGTGCGAAAAATGCTGTCTTTCGGACATCTGCCGCTACGCGCGGGAGGAAGCATCCAACGTCTGATTTTACATATTTCAGGAGGTTTTTCTTATGTTTAGTTTTATCTTCAGCCTTCTCATCGGTGCGCTGGCCGGTTCCATTGCAGGCCGCATCATGGGCAGTGAGACCAGCGCCCTGCGCAACATCGTGCTGGGCATCCTGGGCAGCTTTGTGGGCGGCATCCTCTTCGGCCTCGTGGGCCTGTCCGCTACCGGCCTCGTGGGTGAGATCATCGTCTCGGTCATCGGAGCCTGTGTCTGCATCTGGGCTGGCCGCAAGCTGTTCAAGTAAGCAGTCCATCTTGAAAATGCCACAGCTTTCAGGGGTGAAAGCTGTGGTTTTTTCGTTTCAGACCGATGTCATTTTCTCTCGAACTATGCTATAATAGGGTTTGTGTTTGAAATTGGAAAGGAGCTTTTCTCATGGAAACTACGCATGAGTCGTCGAAACAGACTCTCTGCTCCGCACAGCCCGCCAAACCCTACGCTTTCAGCCGCAAAGTGTTCTGTGAGGGGATGCGGGACGGTGTGCCGATCGCGCTGGGGTATTTTGCGGTGTCGTTCTCGCTGGGCATCGCGGCCCGGACAGCGGGCTTTACACCCCTGCAGGGCTTCGTGGCCAGCCTGCTCAACAATGCTTCGGCGGGCGAGTACGCCGCCTTTGCCCTCATTGCCAGCGGCGCGACCTATCTCGAGGTAGCCATCATCACCCTCATCGCCAACGCCCGCTATCTGCTGATGAGCTGTGCACTGGCCCAGCGGTTCGCCCCCGGTACACCGTTTTTCCACCGGCTTATCATCGGTTATGACGTCACTGACGAGCTGTTCGGCATCACCATCGCCCGGCCGGGTTATCTGAACCCCTTCTACACCTACGGCGCTATCGCGCTGGCCGCGCCGGCGTGGGCTTCGGGTACGGCGCTGGGCATCATCGCAGGCAACCTGCTGCCCCTTCGGGCCGTCAGCGCACTGAGCGTGGCGCTCTACGGCATGTTCCTCGCCATCATCATTCCTCCGGCCCGGAAAGATAAGATCGTGGCCGCGCTGGTGGCCATCAGCTTTGCGCTGAGCTTTGCCTGCACCTATCTGCCGGGCATTTCCGCCCTGTCGGACGGCACCCGCACCATCATCCTGACAGTGGCCATTTCCTGCGCAGGTGCGCTGTTATTCCCCGTCAAAACCCAGAATGAGGAGGCTGAACAATGATTCGCAGCAACTGGCTTTACATCGCAGTGATGTTCGCCGTATCCTACACCATCCGCATCCTGCCGCTGACCCTCATCCGGAAGCCCATCAAAAACCAGTTCATCCAGTCGTTCTTGTACTACGTCCCTTACGTCACTCTGGCGGTCATGACCTTCCCGGCCATCGTCAACGCCACCCAGAGTCCGGCAGCTGGTGCGGTGGCGCTGGTGGTAGGCATTGCGGCGGCATGGTTCGGAGCCAGCCTGTTCCAGGTGTCGGTGGCCTGCTGCGCCGTCGTCTTCGTGCTGGAACTGTTCCTTGTTCACTGAGGTGTGCCCTATGAAACGAGTCCTTGTAACCGGCGCAGGCGGCTTTGTGGGCGCGCGCATCCTCGATATGTGGCGGGGGAAGTTTGCGCTCTGTGCCTTCCCGTCCGACACCCTGCGCACTGCCGACGAAAACGCGGTGCTTCGCTTCATTTTGAAGGAGCACCCGGACGTCATCGTCCACACGGCGGCCCTCTCCAACACCCAGTACTGCCAGCAGGAGCCGGAGGACTCCTTCCGCGCCAACGTCCTGCTGCCCGAGTGGGTAGCGAAGGGAGCGGAGGAGGTGGGCGCAAAGCTGCTCTCCTGCAGCTCCGACCAGGTGTATGCAGGCGTGACGCAGCGGGGGGCGCTGGCGGAGACGCTGCCCCTCTCCCCTTCCAACGTCTACGGACAGCACAAGCTCGAGGCCGAGGCCCGGGTTCTGGCCCGCTGCCCGGATGCTGTGGCGCTCCGCCTGCCCTGGATGTACGACCTCCCGGGCTATCATCTGCCCATCCGGGGCAACCTGCCGCTGAACATCCTGAAAGCGGCAAAGACCGGTGAAGTGCTGCGCTTTTCGCGCAATGACTACCGGGGCGTGGGCTATGTGCGGGAGGTCATCGAGAACCTCATCCCTGCGATGGAGCTGCCCGGCGGCGTCTACAACTTCGGCAGCGAGTGCGACGGAGATATGGTCGAGACAGCACGATGCTTCGCCAATTTACTGCAGGTGGATGTGAAGATTGAGGAATCCGATCTCACCCGCAACCTCGCGATGGATACCGGGAAGCTCCGGGCTCACGGCATCGAGTTCTCCTCAACGTGGGGCGCACTTCGGGTGTGTCTCGGAGATTACCGACTTGGATATTTGATGTAAAAAAGGGAAGGGACTGCCCAAGGCAGCCTCTTCCCTTTTTATTATTTCCACAGATTTGCCGCGATCAGCTCCAGCACACTTCCCGCGATGCAGCGCGCCTTATCGGAGATGAGGAAGCAGTTTTCCAACTCCTCCCGGCGGGGGTCCACGTCAGCCACCTTGAAGCCGGGCGTGACGGGGTAGCCATCCCGCAGCAGACCGCGCAGGATGCCCGCGATGCGGGTCGTCACCGGAGTGCGGATGCCGTCCGGCGTTTCGATTTCCGCGATCGTTTCACCCACCGACACAATATCTCCGATGGCACACACATTCCGGAAGACACCAGCCTTTTCTGCGTGGATGACACGCTCAGCACCATAGCCGCCGATGACTCCGGGGACGCCCGTGTTGGGGATGGCCGTACCCTCCCGGATGATACGGCCCAGACGGTGGCCGCGCTTGGTCTCCACCACGAAATCAACATCCACACCGGCGGTAAAACCCGGGCCGAGTGCGATGGTCAGCGGAGCCATATCCCGCGTCGTTCCGAGATTTTTCTTTGCAAGGATGGCATCAACGAGCGCGGCAGGCTGCACCTGCGGGATGAGCTCTCCCTTCGGGTCCACCATCACCGGCACGTCGCCGCGATGCCAGACCACAACGGCCTCATCCAGCGTTTTTACAAGGGCAGCGCGCATTCCCTCCACGACAGCCCCGCCCTCATACACGGCCTCACTCACCGAGACCTGGCGGCGGATGGCGGCAGGATGCTCTGCCTCGAGCACAAGCACTTTCAATCCCGCCGACCACAGCCGATGGATGGTGCCGGTGGCGAGGTCGCCGCCGCCGCGCACCAGGATGACGTCATCACGCTTCATTATTTTCTTCCTCCTTGAGCAGCTGCAGGAACACGTTCATCGAGCCGCCGCAGGCAGCCAGCGCCGCATCGTCCTCTTTTGCGCTGGCCGAATACTCTGCCAGCTGGCAGGGCGCAGCCTCGCCTGCCTGCATTTTTGATGCAAGCTGCTGCACACGGTATTCCATAATGCCGCCGCCCACACTGCCCACGGATCTGCCGTCCGGCAGCACCAACATCTTTGCTCCCACCTCCCGGGGGGTCGAACCGTGGCGGGAAACGATGGTCACAAGGACAGGAGCCTTCCCCTGTCCCGTGCAGGCATCCAGCGCATTCAGCAGCTCGGGCGGGAAGCCTTCCGTCTGCTGACAGCCATTTTTCACTTCAACGATCTCCGCGAGGATGGATAGTGCGATTTCCTGCGCTGTCTGCGCCTTGATGGCAAGACCGATGGGGGCGTGGAGTGACTCAGCCTTTTCCGGGGCAGTTCCGGCCTCGATGAGCTGGCGGCGGACAAGGGCCGACCGGCTTCGGCTGCCCAGCATACCAACGTAGGCAAGTCGTTTCTTGTATATTTCGGTAAGACATTCCACGTCGAAGGAGTGGGCGCGGGTGGCGACAACAAAGTAGGTCTCCGCACTGCCCTCCACCTGCGTGAGATTTTCGGCATAAGGACCGCAGAGGACCTTTTCGGCCCCGGCACGGCGAAGGGCGTCAGCGTACTCCGGCCGCTCCTCGAGGCCGCTGACGGGCAGGCCCAGCATCACGGCCAGCCGGACGACGGACTCGGCCACATGGCCTCCGCCGCAGATGACGAGCCGGGGCGCGCCTCCGAATTTCTCGACGAAGATCCGCTTATTTTCCAGAGTCAGGATGCCGCTTGCACCACATCCGGCCAGCGCCGGGAGATTCCGAGCCAGCAGCCCCTCCGGTCTTGCGGGCCAGACGGGTACGCCTTCACAAAGAAGAAGCCTCGCTCCGCTTTCCGGCCCTTCCAGTACGGAGGCCAGCGTATGCTGCCCCTGTGTGCTGCGCAAAGCGTCCAAAAACTCACGAATCAACATAGAATTTCTCCATTATGGTTTATTGCTCCACCGGTGTGGCAGCATCGTAGCTCGCATCGTTCAACTGAGACTGCCACGCCTGCCAGTCCTCGGGCAGCATCCGCCAGCCGAGCCCGCAGCCTGCCGTGATCTCACTGGGCAGCGGGATGAGCCGCCCCGGGATACCCCGGGCGGCGCACTCTTTCTCCCAGCCCATCGCGCGGGCCGTAGAAGCAAATGAAAGAACGATGTATTGTCTTTTGCGGCGCATATCAGCCCTCCTCGGCCAGCTCACAGACCGCCTCGGTGGCTTTGAGCACCTCGGCCTCTGTGTTCTGATGGGAGAAGCTGAACCGCACCATCCCCTGCTCCACGGTGCCGAGGGCTTTGTGGATGAGGGGCGCACAATGAGCGCCCGCCCGGACACAGATGCCGTAGTCCTCCCAGAGAATGTCGGCGGCACGGGCTGCGTCCTCATCCCCGAAGTTCAGGGAGACGATGGGCGCGCGGTCTGTTTCGGCGAAACTGCCGTAGATTTTCACGTCGGGAGCATGGACGATTTTCTCATAAAACAGGCGTGTCAGAGCCATTTCTTTTTCATGCAGAACCTCGACGCCCTGCGAAAGTATCCACTCCACACCTGCCCCGAGGCCCGCGAGGCCGGGAACATTCAGCGTCCCCGCTTCCAGCGCTGTGGGCATCTGAGAGGGGTGTGTTTCATCAAAACTGTGGATACCGCTGCCGCCCACCACAAGGGGGGCCATGGTCAGCCCGGGGCGGACATACAGCCCGCCGGTCCCCTGCGGACCCAGCAGCGCCTTGTGTCCGGTGAAACAGAGAACATCCACCCCCAGCGCCTGCACGTCGATGGGCCGTGCGCCTGCGGTCTGGGCCGCATCCACGACAAGCGTAAGACCGTGCTTTTTTGCAAAAGCGGAGACGAACGCAAGGTCCGTAAGATTGCCTGTGACGTTGGAAGCATGCGTCACCACGACAAGGCAGGTATTGGGGCGGAGAAATTTTTCGAACTGCTCATACCGCAGCCGCCCGTTGTCGTCCACCTCCACAAAACTCACTTCTGCCCCCTGCTCCCGCAGGCGATAGAGCGGCCGCAGCACTGAGTTGTGCTCGCAGACCGTTGTAATAACATGGTCGCCGGGGCGGACGAGGCCGCAGAGCGCTGTATTGAGCGCCTGGGTCACGTTGGCCGTGAAAGCAATGCAGTCCGGGCTTTCCGCATGGAGAAGTGTTGCAAGTGTCTCACGGGCATAGTAGACGATACGGGCCGCGTGAAGGGTCGGCTCATGCGCCCCGCGGCCCGGATTGCCCGCATGTTCCAGTGCATCCAGCATAGCCTGGCCCACGCAGGGCGGCTTTTGCAGGGTGGTAGCGGCGTTGTCGAGGTAGATCACGGCTTGACCACGTTCCCGGCGTTCAGCATCTTCTCGGCGATGACGTACATATTCGTCACGCCGCCCACGGCCAGCTTCTCGGTCAGGCCGTAGAAGTTCAGGCAGGTGCCGCAGGTGAGGATCTCGACGCCCTCAGCCTCCAGCGCCTTGAGGTCGTCCAGCATGGGCGAACCCTCGCAGGTGAGGTGCGCACCGCCGTTATAGAGGAGGATGGTCTTGGGCAGCTTGTCCTGCTGGGTCAGCGAGAAGATAAAAGCCTTCAGCAGGGTCTTGCCCAGCTCCTCAGCACCCTCGCCCATCTTGTCGGACGCGATGACCACCACCGTATCGGTGCGGGCGTCAGGGGTGCAGGCCGGAGCTTCCTCTTCTTCTGCCGCAGGCTCACCCACGGTGAACAGGACGCGGTATTCCCGCTCGGCCAGCTTTTCGGCGGCAGACCGGTAGCCCTTCTGCTGGGCCATTTTGGTGAGGTTCTGGACAGCGATCTCGTTGTCCACGAGCACTTCGACTTCGCCTGCGCCATTTAGTTCCGCAATCGCTTTCTTTGCCTTCACTACAGGCAGCGGGCAGGCGTCCCCTCTGGCATCAACTTTCAGCATAGTTTTCCCTCTCTATCGTATGTTTTATTCAGGATAGGACACAACTATTTCGGTGTCCTGCTTCTCTGTGATTTCTCCCACAATTTGTGCGGGGATGCCGGCTTTTTGCAGCTCGTCCCGGAGGTGTTCAGCCTCTTCCGGAGCCACGGCAAGCAGCAGTCCGCCCGAGGTCTGGGGGTCGAACAAAATTTCCTGCATGGCAAACGGCACATTTTCGAACCGGACGAAAGGCCCGGTGTGGTTTCGGTTGCGCTGACCGGCGGCGGTATAAAGGCAGTCGTCAGCGGCCTGCCACGCACCCGGCAGGACCGGCACAGCGCTGCCGTCGATACGGCAGGACAGCCGCCCGCCCATCATCTCGTGGAGGTGGCCGAGGAAGCTGAACCCGGTCACATCCGTGGCCGCGTGAACATCATAGCTTCGACTTATCTCGGCGGCAGACTTGTTCAGGGTCGTCATGGAGGCCACGGCGGCGTCCATGGCGCCGGGGGCAGCTTCGCCCACGCGGTTGGCCGTGCAGATGAGGCCCACCCCCAGCGCCTTGGTGAGGATGAGCTTGTCGCCGGGCTTTCCCATATCATTGGCAGTGAGGCGGCGGGGGTCCACGAGACCGGTGACCGACAGGCCGTACTTCACACCGGTGTCGGCGATGGAGTGGCCTCCCGCGAGGATGCCCCCCGCCTCGGCCACTTTTTCTGCGCCGCCGCGCAAGATCTCACCGAGGATGTTCAGATCCATGCTCTCAGGGAAGCAGACAAGATTTAGTGCAGTCTTCACCTCGCCGCCCATGGCGTAGACGTCACTGAGGGCGTTTACCGCCGCGATCTGGCCGAAGGTGTAGGGGTCATCCACCATCGGCGGGAAGAAGTCCACCGTTTGCACCAGCGCGATGTCGTCGGTGATGCGGTAGACGGCCGCATCGTCCCGGCTGTCGTAGCCCACGAGAAGGTCAGGGTCTTTCTCACCCCGGGGCAGCTTTTCCAGAATATGGTTCAGCACTCCCGCGCCGAGCTTGGCGGTACAGCCGCCGCCCGTGCAGAAGACGATTTTGTCCTCTTTTGCCATCAGGCTCTCTCCCCTTTCTCAAAGTGTGTCAAATATCCTGTTACATCGTAATTTTCTTTCAAGATGGCAAGTGTCTGTTCCCCTGCTGCACGGCGGGCTGCGTCGTCAGCCTGGTTGAGGACGGTGTAGAATTTCCGCGTGCCTACGCACTTTCTTCCACCTGCTTCACTTGCCAGCAGTTTTGCCAGCAGCGCGGGCGTCAGGGGCGTCTCGGGCGGCACGGCCAGCAAGGTGCAGGCCGCTTCGAGGCGGAAGCAGACGTCTTGCAGTGGTTTTCCCACCGCCGACAGCCCGGCTGCCGCCAGCACGATGTCGCTTGACCGCAAGAGCACCGGCTCATGAGCGGCCGGGGCCTTGCAGGGATGGCGCTTCGCGCCGTCAGCCTCAAGCAAAACAGTGTCGGCCTCGGCCATCCAGTCGCCCAGATAGGGCGGCATGGTCAGCTTCCCGCCTTCGGCAGGCACCCCCGCCACGGCGTAGGTATCAGCCTGCCAGAGGGCGTCCCGCGCCGCCTCATCGGGGGCGTAGTTCGCGTCCGGACACTGGATGTGGGTCGTGGTGGAGACGAGCACCCGCTGTCCCTGCGCCGAATAATGGCGGGCCAGCGCATAGAGCAATGTTGTCTTCCCTCCGCCGCCCACCAGAGAAATAACGTGTCCCATTTCTCCGAGGAATGGCAGAGCCTCGAGGCCGGTCATCAGACCGCACCCTCTGTTTCGGCCACTGCCATTGCGATTTTTTCGGGCGTGATGGGCAGCTCGTAGAAGCGGGTGCCGATGGCGTTGTAGATGGCGTCCGAGATGGCGGGAAGCGGCGTGTTGATGACCACTTCGCCGATGGATTTCGCACCAAACGGGCCGTTGGGCTCATAGCTGTTCTCGAACTCGACCCGGACCTTGCCCACGTCCACACGGGTGGGGATCTTATACTGCATGAGCGAATTCTCCATGGGCCAGCCGCGCTGGTCGTAGGTGACGTTCTCGGTGAGGGTCATGCCGATGCCCTGTAAAATGCCGCCCTCGGCCTGCACCCGGGTGAGGTTCGGGTTGATGGGGGTGCCGCAGTCCACGCAGGCGTCAAATTCCAGCAGTTTCACTTCGCCGGTCTCGGTGTCCACCTCCACCTCGGCCGCGCCCACCATGTAGGGCGGAGGCGACAGAGGCGACATGTGGGTCTCGGTGACTTCCAGCGGGATGTCGTGGCCGAACATGGAAGCCGTGGCAATATCACCCAGCGAGACAGATTTAGACGGGTCAGCCGAGGTAAATACCGTTTTACCGTCAAATTCCACGTCATTTTCGCTGCAATCCAGCAGCTGTGCACCCAGCTTGCAGATCTGGCTCCGCAGCTTCAGCGCGCACTTCTCGACGGCTTTGCCGGTGATGTAGGTGGTGCTGGACGCGTAGGAGCCGGAGTCGTAGGGCGAGGTGTCGGTGTCCGCACCGAAGACCGTGATATTGTCGAGGCCGCATTCCAGCACCTCGGCAGCAATTTGGGCCAGCGTGGTGTCGCAGCCGGTACCCATATCAGCGGCACCGATGAGCAGGGTGTAGAAACCCTCGTCGTTGATTTTCAGGGTCGCGCTGCCCACGTCCATGCCCGAGATGCCGGAGCCCTGCATCGCCATGCCCATGCCGACGGCACGGATCTTCCCGTTGCCCATGTCGCGGCGGGGGTACTTTTCGTCCCAGTTTATCATCTCGTGGACCTTTGCAAGGCACCGGTCGAGGGTGCAGCTGGTGTTCACCGCGCCGTAGTAGGCGGGCATGACGTCACCCTCGTGGACGATGTTCATTTCCCTGATCCTGAAGGGGTCAATATGGAGCTTCGCGGCCAGCTCGTTGACGGCAGATTCCACCGCAAACAGGCCCTGGGTCGCGCCGTAGCCGCGGTATGCGCCCGCCGACATATGGTTGGTATAGACCACATCATAGGTAAAGCGGAAAGCCTCAGCGTTGCTATAGAGCGGGATGGATTTATGTCCCGAAAGGCCCACCGTCGTGGGGCCGTGCTCGCCATAAGCGCCGGTGTTGGAGAGGGTGTAGAGGTCGAGGCCCCGGATGCGGCCATCCTTGTTGGCGCCGAGGCGAAGATGGATCTCCATCTCATGGCGGGGCGTGGAGGCGATCTGGCTCTCCTCCCGGGTAAAGATGAGCTTTGAGGGCTTCCTGGTCTTCCAGGTCACGAAAGCCGGGTAGACCTCGCAGACAGCCGTCTGCTTCGCGCCGAAGCCGCCGCCGATGCGGGGCTTCGTCACACGCACCATGGATTTCGGGATGTGAAGCGCGTTTGCAATGATGCGGCGGGCGTGGAAGACGATTTGTGTCGAGCTCAGGACGTTCAGCCGGCCATAGAGGTCGATGCTGCAATAGGTGCGGAAGGTCTCCATCATGGCCTGCTGGCAGGCTTTGGTATGGTAGACATGGTCGATGACCACATCGCAGTCGGCCAGCACGGCGTCGATGTCGCCGCTGCCGCACTCATCGTGGGCACAGAGGTTGCGCTTATTGTCGCCCCCCACAGGGCAGAGGCTCTCCCAGTTGTCTTCCGGATGGACGAGGATGGGGTTATCCTTGGCGGTGTGGTAGTCCAGCACAGGTTCCAGCACCTCATACTCGACCTTTATCATTTTCAGCGCCTTATCGACGCATTTATCGTCTTTGCCTGCCACGATGGCCACCACGTCGCCCACAAAGCGTACGTGGCGGTCGATGAGAAGGCGGTCATAGGGGCTGGCCTCGGGGTAAGTCTGGCCGGCCTGGGTGTAGCGGCGGGCATCCTGCGGCACGTCCTCCCAGGTGAAGATGGCCTCAATGCCCGGCACCTTCTTCGCCACAGCAGTATTGATGCTCTTCACGATGGCGTTGGCGTGGGGAGAGCGCAGGAGCTTCACGATGAGGCAGTCGGCGGGGACGAGGTCGTCCATATAGACGGGCTGACCCGTCACCAGCTGCATGGCATCCTTCTTGCGGAAGGGTTTGTTGACTGTGTTCATTCTGCCGCCTCCTTTTTCGCCTTTTTCCACGCGAGGAAGTTCTGGATGCCCCGCAGCTGACCCTCATAACCAGAGCAGCGGCAGAGATTGCCGGAAAGATACTCTTTTATTTCCTCGTCGGTGGGGTACTCCTTTTCCCGGAAGAGGGCGAGGGCGTTCATGATGAAGCCCGGGTTGCAGAAGCCGCACTGCTCTGCACCCTGATCCGCGATGAAAGCCCCGAACTCGGCGGCTTCGTCCTGCAGACCCTCCAGCGTGGTCACTTTATGGCCATCCGCGCGGGCCGCGAGAACGGAGCAGGACAGCACCGGCTTGTCGTCGAGGAAGACCGTGCAGAGGCCGCAGTTGGACGTCTCACAGCCCCTCTTGACACTCAGACAACCGTGGCTGCGCACGAAGTCGATGAGCAGAGTGTCGGGGGCCACGTCGGCGGTAAGCTTTTTATCGTTCAATGTAAGTGTTATCTGCATGGTGTCCTCCTCAGCCTTCCAGACGACAGACGGCGCGTTTCGTCAGCACGCCGGCCAGATGGCGGCGGTATTCGGCGCCGCCGCGAAGATTGCTTTCGGTCTTGATGTCGGCCTTTACCTCGGCGGCAAAGCGGGCAGCAAATTTCTCGGCGGTCTCCCCCGCCTCAGGCGCTGCGGTGTAGAGCACAGCCTTGCCCGGACGCGCACCGATGGCGGCGCGGATGCTGCCGTCCGCCAATTTTGCGGCGGCGCAGGTCAGTACTGGGAAGTCCGTCTGGCTGTTGCGCACCGACTGGTAGACAAAGTGGGCGTTTTCCTTCGGCACGAGGACACGCACGAGGATGTCCCGGTCATAGGGGCGCTGGGCGTACTCAGCAAGCGGCACGACGCCGCCCTTATAAAGCCCTACGGAAGCGTTCAGCGCGAGGAACATGGTGAGTACGTCGGAGAAACCGAAGCGGCTGTAAATGCTGCCGCCCACGGTGGCGAGGTTGCGCAGCTGGACGCCCACGATGTGGCGCACCGACTCCCGCACGGCACCGTCCGTATAGGCGGCGAGGCCGGGGTGCAGCTCGAGCTGGCGCAGCGTCACCATCGCTCCGATGGAAAAGCCCTCGTCCGTCTCCTCGATGGTGTCGAGGCCGAGGCCCGACAGGTCGATGGCCGTGCCGACATTGATATTCTCCATCTTGAGCCATATCATGCCGCCGAGGACACGGTTGGGGCGCTTCTGGTTGAGCTGCCAAGCCTCCTCGAGGCTTTCAGCCCGCTTGTATTCCCGAATGGTCATCATATGCAGTATCCTCTCTTTTTCCTGTGACCTTTTTCTTTTATTTTATCACAAAATCCGCTATAATACTACCGTCAGAAAGCATCAATTCGGCAACGAACAACAACGGAAATTTCGGGAGGTCTGTGGGATGGAGTACACAGAAAACACAGTGGTGGGCTGCGTCATCATGGCGTCGGGGCGGGCGGTACGGTTCGGCTCCAATAAGCTGCTGGCCGACTTCGGCGGCGCGCCCCTCATCGCCCAGGCGCTGGACGTAACAGAGACGCCCGCCCTTGCGGCCCGGGTGGTGGTGACCCGTTCACCGGAAGTGGCTGAACTCGCTTGTAAGGCGGGCGTGAAAGCCATCCTTCACAGCCTGCCGGGCCGGAACGACACGGTGCGCCTCGGCCTCGAAGCGCTGCTTTCGGAGCTGCCCGGCCTTGCGGGATGCATCTTCCTGCCCGGGGATCAGCCGCTCTTGCGGAAAGAAAGCCTCGAGGCGATGGTGCTCGATTTCTCAGCGCTGGACGAAAAAGAACGGGCCATCCTCCGGCTGGGCTTTCGTGCCGAGGACGGCACGGAGCGGCTGGGAAGTCCCGTTCTGTTCGGAAGCAGTTATTTCGGCGCTCTGTGTTCCCTGCCCGAGGGCAAGGGCGGCGGCGTGGTCATCCGCCAGCATCCGGAGTCTGTGCGGGCGGTATATGCGGCACGGCAGGAAGAGCTGGAAGATGCAGATACCGTAGAAGAGCTGGAGCGACTGCGAAAACTTTTGTAAATGCTTTACCACAAAAAAGCCGCCCCGGCAGCAGCTGCAAACTGCACGCCGGGGCGGCGTATTACAATGACTGGAGTACCCTTGCTCAGACTTCCGTGTTGAAGTAGCGCTTCAGCAGGCCCTCGAAGCCGCGGCCATGACGGGCCTCATCCTTTGCCATCTCGTGGACGGTGTCGTGGATAGCGTCGAGGTTCAGAGCCTTAGCCTTCTTGGCCAGGTCCATCTTGCCGGAGCAGGCACCGCACTCGGCCTCTGCACGCATCATCAGGTTCTTCTTGGTGCTGTCGGTGACGACCTCGCCCAGCAGCTCGGCGAAACGGGAAGCATGATCTGCCTCCTCGTAGGCATAGCGCTTGTAAGCCTCGGCGATCTCGGGGTAGCCCTCACGCTCGGCCACGCGGGCCATTGCCAGGTACATACCGACCTCGCTGCACTCGCCCTCGAAGTTGGCGCGCAGACCATCGACGATCTCCTGAGGAACGCCCTCAGCCTTGCCGATGCCCACAACGTGCTCGGTGACGTAGGTGTTGCCGGTCTTCTCGACGAATGCGGAAGCGGGAGCCTTGCAGACAGGGCACTGCTCGGGGATGGTGCCTTCAGCGATGTAGCCACAGACGGTGCAAACGTACTTCTTCATAAGATTTATCCTCCATTTGGTTTGTTCTTTTTTAGGGGTCTGCTCTGGTACAGCAGACCTTGTTTCTGACTCTATTATAGCGAATGATTCCTAGTTAGTCAAGGCTTATTTTAAGAATTATTCTCATTTATTTTGAAGTCTCGCACATTGCCCAAAGAACATTTCAAAAAGCTGTCACTTCTGCCGAAGAAGGGGCTTCTCTGTCGAGGTCAGACCTGCAGATTGCCGCTGGAAGGAGCGTCGGCACCATCGGCAGAGTCGAACTCGTAATCGTTGCCGGGGAGGATGGCGTTGAGCAGGATGCCCACGATAGCAGCGATGGCCAGACCGGACAGGTTGATGGACACACCGGCGACCGCGAAGGTCAGGCCGCCCACCGAGTTGAAGCCCAGAGCAGACACCAGAATGACAGCGGCGATGATGAGGTTGCGGCTGTTGGTGAAGTCCACCCGGTTCTCGACCACGTTGCGGACACCGATGGCGGAGATCATGCCGTAGAGCACGAAGCTGATACCGCCGATGATGCCGGTGGGGATGGTGTTGATGACGGCCTCAAACTTGGGGCTGAAGCTCAGGATGATGGCCAGCACAGCGGCGATGCGGATGACGAGGGGGTCGTAAATTTTGCTCAGAGCGAGGACGCCGGTGTTCTCACCGTAGGTGGTGTTGGCCGGGCCGCCCAGCAGGCCGGCCAGAGTGGTGGCGAGGCCGTCGCCCATCAGGGTGCGGTTCAGGCCGGGGTCGTTGATATAGTTGTGGCCGACGGTGGCGCTGATGGCGGCGATGTCACCGACGTGCTCCATCATAGTAGCCAGAGCGATGGGGATGATGGTGAACAGGGCGCTGATGAACTCGGGGCTGCCGTCGATGGCAAAGAGGCCCATGGCTTCCTTGTGGAGAGGGATGCCGAACCATGCGGCGGAGGCAATGCGCTCAAAGTCCACGGCACCGGTCACAAGGGCGACTGCGTAGGAGACGAGAACGCCGATCAGGATGGGCAGGATCTTGACCATGCCCTTGCCCCAGATGTTGCAGACGATGACCGTACCCAGAGCCACAAAGGCCAGCAGCCAGTTTGCCTGACAGTTGTTGATGGCCGAGGGGGCGAGGATGAGGCCGATGGCGATGATGATGGGGCCTGTGACCACCGGCGGGAAGAAGCGCATGATGCGCCGGATGCCGAAGGTGGAGATGAGCAGGCTGACGGCCAGATAGAGCAGACCCGAGAAGGCCACGCCTGCGCAGGCGTAGGGCAGCATCTGGGTGTTGGCGATGGTCAGATTGCCGTCGGCGTCAGCCAGCATGGGCGCCACGATGGAGAAGCCGCCCAGATAGGCAAAGGACGAGCCGAGGAAGGCCGGGACCTTGCCCTTGGTGATGAAGTGGAACAGCAGCGTACCCAGACCTGCGCAGAGCAGGGTGGTCGAAACGCTCAGGCCGGTGAGCAGGGGGACCAGCACGGTGGCACCGAACATGGCGAACATGTGCTGGACGCCCAGGATCAGCATCCGTCCGGCACCCAGCTGGCGGGCATCATAAATGCCCTTGGAGTAATCAATATTCTGACTCATTATTTCCTCCTTCTATCTGCGGCCCAAAAAAAGAGGCACTACCGCGGGAAAGCGGCAATGCCTCAAAAATCGGGACCAAATCGGAAACGGAAAATACAGCCGATGCGTGCAAAAGACGATTTCTTTTTCAGCATCCCGCTCTCCCCTTTCCTTTCATTCTTCGGCATAGTATAGCATAAAAGAAGGACGCTGACAACCTTTTTTCTGTATTTTGCGGCGATTTTCTGTCGGCGGAGGCCGTACAGCCTTGAAATATGCCGCATTCCGCACTATAATATAACCTATTGCCGCAGTTGGTCACTGGGCCGGCGGCATCCGAAACGACAGCAGTTGTACCACTTATTATAGAAGGACACTTATGATATATCTGGATTATTCGGCCAACACCCCCGCAGACTCCCGGGTGCTGGAGCGTTTTTGTGAGGTAGAGCGCAGCTGCCCCGGCAATGCGAACTCCCGCCATCAGGCAGGCCGGGACGCAAAACTGGTCATTGACCACGCCACCCAGACCATCGCGGGGCTGCTGAGCGCACAGCCCGCCGAGGTCATCTATACCTCGGGAGCCAGTGAGGCAAACAACTTTGCTCTCAAGGGGCTGGCAAAACTCTCCCGCCATCTGGGCAAGCACATCATCTCCACCCCGCTGGAACACTCCTCCGTCAGCGGCACCCTGACCGCTCTGCAGGAGCAGGGCTATGAAATCGACCTCGTGGACATCAGACGGGACGGCACCATCGACCTCGAGCACCTGAAAGAGCTTCTCCGCCCCGATACCATTGCTGTAGCGGTAACACTGGTGGACAGTGAGCTGGGCGTCGTGCAGCCGGTGAAAGAAATTTCGGAAATTTTGCAGGCTTGGCCCAACTGCCACCTGCACGTAGATGCCACCCAGGCCGTGGGCAAGATCCCCGTCTCCTTCGAGGGCGTGGACACCATGAGCCTGACAGCCCACAAGTTCTACGGCCTGAACGGCATCGGCCTGCTGCTCAAGCGGCGGCGGCTGGCGCTTGAGCCTCTCATCCACGGCGGCGAAAGCACCACCATCTACCGCAGCGGCACGCCTACGGTGGCTCTGGCGGCCTCCCTCGAGACGGCTCTGAACTCTGCGGTAAATGAGCTGTCCGAGCGTTCTGCCCGGGTGAAAGAGGCAAACCTGTATCTCCGCACTGCTCTGAGCAAGTACCCAAAAGTCCGCATCAACAGCCCGGAGAGTGCCATCCCCCACATCCTGAACCTGAGCGTTGAGAACGTCAAAGGCACCGTGTTCCAGCGGGAGCTGGACGCGGAGGGCGTCTGTGTCTCGGTCAAGTCGGCCTGCTCGTCGGACGGCCTGCCCTCCCGGGCGGTGTTCGCCGTCAGCCGCGACCGGAAGAATGCCCTCTCCTCGTGGCGCATCAGTCTGAGCCACCTGACCACGCAGGAGGAGCTGGACGGATTTCTCCGCGCCTTTGACGCCTGCTACACCCGGCTGACCCAGCTGTGAGAAAAAAGAAAGGACAGAGCCATGAAACGCGAAATGGAACCTTACCAGCTCATTGAGCGGAGCATCATCAAAAAATACCGCAAGGAGCTGTGGACCCCCTTCATCGTAGCGGTGAAGCGCTACGAGCTCATCAAGGCCGGTGACAAAATTGCCGTCTGCATCTCGGGTGGCAAAGACTCGATGCTGATGGCAAAGCTGATGCAGGAGCTTCAGCGCCACAGCGATGTGCCGTTCGAGCTGGTCTTCCTGGTGATGGACCCCGGCTACAACGAGATAAACCGCCAGAAGATCGAGTCTAACGCCGAGCTGCTCCACATCCCTGTGACCATCTTCGAAAGCAACATCTTCTCTGTGGCCAACAACACCGACAAGAACCCCTGCTATCTCTGCGCCCGGATGCGCCGCGGCCACCTCTACAGCAAGGCCAAGGAGCTGGGCTGCAACAAAATCGCACTGGGCCACCACTTCAACGACGTCATCGAGACGACCGTTATGAGTATGTTCTACGGCTCCCAGCTGCAGGCCATGCCGCCCATGCTCCACAGCACCAGCTTCCCCGGCATGACCCTCATCCGCCCGATGTACTGCATCCGCGAGGAAGATATTCTGGCGTGGAAGCGCTACAATGAGCTGGAATTCATCCAGTGCGCCTGCCGCTTTACCGAGAACTGCACCATGTGCGACAACGGCGGCGGTGGCTCCAAGCGGCAGGAGACGAAAATTCTGCTCCGCCGCCTCAAGCGGGATAACCCCAACATCGAGAACAGCATCTTCCGCAGCATCCACGCAGTGGCTCTGGATACCATGCCCGGCTACAAGTCCGAGGGTGTGGAGCACAGCTTCCTCGAGCGGTTCCATGCGCAGGAAGAAGCATTCAACGAAGAGTAATAAAATACCCCCTTGGATGAAACAGATACCGGTTGGCGGTATCGTTTCCTTCCCGTTTTATCGCAAGTCAAGAAAATAATGCAGCCTGATAACAGCATATCTGCGATATGCAATTCAACGCTGTTGCTGTTGCATTAAAAAGTTGAATTGCTATAATACACAAAAAAGCCCCGGTAAATGCATTTCTGCACTTACCGGGGCTTTTCCATGCCACCGGCGGGGCTTGAACCCGCACTCTGTCTCCAGAAAGGGATTTTAAGTCCCTCGTGTCTGCCAATTTCACCACAGTGGCTTCTGAATGAGCTGCTGCTCACGATCCTGCGAGCGGCAGCTCATATAATACAATAGAAATGCTGTTTTGTCAAGTTTACACTTTGCCGCCGTGCAGCTCTGCGTACATCTTGGAGCGGCACTCAGCCACAGCAGGGGTCATATTGACGTAGTGCTTGTGGGGCATCTCGATGCGCAGCTCGCTCTCCCAGGTCTCCTCGGTGAGCTGCTTGGCAATATAGGCCTTTTTCTCCGCAATGGAGGGCAGCTCGATGGCCAACTCACCGTTCAGGATATGCGGCACCAGCAGCTGCTTGACGCGAGTGGGAACGATGGTGACGGTGCGCTCGATGGCATCGGAGTCGAGGTTGACCATCGTGACCGGCTTGCCTGCCTCGATGACCTCGCTGTCCATGGCGATGAGGTCGCACTGCGCCTGGCCGTTTTCATCGTAGAGACGCCACGGCATCTTCTTGCCGGGGATGATGGCCTTGCTGGCGGAGTCGGAGCACTTCATCTTGGGCTGATAGCTGCCGTCGGGGCGCTTGACCGCCACCAGCTTGTACACGCCGCCGAACACAGGGTCCGAGGCCGAGGTGATGAGGTTCTCGCCCACGCCGTAGGAGTCGAAGTGTGCGTGCTCGTACAGCTCCATGTTGGCGATCTTCTTCTCGTCCAGACCGTTGGAGGCCACCAGCTTGATGTAGGACTTCCCTGCTGCATCCAGTGCCTTGCGCAGGCGCTTGGAGCCTCGGGCCAGGTCACCGGAGTCGATGCGGGCGCTCTTGACGCGGCGGTTGGGGTTATCAGGATATTTCTCAATGAGGTAGTCGTCCAGCTTGATGAGGTTGGGCAGACCGCTCTCCATGATGTTGTAGGTATCCAGCAGCAGGCTGACGGAATCCGGGTAGGTATCGGCGAATGCCTTGAAGGCATCGAACTCGGTCGGGAAGAACTCGATGAAGCTGTGGGCCACAGTACCCACAGCCTTGACCTCAGAGCCGTACTTCATCTCGGCCAGACAGTTGGCCGTGCCGATGCAGCCGCCCAGAACGGCAGCATAAGCGCCGTCGTTGCCTGCGCTCTCGCCCTGTGCGCGGCGGGTGCCGAACTCCATGACGCTGCGGGGGGTGTGAGTGTTGAGGCCGGTGATGCGGGTGGCCTTGGTGGCGATGAGGCTGTGGAAGTTCATGGTCTGGAGCAGGTAGGTCTCGATGAGGATAGCGCCCACGAGGTCGCACTCGATGCGCACCATCTGCACATGGGGGTAGCAGACCGTGCCTTCGGGCAGAGCGTACATATCGCCCTTCCAGCGGTACGTGCGCAGATACTCGCAGAACTCCTCACTCATGCCCTTGGTGCGCAGCCAGTGGACATCCTGCTCATTGAAGTGGTAGTTCAGCAGGAAACGGGTCAGCTTGCGCTGGCCGGCGCTGATGGAGTAGCCCTGGTTATCCGGGTTCTTGCGGAAGAACATATCAAACACAAGGGTCGTATCCTTAAAGCCGTTCAGAAACAGGCAGTTGGCCATAGTGAATTCGTAAAAATCAACGACCATTGCCGGATTGTCGTAGTCCTCATCCGGGATATACGGCACAACTTTGATTTCGCTCATGAAAAGTTTCCTCTCTTTTTCCGCGCACCCCTGCGGCGGGTGCAGCCAAACAAACTCTGCGCTGCCGCGCGTTTTGTCCTGTCATGACAGGATGTTTGTACCACTATAGCATCTTTGGCGGGCAGACGCAAGAGGTTTTGGTAAAAAATGACGACAGAAAGAAAAAATGTTTTTTACGAAATCTTTACCAGCACCTCCGGCAGTGCTCTTCTGTCCTCGGATAAATCACGGGCATCGGTGCCTCCCGGATATGCAAAAACACCCGCAGCGCCTTTCCGTGCTGCGGGTGTTTTGATATTTCAGATTCAGCCGTTCATGATGCTGGGGGTAGCATTCTTCAGCACGACGTCGTGGCTGCCGCCCTCAACGATGGAGGTGGAGGAAACGACGGTCAACTTGGCCTTCTGCTGCAGTTCGGGGATGGAGAGTGCACCGCAGTTGCACATGGTGCTCTTGACCTTGTACAGGGTGGTCTGGACGCCGTCGGCCAGCGGACCGGCGTAAGGAACATAGCTGTCCACACCTTCCTCGAAGCTCAGCTTGGTGGAGCCGCCGAGGTCGTAGCGCTGCCAGTTGCGGGCGCGGTTAGAGCCTTCGCCCCAATACTCCTTCATATACTGGCCATTGATGCGCACCCTGTTCGTGGGGCTCTCGTCGAAGCGGGCGAAGTAGCGGCCCAGCATAACGAAGTCAGCGCCCATGGCCAGTGCAAGGGTGATGTGATAATCGTGAACAATGCCGCCGTCAGAGCAGATAGGCACATAGATGCCGGTCTCCTTGAAGTACTCGTCACGGGCCTTGGCGACCTCGATGACGGCAGTAGCCTGACCACGGCCAATGCCCTTGGTCTCGCGGGTGATGCAGATGGAGCCGCCGCCGATGCCGATCTTCACGAAGTCTGCACCAGCCTTTGCGAGGAAGCGGAAGCCCTCGGCATCCACGACATTACCTGCGCCCACCTTCACGGTGTCGCCGTAGTGCTCACGGATCCAGCCGATGGTGCGGCTCTGCCACTCGGAGTAGCCCTCAGAGGAGTCGATGCAGAGGACATCCACACCGGCCTCCACCAGAGCAGGCACGCGCTGGGCGTAGTCACGGGTGTTGATACCGGCACCGACGACGTAGCTCTTGTTCTTGTCCAGCAGCTCGTTGGCATTCTTCTTGTGGGAATCGTAGTCCTTGCGGAAGACGATATACTTCAGGTTGCCCTCGGCATCCACCAGAGGCAGGGTGTTGATCTTGTTGTCCCAGATGATGTTGTTGCAGTCATGCAGGGAGGTGTTCTCCGGGGCAGTGACCAGCTTCTCGATGGGGGTCATGAAGGTGGTAACAGGAGCGTCATCGGGGGTGTGGTTGACGCGGTAATCGCGGGAAGCCACGATGCCCAGCAGCTTGCCGTTAGGAGTGCCGTCAGCAGTGATGGCGATGGTGGAGTGGCCGGTGCGGGCTTTCAGCTCCAGCACATCGTGCAGGGTGGCAGTGGGGGCCAGGTTGGAGTCGGAAACGACGTAACCAGCCTTGAAGCTCTTGACGCGGCGAACCATAGCGGCCTCGTTCTCGATGCTCTGGGAGCCGTAGATGAAGGAGACGCCGCCCTGACGGGCCAGCGCGATGGCCAGCTTATCGCCGGAGACAGACTGCATGATGGCGCTGATCATGGGGATATTCATTTCCAGCGGGCAGTTCTCCTCGCCCTTGCGGTACTTGACCAGCGGGGTCTTGAGGCTGACAGCTGTGGGGACATTCTCAGCAGAAGAGTAGCCCGGCACCAGCAGGTACTCGCCAAAGGTACGGGAGGGTTCTTCGTAAAAATAAGCCATATTCAAACTCCTTTTCTCTTAACGCATCCGCAGCGGATCATATCAAACAACATCAAAACAATTTCATGTTTTCGACTTAGGAATTGATTGTATATACTTTACCACAAACCCACGCGGAATACAAACCCCTGCCCCGCCAAACTTTATAAATGTCCTTTGCAGAAAAACAGGCAAATTGACCTAAGGTCATACTTTCCCTCGCTGTGGGTCGATTTCTCCGGATTTTTGGACGCAAAAAAGCCCGTCCGAAACCAGACGGGCTCTTTTGCACACGAAGCGGAATATCGCCTGTGCGGTGTCGGCCGACAGCTGCGAAGGAGAACAGCCGGAGGAGGATGGCGGACACCCGATATTCCAAAAAACAAGAAGAAAAAGATTTCATGATCCAGAAGGGTCTTGCCCTTTCTGTAACCATATTGTAACTCTTTTGAAGGACTTTTGCAATAGTTTTTTGTAATTTCTTTGTAATTATTTTTGTAAAGATTCTGTGACAGCGCTTCCGAATTCCAGATAACACTCAAAAGCCGCGTGCTCTTCCCTCCGGCCCAGCACATACCAGCCGTTTCCTGAGGGGGCATAGAACACCTGCACGGTCTGGCCCATCGGCACTTCACGGTGGTACTTGATGGAAGCGAAGGACAGCGGCGCAGCCTCCACGACCTCCTGCGGCAGAGCGTCGCAGGCGATGTCCAGATAGAGGGAGTTGTTGATATGGCCGTTGAGGTCACACATGGAGTAGCTGGCGCGGCGCTCCCCTGCCGCCGTCAGCGGCTGGCTCTTGTGGACGATCTGGGGCAGTTCCTCGGGCAGGTCGTCGTTCTGGAAGTCCGGCATCGTCCAGCCGGGGGTGCGCAGGATGCGCCCTGCCTCAGTGTCCACGATCATCCAGCGGCAGTCCACGAGGGCCAGCTTCTCCCCTGTTTCGCTGGTGATGGTAGTCAGCCGTTTCATCGTGCCTTTCTTGAACGCCTCGCAGGCCGTGGTCAGGTCGATCTTCTCCGCACGGCCGGGCATCCGCCAGACCCTGAGGGCCTGCTTGCCCACGAGGAATGCGCTGTGGCGCTCCCTGAAAAAGGCGTGGTCCATGCCGTAAGCCCGGGCATGGTCTGCCGACACCTGCTCCACATACCGGAACAGAGCGCTGGGCTTCAGGCAGCGGCGGAAGTCGCTGTCGCCGTCCAGTACGGTCATCTGCTCCGTATAGCTTCTGTATTCGCTCATATTCTTTCCCTTTCCTTATAAAAAGGGGCTGTACGCCTCCGCACAGCCCCCTCAGGTTCAATACATATTGCGCGTTTTCCTGCGCACTTTGCGCCAGATATTGAAGCAGGCCAGAGCCAGCATCGCCGCCAGCAGCATCAGGAACAGATACCCGCTGCCGCCCTCGTCGTAGCTCTTCATCTCGCTCCACTTCACGTCCAGCTCGCTGTTGACCTCATCGCTCAGGGCAGTGAACACCTCTTCTTTGGCCGCAATGTCCTCGGAGGGGTACGCGATCTCGCTGTACTTGAGGTCTTCATCCAGAATATCCCACACACAGTGCATGGGGGTGGTGTAGCCGATATACTCGATATTGGCCTTGCCGACGTCCGGTGCACACATGAAGTTGATGAACATCTCTGCGGCTTCCTCGTGCTCACTGGTGGCGGGGATGGCCATGCTGTCCACCGACAGCACCGTTCCCTCCTCAGGGAACACCCAGGCCAGGTCGGGGTTGTCGTCGATCATGGTGATGGCGTCGCCGGAGTAGTAGACGCCGACGGCCGCCTCGCCGCCGATCATCTTATCGAAGATCTCGTCCATGACATAGGCTTGCACCAGAGGCTTCTGGGCTTTCAGCTCGTCCACCACAGCATCCACATCCTCTGTGGTCTGGGGGTTGACGCTGTTGCCGCTCTTGAATGCACCGATGGCGTAGGCGTCGCGGCTGTTGTTGAACATCAGGATGTTGCCTGCATACTTCTCGTCCCACAGGTCTGCCCAGCTGGTGGGGGCCTCGTCTACCATCTTTGTATTGTAGATGATGCCAGTGGTGCAGAGGGTGTAAGGCACGGTGTAGGCATTCTCGGGGTCATAGTCTCCGTTGCGGTACTCCTCGTCGATGTTCTGGAAGTTCGGGATGTTGCTGTAGTCCAGCGGCATCAGCATCCCTTCGCTTATCATCTTGGCGACCATATAGTCCGACGGAATTATGACATCGTAGTTGGCCGCGCCGGACTTGAGCTTGGCGTAGAGGGACTCGTTGGAGTCGAAGGTGGTATAGTTGACCTTGATGCCGGTCAGCTTTTCAAAGGCCGCCACCACGTCCACGCTGTCGTCGGAACCGTTGGAGATATACTCGCCCCAGTTGTAGACGTTCAGGGTGACATTCTGGCCCTTGAAGCGGGTCCAGTCGTAGTCATCCGAAACAGAAATGTCCTCCGTGACCTCGATTTGTCCCGCGGCCAGAGCCGACAGCGGCATGGTCAGCACCAGCACAGCCGTCAGCAGAAGAATGACGAAACGCTTCATTTGACATCTCCCCCTCTCAGTGCGCGCTGGTCGCGGCGGTAGCCGCGGCTCTCCATGGCGTTGGAGATGAGGATGATGCTCAGAATGACCACGAACATGATGGTGGACAGCGCGTAGATCTCCGGGCTGACCTTCTTGCGGGTCATGGAGTAGATGGCGATGGGCAGCGTCTCCACCGTACCGCAGTTGAAGTAGGAGATCATGAAGTCGTCGATGGAGTAGGTCAGGCTGATGAGGAAGCCCGACAGGATGGCCGGGCTGATCTCGGGCAGGATGACCTTGAAAAATGCCTGCCGGGGGTCACAGCCGAGGTCCAGCGCCGCCTCAAACAGCTTGATGTCCAGCTGTTTGAGCTTGGGTGTGACATTGAAGATGACATACGGCACGTTGAACGCGATATGGGCGATGAGCAGCGTGGGGAAGCCCATGATGTTGTCGGGCAGGAAGTCCAGCTCAGACGCAAAGCGCTGGTATGCCACAAAGAGCATCATCAGGGAGATACCGGTGATGATCTCGGGGTTGACCGTGGTGATATAGGTGATATTCGTCACCAGCAGGCGGCTCTTGCGCCCCATGGAGGCGATGCCCAGAGACGCCGCAGTTCCCAGCACGGTGGCGATGACCGCCGAGAACAGTGCCAGATACAGCGACACCCACAGCGCGTGCAGGATGGACTCGTTGTGGAGCAGGCTGGTGTACCACTTAAAGGTAAAGCCGGTAAAGAGGGCGTAGCCCTTGCTCTGGTTGAAGCTGAACACGACCATGTACGCGATGGGCAGGTACATGAAGCAGAAGAACAGGATGACATAGGCGCGCTGCATCAGACGCAGATGTTTCGTTTTCATCAGGACACACCCTCCATCTCATCCTCGTCGAAGCTGGACGTAAAGCTCATGCAGAGCAGTACGATGACCATCAGCACGAGACTCATGGCAGAGCCGACATTGAGGTTGTAGCTGTTGCCGAGGAACTGCATCTCGATCAAATCGCCGATGAGCAGGTTGGAACCGCCGCCCAGCATACGGCTGATGACGAAGGTGGACACCGCCGGGACAAACACCATCGTGATGCCGGTGCTGATGCCGGGGATGCTCATGGGGATGAGCACCCGGAACAGAGTCTTGGTGGTGGAAGCGCCCAGGTCCTGTGCCGCCTCCACGATGCTCTGGTCGATTTTGGTCATGCTGGTGTAGAGGGGCAGGATCATATACGGCACATAGTTGTACACCATGCCCAGCACCACAGCGCCGGAGGTATTCAGCATGTTGTAGGGTCCGAGACCGAAGACGCCCAGAACGGCATTCACAGGGCCGTTGATACTCAGCAGACCCATCCATGCGTAGGTACGGAGCAGGAAGTTCATCCACATGGGCAGCATCACCAGCATCAGCATGATGTGCTGCTTGTTGACGCGCAGCCGGGAGAGGAAATAGCCCACCGGGAACGCGATGATGAGGCAGATGACGGTGGAGATGAGGGCCAGCAGCAGGCTGCGGGCGAACACCGAGCCATAGCCGCTGACAGTCACCAGATTGTCCAGCGTAAAGCTGCCGGTGGAGTCGGTGAGGGCGTAATACACCACGATGAACAACGGCACCACCGTGAACAGCACCATCCATACAAAGTACGGATAGGCCAGTTTCTTATCGTAAATCTTCATGCGGCCTCACCCCTCCGAACGCGACATGATATGGATCTCGTTAGGGCCGATGCGCATACCGATGGTCTCACCGGGCGTGCAGGCGCGGGTGGAATGGATGAGCCACTCGCGGCCCTCACACTCCACATGCATCTCGAAGTGGACGCCCTTGAAGATGACGTCATTGACGACGCCCACCAGCTGGCCTTCCACCGGGGAGACCACTTCAATATCTTCGGGGCGGACGACCACCTGTACGCTCTCCTCCCGGGCAAAGCCGCGGTCCACACAGGGGAACTCGACGCCCGAGAAGGAGACGAGGAAATCGCGGTGCATCACGCCGTCCACGATGTTGGAGTCGCCGATGAAGTCAGCAACAAAGGCGTTCTTGGGCTCGTTGTAGATGTCCTCAGGGGTGCCGATCTGCTGCACCTTGCCTCCGTTCATGACGACGACGGTGTCGGACATGGTCAGGGCCTCTTCCTGATCGTGGGTGACGTAGATGAAGGTGATGTTCATCTCGCGCTGCAGGCGCTTGAGCTCCAGCTGCATCTCCTTGCGCAGCTTGAGGTCCAGGGCGCCCAGAGGCTCGTCGAGAAGCAGGATCTCCGGCTCATTGACCAGGCTGCGGGCGATGGCCACGCGCTGCTGCTGGCCGCCGGACATCTGGCCGATGCTGCGGCGCTCGAAACCCTTCAGGCCCACGACTTCCAGCATATCCCGCACTTTGCGGCGGATGGTCTCTTCGTCCATCTTCTTGAGGCGGAGGCCGAAGGCCACATTCTCAAAGACGTTCAGGTGGGGGAACAGCGCGTATTTCTGGAACACGGTGTTCACCGGACGCTTGTAGGGCGGTACACCTGTGATGTCCTCTCCTTTCAGCAGCACTTTGCCGGACGTCGGTTCCAGAAAGCCCGCGATGAGGCGGAGGGTGGTGGTTTTGCCGCAGCCGGAGGATCCCAGCAGCGTCACAAACTCTTTGTCATGGATGTCGAGGTTCAGCCCATCCAGGATGCGCTGACCATCAAATTCCACTACGATGTCTCGCAGCGAAACGATCACCGAGTTGTTCATTTCTTTCCTATATCCTCCTTGTAACTCAGATACGAAAAAAGACAGGGGTTTACTCCCCCATCCTCTCGTACCAGGGTGACTTTGAGTCTGCTCCCGCAACCATCCCACACCGTCTGAACGGCCTTTTTTGTGTCATACCGCGTCGTTCTCCCTTGCAATCCGTCAGGATTGCTGCGGAAGTCCTCCTTGTCTGACGCAAAAACGCCTCGCCCATCCAATATGTGCTGGCTGTGGGAGCAGACTCATCCCCGCACAACATCCATGACGACCGTAACATTGCGCAGTTATTCTGCCCTGTCTTGTCTATCTTAAACAATCTTTGTCAAAATGTCAATCACTCTGCTGATGTTTGCCGAAACTTTGACTCCGAGGGAGCTTTTCCCACCCGGGTTTTACATCAATTTTGCATATAGCGTTTCCTCATACAGCATAAAAGCACCTACAGTGCAGAACTGCGGGTGCTTTTGGGATAAATTCTCAGGTGTCGGCTTTCAGCTGCCGGGCCGTCAGGCAGAGGGCCTGCACGGTCTGGCCGTCCACAGTGTAGACAGAGCTGTCGCCCGACACCATCATATAATAGCCGTCGGTGCCGATGGCATACGTCAGGGTGACAGTGCCGTCCGTCGTCGTCACCTCTGCTGTCACCAGCGGGGCGTCGAAGCCGCAGGCGGAAAGGTCAGCGGCAGTGTCCTGCCCGGTGACATAGCTGGCCAGTGCGGCCAGCAGAGCGTCCGTCTTGTCGGTGTCCAACGCAGCATCCGGCTCATCTGTGAGCTGCCAGACGGTCTGGTAGGTGGTGCTGTCGGCCTCCGTGGACTGGGAGACGGATTGCAGCTTGACCGTCTCGCCGCTTTGGAGGGTATAGCGCACGGCCTCGATGTCCGAGACAGTAATGCCCGCCGGGCTGAATGCCCCGAAGAGCTCCGCCTTCGTCTGTTCCATGCAGCGGAACCTGGCCGCGTCCACGGTGTAGACAGCGTCGCCGCCCTCCCGCCGGACGTACACATCCCCGGTGACGGGGTTCTCCGCTCCCACGGTAAGGGTGGTACTCTCCCCCGCCGCCGAAACATTTACAACAAGCCGGGGCGCGTCGAAGCCGTAGTCCTCGCCGGGCTGCGCCTCGAGCTGGCGCCTGGCCTTCATGCCTGCCAGCGCGGTCCGGATGGTGTTGCAGGCCGAATCATCCAGATGGTAGGCCGGGTCCTCGGTCAGCGTCCAGCCGTCGTCAGAGGGCCGGAGCGTCAGCGTCTCGCCGCCATACTGGATGGAGACGCTTTCCAGCGTGGCGATGGTCACATCCAGCAGCGGGATGCTGCCGTCCTCGGCCTCACTGGCGGCCTGTTCGGCCTTCTGGTTCGCGTGGGTCAGCAGGGCCAGCGCCGCCCCGGCGGCGAGGACGAATACCAGCAAAACGATGAGGGTATGCTGTTTTGCTTTCATGGCGTGCCTCCTTATTTGCGGCGTCGCAGCAGCACCACCACTGCGCCCACGGCCAGCACAGCCGCTGGGAGGATGAGGACGAACACCAGACCCAGCACAGCGGCGGTGTGGCCCGAGATGGTGATGGGCGCAGCTTCCAGTGCCTTGGACTCCACGAGGGTGGTCCCCTCCTGCCCGGCCAGAGAGGCAGCGCAGCCCTGCAGGAAGGTCACGTTGCCGGGAACAGTCTGATAGACGGCCTCGTTGTCCATGTTGCCGCAGTTGACCCAGATGACCTCTGCGCCGGTGCTGTTATTGGAAGCATAGGCTGCCAGTGCAAAGGGGCCGTCGGGGTCGCCGTCTTCCTGCTCGGCGGTGGTCATCTCATAGCCCGCCGCCTTGCTGTAGGAGCTCTCGGTACTGACCAGCAGGGCTTCCGAGGCGATGCCCTCCGTTTCAGTGATGGTGATGCCCTGCGCCATCTGCAGCAGGACGCGGCGGCTGGTGTCGATGCCGTCCAGCGTGCCGCTTTCGGTGTCGGTGGCGTAATCCGGCAGCAGATAGTAGGGGTAACCGTTCAGGTAATGGCCGCTGTCCCCTTCCACCACAAGGCCGGTCGTGCGGGTCAGTCCAAACTCGGCCATCAGGGCGTCAAGATTCGGGGTGGAGTAATAGCTATCGGTGGTGAGCATCAGATGTCCGCCATTTTTCAGGTAGGCGCGCAGGGCCGACATCTCATCCACGAGGCCGCCCGTCGATGCAAAGTCCTGCTGCGGGTCATTGATGATGAGCAGGTCGCAGTCGTCCGGGATGGTGTCCGTCAGCAGGTCGAGGAGGCTGACGGAGAGGTTCTGGCCTTCCAGCGCATCGGTCAGGGTGTCGGTGAGGCGCTGTTCGCCGTGGTTCGTCGTGTAGTAGGCGTGGAGCTCTTCGCCGCTGGTGATGCGGTAGATGGCAGCGGTGAGCTTATTTTCGCCGCCAAAGGTCACACTGTAGCTGCCGGTGGTGTAGTAGTCGGAGTAGTCATAATCGTAGAGGTCGGACGCCGCCAGCACGGCGCTCTTCTCCCCCGAGACGAGGATGAGACTGCCGTTCTCAGCCGACTGCACACCGTACTGGGCGGCGAAGGTCGGGTAGACGGCGGGGTCTTTCGTCTCCCACTTGATGTGGCCGCTCTCGGAGGCGTAGCGGTCCAGCAGCTTTGTGATGATGGCGTCCTCGCTGCCCGTCTCGGCCAGATAGTAGATGGTGACATCCTGCGTCAGGGCGTGGGCGATGTCCTTGGAGCTGTCGCTGAGGGTGTAGAGCCCGGCCTCCGAGAGGTCGAACTCGGTGTACTTCGTCGGAACGGCCCGGACGATGAGGTTGAGCAGGACGGCCAGCACGACCACCAGCACCGTGACCGCCGAGGCATAGATGCCGCTGCCTATCCGCAGACGTTCCAGCGAGCCTGCGCTTTTTTTCTCAAATTTCTTCATAGTCTGCCCCCCTCTCAGTTCCAGCGGCGCTTCTCGATGCCCTGCGCCGTAAAGAAGAGGAAGAGCACCGTCACCGTCAGATAATAAACCAGCGTCGGGATGGAAAAGCTGTTGTTGACGAACTCCTCAAAGGGCGCAAACAGGCAGAGGGCGCTCAAGACAGCACTGAACGCTTCGGTGAGCCATGCGCTGCGCAGCAGGAATAGAGCGCTCAGCCCGGCACAGAGGGCCGCAAAGCAGAAGCAGCCCAGCGTGAAGCTCCGGGTGCGCAGGCCCACCGCAAGGGAGGCTCCCGCCGACAGAGCCGTAAAGACCACCAGTGCCACGGCGCTCCCGGCGTTGAACATACTGCGGAGGCTGGGCATCATATAGGCCAGCAGCAGAGCCGAAAAGCCCATGACTGCCGCGATGATCTGGTTCTCCGTGAGGCCGGAGCAGAACTCGCAGACGGCAATGGCCGCACAGCCCAGCAGGAAATAGCACAGCAGCGCGGCGAAATTTGCCCCGCAGGCCGAGGCCGTGCCGCCCAGCAGCCAGAGCACGACGATCATGATGCCGTCGGCCAGACAGGGCAGCGCGAACACGGTGCAGAGGGCCAGATACTTGCCCACCACAATGCCCCACACGGACACCGGGCTGGTGAGAAGCAGCTGGTCGGTGCGGGCGCGGCGCTCTTCGGCCAGCGAGCGCATGGCCAGCACCGGAAAATAGAGCAGCAGCATGAAGATCGTTCGGTAGAGCGTATAGTAGCCAAAATCCGTCAGGCCGTAACCGAGGTTCAGGGCCAGAAAATAGATGCCGGAAGCCGCCAGCAGAAAGGCCGTAAGCACATAGCCCATCATGCCGTGAAAAAAGCTGCGCAGCTCCCGCTTGTAGATGGCAAGCATCGAATCAGTCCTCCTTTTTATCCGAAGTCTCTTCCGGAGCCGTCAGCTCAAGGAAGAGCTCTTCCAAATCGCGCTCTTCGGCGGCAAGGTCCACGACAGCGGCCAGATGCCCCTGCGACAGGATGAGCGCCTTGTCGCAGACGGCCTTCACTTCACTGAGGATGTGGCTGGACAGGATGACCGTGTGGGTGCGGCCCAGCTCCCGGATGAGGCGGCGCAGCTCGATGACCTGCGCCGGGTCGAGACCCACGGTGGGTTCGTCCAGAATGATGAGCTGCGGACTGCCCAGCAGCGCCTGCGCCACGCCCACCCGCTGGCGGTAGCCCTTCGAGAGGCTGCGGATGAGCCGGGGCAGAACGTCTTCCAGACCGGTACGGCGGGCGGCAGACTGCACCTGTGCCGGGCGGTCTGCTTTCTTGACGCCTTTCAGTTCGGCGGCAAAGTCGAGATATTCGGCCACCGTCATCTCCGGGTAAAGGGGCGGCTGTTCCGGCAGATAGCCCACGCAGGCCTTGGCGGCGTCGGCTTCCTCGGGCAGCGGATGGCCCGCCACCGTCACCTGTCCCTCCGTGGCGGCGAGGTAGCCGGTGAGGATGTTCATGATGGTGGACTTGCCGGCACCGTTCGGCCCCAGCAGGCCGTAGATGACGCCGTCCTCCACCGTGAAAGAGATGTCGTCCACTGCAAGGCGGCTGCCGTATTTCTTGGTGAGGTGGGATACTTCTATCACAAAAAACGCTCCTTCTCTGCGGGTGTCCCCGGGAATATCTGCATCATTTTAGCCCGAAAATGTGTCAGAAATAAGATAAACCTGTGTGCGTTTCCAAATATTGTTTCTTTTGCGCTGATGCGGCAGTTTTCGCGGCCGGACGCAAAAAGAGCGCCGCTCCCCGCAAAGGGAACGACGCTCTTGGAAGCCTTGTAATTGTTGCAATTACTTACGGCCGAAACGCTTGTTGAAGCGCTCAACACGTCCGCCGGTGTCGACCAGCTTCTGCTTACCAGTGTAGAAAGGATGGCACTTGGAGCAAACTTCGACGTGGATCTCGGGCTTGGTGGAACGAGTCTTGATGACGTTGCCGCATGCGCAGGTGATGGTGCAGTCAACGTAGTTCGGATGGATACCCTGTTTCATTCTTTTCACCTCATTTCTGGTTCTGACTTATTGGGGCCATATTTAATGTATGTGCCCATCACAACCTTCAATATCGGCTACCCCCTCGAGCGGCCTTGGAAACGATTGCCTTAATATTATATCACTCTCCAAAAAAATTGCAAGAGGATATTTTGACTTTTTTTGCACTTTTTTCTGGAAAGTCCTTCTCTCCGCCCCGGAAAACGAACAAGCCCGGCAGAAAACTCTGCCGGGCCGTTTCTGATTCCTCCAGCCTCACCTGGGAATGGGCGTTCCGGCTCCCGCAGGACGGCTGCTTTCCGCAAAAGCAGCCGTCAGAGCCAGAGTTCCAAGACAAGGCTTATCTGCATCGCATCCGAAAGACACGATGAAACGAATTTACTGGACAAAGTAAATGCCGTCGGCACCCTCCACATCCGAGATGGCGACCATGAGCAGCTCGCCCTCGTCCGTCCAGGTAAAGATGCAGGCGTAGCGCAGCTCCTCGCCGTTGTAGTCGAAGATGACGCCCACGCTGCCGTCGTCGAGATACTGGTAAGTGCCGTTCAGCGTGCCGCCGCCCTGGATCATCTTTGCGCCGCCTGCGGCGTCAAAGGTGAACTGCAGCGTGCCGCCGTATGCCGCCAGAGACTCGTCCATCTCGGCCTGGGTCATCTCGCTGCCGTCGATGTAGCCGCCGGCAAACGACCAGACCGTGTTGCTCATGTCCGGCGTATCTGCCTGCGGAAGCTCCCACAAAGAGTTTTCCTCTTCCAGCACAGCTGCCGTAGGGGCTGCATCCACAGAGATGGCCGGCGCGGCCAGCACCGGTGTCGAAAGCGAGGCCAGAAGTGCCGCGCTGAGTGCAAGAGAAGTGATACGTTTCATAAAACTTTTCCTCCTTGTGCGATATTCGGAGAGCACATTTTGTCTGGTTCCAGTATACTCTTTTCTGCCCCTGCGGCGGACAGTTTGACACGATTCGCCCCGAAACTGCGCTCAATCGACCCGGCTCACAGGGAAACGCGGAGGATGAATCTGCCGTCCTGCACCGAGAAATCCGAAAGCCCTTTATATTTTTCCACAATGGCGCAGATGCTGCGCACGCCAATGCCGTGTCCTTCAGCGTGGGTCACCGGCAGGCCGTTTTCAAACTGTATTCCCTCCGGACAGGGATTGACGAACTGCAAAAAGAGATGCCCGTTCTTTTCCCGGGCAGTAACTTCAATGTATGCAGGGCCATTCTCTGCTTTCATCCTGCGGCAGGCCCGGAGCGCATTTTCCAGCGCATTGGAGAGCAGCACGCAGAGGTCTGTCTCGACCACCGAGATAAGCTGCGGGATATGAGCCTGAATGTTGAGCGGCACACCACAGTTCTCCGCCCGGCCTGCAAAGGACGAGAAGATGAGGTTCGCAGCCTCGTTCTCGCAGTAGGTCGTCACCTTGCTGGCCTCTATCTCGGAGCAGATGCTTTGGATGTACTCCTGCGCCTGCTCTCCCCTGCCGTTCTCGATGCAGGCGGAGATGTATTGCAGATGGTGGCGCAGGTCGTGGCGGTAGGTGCGAGTCTGCTGCTGCGAGGTGCGCAGGGCCTCGATCTCCCGCACCGCCTGGCCGACCTGCAATTTGAGGTTGTTCCGGGTCTGTTCCAGCTGGCCGCGGGTGCGCTCCTCTGCCGAGACCCGGAGGACAAAGACGATATATGCCACGCTGCACACGAAGGGCATGAATTCCACCGCTGCCTGATTGCCCTGGGCGAGAAGGTCGGTGTAGATGCGGGTCACATAATCGAAAAGGTAGCCTGCCAGCGGCACTACGCCGAACAGAAGCTGCATCGAGCGCGGATACCGGGCAAAGCTGCGGGCCGCCGGTGCAACATAGCGCAGCAATACCGCCAGCAACGGCAGCGTGACCACCATCTCGACGGCGGGCTGCAGCCAGTCGATGCCCGGCACCATCGCAATGACCAGCAGCGCCACCCAGCGCCGGAGCTGACAGCACAGATACGCAGCCAGCACCGAGATGGTGGGCCAGAGCCATTTTCCGCTGAGGACGCTGAGGATGATGGCAAGCGGCAGATGGGTGGTAAGCGGATACGCCTCCTGCATCGCCATCCAGCTACCCTTATAAGTAATAAGCGCCTGCATCAAGAGCATAGCTGCTGAGCTGACCGCCAATATAATGCAGTTTTTCTTCGTCCAGCTGATGTCACAGAACGCCGCCGAGAGTGCGATGCCAAAGAGCGCCACGGCAACGCCGTTTGGTACAGTAAGAGCGTTCACTACATGACCACCTGCTTTCGGTCAAAAATATAGCTCAGATAGCGCTCTTTCGTTTCCGAATACTTCCCGTGGGGCAGCGGCACCACGGCTCCGTCCTGCATCGTGATGGAGCGTGCTGCGATGTTGGCGATATACTCCATATTGATAAGGAAGGAGCGGTGGGGACGGAGGAAATTCGGGTATTCCACGAGCTGGTCACAGAGGTCGTCCAGCCGGCCCATGCTTTCCAGCACGACGCCGTTGTTCAGGTGAAACGTGAGCGTCCGCCCCATCACCTCGCAGTAGACCAGCTCTTCCAGCTCCAGGCGGACGATGCCGCTCTTGCTCCGGAGGATGAGGCTGTGCTTCCGCTCCCTGGTGCAGGCCGCACAGGCCGAGTCCATCAGGCGGAAAAAGTCCTCTCTCCGGATGGGCTTGAGCTGGTAATACCATGCATCCACCGCGTAGGATTCTACCGCAAACTCCGTGCTTGAAGTAAGGAAGATGATCTTCACATTCGAGTCATATTCCCGTATCTCCCGGGCCGCAGCCATCCCGTTTTCGCCCGGCATCAGGACATCCAGCAGGATGATGTCGAAGCGCGTTCCCTTCTCCACCTCCGCCATCAGCTCTACCGGGCTTTGATAAGACGTATGGGCAAAGTCCTGCCCGCGGTCAGCAGCATATTCTTCCAGCAGAGCTTCCAGCCGTCTGGTCTCTTGGTTCTCGTCGTCACAAAATGCGATCTTCAGCATAAGGGGATCTATCCGTTCCCTTCTTTGTTTATTCTGTTCTATAGTATAGAGATTCTTGCTTTTTTCGTCAAGTTGTGATGGCAGTCCTCTTGGCTGATTGCTTGCCGCCTGCGGGTGGCCGTGCTGATCCGCCAACGATCACTTTTGCACATAAAACGAGCCTCCTGCATTGGAAAATCGATGCAGGAGGCCTGTTATTACCATATTATGAGGGAACCGTAATTTATAATTTCGCACCCGGCAACAAATGAAAAATACCACAGGAAAATGACGCAGAAAAATATTCTTTTCAACCCGCCTGCTGCCGCTTATCCAGGCGCATCTTATCGGCAATCATCGCGATGAACTCCGAGTTGGTAGGCTTACCCCGCAGGTTATGGATGGTATAGCCGAAGTAGCTGTTGAGGGTGTCCACGTCTCCCCGGTCCCATGCCACTTCGATGGCGTGGCGGATGGCGCGCTCCACCCGGCTGGCGGTGGTGCCGTTTTTCTTGGCGATTTCCGGGTACAGACGCTTGGTCACGGCGTTGATATACTCCGGCTCGTTCATGGTGAGCAGGATGGCATCCCGCAGGAACTGGTAGCCCTTGATGTGGGCGGGGACGGTATCAGAGTAGGCAATAAATCTAAGTCAAAATCTTATTATTTGTTGGTATAGTCTCGAACGCTTTATTGTGCTACCAGTATACCTCATTCCACCTATAAAAGCAACTTCTCTTTACGGTTTGTATTGCAGCGGATGGCGTTTTGTGTCCACTGCCGTCTGTGCTTCATTCACTTGTCAGAATCAAAACAGGCTCTAGCAAGCCCTACAACACATCAATCTTTCATGCGGGTACTTTCATTATCTAAGACAAAAAGACTGTCAAAACGTCTGCTAGAACGTCTGACAGCCCTCTAATATAGTCCCTACGAAACCGACTATAAAATATATCTTTTGTTCGTCTGGTCTTTCTTGCTACCCGACGGGGCTATGGTTGCTGCTTGGCTGAGGCCGTTTAATCCCGCCGGGAGAATACCGTTTTCTCACATCTAAGAAAAAAGACCATCCGCTTGTGCAAAGTCGATAGACTCCATGATTATGCCGCTTTCTGTGCGGCCAATCTTTCCCGTTCGCGGCGCATTCTATCTAACTCTATGTGCTGTTGTTTTGAAGTGCAGATTTGAATATTCCAGACTTCATTATCAGCTTTTTCTTTCCAGTGATGGACTTCGCATTTAGAGAAGTCCGTTCCTTCAGGCATCAACGGCAACAGGAAATAATAGGCGACCACCCTATGAAGAAGTAGTCTGGTGTATTCGCCCTCTCGTCGAAACGTCACAGTATAATAACCGTTTTCTTTCGGCTTTGGAACCATCAATACAGCTTTATACCCAGCATAGCTTTTAACACGTGCGTAGTTACTAACTAAGTACGTATTATTACTATGCTGAAATGCGCCCAGTGCCCAATCATCGACAAAAAACCACTCTTCGCCGTCTAAATCCTGTATGTCATCTAAGCAGTATTCATCATCATAGACAGTCCGAACAATTTCTTTCATAGTGTACGAGATACGTATGTTATTCACATCTCTTAAATATACACGATGGTTTACAGCCGGACTGACTACTTGATTTTTTGCATTGTCGTAAATTGTGTACGCTGCCCTGCAATCTGTGATAATCTAGGTTATTGTGTATCTGTTTACAGCAAGCGCTGGAAAAAACAGGCCTAGGTCTAAGACCTAGCCACTACGGTTAAAGTTCATATTTTTTATAATCATATGAAAACCTCCATAATAAATTATTGTAGTATGCCCGCAGCGGTAGCCCATAAAGCGAACGCAAGCGGGCATACGGTAAAATGAAAATATTATATTTTGAAAAATCTAAAAACAATTCTTCTTTAGATTTTGAAAATATCTCTTTTTCTCTTTAAGGGTAATGTGTTCAAACCCCAACAAAACAAGGGGCTAAAATCAAGATTTAGCACACTTTTTGTGCCAAAGAATTTTATCCCAGCCAATCGAGCAACAGTTTCCTCATTCTGGCACTGGGCAGATATAATGACACTGCCTCTCCTCTTCTAATTGCAGAACGCCAAATCCATTGCATCAACTGTGCCAGCGCGTACAAGTCCGCATCAAATTCGGCTGTTGTACCTTGTGAAAGATACTGCACCACTGGTGGAACGGGAAATATATTACAAAGATATATCAATGTCGTTCTGTCTGCATACCGATTTGTGGCTCGTGCATTGCATGAAACAAAATTAACCCCGCACGGCCTCGTACATTCATTACAACTGATTCTTCCACTCCATCTGCAATTGGCTTTCATTCTTCGGTTTTCATATTTGTTTGCAGCAGGTTTGAAGGTTGTCCACATAACTGTGTTCTTTGGCGCGTGTCTGTAATTCTGGATATAGTTCATCGCATTTCGTTTAAGAATATTTATATATTCTTTGTTCTTTCTGCTCTGATGCCATGATGATGAAAGGCCAGAATATTCTTGAATATTCCTTTTCTTTTTAGATTCTGGCAAATAGTTGGTATTCAATCTTCCCTCATATACATCTAAAAGGGATTTAATTCTGACTTTCTCCAATTTTGACACTTCTTCATATCCCTGTGAAAAATAATATTTTTCTTGAGAATCCTTTTCAATGTGCAAATATTGAAAGGACATTCCATATTTCTGGAAATACAGGAATAGCATACTTCCACGAAATAGAAAGGTCATAATGTAGACTTGGTGAAAAGCCTCAAATATTCCCGGCGGCAGTTGCCAAAGAATTATATTCTGTTCCACTTCATAAAGTGCTTTCTGCTGAATCTCGCGCTTTGTCCGTTCAAAGTCACCGTGATACTGTGAATCAAGCCACTTTACTCTTTTAGATGTCGGGTCAATTTCTATAAGGCGCTGCTCTTTCAGAATTTTCAAATCGTCTTGTGTAATATCTGATAATTCAACCACTTCTATTTCTTCATCTAAGAATAGTGTGTAATCAAATTCTTTAATGCGGTCTATCGCAGTGTCATTCAATAGCTTAAACAGTTCATGCGACAGAACTACATTCTGCCCTTCAGAAAGTAGGCGCAAAAGGTCAGCGGATTTTGTAGGGAGTGCTCCTGTGTCGGATGGCTCTTTGAACTGCAAGTCCGGGCAAGCGCTCTATACCCGCGTGCATTCCGACAGATATGGCGTAACATACAGGTAGCGCTTCTCCCTGTTGTCATTGATGTACTGCAAGGCGGCACTACTCTTGCCCTTGCCCATGATATTGTCGATGATATTGATTATAGGAATCATCCTTTCTTGTGAATATTCTCAAGAGAACTTTCAGATGCCGCGGCCATTGTCCTTGGCTCTCTTGGTGGCACCATCATAGCACTAAGCCGCCGAAAAGTCAAGGGCTTTTGAAGAAGAAATTCAATTTGTTTTCGTTGTTTTTTCATATCAAGATATGATAAATCCTTTTCCAAAAGATACAGCACTCGATTTTACACCTGTTGTTTTCTAAAGTCAAGAACTTTTGAAAAATTCATTTTTCGTTAATAATTCAGCTTTTACAACTGTATATATTCATATCATTATTATATCGTATATCGTTTTGATTTTTCTGTGTTATGAACACAAATCTGGTAAAAATTAAATCAGTCACGATTTTTCTCAGAATACAGATTGAATGGCTACTACGCTATTTTAACAAAAATTCGTTCCGGGTTTGTTTTTAGGCGGGGGAGTGTATTCCCGACAAAAAAAGCACCCCTTGCGGGGTGCGTAGTATTATGCCAGTCCTCTGTCCTTCAACATCTTATCCAGTGTTGGGCGGCTGATTTTCAATTCTGCTGCAAGTTGCGTCTTGTTCAGTTCCCGGTGCTGGTAACGGTCATACGCTGCACAGAAGGTCTTATCATCAATCCGCTTGACCTGACCGCCTTTGAACTTGCCCGCTGCTTTAGCGATTGCAATTCCTTCCCGCTGACGTTCCAGCAGGTTCTCACGTTCAAACTCGTTGATGGCTGCAATCATTGTCAGCATCAATCTGCCGTTTGAAGTGCTTGTATCAAGATTCTCCTTATTAGATACAAGGTGTACGCCTTTTTTCTGCAACTGGTCTACAATAGCTAAAAGGTCTTTTGTAGAACGTGCAAGGCGGCTAAAGTCGTGAATATAAACCGTGTCGCCTTCTCGCACATAGTCCAACATAGCTTTAAGCTGTGGGCGGTTCATGTTCTTGCCGCTGACCTTTTCCGTAAACCACTTGTCGATGCCGTGCTTTTTGAGGGCTTCAATCTGCCGCGCCTCGTTCTGTTCAGCGGTGGAAACTCGTACATAAGCAATGTGTGCCATACTGCAAGCCTGTCCTTTCATCCTGTGATTATCTCCACCCTTATTGTATCTCAATGTAAAAGTGAAGTCAATAACTTTATTTACATTTTGCAAAACAAATCTAAAATAAAGCTTGTTTTTACAATAATAGCGGCTTTTGGGATGTAATAGGCAAGTATACTCTGTTTTGACAAAATACACACCAAACAAAAAAGGCCGCAAGCGGCTTTTGTACCGTCTGCGGTCTTGTGATTAGATTCAGTGAGTTTCTATTGTCAACCAGTGCTTATAAAAACATCTGCTCACAATGGACGCCAAAATAACGCCTACAACTTGGGCAATAATGTCGAGAATATCGAATGTCGCATATACAATAGGAAGCAGTTGGAAAAGTTCCGCAGCAATTGTTATAACAATTCCGTATAAGAGTGCTTTTCTTAAATTACCAGTACTCAAAACCAGTGTGACCTCAAAAGCATACGCCCACAATAAATCTCCCAGCTGATTTTTCACAAAATATCCAAACCAGCTTTGAGGTCTAAATTCCCGATATGTAATGCTCCGCAGCCAGCAAAATAGAGAACTCTGCCTTTCGGCAAAGGCAAACAGCCAATCTTGATGAATGAACATATATAGTGTCATTCCACATATTAGCGGAAGAAATACATTCATATACCAAAATACACCCGGATGTTTTTCAATGAAAACTTTCATTATTTAGTGAACTCTGCAAACAAGTAGATAGCCGTACACACAAAGAAAAGAATATAACCAAACGTTGTATTGGCGTTACGAGTTTTAGTGTCCTTTTGAGCAGTCTGTGCTTGCTGGGTTTGGGTAACATCATTGTACATTCCAACAATCATTGCTTGGTGAACGGTATTATCGACTTTAACAAGGCTTGACGTACCATCTTTCCAATGAATTTCAACCATAATTTCAGACTTACTTATAGGAGCAACAGACGAGCCGTATGTTATAATTCCGTTGTTCGTTGAACGGTTTAACTCTGCGAGTTCTTTTACTTCCAACTTGTTGATATACCTTGTTCGTTGTCCGCAGATAACATAGGCACTCTTTCCTCCTACGGAAAGCATCACCTCTCCGCCTTCCATGCTGCCAGCAAGAACTACATTTGTTGCCATTGTAACGTCCTCCTTCAAATTTTAGGGAATCTATGCTTTCATTATATCACTTTATGTTTAATTGTAAACATAATTACAACATTTCTTTCTATCGTTCTGTGCATCATAATAGAAACAGGGTGATAATTATGGACGAACTCAAGATAACAAAGCGCACCGAACCTGTTATGTTCACAATTCGGGTCGATAAATCCATTGTTGACTTTTACGACGATTTAGCGCAGAAAACAAACCGTTCTCGAAATGAACTTATTGGCCTTGCGCTGGAATATGCCAAAGACAAAATCAAAATTGAACCGTAAGACGAACATTTGCATTATAAAAGAGCCGCAGCTGGGGAAGTGATTCCTGTCTGCGGCTCTTCTATTTAGATTATCTTACTAAGCGGGCTGTGCTTGCGGTACATCTCTGCAAGGTCGTCTTGGTTCACATCCAAATAGGCCTGCTCTGTTACGGTAACGCTGCTGTGCCCTAGCAAGCGGCTCAAGGTGTAGATGTCGCCGCCGCTCATAAGAAAGCGCTTTGCAAAGTTGTTTCGGAAAACATGCGGGTGAATGTCCTTTAGCCCTATCCGCTGGGCATACTTGCGAACATTGGCTTCAAAATTATTCACCTCAAGAAACTTGCCTTTGTTTGTACAGAACAGAAAGTCACTGTCCCGGTATCTGTCCTTATACTTTATCCACCGTTGCAGCTGCGTTGCCATTTTGTCAGAGAAGAACACATAGCGGCCTTTCTTGCCTTTGGTGTTCTCCGCCGGGAGATAGATGTACCGCTTTTGCAAATTCACATCCGTTACTTGAATCAACAGACATTCGTTGACTCTCATGCCAGTATCTAGCAAAAGCTGAATGATGATAGAATCCCGGTATTCGCTGAAGCTGGCCGTGTTCATATTCCGCAGCAGCTTGCGGAAGTCCTCATCCGACACGAACTCAAGCGGGCGGCGTTCTACCTTGATATAATCGCCGCGTTTGACAGGCGAACGGAGAATCAAATCTTCTTCCACACACCAACCGAAGAAGGCGCTCATGTTCCGCAGATAGTTGTTGATTGTCACATCTGACACTTTCTTGCCAAAATCTAACCGCCGCTCCTGATAGTTCCCGCTGTTCGGATTGCTTGTGACTGTGTATTTACCCCGCTCCTTTATCTGTTTAACATAGTTCTGAATGACCGTGTGCGTGATTTTCTCTGTCTGTGTGATTCCCTGTTCATCAAGGTAAAGCATCAAAAGCCGCAACGTTTGTTCATAACTTCCAATCGTCTTTGTTGCAAGCCCTTTGTTTTCACAGTGTTCAATGAACATCTCCACATCCCGGATAAGCATAAAAAATAACCTCCTGTATTTGCCGGGACTATGACCCAATAAATACAGGAGATTTATTGCTTTAGATTTAAGTTATTTATTGGTCTGATTCCATATTTCCACGCCGTTTTTCACTATATTTATTGGTATAGCTTCCATCGATGGAATATTATGGAATAATTTCAAACGTTTTACCGTCCCTCTGTTACCCCACCCGCTGCCGTTTATCCAGCCGCATCTTATCAGCTATCATTGCGATGAACTCCGAGTTGGTCGGTTTACCGCGCAGGTTGTGGATGGTGTAGCCAAAGTAGCTGTTCAGGGTGTCCACATCGCCACGGTCCCATGCCACCTCGATGGCGTGGCGGATGGCGCGCTCTACCCGGCTGGCGGTGGTGCCGTTTTTCTTGGCGATCTCCGGGTACAGGCGCTTGGTGACGGCGTTGATGTACTCCGGCTCGTTCATGGTGAGCAGGATGGCATCCCGCAGGAACTGGTAGCCTTTGATGTGGGCAGGGACGCCGATCTGATGCAGAATATCCGTGACCTTCAGCTCGTCACTGTCCACGCTGGCCGTGATAAGCCGCTTCTGGTGGCCGTGGGCGACTTTGAGCACCCGGCTGGCAAGGACATTCTCGTCGAAAGGTTTGACAAAGTAGTAGGCGAAGCCCTCATCCAGCAGCTCCTGGACCATTTCCTCGCTCTGGAAGGCGCCGGTGACGAAAAACGTGGTGTGCGTTTCGCCGGCGGCGACATATTTCTGCTTGACGGCCAGAGCATCCAGCCCGGGCATGAAGGCATCCAGCAAAACCACCTGCGGCCGCACCACAAGCATCTTCTGCAAAACCTGAAGGCCGTCTTTTTCCACGACGGTCACTTCTACGCCTTTTTGCTCCAGTGCCTCTCGACAGGCTGCCGTAACATCCGCACTGGTATCCGACATCAAAAATCTTACTTTATCCATCGTACTATCCTCCAATGTGTGCAGTTCCCTTTACAGTCTAGATTTTACCATATTTTACCATGGATTGCAACAGGAAATTTTTACATTTTCTGGAATTTTCACAAAAATCTTCTTGTTCATTCTGCGGTCTGCGCTTCGGTACCGTTTTGAACGGCGTTTTTTGCCTGTTCGAGCATCGTCTGGGCGAAAATCCCGTAGCCTCGGGTGGGGTCATTGACCAGAACATGGGTCACAGCACCCACGAGGCGCCCATTTTGGAGGATGGGGCTTCCGCTCATGCCCTGCACGATGCCGCCGGTCGCAGACAGAAGCGAAGGATCGGTCACCCGGATGACCAGATTCCGGCGGGGATCGGCGTCGCTGACCCGCTCGATCTGGATGCGGTAAGCGCGGGGCGCTTCCCCCTCGATGGTAGCCCATATCTCAGCGGGGCCGGTGACGACTTCCTGCGCGAACGCGATCTCCCGCAGCTGGCCCGAGAAGTGGGTGCGCGTCGTGCCGTAGACGCCGTTTTCGCCGTTGATGCGGATGGTGCCGATGGCGTGGGCGCTCAGGAAATGGCCCTTTAGCTCACCGGGGCTTCCGGCCGTTCCAGCACTGCAGCCGGTTATCTCGCAGGGAACGATCTCGCCGCTGCGCAGGGCGACGCTTTCGCCGGTGTCGCTGTCGCTGATAGGGTGGCCCAGTCCCGCAAATACGCCGAGCTCCTCGGTGGCGAAGGTCAGTGTACCCACGCCGGCGGAGGAGTCCCGCACCCACATTCCGGCCCGCCACTGCCCGGCAGCACCGTCCCACACCGGGGTCAGGGTAGTCAGCTTCTGCTCGCCGCTGCGGATATACACGACCTCCACGGACTGCCCCTCGGCAGCGTCCAGGGCTTCCTTTACGGCTTCATTGCTCTCGGTGCGGGTCTGCCCGATGCAGATGACCCGGTCGCCGAGGCGAAGCCCGGCCTCCTTGGCGGGATTCGATGTCCCGCCGCCAGCCTGCCCGATCTCCGAAAATCCCACGATGAGCGCCCCTTCGGAGAACATCTTGACGCCGAACGGTGTACCGCAGACGGTCACTCTGGGCCGCTCTGTCACCACCGCCCGGATGGTTTTGATGGGGAGCCACCCGCCCAGCGTCAGCGTCGTCTGGTAACTGCCCACCGCTCGGGTGCTGGCAACATTCTGGCTCCCATGGCCACGCTGTGGCTCGACCCATGCAAAGCGGGGGAGATATAAGGCTTGTCCCGGCTCCAGATAAACTCGGTCAGGCAGACAGCTGTACAGCCAGCCCAAAGCTGCCGCAAGAGCCAGCAGCAGATATGCCGCCGCAAGCTTTGCCCGCTGCATTCTCTTCACGCCCATGGCCTCCCTCGCTGTTTTTGGGGTTATTATGCGGAGGCAACGAGGGAATTATCCTTCGGCAGTTGACTTTTGCGGCGAATCTTGCTACTATAAATAAAGTTTCCGTGCGGGAGTGGCGGAATGGCAGACGCGCTGGTTTTAGGCACCAGTTCCAACGGAGTGAGGGTTCGACCCCCTTCTCCCGCATAAAAAATGGCCCCAAGCTCAGGCTTGGGGTCATTTTTTATCTTGCGGAGAAGAGGGGTCGAACAGCACGGCCGCCCGCAGGCGGCAAGCAATCAGCCCGGTGCAACGGCGACGACCGCAGCCAGCGGCTGAAACAGGGAGGAGCTGTTGGGGCCGCGTTCTGATTTTTCAAAGCCCTGCCAAGGGGCTGCGGAAAAATCAGCTAACGCAACCCGTCGCTGTTGCTTAGTGCGCGGGTCCCACGAGTCAGGAATGTCTACGGGGACCGCAGCCGCTGATGACCTCAAGCTCAGGCTTGGGGTCATTTTTTATCTTGCAGAGAAGAGGGGTCGAACAGCACGGCCGCCCGATGGTTCGTACCATGATATGGACAAATAATCCCCTTGATGAATCAGGCCGCTGTCTCTGTTTTACGGAGACGGCGGCCTGATTCATTATTTTTGACTACTTTTTGTCCCCGGGAAACCCCGGAAAAATCCTGCTATGGCCTACTTTTTCTGACTACGATTCTGACTACAAAGTACCCGGCAAAAGCAGACAGTATCGCGCAGTATCCGATAAACGCAGATAACAAAAAATCCACGAAATATCGACTTTTCGTCGACACTCCGCGGATATTTCATGGTGCGAGGGAGGGGATTTGAACCCCCAAGGATAAACCACACGCACCTCAAACGTGCGCGTCTGCCAGTTCCGCCACCCTCGCATATGAAGTTTTGATGCAATCTTGATTTCTCTCGGCTTTGAGGTCTAAGCCGTATCGCTGACTGCTCAAGTATAATACCATACTCCCCCGGCGATGTCAAGCGTTTTCATAGATTTTTTTGCCATTCATATCTTGTAAATGGAGTTTCCGTGCAGAAATGACTTAAGAAGGAGGTTTTTGGAAATGACTTTTTTCAAATCCAGCAAACATCAAAGATTGTTGTGGAGCCTTTTGCTGCTTTCTGTCGGGGCGGCGGCGGGGTTCGGACTGGGGATATTCTGCGGTGCAAAGCCGCCCGTAGGCTGCCGGGAGAGCGACCTGACCCCGGTGCCGGACGAAAGCTTCGTCTCCCCTGCCTCGGCGTCCTCCGTAGAAACGTCCCCGGAGCCGGAGCCGATGCCCGAGAAGTGGGTCTGTCTGACCTTCGACGACGGCCCCAGCAAGACGACGCCGGACGTTCTGTCCGCGCTGAACAGTGCCGGAGTAAAGGCGACCTTCTTTGTAGTCGCCACCGGCAACAACGACAAATATCTTCCCCTCATCTCTGAGGCTGCTGCCGCCGGACATCAGATCGCGCTCCACTCCGCCTCCCACGAGTACAGCGACATCTACCAGAGCGCGGACGCTTACTGGAAGGACATCGACCTGTTAAAGGAACGCCTCTCCCCTTACGTCCGGGCCGACGGCCTGCGGTATCTGCGCTTCCCGGGCGGCAGTACCAACACCGTGAGCCGCCGCTACGGCGGGCGCGGGCTGATGCAGCAGCTCAAAGAAGAAGTCACTGCAAAAGGCTACGCCTATGTAGACTGGAACGTCTGCGCTGAGGACGCTGTGGGCGGCAAGCCCAGTGCAGGCACCATCTTCCGCAACATCGTGCGGGAGACCGGCGAGCAGACCCAGTGCATCGTGCTGATGCACGACTCGGCCACCACCCGCACCACTGCCGAAGCCCTGCCCGACATCATCCAGTGGTACAAGGACAACGGTTTCGCCTTCCTCACGGTAGAGCAGGCCGTCCCCCTGCCCACGACATAGCAAAAAGCCCCGGAGGGCCTGCCAGACGGCAGACTTTCCGGGGCTTTGGTGCGTAGAAGCAGCTTACTCAGCGGCCTGATTGAACAGGACGAAGGCACGATAAGCCATGTACAGGTCGGTCTTGTGGATGACCTCGAAGGGAGAGTGCATGGACAGCACAGGCACACCGATGTCGATGACGGGGATGCCGCGGTTGGCAACATACTTTGCGATGGTGCCGCCGCCGCCCAGGTCGAGGCGGCCCAGCTCACCGATCTGCCATGCAACGTCGTCGTCGTCCATCATGCGGGTGACATAGCCCACCAGCTCGGCAGAAGCGTCGTTTGCAGCGCTCTTGCCGCGGCTGCCGGTGTACTTGAACAGCGCGATGCCGCGGCCTGCGTAGGTGCCGTTCATCGGCTCGAAAGCGCTGGCCCAGCTCGGGTCGTAAGCAGCGGTGACGTCGGCGGACAGGCAGACACTGTTGCGGAATGCAATGATGTCGTCCTGACCGGCGGTGCGGCAGAGCTCCTGCATGAAGTGGAAGACGTACATGCTCTGCATACCGGTGACGCCGTCAGAGCCGATTTCTTCCTTATCGGTCAGGACGCAGACGGTAGTGAAGGCAGGATTCTTGGTGGCGATCTCGGCCATCAGAGCGGGGTATGCATCGACGCGGTCATCGTGGCCGTAGGCGCCGATCATGGAGCGGTCGAAGCCGACGTCGCGGGACTTATAAGCGGGGACGATCTCGATTTCAGCGCGTGCAAAATCCTTCTCGGTGATGCCGTACTTCTCATTGAGGAGGATCATGGTGTTCAGCTTGACAGCTTCCTTCACTTCCTCGTCGTCCACAGCGTCGGAGCCGATGAGGATGTTCAGTTCCTCGGCGCGGATGCCGTCGCTCAGCTTGCGCTCGCCCTGCTCAGCGCCCAGATGGGGCAGCAGGTCGGTGATGCAGAAGACGGGATCGTTCTCGTCCTCGCCCACGTTCACAGAGACGGTGGTGCCGTCAGCGCGGGAGAACACGCCGTGGATGGCCAGCGGCATAGTACCCCACTGATACTTGCGGATGCCGCCGTAGTAGTGGGTCTTGAAGTAGCTGAAGTGGTCGGACTCGTACAGCGGGGTCGGGCGCAGGTCCAGACGGGGGCTGTCGGTGTGAGCGATGACCAGATGGAAGCCGTCCTCGAAGCTGCGGGTGCCGATGGTGGAAGCCACGATGGCCTTGCCCAGCTGGCTGAAATAGACCTTGTCGCCGGGGGCGTAGGTCTTCTTCGGGTCGAACTGCTGGTAGCCTGCGTCCTTGAGCATCTGCTCGCTCTCAGCAGCCACCTCGCGCTCGGTCTTGCCCGCGTCGAGGAATTTCTTGTAGCCCTCAGCGAATGCGTGGGCCTCCTGCTTGACAGCGGCGGACTTGTCGCCGACGTAAGCGGGCTTAAACAGCAGCTTTTCAGCCAGCTGCTGGTTCGGAGTTTTTTCTGCCATAGGATCTCTCCTGCCTTTCTGTTTTCTTACACTTGTTATCTATCAAAGACCCGCAGGTTTTTGGCCTGTCGGTTCTTCTTCATTGGTTGAGATTCAGCCGCCGTAGAGCCGGGTATAGACGGCGTAGCTGGCGGTTATCTTTTCGACGTAATGGTGCATCTGGTTATAAGGGAAGCCTTTCAGGGTCTGCCCGTCGGTGGAATGCTCTTCCATCCGCAGCAGATTATCTACTGTCCCCCATCCGCTGTGGTAGGCGGCGGCAGCGGTAGCCACATCGCCGCCGTACCGCTCCATGCAGAGATGGATGTAGTAGCATCCGAAGCGGATGCTGACGTCAGGGTCGTAGAGGTCATCGAAGGTCAGGCCCTCATCCGGCGCAATTTTGCTGCGCAGCCAGATAAAGGTCTCCTCGGTCATCTGCATCAGCCCCCGGGCCTCCACGCTGGAAGTGGCGGCGGGGTCGAAGCCGCTCTCCGTGCGGATGAACGCATAGACCAGCAGCGGGTCGAGCTCGTATTCTGCGGCCCACTGCTCCACCTGCCGGCTGTATTTGCGGGGGTAGAGCAGCCGGTCGGCCTCCCGGGCGAGGGGTGGCAGAGCCGTCAGGAGCACTGCCGCGATGCAGACCAGCACCACCAGTCTGCGCAGCAGTCGGAACAGCGTTTTCAAGCGCGGCATCCCTCCCCGATGAGAGCGTCACAGAGCCCGTTTGCTGCCTTCGCCAGCGCCTCACGGGTGGAGGTGTTGGGCAGGATGTAGTCTGCCTTGGCGGTCAGCACAGCCTCCGACGTCTGGGCGTTGAGGCGGCGGGCGGCCATCTCAGGCGAGATGCCGTCCCGGGCCGCGATGCGCTCCACGCTGACTTCAAACGGTGCCGTGACCACGCAGAGCTTGTCGCACTCGGCCTCTGCCGCCGTGCCGATGATGACCGCACCGTCCAGCACAAAGAGCTTCGCCCCCGTCTGCTGCGCGGCTTGTTTGGCGGCGCGGATGCGGCGGACGATCTCCGGGTGGGTCAGCGCGTCGAGCGCAGCTTTCCCCTCGGGCGTTGCAAAGGCGCGGTCAGCCAGCAGGCGGCGGTCAAGGGTGCCGTCTTCCTTTATAATATCTGCCCCGAAGCGCTCAGCCAGCTGGGGCAGCAGCGGTGACCCCGGAAGCAGGATCTCGCGGGAGAGCTGGTCGGCGTCTGCCAGCGGGATGCCCCGGGCCGCGAACACCGCCGTGACCGTCGATTTGCCGCAGCCGCTGCGGCCGGTGATGCCCAGCGTCATCATAGCTTTATCACCCGGAACGCGGCCGCACGGATGAGGCGGTTATAGACGGCCATGGACAGGCCGTCTTTCTGGGGGCAGCGGGCGTAGACCACAGCATCGCCCTGCTCATCCAGCGCACGCAGGGAGCGGAAGATGTGTTTTGCCTGGTCGGCTCCGTCGCCCTCCCGGCCATACTCCACACAGGGTACGCCCAGCTTTTCGGCCTCGCCGGTAAAGCAGAGGCAGCTGGGATTCTCAGCGGCGTGGGCATCCACATAGGCTTTGAACTGCTCGAAGGTGCCATCCAGAAGGGTCACATCCGCCTTGGGGGCGTAGTGCTTATACTTCATGCCGGGGCTGCGGACGACCGCACCCTCCGGCAGCTTCTCGAGGATGGCCTTGGAGACTTCCACTTCCTCGCCCAGCGCACGCTCGAGGTCTTCCAGCGTGATGTGGCCGGGACGGAACAGAGTGGGCTTTTCGCCCACCACCGACACGACGGTAGACTCCACGCCCCAGTCGCACTCGCCGCCGTCCAGAATGAGGGGCAGCCGGCCGTCCATATCGGTAAAGACGTCCTGTGCATTGGTGGGGCTGGGCTTGCCGGAGAGGTTGGCCGACGGGGCCGCAAAGGCGCAGCCGCTGGCCTCGATGACAGCCCGTGCCACCGGGTGGCTGGGCATCCGGATGCCCACGGTATCCAGACCGGCACAGCACTCCGCTGCCACCTC
>OCGZ01000030.1_pt1 | contig 163417 bp, 161 predicted proteins | sample 1538711 | NCBI WGS metagenome assembly OCGZ01 (sample SAMN04571720, study PRJEB22368) | human gut metagenome | biome: human gut; material: stool | host: Homo sapiens | place: Luxembourg | collected 2012-08-17
TGGCGAATCGGATCATGTCCATATCCTGATGGAAGCTGATACAACAACTTCACCGACGGAATTACAAGAAAAGCTGTAGCGGAATGAGAAATCCAAGCAAAGTCAAGATTAATATGGCAAAGAAAAAGGGTTACACAGCTTGTAAAAAATGTGCAAAATAGCTATCATATAATAACAAAAATTAGAAATATAAAAGACCAGCAATGTAATATCGCTGGTCTTTTGCAGTTATTATTATATGAGTTAAAATATATTAATAGTTCCTCTTTAAATGTTACTATAATTAATATACCTTGTCAAATCATCAAGAAAATAAATATAATTTCTAAAAAATGTAGAAGATTAGATGATAAAATGTTAACCTAAAATAGATGAAACTGATATTAAAAAAGATATTAATTTAAATGAAGGGGATGTTGATTTAGTACAAAAAGATAATAGTATAAAAATAGAACAAAAAAAGGAAACAGACAATAAAAAAAGCACACAACAATCTAAGAAAACTGTTAAAAAAATAGCAATTAAAGGAATTTCCAAGCAAATTGCTGCTGGCAAGTCAATCAAATTAACAGCAAGTATTTCGCCGAAAAATGCAAAAAACAAAATAGTCACTTGGAAAACAAGTAATAAAAAAGTTGCGACAGTTAATAAAAACGGTGTTGTGAAGATCAATAAAAGGGCCGCGGGCAAAACCGTAACAATTACTGCCATTGCAAAGGATGGAAGTAATAAAAAAGCAACCTATAAGATTAAAGTCATGAAAGGTTCTGTTAAGAGTATTTCCATTAAGGGGAAGAAAACAGTGAAAGCTGGTAAAACTTTAAAATTAACAGCAAAGGTAAAAGCTTCAAAAGGAGCAAACAAGAAGCTTATTTGGAAGAGTAGCAATAGAAAATATGCAACTGTATCATCTTCTGGGAAGGTAAAGACTAAAAAAACAGGCAAGAAGAAAACTGTAAAAATTACAGTAATGTCTACTGATGGTACCAATAAAAAGAAAACTGTAAAAATTAAAATTAAATAAAATATTTTGTTATTTTGTTTCCCCTTTTATTAAAATTAATGATTCAAATAATGTAGGGAAAAATTAAGATTAAGAAAGGGGAAACAATGAAATTTGAAGAAGCAATCAAAATAGTTGGAGAAGAGTATGTCAAGAAGGAGATTGAACGTATGGAAGAAGATGAAGTAACTATCAAATTACCAATTCGACTTAAAATCCGGATGTGGTGGATGTTTAAAAAAGAGAAAATCAAATCTTATTTTTCATAAGGATTTGGGATCATTGCAACATGTAATGATCCTTTTTCTTTCTCGAAAAATACATTGATAAAACAAAAAATTTGTGATACTATATAATTGTATTTTTTATCAGATTCCCAACATTAGGAGAAGTGGGACTTTTTATAGAAAATACTTAGAAAGAAACTTTATAAAACTTTTATTTATAGAAGGGTACAAATTTAACAGACGGGAGGTCTGTTTTTTTTGTGCCCTTTTTGCGATAAGAAAATTGACAAAAATACGTCAACATGTAAAAATAAGAAAGGAGATATTTTGAACACAGAGTTATCAAGGACACTGACGATCGCAGAAGCAAAAGAACAATATGATGAGAATTGTAAAAATATTCTCAGTAACAAAGTGATTCTTGCTTGGATATTACGTCGTACAGTGAAAGAATTTGCTGTTTACAGCATTGACAAAATTATGGAATGTATCGAAAAACCAACAGTTTCTAAAGTATGTGTTAATCCGGGTCTGACGAATCATCAGAAGATCACAGGAATTAATACGGAAGATGCTGTAAATGAAGAAGGTGTCATATATTATGACCTGCGTTTTTTCGCTATTGTTCCCAAAACACAGGAAAAGATCAGGCTAATCATTAATGTAGAAGCACAGAAATCTTTTTACCCTGGATATCACATTGAAACCAGAGGAATTTTCTATGCTGCTAGGATGTTATCTGCACAGCTAGGCACAGAATTTGCAATTCCAAATTATCAGAATCTCAAAAAAGTATATTCTATTTGGATTTGCATGAATGCACCAAACTATATCGGAAATGCGATTTCTGAATACAAAATAGCAAAAGAGGATATCATTTCAGGAATTCCAGATAATGTGGAAGCATATGATAAATTATCAGTGATTATGATTTGTCTAAATCAAAAAAAAGAAGATCAAACGAATGATTCATTTTTGAAAATGATGAATTTATTATTAAATTCTCATATTTCAGCTAAGGAGAAAAAGAAAATTTTACAAACGGATTATCATATTCCAATGACAATTCGTTTAGGAGAGGAGTTGAATTTTATGTGCAACTTATCAGATTTGTTAGAGGAGGAAGTTCTCAATCGTAAAGAAACAGAGATTGTTTTAAAAATGATAGCACAGGGATTATCTGACGAAACAATTATGGAGTGTGTTACAATTTCCAAAGAGCGATTGATGCAGATTAAAAATTCTCAAAATTTAAACACAAAATAATAAGAGGAGTTGAATCTCATGTGTAACTTATCAGATTTGGTAGAGAAAGAAGCAAGAGAAAAAGCATTAAAGGAAGGACATGCTAAAGGACGTGCTAAAGGACGTGCTGATGGTATTGAAGAAGGAAAGATTACCACTTTAGTTGGACTTGTTGCTGACAAAATACTTTCTGTTGATGAAGCAGCGAAACGTGCCGGTATGGCAAAAAAAGATTTTTTAAAGTATTTAAACTAAAGCAACAGACTTTGTAGTAGTGTTTTAACGAAAATTTTATAATGAAAGGGTACAAATTTAACAGACGAAAGGTCTGTTTTTTTTGTGCCCTTTTTTACGTTAAGAAAGGAGAAAAAATGGACGAATTTATAAACAAAGTCGAAGCGTTTTGTAATGATGGTGGATTTTTAGAGATTGGATTGCGTGATCCGGAAGTTCTTAGAGCATATGCTGAAACAGCACAAAAGCTTAGAAGAAACAATCGAAAACCTCTGTCACATGATGAAAAGATGTTATTAACACGGATTGAAGTGATCTTTTGCGGAGCGTATGGAGATATCAATCTTCGTGTTATTCATCTGACTGAAAATCTGCAATGTAAGGAGAACGATCTGGAAAGATATTTAAAATGCTTTCTAAATAAAGAAGGCAATCGTAGAAAATATCATAAATCATTCGTTCAATCTTGTATGGATAAGGAGAGCACAGTCAAAGATTCTGATCTTTGGATTAAATACTGGCAAACTCATAATACAGGAAAAACATTGATGGATTTTTTAGGATTGGATGCAGGAGAGTATCGCAGATGGGCAGAAATAAGTGGTTCAGATAATCATGACCAGAAGTTTTTTATCGAAGTGTTACAAAGTCGAAAAGAAGAGAAAGGAGAGAAAGTCGTATGTTAGACAATTTAGTTTATCTGATCGCATTTATGTCTGTTTTGTTCATTAGTTTAGGAATCTTATCTCTAGCAGAAGAGAAAATACCATTCTTACACAAAATGACGATCAGACTTATTAATGCAATGACATTTAATGAAAATGATAAGATCCCGGAAGATTGGGATGGAAAGGATGAAGAATGAAGAAACAAGCAAGAGACATTGCAAAAACAAGTAATGGGAAGGTAGTGTTAGTTGCAGCGGATGAGCTGAAAGTAACATCATCCTTTTATGGAAGTATTTTTGCAGAAAAAGAGAAAATTAATGGTAAAACTGAGTATTCAAAGATTCCAATTTCATTATTAGAGGTTGGAGGGAGTAAAAAGAATGTAACATTTTATCTGGATGTGGATCAGGCAGAATATCTATATGAATTTGCCAAATCATTTGGGGATTGTAGTTACAGTTCATGCAAAAAAAATGAAGCTCAGAAGCTAAAGCGTACTTTATTGGTAAGACGACAGAGTTTCTATAACAATCAGCCTAAAAAATATCCATGGTATTTGGAAATTGAGGTTACTAAAAATGAAAAGAAAGAAAAAAGCTGTATCAATATGACAGATGAAGGATTTTTTACTTTTATGAATCGGATTCATCGTTTTATTGATTGTTTTGTTACCGCATATAGTACAAACATCATGAAAATGAAGTTTAATAATGAACAAAATTGGAAACAAAATAAGAATTAGCAGAAAGGAGTAAACAATGTCATACAGTGCATTGTATCGGAAATTCCGTCCGCAAACGTTTGATGAAGTAAAAGGGCAAGATCACATTGTTACGACACTGAAAAACCAGATTCGTAATCATCGTTTAGGTCATGCTTATTTATTTTGTGGAACAAGAGGTACTGGAAAAACAACCGTCGCAAAGATTTTGGCAAAAGCAGTAAACTGTGAGCATCCTATTGATGGAGAACCATGTGGAGAATGTGAGACATGTAAATCAATCACAGAAGGATCATCTTTGAATGTAATCGAGATTGATGCAGCTTCTAATAATGGCGTTGATAATATTCGAGAGATTAAGGAGCAGGTACAGTATTCGCCAGCAACAGGTAAATACAAAGTCTATATCATTGATGAAGTACATATGCTTTCCATCGGAGCCTTTAATGCTTTATTAAAAACATTGGAAGAACCACCGAAGTATGTCATTTTTATTTTGGCCACGACAGAAGTTCATAAGATTCCTATCACTATCTTATCAAGATGTCAGAGATATGATTTCCATCGTATTACATCAAATGTTATAAAAAAACAATTGATTGACCTTACCAATCAAGAAAAGGTAGAAGCAGAAGATAAAGCTTTGGAATATATCGCACGAATGGCAGATGGTTCCATGAGAGATGCGTTAAGCCTTCTGGATCAGTGCATTGCCTTTAATTTGGGCAAGAAATTGACGTATGATGCTACGTTAGATGTACTGGGAACAGTAGATATTCAGGTCTATAGTGAACTTTTAGATTTCATTATGGCACAGGATGTTGCGAAGGTTATGGACTTAATTGAAGATGTTGCTAGTCAAGGAAGAGAATGGTCACAATTTATCACAGATTTTTTGTGGTTTCTAAGGAATCTTTTATTAGTTGGGCAGGGAACAGATGCAGAAGAAGCATTAGAAGTATCTACTGAACAAATGAAGTTTCTACAGGAGAAAGCAAAGTTGATCGATGAAAAATTATTGATCAGGGATATTCGTATTTTATCAGCATTGTTGGAAAAATTACGTTTTGCTACAACAAAAAGAGTCTTAGTGGAAGTAGAATTAATCAAATTATGCAAGCCAGAAATAGAGATGAAGAATACTGATCTTGCTGAAAAAGTAAAATCATTAGAAGAACAATTAAATCTCGTCATGCTGCAATTAAAGAAAAAAGAAAAAACAAAAGAAGAGAAAAATACTAAGAAACTACCGGAACAAAAATCAGGGCAGGAAGAACAAATAAGAAAATCTATAGAAAGACTTCCAGAAATGGTTCGTTATTGTTTAAAAAGAGCTGAGTTAAAGTTCGATGAAAAAGAAAAGGCAACAACGTTTACTTTTCCAGAGGAATGTATCCTTGAAAAACAATATGTCATTGATCATAAAGAGTTGATTGAAAAATCTGTTCATGCACAGATCATTGTGTGAATCATAGAAAAAGAGGATAAAAATGAAAAGAAAAGTTGAACTATTATTAATGGCAATGGCACTTATTGTGTTGGCCATTATTTTTTTACAAGAAACAACAACAAAATGTGTATTACTTGTGGTACTGATCGTGCTGCAAGTGATCACTGAGAAAGAAATTAAAGAAAATTAAAGGAGAATTTTATTATGAAAATTGATAGAAAATTATTTGAAGCAGCACTGCAGATTGCAAAAAAAGGTATTTCAAAGAAAGCAGATATAACATCTAAAACTCTGGTAGAAATCAAAAATTCAGGAATTTCTCTTGTTGGTATGAATGATGGAATGTCTGTTATTACCAATATGCCACCAAATAGTTTCGTTTTTGAAGAAACTGAGGAAAAGAAGTTTTTAGTAGATCCTTCATTTATGATGGATTTGTTAAAACAGCTTCCAAAATCTGTAACAGAAGTTGAGTTTGATGCCGAAAATGGTCTTGTTTTAAGATATGAGAAATCTGAATTCAAGCTTGAGACAATTGAAGGAGCAGATATGTTTCCAATGCCTACTAAGAAAGGGGTAGATGAAAACTTTGTTACGATCGAAGCGAATGATTTACGTCGCATGGTTCGTGCCACTGCATTTGTATCAGTACGAAAAGATGATTCTGTATCTGCAGGACAAGAAGCAATGAAATGTCTTGCAATTCATTGTGCAAAAGATGATATTAAAATTTATGCAGCAAATCCTTATCTTTTTTCAAGTTGTTTAAAAACACATGAAAATAATGGTGCTGATTTCAATGTATTGATTTATGCAGAAGATATTAATGAAGCAATCAACGCATTTCAGAATAAAGAAATTCAGATTTTTGCGGATGATAAATTCATGTATCTAGCAGATGATTATACTTTTATTTCACTGCGTATTGTAAATGCAAAGGAACTTACAATCAATACTACTTTAAAGAAAATAGAAACTAATAAAGATCTGACAAAAGTTAACGTAGCTAAAAATCTGATTTTAGGAACTATTAAACGTGCATGTTTATTATCAACGGATCGAAAAATGATTCGTATTTTGTTAAAAGCAAACAAAGAAACGAATTTATTAAATATCCAGGGCAAGAGTGATAGAGGATCTATTAATGAAGATATTGAAGCAATCATTGATGGAAAAGATGCGGAGATTTGCCTTAATGGAAGCTATTTATTAGAAGTTTTGAATGCCATGGATTGTGAAAATACAGAGATTAGATTTGATGCAGCGAATGAAAGGATTCCAATGCTTGTAAAAAATGGAGATGATGAAGTAGTTACAGATTCCACTTATGCTATTGCATTATTAAAAAGGAAATAGGAAAGTCCTAAAGAAAAAATGATGAATGAGAATAATTTAGAATAGTAGAAAGGAAAATAATATGAATAAGAATGAGTATAAAGTGAATACATATGTTTTAATTAAGAATGGTGAAATTTATGAAATTGATGAAGAAGGGTGTGTGAAGAAAGCTAAGAATGGAGAAAATGTTCCATTTTATAGAAAACGAGAAATTTCAGAAGCACTTTGTAAAATGACAAAAAGAAAATCATCAAAATTTTTACTTGTAAAAAAAGATGACTTTATTCATATGGAACAAAACGGAGGAACAGAAAAAATTTTCTGTTCCTTAATGTTTCCATTGGCAAAAAACAAACCTTCTAAATGGGTTACATTTATGGATGATCTCGTAACTCTATTACCGCAGTTAAATAAGGAATATCATGAAAATCTTAATATGATTTCACAATGCGATAAAGAGTTGACAGATTTAATGCATATGATAGAAGGATCACATGTGAATTTAATTTCTTATATTCGATATTATAGGAAAATTAGAAAAAATAGATGCCTTAGAAGAGAATGCAAAACAAATGTTGAATTAATCGATCAAATTAGAAATTCTTTAAATTTTACATTTAAAGAAATAAATACAATGAAAGGGAGTTTGTATAATGCGTATTGTCCAATCTATAACTATAGAACAGATTGGATTGTTGATCAAAATCGTTTAGCTAATACGCTTACAACACATTGCCAGTAAAGGAGAAAATCATATGAGTAATAAATTTGAAAAACATGGTGGATTTGAAGATGTAAATATAAAAACATCTCAAACTCCGGTCAAAAGCAAACAGGCTTATTATGTATCAGTCTATTATAGCTTTTCACAGGAAAGTCCATTATATATGTTTGAGTCAGAAGAAGCAGCAGTTAAATTCATTAGAGAACAGTATAATGAAGAGTGGCAAATAACAATGAAAGAAAGAGAAGAGCATAATATTCCGGTTGAAGCAGATGAATTATTACGACAGATTTCAGATGATGGCCATTTCGCTAGAATTGAACAGGTTGATTATAATAATCCATGGTTTATGGAATGGAATGTTACAACTGTATGGAATGAACCAAAAACAGAAGGTGATCCTAAAACAAATGGGATTGCTTCAAAAGATAAAGGAGAACAAAATGGGAGAATTTAATGAAGCACAGGTGGCTGCAATCAAACATAAGAAAGGACCTATGTTGGTGTTGGCTGGTGCAGGGTCAGGAAAAACTACAGTATTAACATATCGTATTAAAAACCTGATCATGAACAGAGAAGTTAATCCAAAGAACATTTTAGTGCTTACATTCACGAAGGCAGCAGCAAAGGAAATGGAAGAACGTTTCCATGGTATGATGCCTAAAAGAAATCAAGTTACATTCGGAACATTTCATAGTGTTTTTCTAAGAATTTTAGTAAAACATGGAGGCTATTCTTACAAAAATATTGTTTCGCCAAGAGTGCAGACAGATATTATTCAAAGAGCAGCTACAGAACTTGATCATTATTTAGGTTCTGGTTTCCAGGAGTGTATGGATAAGACCAAGGAAATTATTTTGAATATCGAATTGATCAAAAATCATCGAATTAAAGATGTAAAAGAGATTTCGGAAAAAGAGTTAGAATTGAAAAACATGTCTGCAGATACAGCATGGCAATTTTATCAGTATTATCAGAATTATATGCAGCAAAAGCATATGATTGATTTTACTGATATGTTACTTCTTACTTATAATCTCTTTAAAGAGAAATCGGATGTTCTGGATTATTACAGGGATTTATATCGGTATATTATGGTTGACGAATATCAGGATACTAATCCAATCCAAAATGATATTATCATGTTACTGGCAGAACCAAGGAATAATTTGTTCTGTGTAGGGGATGATGATCAGTCAATTTATGGATTCAGAGGTGCAGAACCAAGTATCATGTTACAGTTTCCAAAAGAATTTGAACATGCAAAGGTTATTCAGCTGCCATTAAATTATCGATGTAAAGAAAATATTGTTCAAGCTTCAAATCGTCTAATATCTTTTAATAAGAATCGTTATAATAAGAGGATTTTAGCAGCTAGAACAGAAAATCCAACAGATGCAGATGTTATCTTTCATGCGTATGATAAGTACAGCGAAGAATGTAATTATGTAAAGAATGTATTGTTAGGTAATGATAAACAGGCTGCAATGATTGGGAATGTACCTTATGGAGATACAGCGTGTTTATTCCGAACCAATCGTTCTGTTGAAAAATTTGCCGGAAAGCTGATTGATAGTGAGATTCCTTTTTATTCCTTAGAGCCTTTACGCAATATGTTAGATCATTTTGTTGCAAAACAGATTATGGCATATTTTGAGGTCGCAATGGGTAATGAGAAAAATCTTTACGAGATTGTGAATCGGCCAGTGAGATATGTAGAGAAGAGGTATGTAAAGCCTAGTACAACTTTAGCACAATTGAAAAGTATATATGCAAATGCGGATAGTGATAAGAGCTATGTATATGAAAATTTGCTGAAACTGGAAGAAGATCTGCATATTTTAAAAGAGTTAGGTACTCCTAGCAAGATGATTCAATATATTTTTTCAGAGGAAGGAATTAATTATAAAAAGCATTTGAATAATTGTTCTAAGATTATGCATATGACCGAAGAAGATATTGATGATTTAAAGGAAACAACAAATCAGCTTTACATTTTCTTCCGAAAATATGATACGATGGATAATTTAAAGAAAGGAATTGAGCAGTACACCAGAATGATTCAGGATGCATATAAGAATCAGGATCGAGTTGGCAAAGTTGCTTTAACTACAATTCATTCAAGTAAAGGGTTAGAATATCAGCGGGTTATCATTTTTGATGTCAATGAAGAAAATCTTCCATATCGGAAGGTTGATGAAAAAACTGATATTGAAGAAGAACGAAGATTGATGTATGTGGCGATCACTAGAGCAAAAGATCAGGTTATTATTTTATATAATAACAAAAATGCATCTCAGTTTGTTTCCCAGTCTCAATTAGCAAAAGCTGATTTTAAAGTAGGAGATATGATCTTACACAAAGCCTTTGGAAAAGGAAGAATTGTAAATACTGATAGTAAATATATTCAGATTGAATTTCCTGAAAAGAACAGAACTATGAAATTTAATTTTGAATATGCTATCACAAAAAATATTATTAAAAAACTTTAGTTTTTTCAGCTGTCACATTGAATTGTGGCAGCTTTTTTTATTCATAAACATGTTTGGTATAATTGAATTATGACAAGAATGAGCGAAAATATATAATATAAAAATGAGATGATAATGCTACTCATATGGTAGTATTTATGTTATAATATATAGAGTGGATTATGAGATAGTTTTATAATCCTATCAAAATTCATAAAATTAGGAATGAACTCAGGAAACCTTCGGGTCCTGGGTCTTTTTTTATGTCAAAATAGAAGGAGGAAGGTCATGAAGAAATACATTGCAATATGCGAGAAAAGTAGTATTATGGAAAATCTTGCAGAAGCATTACCAGAAAAGCTCGTAAAAAGAGGGCGTAATTATTACGGCGAACACTATCAGATTCATGCTCTAAGTGGACACATTTTTGAATTATTTAATATGGAAGATTATCCAGAGTATCCATCAAAGAAAAAAGGATGGGATCTTGATGCATTACCATTTTTTCCAAAGACTTTTCGATACAAATTGATGCAAAAAACTACCGGAGGGACGAGTGCGAAAAAAATATTTGATGATATCGTAAAAGGAATTGAATGGGCAGATGCCGTGATCCATGTAGGAGATAGTGATGATGAAGGACAGGTACTGGTAGATAACGTGCTGCATTATGCTAAATGTACTAAGCCAGTATACCGTTTAATCCAAGATTCCAATACTGTTGACGAGTTTAAAGAAGCATTGCAGAAAATGAAACCAAATAATTCTCCGGAATATAAAGCAATGGCATTGGAGGGAAGGTTCCGTGCTTTTTATGACTGGCTCTACGGGATCAACGCTTCCAGATATGCATCATTGAAATTCGGAACAACTGGAAAAGATTGTTTTCATGTAGGACGAGTAATCACAGCTATTGTATTTGAGATATTTAAAAGAGATTATGAGATACAAAATTTTGTTCCGCAGCCATATTTCCAAAATGTGAGTAAGGAAGGACTTACATTAACATCTAAGACAACATTTAAAACAGAAGAAGAAGCATCAAAAGTTGCGGATCAATATAATCGGGCAGGAGCTAAAGTAATAGCTATGAATCGAAGAAAAACAGTAATCCAGGCACCTAAATTATTCAGCCAGAATACATTACAGGGATGGATGGGAAAGTATTATAAGATGTCACCGTCTGATACGTTAAAAACAGTACAATCATTGTATGAAAATGGATATGCCAGTTATCCAAGAACAGAGTCGGAATATCTGAAAAGTGAAGAAAAAAATAAAATAAAAAAAATCATACAGTCACTTCAAGGCAGTGGTGTAGATCTTGCATTTAAAGATAGTAATAAGATCTTTAATGATAAAAAGGTCATTGCTCATAGTGCATTGGTGCCAACAGGTAAGATTCCAGATATGAATAAGCTAAATCAAAAAGAACAGATTGTCTATAAAGAAATCGTAGATCGTTTCCACGAAGTGTTTTTCTCGGAAGAATGTATGGTGCATCGTACAACACTCGATATCCAATGTTTGAATGAAAAATTCAGAATACAAGGAGATATTTATATCAGTAAAGGATGGAAACAGGTAAAAAATCTTAGAACAAATGATCGTGAGATACCTGATTTTCAAAAAGGTGATAATATTCCGATAAACTTTCAGCCGGAGAAGAAGATGACAACACCACCAAAACATTATACAACAGATACATTGGTAAAATTTATGGATAATCCATTTGCGAAAGATGAAGAGATCGAAGATGAAGATACAATGTATGCAAATATACGAAAGGGTGCAACAATCGGAAAAACATCAACGCGAGCAGAAATTATTAATAAAGCTCAAAAATCAGGATATATCTCATTAAAGAAAGATATTTATCGGATTGAACAAAAAGGAATCTTCTATATTAATTCTCTATTTAAACTAGGAATTGATTTGAGTAAGGAAAGCACTGTTAAAATGGGCGTATTACAAAGAGAAGTTGGGACAGGCCAGATTTCAATTAAGAAGGCATTACAGCTTATTTATGAAGATGTAAATCATATGTTTGAAAAACGAGATCAGAATTTCTTACCTGTCATTTGTAGATGTCCGATTTGCAGAGGAAGAGTTTTGGAATCTGTATCAGGGTTTCAGTGTGAGAATAATGATTTGATCATGATGAAAGATCATCCATATTTTGCAGCTGTCAAGAAAAAAGTTGATCGAAATATGGTAGCAGAACTTTTCACGCAGGGAAGTGTGGATTTGTTAAATTGTAAATCCAAAAAAGGTAAAAGCTTCAATGTGAAAGTCATGTTGGAAGAAGCAGAGGATGGAAGTATTGTAACTAATCATGGTTATGTAAGAATCACAACAGAATTTTTAAAGGAAGGTATTATTCGATGAAGAAAAAAATTGTATTATTTTTATGTGTTATGGGTATTATGACAGTTTTAACAGGGTGTTCTAGTGGAAGTAAAGAAATTTATACACCTCAAAATATACAGGAAAAGAAAGCAAAAAAAGTGTCTGATAAATTTGTGAAAAAGGTCCAAAAAGAGGACTACAAAGATATTAAGTCATATATTTATATTCCAGACAGCACATTTATTAAAGATGATGATGTATCTTGGTATATTGAAAGAAGTAATCTTGAGGATATCGTAGGAATGTCAAAGAAGCAGATTGTGTTAACCAATATGGAAAAAGACAATACGGTAATTGATGATTCAGATAATAATAATGCAACTACAAGAAAACTAACGTATACAACAGAAGATTCCGAGGATTATGAAATTATACTTGTTCAGGATAGGAATAATGATTGGAAAATCTATATGCCAGATATCTATGTATCAAATTATAAGTATAAAGCAGAAAAAAGTCTTACGACGTACATTAATGGAATCGAAGTTACAAGTGATTACATAGAGAAGAGTAATGGTGTAGTGGATGATAATTATACAACGTATGATATTCCTTTTGTACCGAATAGAGAATTTACAATCACATCATCAGATGGATTTGAAGAAAATGTGACAAGTAATGACAGTGATGTGCAAATTGATAAAAATAAAAAATAAATGCAAAATTGTAGAGAGTGTGTTAAATATGCAAAATACACAAATGGAATAAAGATAACAAAACATCAACAAAACATCATCGATACTAAGATGATGTTTTGTTAGAAAGGGGAAAGAAGATGCAAATAAGCCAAAAAATCGGGCAATATGAAGTTTTAAAGACATATGGAAAAGATGCAGCCATCGTAACAGATACAATGTTTGAAACAACAGACAGTTATATTATGACGGTATCTGAACAATTAGATTTGTTGGGGATTAAAAATTATGATCTTATTGGATTCCCAAGTCTGATTAATCAATTTCAGTGGGAAGATAAAGCATGTTTTATATATAAAGAATTTGAAGGAGCACGATTAGATACAATACCATATGATATTGATTTTGCGGTAAATGCAATTAAAAATTTATGTCTGTCTATTTATCAGGTGTGGACATTATCAAATGGATATTTTTATCCAGAAATTGATATGAATCAATTATATTTTACGAAAGATCAAAATCTGGTATTTAAAAATGCGTATAACTTTTCAATGTATAAAAAATGTGATGAGGGTTTTATTACAAAACAATTATCCTATGTGTTGTATCAATTAGTAACAGGAAGAAAGCAATTAGATGATATTCGCAGTATTGATCCATCATTTTCTTATATCTTAAACTCTACAATACTTAAATGTGCAAAAGGAGAGACGGTATTAGGTATTAAAGCATTTGCAACAACGTTGCAGCAATATAAAGAAACTGATCTGATAGTATATCAACAGGATCGAAGTTTGCGGCCGCCACGCAGGAAGAAAAATACATTAACACGTTTTATGCCAAATCCAGAACAATTGGAATTTTATAAGATAAAACAGGATATAAATCATGAAAATATGGAGAATACTGCCGAGATACTATCAAAACCTATTGTTTCAGAGGAAAACAGACAAAAGCTAGAAATAAATGATTCCAAACAGAAGCAGGGAAAAGAAGAAACTCTGGAAAATCATATAACAGAACATGAAGAAGAAATGCTGCTGCCGGAAGAAGAGTTACTGGCGATTAAAACAAAAAAAACATTAGCAACAGATGAAGTAGAAGGAAAAAAGAAAAGAAATCTTCAAGAGGAATCATTAACAAAGGTTGCATCAAAGCAACAAAAAGAAGCGGAAGATAAAAAAGATCTGAAAATAGAAAAATCAGAAAGGCAGCGTATTTCATCTAAGAAGCCGAAAGAGAAGATTAACAGTCAAAAGAGTATTAAAAGTTTAGAATCTGAAAAAAAAGAGCAAAATATAAAACCAAAATCTAAAACTGAATCACAATCAGGTAAAATGGAGAAAATAGGAAAGGAGAAAGATCATAATAAAAAGATAATTCCACAAGACGAACTCAAAGAAAAGGAGACTCATCCAAAGTCTCATATTCCAAAACTAAGATCACAAAAATCTAAAGTTCTCAATAAGCAGGAAGAAAAAAGAATTCAAAATATATCTTCAGCAGGTAAAGGATCATGGAATAATATAAAACTTCCAAAGACGAATAATGACAAAACAGAAAAAAAGGAAGTAAAAGTTCTTAATGATAAAGAATCTTTGAATTTAAAACAAAATAAGGAAAATGATTCTAAAAAAGAGAACAGTTCTAATAAAAAAGAAATAGAAAAACATAATAAGATTCTGAATCATCAAAAAATAAATAACCAGAAGGAAAATCATGAAAATCTAAGACAAAAAACTAATACAATACAGGAAACGGAAATTGTTAAAGAACCGAATCATGATGAAAAGTTATCAGATATTCCAGCATCTATTATTGCAGAAGAAAATGGGGAAGATATAAAAAATGCTTCTGTTTCTAACAATGAGATAATTCTTGAAAATAAAAAGGAAATGCCAATAGAATCATCCTCGATAAAAAAAGTAATTCAGGAGAAAGAAAATATAATCTATGAAAGTAAAATAAAAGATTTTGTAGAACAGAATTCTTCTATACCAGATATTAAGAAAGAAGCTACTATACCAATTAAGACGGAATACAAGGTAAAAAAAGAAAGAAAATTTATAATGCCTAAAATCAATATTCCAATGAGTGTACGTATTGCGATCATTAGCTCTGTACTTTTAGTTATAGGAGTCGGGGGATTCTTCATACATAATATTCATCAAAAAAATAAATATAATGATATTATAGAGGTTGTAGATCGCAGCACAAACCAAAAAGAAAAAATCAAGATGTTGCATCAGGCAATTGATATATTACCAAAAGAATCAAAAGCATACGAAAAATTGCTAGATGTATATTTAGAGGACGCGGTATTTAGTTCTAAAGAAGAAAGTGCTTATCTTAAAACGATTCATCAGAATTGGGACAAGGTAAAAAAAGGAGATGGCTATGGAAACTTGTCTTATGAAATTGGAAAGGCATATTGGTATTACTATGAATATGATGATATGAATAATGAAGAAATCACAAGAATGAAAAGTGCTGTTCAATGGTTTGAAGATTCTTTGAAATACAAAAGCACAGCAAAGCATCATAGAATTGCCAAAATTTATTGTGAGATTGGAAAATTTAATCAAGAGATCACATTAAATGTAAAGGAAGGAACAGATAAAGGAGTTTATAAGAAATATTATAATAACCTTAAGGATCTATTAGAAATAGGAAATTCAAACACTGTTGCATCCTTAGAATTATACAAGTTAACGGTAAATTCTATTGATACTTACCGAGAGCGATTTATTGATGATGGTATTAATGAGGAAGAGATCAATCAAACAAAGCAGGATGTTTTATATAAAGTCAATGAAACTTCTGTGGTAACTGAAAAAGAAAAGGAATTGAAAAATACAATATTATATAGCAGCAAGCAATAATCCACGGTTGTTTGTAGTTATCAGTTGTTATTTAACATAATTTATGATATTATATTATTGTATTTTTATTAGATTCCCGACGGTATTAGGATACTTGGGACTTTTTATAGAATAACGATTAAAATAGAACATTATCAACCCAAAGGGCGTAAATTTAGCAGATATTTTATATCTGCTTATTTTTATGTCCTTTTTTATTTTGAGAAAGGAGAAAATCAACGTACACAGTACAAAAGCAACTATCAATATGCTATAATTAGGAGAAAGAAACTATGATTTACGAAGGAATTCTTCCTAAACATGATTATGTATTTGGAAAAATCATGGAAGACAAAGAAACCTGTAAACGATTTATAGAACAGACATTGGATATCAAAATTCGTGATTTGGTTTATTTGGAAAAACAAAAGACCTTAGATCCAGCTATTGATGTCAAAGGTATTCGATTGGACGTTTATGTAGAAGATGATCAGAATACTGTATATAATATTGAAATACAGTCAGCAAATCGAGGATCATTACCAAAACGCAGTCGATATTATCAAAGTGTTATGGATGTAGAATCCCTAAATCGAGGAAGTGTCTATCAGGAATTACAGAAAAGTTTTGTGATTTTTGTTTGTTCTTTCGATCCATTTGGAAAAAAATATATGAAATACACTTTTGATAATCGTTGTCAGGAAGTATCTAATTTATCATTTGAAGACGGAACAACTAAAATTTTTCTTAATACAAAAGGGAAGATTTATAACGTATCCAAGGAATTGCAAGATGCTCTGAGATATTTGGAAAAGCCGATTATTAAAGAAGACAGCTTACAATTAAGTAAGATGATCGAAGCTCAATTTCGAAAAGCAATGTCTGATCAGAAATGGAGGCAAGATGTGAAAGCAATGGAAATTCGATATCAAGAACTTCTACAAGAGGGTCGTATAGAAGGGCGTGCAGAAGGACGTAACGATAGAGAGATGGAGATTGTTTTAGGTATGATTGAAGAGGGTGCTTCCGATGAGATGATTCTAAAATACTTGAAAATCTCAAAAGAAAGACTCGAACAGATCAAAAAAAATCAAAAAGTACACGTATAAAAACATATTAAATAAAGAAAAGATATAGGCAAAAAACAGACAGAAAAATTACTGTCTGTTTTTTTATTGCCTTTATGAAAGGAGAAAAAATCAAATGACAAAACAGGTTGTGGCAAAACGTAGCTTATCCGAAGGAACAGTACAATTAGAAGAATGTATATGGGATAACGGATCTGTAACATATGATGTGTGTTTGATCTATACATCTTCACAGGCGACAAGTAAGAACTTTCATAGCATAGAAACTATTGAAGAAGCTTGTCGCATATATAATGAATACTCTGAGGAGTTATGTGAAGTATATAAGAACAAATACCGAAAAACACAACGAAAAGAAGGAAAACTTATTATTCAGGTGCAATAACTGAATGTTTATGCATTGTATTATAAAGGAAGGAAGAGAAAAAATGAGAGACTTAAACATAATCACAGTGTCAGGAACTGTAAATCGTGAACCAGCTTATAAAGAGAATAAAGAAAATCCAAACAGAACGATTTTATATTATAGTATTGAAATTTATACAGGAAGAGATTATTATCCGGACAAAGAAAAGAAGCAGTTAGTTCATGAAAAAATCTATCTTAATTGTGTCAATTATGGGAAAACGGCAATGGAATTGGTTAATAAGGTTAAAAAAGGATCTTATGTGCAAGTTTCAGGAGAGCTTAGACCAAATAATTATGACAGAGAAGATGGAAAAGTGTATGGGCTTCAAATCATGGCCAATACATGTATTCCAATGAATCAGCTAAATCAGCAGAACAATAATCAAAATACACAGAAACAAAATCAGAATAATTCAAGCAAAAGACAGCAGAGGCAGTCTAACCATGCAAATCCTCAGAATCAGGAATCAAGAAACTCTAATAGAGGACAGCATTCTGAGATGCAAGGGCAGAACACAACTGAAACAAGTACAAGTGTACCGCCTAAAAAAAGAGCTACAATGCCAATGGCACAAGAAGTAAATCAGCAGCAATCAGCAGGGAATTCATCCAATAGAACATCAAATTCAAATCAGCAGAATTCACAATCTAATACTGGCAAAAATGCTTCAACTCAAAGAAGTAATAATTCTGGAAGAAAAAATTCTGAAAGATCAAATCAACAGCCAAGTAGTAGTAATAATGAGTTTGCTGGTCTTGCACCGGAAGAAAATCCATTTAATATGGCAGCGGTGAAGGATGATGAGTTTCATAACCCTTACGGAGATGGAAATTTACCAGATCCAAATGACTTTATGCAAAATGGAGATAATTAATTATATATATTAAGGAGAATGAGTAATGAAAGAACAAACAATGAAAGAAACAACACTAAAGGTTAAAAATCAAACAACAACATTACAAAAAGCAATTATTTTGGGTGATATTGTGTTTATGATTGGATCCTTTTCAGTATTTTTATGCAACTTATTAATTTCCTATATTTTATATCGAAATGAAGGAAAAGAAGGAGCAGAGAAATGGAAAATTGTATTATTAGTTTTCTTATTTTTAACTGGAGGACCAGTTAACTCTTTATTAGGGTTAGGGAATGTAAGTTTATTTAATACATTTTTATCCAAAAATAAGGCTAGTAAAAAAGAAGCAGTAGAAACTAATGAAGAAGAGATTATTAATAATTCATCAGAAGTTGAAAGTGCAGTAAAAGAAAAAAGTGTGAAAAAATCTGAAACAAAAAAAACAGATCCTAAAAAAGAAGTAGACTTATGGTTAAATCATTTTGCCTACCAGACAATCAATCGCTTCATCATGGAAGCAGACGCAAGTGGTTGTGACTTTTTACAGGTAAATACATCTGGAAAAGTAGAAGGATATGGAGAAGAAGATGGAGAATTGAAAAAAATGTATGAAGATACAATTGAACGGTTACCAGATTCTAAATTTTTCCCTTATGTATGTTCAGAATTTGAACGTCTTTGGAGAGAAGTTTCTACAGATTATTCCGATGATAAATTTGTGATTCAGTGGAAATAATCGACACTTTATGTAGAATGTAGGAGGAATTCTACATTTTCACATTTCAGATAACAATTTAACTAAATAATAATAGAATTTCAGACGAAGGCCGTCGCATTAATGATTAAGAATCAGAGATGCGGCGGCCTTTTTTTGTTTATAAGAAAGGACCTTTAAATTTATGAGAAGAAAGAAAAATAAACAGATGGAAGGGCAAATGTCTATTTTTGATATGTTTTCTTCTGTCATTGAAAATACTAAAACTGAGGAAGAAAATGTTACAGTTTCAGAAGGTGGCATTGCTGCAGCTGACATAACAGCAGTAGAGACAGGAACGCAAACATCTATTTTCGACTTGTTTTCTACAGATGAGCAAGATACACAGAAACAAGAAAAAAAGCCTAAAAAGAATTTCTTCCATAGAACAATTCAGTTCGCAAAGAGCTTGGAAGATAAATGGAAGAACAATCTAGCAGCATTAAAAATGTTACTTGGGTTGGACGATTATGCTGATGAAGATCAGCAAACCATCTTGTCAAGTTATGAAGGATGGGGTGGATTGTCTTCATATTTCGAAGTGGAGGAAAAGAAAGTACAGTTAGAAACCCTTGTTGGAGAAAATACATATAAGGGAATTAAGTCTTCAATCTTAACATCCTATTATACAAATGAAAAAATCATAAACTTTATGTATCAGATTCTATCTGAAATAGGAGTCAAAGGGAAGTTGAATATTCTTGATCCTTGCATGGGAACAGGAAATTTCTATCGGATGCTTCCAGATACATTACAAGATTCAAACTTGTACGGTGTTGAGTTAGAGGAAACGAGCTGTAATATCGCAAAACAGCTATTTCAGAAAGCCAATATTCAAAATTGTGCATTTGAAAAAGCTGATCTGCCAGACAATTATTTTGATCTGATCATTGGAAATGTACCATTTTCCGATTTTAGTGCAGCAGATAATACGTACGGCTCATGCTTAATTCATGATTACTTTTTTCTTAAAGCATTAGATCTTGCCCGACCGGGTGGAATTGTTGCTATGATAACCACAAAAGGTACAATGGACAAGAAATCTAGCCGCATTCGTAAGATGTTAGCGAAAAAAGCTGATCTTTTATGTGCCATCAGACTTCCAGAAACAGCTTTTGCAGTGACAGGAGCCAAGGTTTCTACAGACATTTTATTTTTCCAGAAAAGAAGATACCAGACGGTCGGTGATGAACCGGAATGGGTAAACATTGCACAAGAAGCTAATATATATTTTGGCACGCATCTTAATCATATGTTAGGACGTATGATGGAAGAAAGTGGACCATACGGAAAACGCTTTGTATGTAAGGAAAAAGAAGGTATGGACTGGAAAGCATGTATTGATAATTTTCATTTGGAAAGTTATCTCAAAGATGTTTATGAACCAGGTCAGACAATTGAGAATAACGATGAAGAATATGTTCCGGCAGTAGATTCCATTAGTAACATGTCCTATGGAATTTACAATGATCATATTTATTACCGAAAGAATTCCATGATGAAAAAAATTCCGGATACAGGAATGGTCGCAAAAAGAATTGCAGCCATGATCGAATTAAGAAATGTATTAAAGGAATTGATTTCTAAAGAAATGCAAGATGTTAGTGATGAATCGATTGAACCATATCGTAAGAAATTAAATATGACTTATGATAAGTTTCAAAAAAAATTTGGACTGATCCATAGTAGAGGGAATAAATTAGCATTTCAGGAAGATGATAGTTATTACCTCCTTTGTTCTTTGGAAAATCTGGATGAAAACAATAAGCTAAAAAGCAAGGCAGATATATTCACAAAAAGAACTATTGTTCCTCATTCTGTGCCAGATAAAGTCAATACAGCACAGGAGTCATTATTATGCTCACTGAATGAAAAAGGATGTATTGATTTTGCTTTTATGGAAAGTATTTATGACAAAGCAGAGAAAGATATCATTGAAGAACTTCAAGGACAGATCTTTTTAGATCCAGAAACCGAAGAGTATGTCATGAAAGATGAATATTTATCAGGCAATGTTCGAAAGAAATTGGAATTTGCAAAGTGTGCAGCAAAACAGGATAAAAAATATAATATCAATGTCGCTGCATTGGAAGAAGCACAGCCGGAGCCATTAAAAGCTGCAGAGATTGATGCAAAACTTGGTGCAACATGGATTCCTGCTCATTACATTGAAGATTTCTTGGTTGAGGTTTTTGACACTCCACGAGAATATTTTAATGGAAATGGTATGAGTGTTACTTATACTAAAGAGACAGATCATTGGGATATCGAATGGTATCGAGATTCTGCAAACCAGAAAGCTGCGGTTACGTATGGAACAAAACGAATCAATGGATTTCTTTTGTTAGAAAAATGCTTAAACTTAAAAGATGCAAAGGTCTATGATACGGTTTATGATGAAAATGATAATAAGAAAGAAGTATTAAACTCAAAAGAGACAACGCTTGCGATGGGCAAACAGGATGAGATCAGAGAAGTATTTCATTCTTGGATCTTTAAGAGCTATGATCGTCGTTGTGATCTTGAAAACATTTATAATGAAAGATTTAATTCCATCAGGTATCGTACATTTGATGGGGACTTTTTAAAAGTTCCAAATATGAACAGCGAGATCAAACTGTATAAACATCAAAAAGATGCAATCATGAGGATTCTATTTTCTAAAGACAATTCACTAATTGGGCACAAAGTAGGCTACGGAAAAACATATACTGCGATTGCAGCAATTATGGTGGCCAAACGATTAAAATTATCTGAAAAGAACTTATTTGTTGTTCCAAATCCATTAGTAGGCCAGTGGGGAGAAGAATTCATGAAATTATTCCCTGGTGCTAACATTTTAGTGTCCAGTGAGAACGATTTTACTCCGGCCAAGAGAAAAGAATTTTGTTCTAAAATCGCGACAGGATCATACGATGCAATCATTATTGCTCAGTCACAATTCCAAAAAATCCCGATTTCTCCTGAATATCAGGAAAAATATATTAAAGCACAGATTGAAGAATTAGATAAGCTGTTAGACTCTGCTGAGCAGAACTTTACAGTACGAAATATCGAAAGTTCCAAGAAAAAACTTTCTGTCAAGCTTGAAAAGTTACAGGATAGCAAGAGAAAAGATGATGTAATTTACTTTGATCAGTTGGGTGTTACTAAGCTGATCGTTGATGAAGCACATTATTACAAGAATCTGCTGTTAACAACGAAGATGAATAATATTGCAGGTATCAATACCAGCAGTAATTCAAAGAGAGCTTTTGATATGTTCATGAAATGCCAGTACATGGAAGAAAATTGCCGAAACAAAGGTATTGTATTCTTAACCGGTACTCCCGTGTCAAATAGTATGGCAGAAGTATACACAATGCAACGCTATTTGCAGTTAAATACCTTAAAAGAACTTGGCATTGACTCATTCGACAGCTGGGCATCGACATTCGGTGAAACAAAGACTGCCATGGAACTTGCTCCGGAGGGAACAGGGTATCGTGCCAGAACAAGATTCACACGATTTGTTGGATTGGCCGAGTTATTAACAATCTTTAAAGAAGTGGCTGATATTAAGGTCAAAGATATTAAAGAAATGGATGTGCCGAATGCCGTTATGGAGACTATTTCCATTGATGCTTCTGATGAACAGAAAAAATATGTAGATGGTTTGGCAAGCAGGGCAGCTCGCATTCGAGACGGTGGAGTAGATCCATCAGAAGATAATATGCTCAAGGTTACAAACGAAGGACGTAAATTAGCTTTAGATCAGCGACTGGTTGGAATTGAGGAAGAAAACTTTAATTCTAAAGCAAAATATTGTGTGAATCAGGTCATGGATATTTATGAGAAATATCCTGGAAAAACTCAGGTTATTTTCTTAGATTTATCAACGCCAAAGAAAGGAGAGTTTAACGTTTATGATGATGTAAAGGCTAAATTAATAGAAAGGGGAATTCCAGAAGGAGAAATTGCTTTTATCCATAGTGCTAAAACGAATAAACAAAAAGTTGATCTTTGCAAGAAGGTAAACGAAGGTGTTATTCGTGTATTATTAGGAAGTACAGATAAAGCGGGAACTGGTTGCAACTTCCAGAAAAAATTGATTGCCTTACATGATCTGGATTGTCCATGGAGACCGTCAGATCTTACACAGAGGTCCGGCCGTATTATCCGTCAGGGTAACTTCAATAAAGAAGTTTACATTTACCGATATGTAACGAAAAATACCTTTGACTCTTATTTATGGCAGACAGTGGAAAACAAGCAGCGATATATTGGACAGATTTTGTCAGAAGAAAACATTCCTAGACGTATGGAGGAAGATGATTTAACATTATCGTTTGCGGAAATTAAGGCAGCAGCCTGTGGGAATCCATTAATCAAGGAACAGATGGAACTTACGCAGCAAGTAAAACGATTAAAAATGCAGAAAAACAATTTCTTAAATCAATATTACGAGTTAGAGTCTTATATTAGCAAGATTGCTCCAAACAGAATTGAACAGTATAAGAAAAATATTGAAAACATTGAAAAAGATATCGAAGTTGCTAAAAAATATCATACAGGTGATTTCCATATCAAAGTTTTAGATAAATATGATTCCGATACAAGAGCAGAAGCTAACAAAATAATCCACAATATTCAACCATCTTATAAGAATGAACGAAAGATTGCCAGCTATCAAGGATTTGATATTATTCTTGATAGAAAGTCAGTTTACAGTCATCAGACAATGATTATTCGTGGTAATTATGACTATGAATTTGAATTCAGTGGCAGTACGAATATCATGTATCAGATTGATAAGATCATTGAATATGGAATATTGGAAGAATTAAAAACTTTCAAGAGAAGATTAGAGTTTGAATCCAGAAAATTTGTTACAGCAAAGACGGAATTAAATCCTGATTTTCCTCATGAAAGTGAATTAATTAAGAAACAGGCACGATTATCTGAATTAAATCAGAAATTGAGTGCGTAATAATCAAAATAAGGGGCAGGCATATATTTGTCTGCTCTTATTTTTTTGCGACAAAATCTTTATAATTTTTTTGGAATATGATATAATACTAATGTATTTTTTATTAGACTTTGGAGTTTTAACAGAAAAACTCTGAACTTTTTTAAGGATAAAAAATCAATAGAAATTTCATAACCAATCATTTGGGCATAAAGTTTAGCAGATATTTTGTATCTGCTTCTTTTTATGCCCATTTTTATTTTTACAAAAGAAAGGAGAAAATATATGAGAAAAGAATTAGAAAACATTATACTGAAACAGGTTAGAAAAATTGCAAGTGAACAAGGATTTCCAATACATAAAAATTTTATGTGTTTAGAGAAAAGTAAATCCGTGCGTGGTTTATACAATATAAAAGGTGATCTCGGAAGTTTCTTTATTAAAAATGCAGATTCTGATAAACCTACGATGGTATATTTTGAAGATGCGTATAGTAGAAAAGGAAGAAGGGAGATTCCATTATACAAAACAAATGATTCAAAAATTTCTTATGAAAACTATCAGTTAAAATGGATGATGGATCATGGGTATTCCCTGAGAGATTTGATGCAGTCCATGGACGAATATTATGATGATAAATATATAGTTGGCAGAACATTCGATGATTTGTTCACAGAGTGGAAAAATGAAAGTGGATTCAATCAGGAACTTTGGAGCTGCAAAGAAGAAGTAATTAATGCAGGAGAATGCAATGATATTTTAAAAGAAGAGACATCAGATATTGAAAAAATGATAGAAGAATTGACAGAAGATGTTATGGATTTGTCACTAAGACAGCCAGATGGAGCAGTTCATAATGCAGATACAATTTTAGAGGATAGTGTGAGAAAAGTTGATTTTCAGACCGAAGGGATTTCTAATGATATTTTAAAATTATATCTGGAAGCAGAAAACAAAGAAGATTTCAAATCGTTATTTTATGTAATGACGGATATGAAATTTGAAGATTATCTGTTAAAAAGCCAGGAGATTATGAAACAAAATATTATAGAAAACAAATCTAAAAATGTAGCGGAATCTAAAGATGTTTCTGAAAAAGAGCCTACAGACTTTGAAGGAACGGTAAAGGAATTAACAGAACAGGTTTTGGATTTATCGACAAAACAGCCAGATGGGATGATTCATGATGCAGATACGATTTTAGCAGATATTATGGAAGCAGCAGACTTTCAAGTTAGTGGAATTTCTGATGATATATTAAAATTGTACCTTGATGTAGAAAATAAGGACGATTTTGAATCATTATTTTATTTAATGACAGATGAAAAATTTGAAAACTATCTGTTAAAAAGCAAGAAAATCATGGAACAAAACATTGCAGAAAGTAAACATTTAAAATACAAACTTACAGAGAAAGATGAGATTGGAGATATATTTCATCATATGAAAATTTTCACCAGTTTATATTATAATGCTTCTGGTGTTCCATATATTAAATTAACTGATTCCATGGATGCAAGTGATTTAAAAAAGATTGCAAATGTATTAGGAATTTACTCAATAAAAGCAAATGAATTTTGTATTTCTAAAAAGAAAGCATTAATATGTAATCTTGATTTTGTTGATATAATGAGAATAGCAGAACATGAAAAATACAATGTTGAAACTGGAATAATAAAAAATTCAAATGATGAATGTTATATTCTAACTCGAAAGTAATGCCACCATTATATGGAGAAGATTTTGTCTTGAATGAGAATAGCTAGAAATTAATTTTTGGAGCAGATACATATTTTATGTGTCTGCTTCTTTTTTTTGCGACAAAATCTTTATAATTTTTTTGGAATATGATATAATACTAATGTATTTTTTATTAGACTTTGGAGTTTTAACAGAAAAACTCTGAACTTTTTTAAGGATAAAAAATCAATAGAAATTTCATAACCAATCATTTGGGCATAAAGTTTAGCAGATATTTTGTATCTGCTTCTTTTTATGCCCATTTTTATTTTTACAAAAGAAAGGAGGAAATACAAAATGTGTAAATCAAAATTCACTGATAAAATGTAAATTAGTCTGAAATGCACTCTGATTCAGGAGTGCATGAACAGTGACTATGTTTATTTTGATTTTTTTGGTGAGAATCGCCCAGAGTTTGACAAAGTAAGGTATCAGGGAAAAGACTATTTTATCTTTGGCAGAAGAAAGAGCGGATATTTTGATATCCGTGATCTGAACGGAGAAAAAATCAACAAAGGAAGTATCAGCTACAAAAAGTTGAGATTAGTAGAAACAAGAAGATCTTATTTAACAGAAAGGAGGCTCGCCTGATGGCGAGAGCGAATTCATCCCCGACCTTAGAGAGGTTAGGGTATCCTTCGCTTATTTACGATGAAAGTTTTATTAATTCATACAGACGGATATTCTATTGATGTTGTTGGAAAATATAACACAAAAGAAGAAGCTTGTAAAAAACTTAATTTTGAATATGAACGAAAGATTGAGTATCAAGAAATGTTTTTAAACGGTATTGATCCGGAATGGATGAAATCATCACACTGCGATAATGAAGAAGCTATTCTCTATATTAATGGAGAAGAGGTTCATGTTTGGCAGATTGTAACTGCTTAATTTTGATATATATTATATTAAATATGGTACAAAAACAGATGAAAAATTATTATTTGTTTTTGTACTTTTTATATATCAAAGAATTTATTGTATTGAATCAAAAAAATTATAGGAAAGGTTGGCAATAAATATGAGCCTGGATAGTATTAAAAGAGATTTGAAAGATTATATTGAGGAAAATAAAGCAAGTCTGGAAGCATGGGAAAATGTCACATATTTAACGAAAAAAGATGGAACCCCTTTTAAAAGCATGTCAAAAAATTTCACCAATGCAACATATAAAAGAAAAGAATCTTTTCGAGGATACATTCTTGAAGTTGATACAAAGTTTACCCCAAATCATAGAAGATCATATTTTAGAAATTATATCGATTGTGGTAATAAGGATAATCCAAATACTTTGGAAGAAATTAAGCAAAAAGTATCAAAAGAAATCGAAAGCAAAAAAAGGTTTATTAAATCATTAGAAAAGCGATTAGAAATAATTGACTATGCTTACGAAGAATTTTCAAAATCTTATGACGATATAAGAGAAAATTTGAAAGAGTTATGTGAAAATGACGTTTCTCTGGCAAACATGATTTGTGAAGATATTGCCAAACGATAAAATTATTGATAAGGAAGGAATACATTATGAAAAACGAAAAGCAAATTAAAATTGATGGGTATAAGTGCATCAAGCTTGATGAATGGAAGACGGAATGGAAAGCGGAAAAAGTAAAGTATGTAATTGGAAAAGCAGAAGATGAAGAATTTCCTTCATTCTACGCAAAAGTTCAAAGAGTCAACGATAATGATGATCTTATTGATGATGATTATATCTTCGAGTATGATCACAAACCAGAGAGATCAGCGGTTGAGGATGATTTCATCGATGAATGGGGTCAAAGAGATTTAGATCGTCGTGAACGAAAAATGCCCGTACCGGAAAATGATATTATTCATATGATTTGTATTTAAGGAGAAAGAAAGTATGATTAAGAATTGGGAACTAAAAATTAAAGAAAATAAATCAACGCTGATCATTAATGATTGGGGTGTAAAATCCGATGATATTATAGATCTAGCAAGACACCTTGTGATTAAATTTCATTTTGATAGATTATATATCAATTATGAAAATACTGGCAAAATCATACATTGTGCGTTAAAAGACAATGATCCAATAAATAAGTGTTTAACGATGAATTGTGGTATGAAAGCTTCAATCATAAAATATCGATCACATAATGACATTGATATTCAATTTGAAGATGGTACAATCATTAAGCATCGGGATTTTAGAGATTTTTGTAAAGGAAAAATAGCGAATCCTAATCTGAGCAAAAGAAAATCATGGGAAGATGTTAGGATTACAAATATTCAATGGGATGCATCCGATGATGTTATGGCAGGATTGCCTGATAAGGTTAATGCTTTAGATCTTAATATTAATTTATCTCAGTATGATACAAACGAAGATTTGAATTACAACGAAGATTTCTTATATGGGGCTTCAGAGGCTCTATCAGAAAAATATGGTTTCTGTCATGATGGTTTCGAGCTTGAAATCAGCATGGGAAAAATGGAGTCAAAAATTGTTGGAATCATCAATCAATTCGGAGAAAATGACTTCTCTTATTGGACAGGATTCTGTTTGAATGATGAAGAACAGAAACAGATTGAAGAAATTCTTCATCGACACGATACAGAGGGATGCTCTATAAGAGGTACCAAAAGTGATATTTCCAATGAAATAAAAGAATGAGAAGGAAACTATCATATGATGTGTATGCTGCTAAAGCAAAGCATCAATGATAGTTTTTTAAAATTAGGAGGGAAACAATGATTGAACAAAAAAATGAGTGGTTAGTTGTAGTGTGGAATGATGGCATCAGTCAGTTCTTTATTGAACGGCTCACTGCAACAGAAGAAGAGATTAAGAGGTATCTTTTATCGTTAATTGAAGATGATAAAAAATTATCACAAGAAACGTGCAATGATTGCACAGACAGTATTGATGGAATTGGAAGCTATGAAGAACCCGTTACAGAAGGTTTTATGGCGTTTCATGCGTATGCTTCTTTTGATACATATCATATCGAGTATGAAGCACGTCCATTAAATAAGATTAAAGATGCAACAGAAATGATAGAAGAATTATAAGAAATTAAAAGGAGAGTAACCATGGTTAAAATTTTTCAAAAAGAATTACCAGCTGATTGTGAGAAGGCAATAAGAGAACTAATAAAACTAAAAGTATATATTGTTATGGATGATGACAGAATTGAAAATTTCTCTGATGTTTGGTGGAAAGTGCAACATGAGTGCGATATGTATGAAGAAAAGCAAGATAGTAACGAGTTGACTTATCAAAGTTACGTTGGTGCCAAAAACTGGTTAAGTAAATGGGAAAAACTTTATATTAAATACAATGACAAATAAAAAATTTGGAGTTGGGAGGTCGATTAAAGTGGAAACAAAAGATTTAATCAAAGAATTAAGAATTTTAGAAAAATCTTCAAAGTTAGGTGAACAGGCGTGTATTTGTGGAGAAGCTGCAAATCGCTTAGAAGAATTACTGCAGGAAATTGAAATTTCGCGAAGATTAGAAAAAAGTGAGAATCACAAAGAAAATGATGATCGTAAGCAATTACTTTCTAAGAATAAAAAGAAAATGGAAGTAAAGAAAAATGTGCTGAAGCCTCTTCAATCATTTTTGAAGTCAGGAAGAAAAATTTATATTACGGGTTTCGACTATGATGAAATGTCTTATGTGTTGGATATTGATGATAAATATTTGAATGATTTTGTCGGAGATTACACTGTTTTTGATTTAATGATTTTAGATGCCAATACATATATCGCACAACTCAATTTTTCCTATTTTATTTTAAGAACATGGAAGAGTAAATATCACTGTAAAGAAGTAAAGTATTCGTTAGAAGAAAAAGGATTGTTATAAAGATTCAAAGCAAAAAATAACAGGAGGAAAAAATCATGAAGATTAATAAAAAAGAGCTTATCGTTGGAAATACGGCTTATGTTGTAACCAAGAAATACGATTCAGATCAGATGAAACAAGTATATCACATTGTTCCGGCTGAGATTAAAAAGGTTGGTCGTAAATATATTACGGTTACCGTACAATACTGGGATCAGGAATTTTGCTTAAAAGATGACGGAGTCATTTACGAATTTGCCTTGAATAATAAGACAAATGGAGCAAATAACGTATTGTGCTTATCTGAAGAAGATGCAAAAAAGCATATTTTAAAACAGAATCTTTTGATGGAATTTCGAAATAAGAGATTCTATGAAAATGACTGCAATCTGGATCAACTGCTACTTATGAAAGCAGGATATCATTACGATCCAACAGGTCCAATGGCAGAACATTGGCAGAAGATTTTGGAATATGAGAAAGATAATTATTAATTGTTATGCAGGACAGGGAAACTCCCTTGTCCTGTATCGTTAAAAAGAAAGGAAAATCAAATGGAAAGAAACGATAAGATATACAATTTTTGACAATCCACAGTTGAAAAAGAAGTATGGTAAAGATTGGGAGGAAGAACACAAATGATCAAGACAAGATATAAAATACAGGAATATTTTTCAAAAGAAACAAAAATCCATTGCAACAGAGTAGAACAATACACGAAAGCAATGGCAGAAGAATTAGGGCTGTCTGCATACGACACAAAGATGTTAACGGTTGCAGCAAGATATCATGATATTGGGAAATATTACATTCCAGAAAAGATTCTGAATGCACCAAGACCATTAACAGGATTGGAACGTAAAGTCATTGATATGCACGCATACTATGGATATGAAGCTTGCATGGAATATGGGTTTGAAAAAGATATTTGTGAATTAATATTACTGCATCATGGTACACACAAATATCGTACGCTGACAGATGAACAGATCAGCGATTTTGCAAAAGAATATTTTCAAATCTTAATGGCAGCTGATATTTATGATGCATTGATAAGTGACAGGGTGTATCGTAGAGCAATTGATCATGATCGAGCATTGGATATCGTTGCAGAAAATCCAGAGATTAAGCGATGGGTGTTTCTTGCATTAGAAAAAATTTCACTATGTTAGGGTTGAGATACTGCTCACAACATGATATAATAAAATTGTATTTTTATCAGACTTTAGAATATAGGAAAATTCTGAACATTTTTAAGAATCAAGTCAATAGAAAATTATCAATCATGGGTATAAATTAAGCAGATATATGGTATCTGTTTATTTTTATACCCTTTTTATTTTGAGGAAAGGAGATTAAAAAATATATTAAATTGAAAAAAATCATTGAAACAGACAAAAAGTCTGTTTTTTTTATTTACGAAAGGAGATTTTTATGTTTAAAGAAGCAACAATTCAAGGAAAGATTTCAGGTTCAGTGATGATTGTATCTGTTACACAGAAACAGACCAGAACTTCAAAACCCTATTTGATCTTAAAATTAAGAGATGATCAGAAGAAAGAGGTAGATGCCAAGTTATGGAATATGTCAGTTGAAGAATTTCCATTTGATAAGAATACAGTGATCATCGGTGAATTTTCTGTTGGAGAATACAATGGACAGAAAGATTTTACACTGGATATGTACAGAGAAGCTTTGGAATCTGAGTACAGAATGGAAGATTTCATCAATGCAGCACCTTACAGTCCGCAAAAAATGTATGAGTATATCTTACAGATTGCAGATCAAACAGTACTTGATGATGCTTATCTTGCTATCATTCATAATATTTATGAAAAGTACAAAGAACAGATCTTTATCTGGTCTGCTGCCAAAGCAGTACATCATAACATTCGATCTGGATTTTTGTATCATACATTCCGTATGGTTCAGAGTGGAATTGCACTTGGAAAAGTGTATGGGCAAGCCTTAAATCACAGTTTATTGTTAACCGGCATTATCTTACATGATGTTGGAAAGTTAAAAGAATTATATACAGATCCTACAGGAAATGCCGATTATACTCCGGAAGGAAGTTTGCTTGGACATTTACTGATTGGATGTGAAATGATCGATGAAGCTTGCAATAAATTAGATCTTCAAAATGATGAGAATAAAGATAAGATTTTACTTTTAAAACACTTATTAGCATCTCATCACGGCAAGCAGGAGTACGGAGCAATTACAGTTCCACAGCTGCCGGAGGCTATCATGTTAAATCGAATTGATATGATCGATGCGGAAATGTATCAATGTGAACATGCATTAGAAGATCAGAGCAACGGAACATTCACGGACCGTATTTTCGGGTTAAACAACACCCGCTTATACAAACCACTCTAATTAAGGAAAAGTAAATTGAAGAAGAAAATAAATCATAAAGACATGATCGAAGCATGGAATTACGATTCTGGCGTCTTCAAAGGACAATCTATCGGCATTCATAATTCAGCTACTGGAGAAATCGACAAGCTGTTATCAGTGGAATGTTTTCATGGAGGAGAAGAAGTAAAACGAATTGTAATTAATAAAGAAGCTACAAAGAAACATGGCTTTACAATTATCATTGATTAAATTTAATGGAGGAAGCTATGAGAAAAGCAGAATTCGAACAGAAATATTTAGGGGAAAAAGTTCAAATCGAGTTATTTGATGGAGATATCTTAACAGGATTCCTACAAAAAACTGGAGCTGAAAGATTTAGAAATAATCCGGATCTTTATTTGCGTAGAGGTTTTTATTGTTTGACAGAAACTTTAGAATCACAGGATTGTGTGAATTTCTTAATCTTTCGATTTTCACATGTTCAAAAGATAAAATTTGTATAAAGAAAGGAGTAATATAACTATGGCACAGGCAAAAGAATCTAATACAATCATCATTCAAACAAATTTTAGATTGTTATATTTTGCGATGGAAAACATTAAGGATTCAGAGCAGCATGATATCAATTACTGGAATCGCTTACAGACAATCATGTATGCTGAAATTGATAAGAATGCGATGTATAATAAAGAATTCTTAAAACGCAATATGACACAGATGATGATGTTTTATTGTAAAGAGGTTAAGGATATAAATAGAGATTTCTATGATGAAGTTTGCAGACCAATTTACAATATTGTAAAAGAAAATGCAGATGATAATGATCCTATGGCTTATTATGCAGAAAGCTTTGGAAAATTAAATGAACTTTATCGTAAAGTAGATGGATACAGTTATTATACGAAGTCTATTTTAGCAGCGACAGATCTTTTAGAGCAGTTAAAATGGGTGGAGTAGTTAACAAATATTATAAATATTAGAAAGGAGGCTCGCCAAATGGCGAGGGCGGAATTATTTTCAACAATTAATGTAGGAATAAAAATTTCGCTTATTTATGAATGAAACCTTATGACGTAGGATTAGTGTGTGGACGATTCCAGACCTTCCATAAAGGTCATGAAAAATTAGTTGATACTGGTCTGTTACTGTGTGATCGATTACTGATTCTAATCGGCTCTGCACAGGAATCTGGAACTGAACGTAATCCGTTCAATATCAATACACGGACCAAAATCCTAAGAGAGATTTATGGAGATCGGCCAGAGATTATGATCTATGCACTTTCGGACATGACGGACGAAAATGATATTTGTCCTGAATGGGGACGTTATCTGTTAAACAATGTAGACAGATACATCTACAAGAATCCCGAGCTGATGATTTATGGCAACGATGAAAGCCGAAGCGGTTGGTTTGACAAAAAAGATCTTGCAAACACAGCTGAATTAATCGTTAACAGACAGGATTTACCAATCAGTGCAACTATGGTGAGAGAAGCAATGGCAAAAGATGATCGAAAAAAATGGATGAGTCTAGTAAACCCACGTTTACATAAAATGTATGATGTATTACGTGCGGAACTTATGAGCGTACCGTTTTATCAGGAGCTAAGTAAAAATTAGCTAAAAAGAAGTCAAAAAATTAGTTATAAAGAAAAGGAGAAAGAAACAATGAATAAAGCAATTTTAATGGGAAGATTAACAAGAGATCCAGATGTAAGATACTCACAGGGAGAAAATCCTATGGCAATCGCACGATACACATTAGCGGTAGACAGACGATTCAAAAGAGATGGTGAGCAGAGTGCAGATTTTATTAACTGTTTAGCGTTTGGAAGATCAGCAGAATTTGCAGAGAAGTATTTCAAACAGGGTACAAAGATTGCTGTTTCCGGAAGAATCCAGACAGGAAGTTATACAAACCGTGAGGGTGTGAAAGTTTACACAACAGAAGTTGTGATCGAAGAACAGGAATTTGCAGAGAGCAAAGCAGCTGCATCCCAGAACAATAATAGGGGAGCTTCACAGCCAAGCACACCTCAGCCAAGCACGACAGCAAGTGATGGTTTTATGAATATCCCTGATGGACTGGAGGATGAACTCCCATTTAATTAAGAAAGAACTTAGAATCATTATTGATCCAGTATATTCAGACAGATTGTCGGATATACTGGATTTTTTTTAGAAAGGAAGAGGACAAAATGCAAAATAAGAACACTATTAAAAATTGGAAGATTGAAATAACGGAGGAAGGAGCAAAATTATTTATTACAGAAGGAGCCGTAATGGCTAGAGATGTTTTAAATCTTGCGAGAGAACAGGCTATAAAATACAACTTATCAGTTCTAAAGATTTATATGCATGATGGACAGTATTATGATTATACTTTTGAAGATGATATGCTATATTTCATACATATGACTGAAAAGATTGAAAATGAAGATATTTCTTATTTGATGAAACGGGCTGCAGAAAAGTTATCAACTCTAAAATTAGACGATCGTATATGGAGCGTTAATTTTTCTATTGATAATCTTCCAAGAGAGAAAAATGGAGATCTATATGCTGCCTGTGCTATGGTCATTCATTTTTATGATAGAAATGATGATTATGAAATTGATTCACAACGGTTTTATTTTAATTTATCGTCAGGACAATGGGAATCTATTAAAAATGTAAAGAATAAGTCTATATCATGCAAAAATTCATTGGCCTGCAAAATTGGAGATAACTATTTTATGATTCAGAAATCAGAAGATGGTTACGATTATACACTTTATACTTCTGATTATTCAGAAATTGATGGAGGACAGCTTGATAATCCGGATATTTCTATTTATGATGCAATGAATGAAATCTTAGAAGATCTGGATATTGAGATTCCAGGTCATAAAGATGAAATTGATTATGAAGAATTAGAAGAAAAAGTTGAAAATGCAGAAAATGAACGTATCAACAAAATATTATCAAATCATGGTTGTACAGTGATTGCTCAATCAGATTGTCATACTGATTTTCTTATAAAATCAGGAGAAAATTAGAATTTTGAAAGAATATTAAGAAATAACTAAAAGCGGTGTGAGTATAAATCTCATACCGCTTTTTTACTAAAGGAGAAAAACACATGGAAGAAAAGGAAATAAAAATTGCAGAAAGATTCAACATACTTGATAAATGTCAAAAGTTAGAGAAAGATTTTTTACAGCTTAGTAGAATAACAAAAGTAGAATTTGATCTAAACGGACTATATGACAATATTTATCAGGTTATTATATTAGTAAAATATGAGATTCCAATGGAATTAGGTCCAAAGAAATATTTTAGAATCAGAACAAATATTTTGAAAAAAGTTTTGGAAATTGCACAAAACAACCAATTAATTCGAACAGACGATTCGATAGAAGATTATGGAGAGTATTTTTACATTGTATTTGATTGTTCTAGTTGGAAATATCAGATACAAAGATATACAGAACTTTTCAAAAATGTTTATGGTCCTGAAATTGAAAATCCTAAAGACGGGATGGAAAAGGAACGTGAAGTAATTAAGACTTTGATCAAAGAGGGACTTGGAATGCTTAATAAAGCGAGATCACAAGCTCTTTTTCTTGACGATATAGAGATGCAAGAGGATATTACAAATGCTTTGAATATTTTTCTGGCAGCAGAAGAAAAACAACAGAAGATTTCTCCGGAAAAAAATCTTTTTGAAGATTATACAGATGAGGAATTATTGATTTTTTATGATTGCCTTAAAAAAGCTGATTTTTATGTGATTCCTGAATTAAGCAAGATTGCTTCAAAATATGTTTCTAGCAAACGCTGCTATTTAGATTTGATTTTCGAGTTGTCTAAACGATGGTATCAAGAGAAACAGAAGAAATACAAAGAAGAAAATGGAAAATTTCATCAGTGGTTAGAGGGAGAAGATCCATTAATTTAAAAGATTAGTGATTGATTAAAGCCTCTAAGCTAAATTGAAGATATTATTAAGGAGAAAGAAATCATGTTAGTAGAAGTTACATATGCTTGTAAAATGGGATGTACGCATTGTTTATCAGACTGCAAACCGGATGGAGAACATATGACACTGGAAGTATTTGAAGATGTATTAAAATTTATGATCAAAAATCAGATTCCAACGTGGAGTTTTTCAGGTGGAGAAATGTTTGAACATCCAGATATTTTGAAGATGCTGTCACTTATCGAATCATATTGGAAGACATTACCGATTAAGTATCCAATCACATTTGCAACAAATGGTCGTGAACTTGTTCGTAACAAAAAAATTTATCATGCAGTTTCAGAGTTCTTGAAACACTGTGGAAAACGATATGTTATGATCCAGGTGACAGATGATCCGAGATTTTATCCCGATCCATTAACAGATAATGAAAAATATTGGTTATCTAAGTTAGGAGTTATTATTGATACGGTGCCTTCGGATCAAAACAATAAATCTCACTGTTTGTATCCACAAGGACGTGCTTTGAAGAATTATTCCGATGAATATTGGAATACGATTGCACCTAAATGTATCAATTGCATTTTGATTACAAAGCAGAAACCAGAAGCAACATTGAAGGATTTGGTCAATATACTTTTATCTAATGGCAAGGTTTGTACACCAGTTATTGCACCAGATGGAAGTATTAAGATTGGTGAGTCGGCACTTTGTCCTAAAATTGCATCTATTTACGATTCTGTTCCGGAAATTATGGAAAAGATTCGTAATGCGAAATGTCGTGCATGTAAGATTCCATGGGAAAAATTAAAAGAAACAAATCCAATCGCATATTTATTATGTGAAAATTTTTGATAAGAAAGGAGGCTCACTCTACAGTGGGGCAAAAGAGGCTTAGATGATAAGTCTCTTTTGTTTACTTATAATGAGCAAAACGGAAATCGGCAAAAGAATAAGAAATATTAGGATTCTAAATGGTCTGTCTCAATCTGAGTTAGGTGAAAAGCTGGGATTGACAGCAGATCGAATTCAAAAATATGAAAATGGAGCAAGAAATCCAAAAGTCTCCATGATATTTCGGATAGCAAATGCTTTGGATGTTAATGCTGCTGCATTATATGATCCAACACCATGTGATGATTTAAGTACCATGTTTTTTTTCTTTGAAATGGAAGAAAAATATGGAATGACTATTAAAAAAATTGTAGATGATGATGGAAATGTTAAATATGCAGTTGTGGCGAATTCTGAAAATCGTATGTATGATTATTTATCTAAATGGCATGATGCTTATATATGTAAAAAAACTGAAAGTAAATTGGTAGATACGCAAGAAGAGAGGGAAAGAATTTTAGAAGATTATGCTAGATGGAAAAGTAAATTTCCAAAAAGTATAGAGAATTCTAAAGATTTAAAAGAGAATCAAAAGCAGAAATTGAAGAAGAAAATAGAAGAATTGCAATCTGAATATGAAAGATTACATTGAATGGCCGAGAATTCCCGCAGAGTATCTTAAAAAATAGCTTATTACGGACGCTGTTCTATAAAATCATACAAAAATTGAAAATATTAATTAAGGAGAAAATTATGAACAAAAAAATTAAAAAAATGGAAGATGTAGTAACAATTCCAATGACAAAATACGTTACAACAGATGGAAAAGAATTTGCAGATGATTATGATGCAAATATGCATCAAGCACATTTAGATTCAATGGCCGAGGCAAAGTTATGCTTTGAAAAATATGGAATTTATACCAGTGATCTAATGATTAAAAATCATAAAAATAATGATCAAATTATTAGCAATGATTATCTTCTTACTCGCGTCTTACATACAGATATATCAAGTAATGATGATTTGTATATCTTACAGGCAAAAGATGAGGAAGCTGAAAAAGAAATTCTGAAAACATTTCGTGATTACTTGAATACTGATGTTATGGATCGTCGTTTTTTTAATGTGGCAAATAATTATATATTTCCCCATACAATCATCTTTTGTAGAGATTCCATTTATGGAAATTATAATGCTTTGTGTGCAGAAAGGGAATTTGAGCTTATTGAAAAGGCTTTAAAATTTGGAAGACAAGTCTTAAATATGGCAGACAAAAAAGAAGATAATATCGTATCTGATGAAGCGAAAGAAAAAAATATGATTAATAAAAGAGAGTTGGCAGCAAGATTAAAACAGGGAGAATGTCTTGAAGAAATTTTTGATTTTACTGATGGTCAGGAATGTTTGATTTATAAAGGAGAATTTGAAGTATCCGATAATATTATTTATATTCCTGATATTTATCTTAATAAATTGAACCTTGGAGTCGTAGCGACAGGGGAAAATTTGAATGATATTTTGAAAAATTGCTATACAGGAAATGATTTCTTGAAGGAATGCAATGGATACAAAAACATTGCCAAAGCCTTATTTGATTTTGTTGATTGGCAGCATCCAAACATCCAAGATCTCACTGATTGTTATGATGAAGAAGAATTTTACAATGAATTTGGAATTCATTTTGATGATTTAGGTAATGATTAGCCATTGAGATGTAAAATAAAGTATTGAAGTTGAAAACAGAGAAATTTATATTATATGAGAAAGGAAGAATACTAATGAATCATAATCGTAATGCCCATTATTGGGAAAATAGAGACGAAAGAAAAGAAAGAGCTTATCTCCATACAAAAAATATGGCTTATGTTTTTTCAGATCATATTGAACAATGTGTTCGAAATACAAAATTATATGATGATACAAATACATTTGATGAATTAAATCCAGTATTGACAAGAGAAGTTTCCGTTGTTGATCTGGATACGGTGTCTGCAATATTTCGTTACAAAAGGAAAGAAAAAAGGACGGCAATTCTTAACTTTGCCAGCTATAAAAATGCCGGCGGAATGTTTTTACAAGGTAGCAGTGCTCAGGAAGAAAGTTTATGCCATGCATCGTTTTTATACAATGTATTATCTGAATTCAAAGACTATTACGCTTGGAATGATAAGCACAAGAATCGTGCATTATATGAAAATCGAGCATTGTATTCTCCTGATGTTGTATTTACAAATGATAGTGTAGGGACACTTTGTGATGTAATTACATGTGCTGCACCAAACAAATCGGCAGCACAGAAATATTGTCATGTATCAGATGAAGAAAACTATAATGCATTAGAGTCAAGAATTCGTTTTGTCTTACATATTGCAGAAAAAGAAAAAGTAGACACGCTTATTTTGGGTGCTTACGGAGCGGGAGTTTTTGGTCAGGATGCAACAGAAGTTGCACAGATTTTCAAAAGACTTTTGATTGAAGAATTTTGGACTTTTGAAAAAATCATCTTTGCGATCCCAGATTGCTCAAGGAATAAAAATTATAAGAAATTTTTGGATGTAATGTCCGATACGATTATGTAAGAATGGAAAACGCCTTATAAAAGGCCAAAATTATTTAAATAATGGAAAGGGAGTTGCACATTTTTGTGCAGCTCTTTTTTTGTTTTCTGAAAGCTTAAAATGTGTTATAATGTAATTAATTTATTAGATTCCAAAACAACAGGGATAGTTTGGACTTTTTTAAGGAATAAAGCTTTAGAGAAATTATGTATTACAATTCAATATTTTTGATATAGAAGCATAGATTAAGCAGACGAATGGTCTGTTTTTTTTATGCTTTTATTTATATATATACCTGTTAATAATCAGTCGATCAGAGAGGAGGTGACAATGATATGAGTAAAAAAAGAATACGAGTTATTGGTCTTTTTATTGCGGTATTAAGTCTTGCGGTGCTAAGTGGATGTGGATCTGCAAAGAAAAAACAAAAAGCAACTACTAAAACTACAGAAGTTGCATCAACCACGGAAAAGGAAAATATTTCAAAAAATAAAGATCAGCAGACAATAACATCGTCAGCTACGACAGAAGCTACAACCAAAGTGACGACAAGCACAACAACAAGCACAGCGAAAAAAACAACCAAAGCAACAACAGAAACACCAATTGCTACTAAAAAAGACGAACAAAAAGCTGCAGTTAAGGCGACGGTTACTTATAACGGATTTTCTGACACAAATAGTGTGGAAATGAAAATGTCTGATGGAAGTTATGAAGTGATGATCGTTGAAAAAGAGGATTTAATTAAGAAGTTAGAAGATTTAAATCCTGGAACAAAAGTAACAATTCGGTACAAAGCTAAAGCAGGACAAGCCAATAAGCAAATTATTGAGGTATTTTAAATAAGGAGGAAGTATAGGTTATGAAAAAAGGAACATGTAAACGATTCATGGCAATGGCAATGAGTCTGGTAACTGCCTTAGGAACAGGATTTGGAGGAGGGGTCAACATGGTTTATGCTGCAAATTCCTTCAAAGCTGGAGATACAGTACAAATCAAGTATCTGCATAACAATAAGACTTATAAAAAGAGTGCAGTGGATGCAAGATGGAATGATAAGATTCTAGGTACAAAAATGCCTGGATACATTGATGAGGATTCCAATGCAATGTATTCTGCTTACTGGATTTTTGGACAGGCGGAGGGTCCCAAAGTATTATATAAAAAAAGTGGAGATACTTTTACATTAAGCAGATATAATACAACCATTAAAATGACAGTCGATAGTAAGACTGCTTATATCAATGGCAAAAAAACAACAATGTCTACAGCTCCACGAAAAGTATATAACTACGGCAACAAAACTAATTACATTATGGTGCCGGGATCATGGACAGCCAAAAATTTAGGCATTAGCTATAAATGGAATGCTACGAAACGTGCAGGCTGCATGAGAGCGGCCAGTCAGTCAGGTGGTTCTAATAATGCAACTACAGCTACAACGAAGCCTACAACAACGGCAGTGAAACCCACAACAACAACGGCAAAACCAACAGAAACTAAGCCGGAAGTTGTAAACAAAAAAGTAACAACATCCTATGATATGACAGCATCTGCGTATGCGAAAGAACAGAGCAAAGCTGTTCCTAAGTATAACAATCAAATGTTTGATGAAAATGCATATCAGAAAAAAATTACATCAACAGTAAATGATGAACAGTATATGAGAATTGATGTTTATCATAATGTAAATGAATCTGCATTTGCGAAAAAACTGGATGAGTTATTACAAAATAAAAATAACAGCGTGTTAAAAGGAAAAGCAAGTGCAATCATTGCAGCTGCTAAAAAAGAAAAGATTGATCCAGTGTACTTAGTATCCCAGACGATTAATGAATCTGCATACGGAACAAGTGCATTAAGTAAGAAAGCTATTACGAAGGTCATCACAGGCGATAGTGTAAAAAAAGATGCCAATGGAAATGTAACAGGATTCCAGAAAGTTAATGGAAAATATATTACAAAAACAATTCCGGAAACAACAGTATATAATCTGTATGGAATCAAGGCATATGACAGTGATCCGCAGCTTTGTGGTTCTTCCTATGCGTATTATATGGGATGGACAAGTGTAGACAAAGCATTAAATGGAGCTGCACAGTATGTTGCTGATAATTATATTCATAATACCGTTTATCAGCAGAATACACTATTCAAAATGAGATATAATCCGAAAAAGGATAATATCTGGCATCAGTATTCAACAAATCCTTCTTATGCAGAAGAAATTGCAGAACATATGAAAAATATGAAATCTGTATATGATGGATGTTCTAATACATTTACCTATGACAGACCAGCTTTTGTGAAAGAACCTGAAACAACGACTACAACAGCCAAACCCACAACGACAACTGCCAAACCAACGACTACAACTACCGCGACAAAGCCAACAACGACAAAATATACAGTTACGGGAACATTACCAAACGCTCGTGTAAAAGCTTCTAAGAGTAATTATAATTTAAGAATCAAGTTACCTAGCGGAGTGACAAGCTATTATCTTGAAGATAAGTATACTAGCCGTCAATTATTCATGTCTTGTGCAGGCAATTATGTAAGCCATTTTAATAATGCTTCAAACCGCTACGCAAAAAGCAGTATGTCAGGATTTACAGTCAAATATAATTCTACGAAAAAAAGAACATATGTCTATGTAAAAGCCTCTAGTTCTTATCGTGGATATGCTGTTTCTTTTGACAATGGATATGCTTACATCAAATGGGGAACACCAAAAACAATGTATAAAAATATCTTAGTTTTAGATGCCGGACATGGTGGTTCTGATTCTGGAGCAACAGGAAATAGATTAAGAGAAAAGGACCTTACATTAAGCATTGTTTTAGCAGCAAAGAAACAATTTGATAAGGATAAGAATTATGCAGTGTATTACACAAGAACCACTGATACTTATCCATCTTTGACAGATCGAAGTGATCTGGCAAACAACGTTGGAGCTGATTACTTCCTTAGTTGCCACATCAACTCTGCAGGAGCAACAGCAAAAGGTTCAGAGACGTTATACAATTCTCAAGGATATAAAGCATCCAATGGAGTTACATCCTATAAGTGGGCAGCTAATGTACATAACTTTACAAAGGCAGCAACAGGATTTACGAACAGAGGACTGGTAGATCGTACTGGATTAGCTGTATTACGTCATACAAAAACTGCATCTACTTTGACAGAGTTTGGATTTATCTCCAACAAATCCGAAGCTGCATCTATGAAAACTAATACAGACAAGTATGGAAAAGCTATGTATGACAGCGTTGTTAAAATGTTCAAGACAAACCCATCAAAACGATAATGATTTCTGCATGGTCAGAAATTAATTATAATTTTTTCAGGAAGGAGGAAAGTAATTATGACAAAAGAATTAAAAAGAATGTCATTTATGGCACTTGCAGTTATGACGCTTGCAGGCGGATTTCTTTTAGCATCTGGGAAAAGTCAGCATGTTATGCCTAAAAAAGCAGTAGCTGATATTACAGAAACAGTGCCGGAAACAGGTACAGATGAAATTGTAGCTGGTGATGAAGAAGTTCCATTATAATCAATGACAAAATTGTTACTCAGATTAAGAAGCAGATATGTATTTTTATGTGTCTGCTTCTTTTTTTTTTCAAATATATATGGTATAATATTAATGTATTTTTATTAGATTCCTCGTCCACAATAGGATAAATAGGACTTTTTTTAAGAATATACAACAACACAGAACATTTAACCATAAGGGTATAAGATTAGACAGACAATTTGTCTGCTTTTTTTATGCCCTTTTTTAATTTTTAGAAAGGATGGATTTATACCATGAAGAATTTAGAATTAAAACCAAGCGACATTTTAACAGTAGATGGAGAAGTTATGCAGATTGATACGATCACTTCACAGCTTGCTTCCATTGAAGATGTAGGAGGACAATATAAGGGTTCCATAATCATTAAGTTTTATGACAAAAATGGAGAATTCCATGACATTAACAGTGATGAAAACCGCATATTAATGTATACGGAAGATCTGGTAATGAGTACATGGAGAACCTTAGAGGTTAGCTACAAAGTACGAAAAAATATCAATGCATATTTCAAAAAAATGCTGCCAAACTATGAGTTAATCAGTGTTGCAAGACAAAGCAATCTTCCACAAGATGCTCATTTATATATGATTTCAGCGGTACAGAAAAAAACAGGGGAATATGCTGTCTGGACAAGCTGGAATGAAAAAATTCAAAATTTGAATTTTGGGCATTATTGTTTAAAACCTAAAGCAGAAATTGTATTAGATATATTTGATAATGCTTTCTTTGACGGCTTTTCAGAGATTAAGAAGGCTGTTAAGGCAGAAAGTGAGGAAGAAAATGACTGATTTCAGTACAATGAGAACCATTTGCTTTACCGGACCAAGACCCAATAAACTGTATGGATACAAAAACAAGGAAAAATATCAGAAACTTGTAGATTGTATTCATGATTTCCTTCGAGGTTTTTGTAGAATAGAATCGGATGAAATCTTAACAGTTATTACAGGTGGAGCACAGGGAATCGATCAGCTTGCTTTTTGGGCAGCAAATTCATTAAAGAAGAAGTATTCCTTAAAAAATGAAGTGTATATTCCATTTGTTGGTCAGGAAGAACTCTGGAATGAAACAGGTCTGTTTGGCAAAAAAGAATATCGAAAGATGAAATCTATGTCAGATAAGATTGTAGATGTTTCCAAGATTCGAACATTGGATGTATCAACAAACGATGGAAAAATTAAAGCACTTTTAGAAAGGAATAAAGAAATGGTTGATAATAGTCAGATGATCGTTGGATTATATCCTTTGAATAAGGATTTTACAAAAGACAGAAATAGTGGAACTGCAAGCTGCTTACGTTATGCAAAAGGCAAAATTCCAATCTGTCTGATCGATCCGGAAAGTCATTTGATAGAGTTTCATCCGTGCAATGAGTAGAAGCAAGAAATTGCTTCTACTTTTTTATTATTAAAAGAAAGAAGGGAAAAACATGTATTATTTACATATTTATAACAGCGAAAAAGAAGAAGGCTCTATTGTGCTTCCATTTGAGGATATGCAGCCTATGATTAATTTCGTGGTTGATCAATATCAGAAAACGATAAAGCGTTTGAAAACTAACAATAAGAAATACCAGAAAATCACATCAACTTGGGATAAAAATAAGTATGATGAGACATTAGAAGAATCAATCAAAAACTTTGAATTTGGGATTTTTTGTTCTATGGAAATAACAATTTGCTATGAATTAACTCCAGAATATAATGAAGAAAAACATAGCGAAAAGACTAAAAGAACAGAAGTAATTCATTGGGAGATTATTAAGAACTATCCTTTAAAAGAAAAAGAAATAGTTAACTTAATGATGAATCCAGATTATGAATTTGAATGTAATATTTCAGAAGAAATGTTTTCTGGAGAAGTAACTCTTCCAGGAGCTGCGTATATATGGTTTGAAGATATTGGTGTAGAATTTGAATTCTGCATCGAAAATGGAGAAAACTACAGTGCAATTTACCGGATGGATATGAATAAAGCAGGTGACGATTTTGAAACAGATCATGATGAATTTTACCATTATGAAATTGATCCAACGGATCCTGAATGGAAAGCAAATCTTGAGATTGAAATGTGTAGAGTATTGATTTTATTACACGATTTGAAGTAAGAAAGAAAAGAGGAAAAAATTATGTATTATGTAATTGCAAAAAATAGCGAAAATAAAAAGACGTATGTGTCTACATTTAAAGAAAAAAGAGAAGCTGTTTCAAATATTGCTTTTCGATTCAAAAAGAAATTAAACAGTCTGAATTCAAGCAAGCATGATATTAAAAATGTCGAAACTTGTTGGGATTGTGATGAGATATATGAGGAATTGCTTGATCAGAATTATGATCAGCTCTCAGAATCAAAAAAAGTTAAGATCATGTATGATTTATTCAATTACGAGCAAGAAACTTATGCACGTCAAGATATTAGCTGGCAAATCATTTTTGCAAATCGTGGGCCTGATTCAGATTTATATGATTTTGTGTTGGATTCAAGATATAAATTTGAATGTAATATTCCAGAATCAAGACCATCAAATAATATAGTTCTTCCTAATGCAGCACGCATTTTGTTTGAAGACATTGGTGTAGAATATGATCTTCACATCGAAAAAGGAGTAGATCGTAGTTGCATTTATAAGATCAAAAAAAATGAAAATGGAGACGGTTTTGAAAGAGATTGCAATATACATTGCTCTCACGATGTTCAATTTGAATTTCCAGACTGGAAATCATATCTTGAATCAGTAATGTGTAAAACATTGATTGAAATGCATCATTTAAAGATTACTTTCAATGAAAATGATGTGGAGGATATGTTCAGCAAAATTATCGGGATGAGATTTTCAACGATTGCTATGGTTGAAAAATGGATTTTTGAAAAATTACAGGCTACAAAAAAAAGTCTGCCAAATTTTGTGCTCCAGGAATCAGAGATTAATGATGAAATTTTATTCGGAGATGCTGATGTAGATTTTGTGCTTGATGGAACTTTCGGAAAGGGTGTTTTTAAAAAACATTATTCAGATTTTTCCATCTCATATCTAAAAACAAACGATCATCAGATGTTTATTACTGATGCACATTGGAATTAATTTAGAAAGAGGACTGCGGTCCTCTTTTTTTGTTAGAAAGGAAGAAAAAGATTATGAGTAATTTAAAGAAAAAATTCACAGTTGATGAAGAGATTGTGTGGAAATTTGAAGATTTTGATAGTCAGGGAGAACAAAACGTAAAGTGCAGGATCGTAGAAGTGCATGAAGATTACTGTGTTGCACACACAGAAGGGAATCATAATGGCTACGATGACATGAGATTATGCATTGAAGCTTCCAATGAAGAAAATTTTTATCATATCTAAAATCTGAGAAAGGGGTCAATACTATGCAAAAAATAAATGATTTTGGAGAGAAAATTGGCGGAGCAAAAAAGGATCTTTGGAAAGAAAGAAATATGATCTTTGAAGATACAATTGAAATGACAGAAGCAGAAAAACGCAAATATGTAAAACGAGACAATATCTGGAAAAAGATCAATGCAGAAGAAATGTTAGAAAAAGGATATCCGAGATTAATCGTTTTCTGGCTGAAAGAAATGCGAGCTTGTATCTATCCTGACATGAAACGTACATACATTAGCATAAAAGAATACATCCAGGCAATCGAAAAGATTCGAGATATTGTTATGAAGGTTAAAACCGAAGATGATATCAATCTTGCATGGAAAAAGATTCTTTGCGAAGAAGGAGTGCTTTATAAAACAGGACCATGTCGTTATAGCTATGCTGTACCATACTATGGTATTGCTAATGGGAACAAATTTCTAAAGCTTCATGAGAAAGACGCTCTCGATAGGCTAAAGATGAAAATGGAAAAAACGGGATTTGGCTTATCAAAAACGGAATTCTTATCAAAGAAATACGATATTATAGAATTTGACGAGAAAACTGTAAAGGTAGAACATGAGCGTTTCGGAATTCAAAAAGGAAAACCTTGCATTGAATGGAAAATATCAGGAGAGATATATCCTTTCTATTCAAGAAGTGAAGAGATTAATCTGGAAGAGATCAAAAAAGGGCAGTATTTATTATTATGTAAAGAAAGTCGTGATGTTCTTTTTTATGGAAGTAAACCAGAAGTTATTTTATTCAAGAATAAATTGATTGATTTATTAATTGCAGGAGAAAAAAGAAAAACAAAACGCAAAGGTAAGAAGAAATTAGTACCAAAACAGCTGGAAAATATAGAACGAAAAGGAAAAGATTATCGTCACGGTCATAATATTGTGGGAGACGATTTCTTAAATGCATTTAAGATTCGTGGCGGTGAGTTTGGAAATTATACAAATGACAAAGACCGTCAGGCAAACTTAAACATGGCGTATGAAGCATTTTGTGATTTAGCTGATGCTTTAGAAATATCACGAGAAGATATTGGACTGACAGGTTTGGAAACAGGAGCATTAGGAATCGCTTTTGGTGCGAGAGGTCATGGAAATGCTTTGGCTCATTATGAACCAGGGAGAGAAGTTATCAATCTTACAAAACTACGTGGAGCAGGATCATTAGCACACGAATGGGGTCACGCTTTCGATGATTTTTTGGGGAAAATTGTAGACTCGCATATTGTTGGTCACTACGCAACCAATATGCTTAGAATCGATGCGATTCCAGAATCATTTAAAACGCTGATTCATAGGTTGATCAGAAATGAAGATAATACTTTCACTGAGTTTTATATGAATGCTGAAAAAATTGATCAGGGAGCAACAAAGACAGAAAATGGATACTGGAAAAGCAAAGTTGAATTATTTGCTCGTGCATTTGCGTGTTATGTAAAAGATAAACTCAGAGAATCAGGAAAAAGAAATGATTATTTGTGTGGACATGCAGATCTAGTGAATTATGAATCAGAAGAAGGGCTGATTGCAGCTTATCCAACGGGTGAAGAAAGGAAGAGATTTTTTGTTTTGTTTAATCAGTTATTTGTTGAATTAAAACAGCTGGGATATCTTCACGAACCTATTGACGATTATGAGTTTAATAATAATAGTCATAGTCAATTCAAGGATCTGGCTTCTGAAAACAATATTGATCTTGACAATGCAACACAGTTAACATTTGCAGATTTTGGAATTTAAAAACAGCAGAAACTTTATAATACAAAGACAGGTAGGATTACTACCTGTCTTTGTTTATATATCATTTATAAGGAGAAACAACTCGTGAAATCAATAAAAAATGAACGGATAGGTATCTCTATGATGATGAATTGTGGAATGAAGGCTACAATTATAGCTTATCGTCAGTATTCTGACATAGATATACAGTTTGAAGATGGAACAATCGTTAAACATAAAAGATATGATCACTTTAAAACTGGAGCAATTAAATTCCCAGAAAATATAAATCCTCATATTGGAGAAACGATAAAACATAAGGATCATACTTATACAATAAAAAAATGGCGAAGCAATCATGACATAGATTTTGTTCGAGATGATGGAATTCTATATGAGCATAAAACATATTATCATTTTAAACATAGTTCATCATTTAAAAATAATAATTATTCACTTAAAAACCATATTGGAGAAAGAAAAAAGATGAATTGCAGTGAATTTGCAACAATTATTAATTGTGCGAATGGAAGAGTTACTATAAAATTTGATGATGGAACGATAAGGGAAAACATACAGTATAACAATTTTAAAAGAGGAATGGTTTGTAAAAATCCACACAACAAAAAAGATCGAATTGGAGAAAAGAAATTAATGTCCAATGGACAAAGTGCAACTATCATTTGTTACAGAAAATCAGATGATATTGATATTCAATTTGAAGATGGCTATATAAAAAAATCAATCTCGTATAGTTCTTTTAAGTCTGGATTTGTACAAAATCCTAATAAATTATCTAAAAATGCTGTAAAATTATCAAGACGTTTTGATAAAAGTAAATATATTGGTAAAGTAAATCTTATGAATTGTGGTATTTCTTGCAAAATTATAGATGCCATTGGTACTTCTTCAAATTTGACAGTTCAATTTGAAAATGGAGAAATAAGGGAAGGAGTTAGCTATAGTGAATTTTCTAATGGTTGTTTATTACCAAAGAGCGGAATGGCATTTTGTAGACTATTAGAAGAAAATATCATGAATAATGGACAAACTCGTATTAGAGAACCTCAATTAGAAAAATACGATCAAGATGGTGTTAAACAATTTTATTTGGAAACTGCTGAATTAGGATCTGAAAATCTAAAGATACTAATGAAAGATATCCTTGCTTATATACAATCTATTTGTGATGTAAAATTATATATTGATTTCAATAAAAATGCAACGATAAAAACACCGGATTCATATCAGAGAACCGGGAAAATGAATGTTATGAAAAATGGTATGCAATGTACTATAATCACCTATCGTAATGCTAGTAATATAGATGTTCAATTTGAAGATGGAACAATTGTTAAACATAAGACATTTAAATGTTTTCAAAGAGGCAATATAGCAAATCCTAATATATCAATTAAGGATAAACGAATAGGAATGTCATTAACGATGAACTGTGGTATGAAAGCCACAATCATAGATTATCGTAATTCCCAAGATATAGACGTTCAATTTGAAGATGGAACAATCGTTGAGCATATAGCATTTGCACGATTTAAAAAGGGCGAATTAAAGAAGTCTATCAAAGATAAACGAATAGGAATGTCATTAACGATGAATTGTGGTATGAAAGCCACAATCATAGATTATCATAATTGTAGTGACATAAATGTTCAATTTGAGGATGGAACTGTTGTTAAGCATAGAGCATTCGCACAATTTAAAAATAAACAAATAGCGAATCCTAATATTTTAATAATCAGACCTAATCCATTAAAGGATAAACGAAAAGGGATGTCATTAATGATGAATTGCGATATGAAAGCTACGATTATAGCTTATCGTAATTCCCAAGATATAGATATACAATTTGAAGATGGCATAATTGTTAAACATAAAGCATTTGATAGTTTTCAAAAAGGTAAAATAGCAAATCCTAATATATCAATTAAAGATAAACGAATAGGACAATCTTTAATGATGAGCTGCGGCATGAAAGCCACAATCATAGCTTATCGTAATTGTAATGATATAGATGTACAATTTGAAGATGGAACAATTGTTAAACATAAAAGAATTGGTAATTTTCGAGGAGGACATATAGCAAATCCTAATATAAAAATCAACCCAAACATTATATCTTTATAATTGAATATAAAAATTTAGCAGGTTGAGGCGATTGCAGAAAAGAAGTGGTTAAGCAGAAATTGTTTAACTGCCTCTTTTTCTTATATAAATTTTATGTTATAATGAAAATGTATTTTTTATTAGACTCACAGATTAGTATAACTGTGACATTTTTTAGAAAACACAAAAATAGAAATTTTATAAACCAAATGGTGTAAATTGAGCAGATATAAAATATCTGCTTATTTTTATGCCATTTTTTATTTTTAGGAGGGAAAATAATGAAAATAATGAACTATGAAGAATTCAAATTGGAATTAGAAAAAGAATTGCCAAAAGCATCAAAAAATAAGTTAGCAGGACTAGAGATAAGTTTTTCTAAGCTAGTACGTACAAACAGAATGATGGATGGGATCAAAATTACTCGAAAAGGAGAAGATAGAGGAATTGCGATCAATATACAGCAATTGTATGAGATTTATCTTCCATATTATGATTTTCCATATACATTGGATACAATTATTAAGCAGGTAAAAGCGTATTTTCTTCATGAAGATCGAAGAGAAAAAGAAGAAAAACTCTCAAAAGAAACAGCTAAAGTATTTATTCAATTAGTAAATATGGAAGAGTCAAAAGAAATGCTTCAACATGTTCCACATCGGCAATTTCTTGATCTTGCAATAATATATCGTATAGTACGCGAAGAAACAGATCAGGGATTTGAAACAGGGATTGTTAATAACGAACTTATGGAAGCCCTTGATTGGAGTGAAAAGGATTTGTATCTAAAGGCAATGAGTCAACATATTATGAAAACAAAAATTACGTTGCTTGATGATGTTACTTGTGAACTGCTACTTAAAGCAGGAGCACCAAGAGAGTTTGTAGATATTATGTATCCACCAGAAGCAGAGTCTCATCCTGTGTATATGCTTACGAATGAAAATATGCTTTTTGGAGCAAATGAAATTCTCTATACGGAAAATCTATGGAAACTTTCAAATAAACTCCATTCAGATCTTTATATTATTCCGTCATCTATACATGAATGCATCGTGTTACCCGACGATTGTTCCATTCATGATGTAAAAGAAATGTTAGGTGCAGCTAATGATATTATAGTTTCAGAGAGCAATCAACTAAGCTATAACATTTATCATTATGAGCGAAAAACCGGAAATATCAAAATTGTAGAAAAGGAGAATAGATAATGATAAAAGAAAGATATAAAAAATATGCAGCTATTATTCAGCGTGCAAAAGAAGAGAAGAGGGCCTTCATGTTAACGATAAACTTTCAGTATTAATGGATATTGAAAGTGCAGATCGCAAATTTAACATCAGATTAGATGAATGGCTTCAAGCAGATTTATTTAATTTTACACATGATTTTTATGGAATTATCGATCATATTGTACGAGATCAGTTTCCAGCAACGAATTTTGAAGGATTTATCCCTAGATTTGCATCTAAAAAATAGAAACTCAAGAGAAATTATTGAATGAAAGATTATTAAAAACAAAGGGCAGACATAAATACGTCTGTCTTTTGTGCATTTTATAAGGAGGACAGATTTATGAGAATTAAAGAATACAGAACAGAATTGGATAAGGATAAGAAGAATGTTTTGTGTGAGATAGGTTATTACGATGTTACAGAAGATATATTTGATAAGCCTGAAAAAATTGCTCGTTTTGCAATAAACCAGCTACATCTCGACCGACGTGCAGAAGAATATGTTTATGTCGTTGGGCTTACTACAAAAACACAAGCACTTGGTGTCTTTGAAATTTCACATGGAGCCGTTTCTGCATCCATATGCAATCCTAGAGAAATTTTTATCCGATTATTATTATGTGGAGCTAGTACTTTTGTAATGATACATAATCATCCGTCCGGAGATACGAATCCATCAAAAGCAGATCGTATGGTTGCACAAAAATTAAAAGAAGCGGGAGATTTACTGGGAATTACCATGATAGATAGTATTATTATTGGAGATCATTATCATCTTAGTATGAAAGAGAATTCAAACGCCAAATTACTGAATCGTATGAGTATTTAAAGAGAAAGAGAGAAAAATAATGAGCAATTGGATAAGTCATAAGGCACAATATTTCAAAAAGAATGGAGACATTGATCGAAAAAAAGAATGTACGTGTTTTTTGTTAGATACAATCAACAGTGATCTTTATGAAGTTGTACATGCTGCCTTTTATTGCAACGTGTATTATGCTGCAGTTGTACAAACAAAAATATTCAATGACCAGGAGTATAAAGAGATTCCAAAGGAAGAGCAGGAAATTACAGCTATGGTCATTGATACAAAAACAGAAAAGAAAGAATTTATTTATCTGAATCTTGAAAAAGAGTCTGATATGCCAATCCGCAGAGAATGTCCCAAAATTATTCTTAATCTGTTGTCTGATACGGATGATGAAAATTCGCAGGAATGGAGAAAACAGTGTCATAAAAGCTTACAGATTAAGAGAAAGTTATTAAAACTTGATGGACTGCCGGAAGGTACTAGAATTCAATTCCCTTCACTTCTTTCATTTTCAAACGGTGTAGAAAAAGGTGATTCCATTATTCTACTAAAAAGTAATCGTAAGTGGATATGGGAGAAGTATCAGTATCGATTTATGAAAAGTTACATTAATCCAGATTATACAATTTTACAGAAAGAGGAAATAAAATGAGGAAAACAGAAATTATATTTAAAAGAAATACTAACTTTATGTTGCATGGTTATGTTTGGAAACCTGAATGTAAACCGGTTGGAGTAATACAGGTAATCCATGGAATGACAGAATATATTGGCAGGTATGAAGAATTTGCAGCACATTTTACCGATTTAGGGTATGTTGTGTGTGGATTTGACTTAGAAAGTCATGGAAAATCTATCCCTATTCATCATAAGGACAGTGGATTATATATCCCTATTCATCATAAGGACAGTGGATTATATATTCATTGTTGGGATGATCTTATCGCGGATGTTGAGATGATTAGAATCAAAATACGTCGTCAATATCCAGAGATTCCATACGTTATGTTGGGATTTTCACTTGGATCTTTTGTTTTACGATCACATCAATGCATATATCCCAAAACAGCGAATAAGCTGATTTACATTGGAACCGGGCAGCCTAAAATGAATGAGTTAAAATTTGCTCACTGGATTGTAAAAACATTATGTAAAAAGGATAATAAACCATCAAAATTAGTAAAAAAACTGGCTTTTGATAATTATAATCGGAAATTCAAACATTCTAAGAATGGCATTGATTGGTTATTAAAAGATGAAAAAGCTCAGGAAGATTATCTGTCAGATAAAAGAGTTGTTATGGATATGACACCAAGATTTTTCCTTCAATTCTTAAATGGCATGATGAAGATTCAGAGCAATGAATACTGGTTGTATTACAAGAATGATGTTTTATTTATTGCCGGAGAGGAAGATCCAGTATCCTGCGGTTTATCAGAAGTATTAAAGAGATACAGAAGAGCCGGGGCAAGAATAACAAAAAAAATTATAAGTGGATACCGACACGATGTTTTACATGATTCATGTAAAGAGAAGGTATTTCAGTGTATTGAAAAATTTTTATAGTTGTAAGAGAAAGGAGTAAGATTAGAAAAGGTAATATCATATGTAGATATTATCATTCTAATCAGTAATTATTATGAAAGAATTTATTGATAAATTTGCCGAAAAGGTAATGACAACAAAAGAAAGCTTTGATGTTAAAAGAGATAATGGAAAGGCAGTAACTTTTGTACAAAGACAATGTGGAGATGCAAGATACATTTACTGTTTTCTTGGAGCAAAATATTATCAGGTTGATGAAAAACCAGATTTTTGTGCAGTTGTGAAAGATGATCAAATCTACATTATTGAGGAACAGATATTCTTTAGAAATGATACTGTCAAAATGTGGCCAGATAATGTCATGCATATCGATGAATATGTAAATGAACTTAATCGTAAAATTGGTGAAGAATTCAAGAGATTTTATGATAATCTGCCAGTAAAAGATTTTGCTGAAAGTGCTGTTCAAAATATGATTAATGATGTTCGCAGAGATTTTCTGCTGCCATCCAAAGTCAAACGAGAAAATATTCGTTATGACAGAAGACCTAGCTGTAATGTTAAGATCGACAAAGAAAAGGCAATTGAATATCTTTGTGGAGTTATTGATTATAAAAAATACACGGAAAAAGAATTTGAAGCTGTGAGAAACACTTTAATGATCAGTAAGTCGAAAAGATGTAAAATGCAACAGCTTTTAGAACAAGGGAATATTGTAACAGAGGATGAATCCAAGTTATCTTTAAAACTTCGTTCATTGAAAAGATCTGGACAAAAGATTGTAGAAGTACAATTTACTGATTCACAAGACCATCTTAGGGGATCAGCAAGAGTAAAGATCGAGGATTTATTATATGCATTAGTTGAAAGAGAAGCATTACTGCCTTCTTATTGCGACAGGCATGATTCTGATACATGTGATTTTCTTGAACGATTAGAAAAATTTGGACAGGAAAATAATGTCAAGTTGTATGATATTATGACATTTGATAACATTACAAAGATCAAGTCATTATTAGACGACGCGATATTATACAAAAAATAGGATAAAGGGAGTAGTTGAGCGAAAATTCGTTCAGCTGCTTCTTTTTTTTATGATAATTATATGGTATAATACATATGTATTTTTATTAGATTCCAAAATTCCAGAGGTGGAATAGGACTTTTTTTTAGATACACGAAAAACAGAAAATTAATAACCAACAAGGGTACAAATTAAAACAGACGTTAGGTCTGCTTTTTTTGTGCCTTTTTTTATTTTAAGAAAGGAGAAGATTAAAAAAATGTTTAAAACAAATTGTAAATGCCCAAGATGTGGAGGAATTCTTTACACACAGACAGAGTATGGAGGTTATTCTTACCAATGTCAAAATTGTGATGAAGATTTTTATGATTTTGAAGTAACTGATACCGAGGAATCAGAAGATACCCATAATGTTTTTGTGCCTGTAGAATGTATGGCAGCAGAATATCCGATAGAAGATCAATGCTATATAATTCCAATTCAGGAGTTCAGGGCATTAGAAAATGTTAAGTCAATCACAGAATAATAAAATGTGAAAGGAGATAAATAAGAATGTCACAGACATTAAATGTATTAAGTATTGATTTTGATTATTTTCAAAATGTATCAAAAGATGTTCTTATGAATTGTTATCCAGCTGGACTTGATTTATCCACTGAGTTAACAATCTTTACATGGTCAGGATATTATAATAATCCAAAGTCAGCAAAAGAACTTCAAACAGTAGGGATACTGGAAGATGAACTGAATCATTTAAAGAAATTGCTATTATCTGATCGTATATCTGATGATGCAGAAGTAATGATTACAAATAGTCATGTATTTATCTATGAGCTTATTCATAACTGTATGGAGAGAAATGACCATTATAAAGATATTCGCTGCATTAATATAGATCTACACCATGATTTCGTTAATGGTTCAGAGGATGTTGATTGTGGAAATTGGATTTCCCATTTATGCATGGATTATGGAAAGCATTTTAAATTTAATTGGGTTGTCAATCCGATATCCAGAGAGATGTTTAATTTAAAGGAAGAAATTTTCGATAAAAAACTATTAAAATCATTGACAGACATTAAAATTAAAGATTTTGATGTCATTTTTTTATGCCGTAGTGACAATTTTTTTGCACCACATCTGGATCCATACTTTGATGAAATTGTTAGATTAATTGAAAGTCGGTTCCACGATATACGAATTGAGAAAAGTGTCAATAAGGTTCGTGATTATCGGAAATATGATAGCATATATGAAAAATTAAAAAGAAAGGAAGCAGTAAGTATATGAGTCAGACAGAAATTACCAAATGCGAAAAGATGGACAGAGAAACATTTTACCAGTATATCCTAGATAATTTCACATTATCTGGTGAAGAACAAAGAATGGTTGATACAATTCTGCAATTTATTGAGAGTCATTATAGTGATTACGATAAGCAGCAGGAAGTTATAAGGGAACTTTTATGCGATATTAATTTAAACGAAGAAGAGTTGAAAAATGTTTATTTGTAAGAAAGAAAACAATATTCACAAAATAGAAGGAGAAAAAATTATGTTAATTAATAAAATTTGCCCAATGTGTGGGAAAAGTGTTTTTTTAAGAATCAATTCAGATCAGGAAAAAGAATTCGAAAATTATACTTATTATGATGGATTGATCCAAGAAAAACTAAAATCATTCAATGATTTTGAGAGAGAATTCGTAAAAACAGGTTATTGTCCGGAATGTCAGGAAAATCTTTTTATGAAAGAACTTTCCAGGGGCGAAAATCATTTCTTTACACAAAATGATATTCGGGATGATGTCGTTGAAAAATTTATCAATGATATCGCAGAAGTATATGTTGATGAAAATAGAGTTCTGGATTGCAGAAAAGCAATTTTATCACCGATTGCAGAAAAGCTTTCAGTTAATGAAAAATTATTGTATCTATACGAATTTGATCTGGAAAATGAATTTGAAGTAGATTTAGATACAGGAAAAGTAACAGAAATTAAATAAATGGAGAAAAATCATGAGTTATGTATTAACAAAAACAGGAGAACAGAGAATCAGAGAGTTTATTAAGAAATGTGAAGAAAAACGTGAACTAATCTTAGAAAATGGGATTGACACTGCAAATGTGGAGATTGTGAATGAGGGATATATTAATATTGATCTCTCTTTCAATAATTCTCCATCTAAAGGTGAAAATTTTCAGCATGCTTATCCTGTAACAGATCATTTTGCTCAAGATCTTGTTTTAGAATATGAAGTTGATTTCTTTGATTCAGAAAAAGAAGAGTATACAATTTCAATTCTTAACGTTGTTGAGGAATTTCTTAAGGAAAAAGAATGTGAGATTCCATGGCAGCAGAGTGATGGGGATTGCAAAGTAAAGAAGCAGGAGTTAATCGAAAGACTTCGCAAGTTTTTATAACAGAAGAATGGTTGACGAGAGGAAACAGAAATGTTTCCTCTTTTATTATCGAATCCTTGCAGAAAACCTCGGTCAATTTTAGTTGTCCGAGGATGAATGCGTCAGGACGGAACCCTATTTTAAATTTTAGTCAAGTATAAAGAAAGGAGGAACAGTACGATGCGTACCTGGAGAATGACGTTCAACCCCAAAAAACAAAAAGATTCTGTATTCTGTCAGTATTTCCTGACAAACACCACAGATGCCAGACGTATGTATAATACTGCGAACTTCTATATCCGAAATACGATGACGGGAATTAAAAAGTCGCCGGAGTTGCGGACTTCGAATGAAGTTGAGGTGTTGCATGACGTCTTTACGGGAATTCAGAAAGCAAACAAGGCAAGAGACATCAAATATCAGAAAGATCTGGAAAAGTATAACAAAGGACTCCTGGATAAACATCCGAAGAAACCAAAACACTTTCCATATCCAACAACAAAGGAATGGTTTCTGACTTACAACGTACTGGATGCTGTCTTTAAATATACGAACAATGAAGTATATTACAGCATGAACAGCCAGCTCAACCAGAATGCCATCCGGAAAATCGCAGTGGCATGGAAGGGATATTTTAAAATATTGAAAGACTATCAAAAGAATCCTTCAAAGTATAAAGAAAGGCCAAACATGCCTGGATATCTTAGAAATTCTCAGTATGTGGCATGGTTTTCCAATCAGACTGCAAAGTATTCTGTGGAAAAGGATGGAAGAGCATACCTTCGTTTTACCAAAAACAAGGACCTTTTTTGTATCGGAAAAGCTTCCTTGTATATAGGTCTCCGATATGTAAAGACGGAGATCAAGCCGCAGCATGGTTGTTATCTGATTCTTGTGACATTTGATGATGGAATAGAACTTCAAAAAGTTCCAGAAAAGCCGAAACGTGTCATTGGCATTGATCCCGGTGTTGATAATCTTGCAGCGGTCGTGAACAACTTTGGTGTTCATCCGTTTCTGATCAAGGGTGGTGCAGTCAAGGCAGCGAATCAGCGGTTTAATAAAAAACGGGCTTCGCTTTTTTCTGCGGTAACTACAGGATCAGACAGTCGGCATTCGGTCAAGAACAGTCATTCCTTATCTGCGTTAAGCCGAAAACGGGATGATCTTTTAAGAGATATCTTTTACAGAGCTGCATGGTATATCTGCCGGTTTGCCGTTAGACATCAGGTCGATGTGATCGTGATCGGTCATAACAAGGACCAGAAACAGGAGATCAATCTTGGAAAGCAGAACAATCAGAGTTTCGTTTCCATTCCGTTTGTACGGTTCGAACAGATCTTAACGAACACCGCTGCAAAATGTGGGATACCCGTTGTTGTTCAGGAAGAGAGTTATACATCCAAAGCCAGTGTTCTGGATGGAGATGTTATCCCAACCTATGGCATTGATGATGATCACGTCCATTTTTCCGGAAAGAGAGTCAAACGTGGACTGTATCGATCTGCGGACGGGACTTTCCTTAATGCAGATGTGAACGGTGCAGCCAATGTGATCCGTAAAAAATATCCGGATGCGTTTGATGGACAGGACTTAAAGTATCTATGGGAAACAACGAACGTTGTGAAGTTTACGGATCTGTATCCGGGAGCAAAGAGTATCTGTCAAGAAAAATACAATGGTAAAAAGCACAGACCAAGTCCTGCCAGTAAGGCGAGACATGGTTACAGAAAGAATATCAGACTTCAATATCGGATGCTTTTTGGAAAGTCAAAATATGTACATGCTTCTGTGAAGAAGTCTGCATAAATGAAAGTAACTCCCATAACAGGGAATAGAGGGAAACGTGTATTTCCATCGAGGTGTAACTTGCCTCGTAAAGAAGCCGCGGCCAACTTTAGTTGTCCGTCGGTGTATCACAACTGTACAGTATATAGGAAGGAGCAATTTATGAATGAACATGAATTTGAATTAACCGAAGAAGGAAAAAGAGAAGTTCAATCTTTTATTACCGAATGTAAGACGAAAAGAAATGAAGTTTTAGATAATGCAGGAGATACCATTAAGCATACTACTATTCCAACACAGAAAGAGATTCTTAATGATCTCAATTCACAAGAAGATGTTGATGAATGTGGATATGATGCTTGTTGGGGTGTTACTGATAACTATGGGATGAAAATCTTTTTGGAGTATGGTATCCATTTTATTTGATAAAAATTAATAAACAAGTATATTTAGAAAGGGAAAAACTATGAGTAAAATAGAAGTAATTAATTTTGAGGAAAAAGTGAGAAAAATGAAAAGATCATCCAAAGTCAATGGTTTTTCAGGCATGATAAAAATGCTTCGACACAGTGTGGATGTATTTGAGTTTGTTGGGGAAGATGTAGAAGAACGTTTACAGAAGTATTCTAATCTGGTCGGAAAAGACAGTAAGGATTTCATGTTAAATCCGACGGATATGAAAGATTCTTGGAATTCTCTTTCATGCGGGAATCCAGCTATATTTAATTTTATGTCAAAAGAGGTCAACAAAGAAAAATATCATCTGCGAATCTGTTATAATCCGGTAGCAGAATCCGTAGCAACCTCTTTTTCAAAATTGTCCAACGGACTTCCTGTTGCCCGATATGACTCAGAAAATAATATCTGGATTTCACATACAGGTCCAGAAATTTCAGAGAAATTTGCAAAGATTCTGGATTCTGGCTCTCCAGAAGCAGATATTTTGGAATTCTTACTTGAATATCATAATCCTACAGAGAAGGATTATCAGAGAATCAAGCAGAAATATCAGAAATTGTTTTCTTTGTACAATAAGACAAATTGTTACATGGAACCAGTTTTCACTATTCCAAAATTTGCAAAAAAAGAGGACGATGTGATACTATATCTTGTTCCAAGAGATATGTTCCGTCACGGATTTTGTGTTGGAATGGAAAAGAATCAACTGGTATTAATGCAGGAATTGCATATGGATGAGCTTATGCTCAATGGATATTTTTATGATGTGAATGACAATTATCGAAAGATTGTTGGAAGAACAGATAATGTTAATACAATGCGAAACAGTCTGTATCGTCTGGCAAATCGCTATACAGATGATGATATTTTTACGATTCCTGTTTCTTTAAATCGATACGTTGAATCAAATAATGTAAAATCATTGGTAAAACGTGCTGCGAGAAAAGGTGCGGAACTAAACGATGTTGAGAAGAAAAATCTGAATAGCTTTTGTTCTTTTATTAAGAAAAATATTGATATTAGTTACTAATCTGTACATACTAGAGCAAGTACAAAAGCATTATAAATTCATGGATGAAGGCAGTGATTTTATGAAATAATATATTTTTAAGCACAATTTTATGTTGCCTTATTATAGAACTTATGCTATAATATCAATGTATCATTTTTATTAGATTTGCGAAGCTAAGAGGCGAAGTGTAACTTTTTTTTAAGAATCATATATTTAAATAGAACTTTCAACCAATGGGTATAAATTAGACAGACATTAAGTCTGTTTTTTTGTACCCATTTTTTTATTTAAAGGAGGATTTTGACTATGAAAAATTTCATGGAACAAAATTTAGAAACTGTTGATAAGCATAAAATGACAATTGACGAATTGTTATTTTTGCAAAATCTACAGGAGGATCTACAGAAAGCAGAAATTACTTGTAATGGTAATGATGCAATCGCTACTTACTATGTTCTTAAAGAACAGGTAAGAAAATACATAGATCCATTCTTTGGTAACATAGAACATCAGCCAAACGGCTTTGAATTTCGTATTCAGGGTTCAGATAACGACAGAATCATTGATAATTTCAATGAACTGTACGAATATCTGAAACAGGAAATTCAAAACAGCGAATATGCTGATAGCTGCAAAGGACTTTTCCTTAATACCAGTGATTGCCCATATTTGTGTAAAATTACAATGATTGATTCTTATGGTAATCATATAAATTTTGCCAAAATGTTATCATGGTATGAAATTATTGCTAAGGATAAGTTTGACTTTAAAGCATTCTATTGTGCTGATTATTTGTTGCATAAGGAGATCTTTTTAACAGAAAAAGATGCTCAGGATTATGTATCAACAAATCTTCGTTCCAAGAAAAACTTCATGCAAATTGATAAGGTTCAGAGACCTATCAGTAGCAGAATGGTAAAATTATTTAATATTTTATCATCTGTTGATTTTGCAGCATTAGCATCTTTACATTAATATGTATTGATGTTTAGAAGAATGATCTGATATTTGTAACAAATTACAAGTATCTCATTTCCTTTAAAATAACGGTGAAGTTTCTAGAGCTTTACCGTTATTTTTTTGCAAAAATTTATAGTAAAAATAAAATTATTATAATACTAGGAGCAAGGAGAAAATTATGTTATAATAAAAATGTATTTTTATTAGACTCCAAAATTCCAGAGGTGGAATAGGACTTTTTTTAGATATACAAAAACAGAAAATTAACAACCAACATAGGCACAAATTAAAACAGACGTTATGTCTGCTTTTTTTGTGCCTTTTTTTATTTAAGGAAGGAGAAAAATTATCAAAAAAGAAATGAAACAGTAGTAGTGGGCGGAGAAATCGATATCCCCTACGGATATGAGGTCAAATACAGTCGGTATTTCCGACATGTCGGACTCCGTAAAATTACCGACCGTGGATTGAAATAATTATATCTGAAACAAAAAGAACATTATAACGCATATATACAGACGATTTTATCGTCTGTTTTTTTATGCCCATTTTGCAGAAGGGAGAATTTATATCATGCAAAACAAAAACACAAAAGAAACAAAGAAAATCGATTTACATCCAAAAAAGTGTAATATCTGCGGAGGATTGGTTATCTACACAAACAACAACCTTATTTACGGGAAATCGTATGGAAGCGGGAAATGTTATTTGTGTACGCAGTGTGGAAGTTACGTTGGAACACATGAGCCAAGACCAACTGAAGCACTAGGATTGTTAGCAGACAGTCAGATGAGAACATTAAAAAAGAAATGCCATAGTATTTTCGACGAATTCTGGAATTGTGGTTCCAATGGAAAACAAAGAAGATATCTGAGAAATATGGCATATAAGAGACTAGCTACAATGATGAGGATTCCATTGGAAGAATGTCATTTTGGATACTTTGATTTGTTACAGTTAAAAAAAGCTTATAACTGCTGCCAGGTATTAAAGAAAAGATCAGAGACTTATACATGGGAACATACAGATGTCACGAAAAAGTGGCTAGAAGCAAAAGCTGCCGGAGACAAAGAAATTCACGATCATATTGGTAGTGTAAGAATTGGAACTCTTTGCTTTGATCTGATCGAAAGAAAAGGAAAAAGAGATAAAAATTATCTCTATGCAGATCTTTATGTTGGCGGAATTGATACAGGATATGGTTATGGAAAAGACGATTATCCATATACCTATGTTGATTGGATTTCCAGACAGTGGACTGTTGATAAATTGCCGAAAGATTACAGATCATTCAAAAAGGAAATTGAGGAAAAATTAACCATGTTAATTAAACATGCAAGATCAATTACATTAAAACGAAAACAGTATTCTTTACAGGAAAAAATTTTAGATGATGTGAAGATATGGTAGTTAATAACATTACAAAAGGAGAAAATTAAAATGGTAAATTTGATGCTAAATTTATTTGTTAATCATATTGTTGAAAATTATCCGGCAATTGATTATATTGCAATCAAAACAAAGAAAGGAGAAGAAATTTCTCTTAACTGGGAAGAAAGCGAATATTCTTGGAATGATGATCAATCAGGCTCAGGAAGATCATTAAAAAAACAAATGCCGAAAGATATTCATGCAGAGTTAAGGAATGTCTATTTTGATGCAGAGGAAGAAGGACATACAATTTCTGATTCTGTAAAGAGAGAGTCCTTAAAAGGTGCAGAAATTGAAGAAATTCAAATATTTATTGAAAATTTTTCTGGCAGAAAAGAAGATGTGGGATTTTGGTTACAACAGATAGTATTTCATTTTTCAGATACAGATGAATATTATCATTTACCAATCACTCATGATTACAAACTGATTTTAGAATAATATTAAAAGGAGATAAAATAATGAAGAAAGAAAAAAGACAAAAAATGTGCTTAGAGATCATTGATCAATTTGAGCAGCTTTTGGAAGAAAAGGATATTTCTATTCCATGTGAGGATTCCGCAGAAGAAAAAGAAAGACATGACGGCGGTAATAATGCAAGAATTTACGGTGCTGAATACTGGCGTTTAGAAGATGGAATTCATAAGATTTTGGAACAGGAAGATTCTGATAACACAAAATAAGAAAGAAGGGTATTTATGAATATCAAAAACAGTAATATTTTACGTTCCTGGAATATGGAACGGATCGAATATCAGAGAAGATATTCTAAATTACATAAGGATAGTGTCAAAAATCCAGAGGATCGATATATTTTAGGGCAGATTCATGAACTGAAATATATCTTAGTTTCATTTTTTGGACTTACAGAAGATGAATTAGAAGAAATACAGAAGGATGGATTTGCTGTTAGAGATATTGAGCATCCAGACAAACTAATATAAGTCGATATTTCATCATTAGTTAAGTTTAATGAATATAAGGAGAAGAGTGCATGGTATGATCACACATATCATGCACTTAAAAATTATTATGATTAAATATTATAGAAACAATTTTATTAAATCAAACAGAGAAAGGAGTAATACCTTATCCTAGTGAAACTAGGTTGGGCGATGGAGAAAAGAGATATTCGCCCGGAAAATTGAAGATCGTGGCTATAAGTTTGAATTAGACTATAATTCATTCGCATAATAGCAATCCATATGTTGCCATTCACCGGATTCGGTTAGTGGCTGGTATGAATCTTATATACAAAGAATATATTAAATTTTTAAGAGACGTAACAGGGAAAGAATTAGCAGACATAAAAGAAGGTTATTTTTGGCTTGATAAACAGATTATTAAGGGATTCGATAAGTATGGGAATATCCATAAATTTTACAGAGTCGTTATTTCTAATGATCTGTCAACCGCTGAGCTGAGAAAACTGAAAGATTATGACAATGTAGAAGATGTGGATTTGGCAAGCTGGCAGGATTTAATTGAAATGAAGAAAGAGCATTTGAAACAAATTGAGTCAGAAGCAATAATTCTTATCAAAGAAAAAATGAAGGAATATCAAGAATATACATCAATCATTCCCGTATCAATGGGAAAAGATTCGATGTTGACATGTTATCTGGTTAGAAGTCTGTATCCAGATACTAAAGCAGTATTTAACAATACGACTCTTGATTGTAAGGATACATATCGTATGGCGAAAAGATTTTCTAACTGTGAAATCATGAATCCAAGAAAAGGATTCTATGAATATGTGGAATCTCATCATATGATACCAAACAGAAGATCTCGTTTTTGCTGCCGAATATTTAAAACTGGTGTTATGGTATCGAAACTCAATCATAATCATCCATATCTGCTATGGATGGGTATGAGAAATGACGAATCATTAACACGTAAAGCATATGAAGATGTTTGGGTTAATAAAGCAGAATGGGGAAATGATACATGTTGGAAAGGGATTCTTCCTATTAGAAAATGGACAGAACTGGATGTATGGTTATATACAGTCTGGAAAAAGATTCCCGTAAATCCTAAATATAAAAAAGGTTATTCCAGAGTAGGATGCCATTGTGCGTGTCCTTACTATTCTAAATCCACATGGATTCTGGATAAATACTGGTATCCAAATGGATATCAGCGATGGAGAGAAATTCTAAAAAAAGATTTTATTGAGAATAAGAAATGGCTTGTTATGAATTGTACATTAGATGAATATCTTACACAAGCTTGGAACGGCGGTACATTTAGAAATGTACCTACAGAACAGGTAATTGATGAATTTGCAATGTATACAGGAATTCATAAAGAAGTAGCTGTACACTATTTTAACAAGACATGCTGTAGGTGTGGAAAAACAAGGATAAAGCAAAGAGATGTATTAAGCATGAATTTAAAATTGCATGGAAGAAATGTAAATAAATTTTATTGTAAAAAGTGCCTAATGGATCAATATCATTGGACCTCTGAAAACTGGAATCAACAGGTAAATGCATTTAAAAAACAAGGATGTGATTTATTCTAAAAGCACATAAAAAGTATTCACATTAACAGATTCTTATGCTATAATATATTTGTAGTTTTTATTAGATTCCTAAGCACCGTGGGTGTAGTAGGACTTTTTTTATAGATGTATTAATAAAATAGAATATTAACCAATATTGGCACAAATTAAAACAGGCAGTAAGTCTGTATTTTTTTGTGCCTTTTTATTTTACTAGAAGGGAGAAATGCTTATGGAAATGAGTGTATATTCGCATAAAGCAAATGATCGCTTTAGAAGAGATAAAATTTCGATTTTGGAACAGCTTGGGATTTGCATAAGCAAAGAAAAAGAAGCTGAAATTTATAATAAGGTTTCCGAAGAAGAAATTGATGCGTATGCGAGAATGTTATTAAAAGAAAATTTATAAATATTGATTGAGATTTATGAGAAAGAGGTGTTATTAATTAATCAATCAAAGAAAGGAGGCTTATTATGAAGAATAAGCACACTATGTTACCAAAAAAGGTAAAGGAGGTTATCGTTATGTTAGGAATAACAATAACGTATTTAGCAATATGTTTTGTTCTTGACATATTGCATAAACCATATGTGTTTCAACACTATGGTGTTAATCCTTTAACCGTTGCATATTACACATTTTGTGTAATTTTGCAGGTTGTTGCATTGATTGGGTTTTTAACAGATGTTAAAGACTCATTTGATTGCAATAACAGGTAATATGTTTCGTAATCTATTTCAGTTTTATACTGAAATGGATTACGTTTTATCCTATTTTTTGAGAAGATTAACGGAAAAAAGAAGTTTATTGATTGAGATTTATGAGAAAGGGGTGTTATTAATCAATCAAAGAAAGGAGGCTTATCATGAAGAATAAGCACATTATGTTACCAAAAAAGGTAAAGGTGATGATCAAATTGCTACTATTTGTAGCGTTTGGTTTGTTAGTGAATTACGGTATGTATTCACTACGAACTCAATTCCTGTCATGGGAATATGATATCTTTCCTTTCCTACGTATAGTAGATACCGGTTTATGGTATTTTACTGTAGTGGGAGCTTTTATTATATTTCTAGTTGGAACTAGAGATATCATAAAAGCTAAGTAACATATTTCAATTATAGCCTGTCTTGGTCAAAACCAGGATGGGCTATAATATTATTTTTACATTTATTAAATTGTATTTACCAGGAAGGAAGAAAAATAAAATGAATGAAGATTTATTAGTAATCAAAAAAAATGAAGTGCCAGCAATTCAGTTTAATAAAGAAGAGCTGATCGAACGTGTTGATGAGATCTTGGAACAACACAAAGGAATCATTTATACCATAGAGGATATCCCAGAGGCTAAAAAAGTTGTGGCTGATCTAAGAAAACAGAAAAAATATCTGAATTCTGAAAGAATCAGTGCATGTAAACCGTATGAAGCAATTGTAAAACAAACAAAAACAGATATGGATGATGTGTTGGCCAGATATGATACTGTAATTCAAGAGATTGATACACAGATCAAAGAATCTGAAAACGTCTGGAAAAAAGAAAGAGAAGATTATATCAGAGAAACATATGAAGATGTTTTCCTTCATGAGATACCTGAAAAATATCTTGTATGTCCGATTATTAAGAATCTAAAGATTGATTCTAAATGGATGCTAAAAAGTACATCCAAGAAAAAGATTAAGGATCAAATGATCGAAAAAAGAGATAAAATTTTATCAGATATTAATACATTAAAATGTGTTGCAGAAGAAGAATTTTTATCCGATGTTGAGCAGGAATATTTTAAAGAACTTGATCTCAACAAGGCAATCAAAAAAAATCAGAGTCTTAGAGAAGCAAAGCAGAAAGTTTTAGAAGCAGAAAAAAAGAGAAAAGAAGAGGAATTAAGACGAAAAGAACAGGAAATGAAAGAGCAGCAGGAAACACAAGCTGTAGAGCCATTTGAGTTCGATTTCGATCCTATTCCAGTTCCAGAACCAATTTCAAGAAAAGTCAGTAGCAGTTCTACACCAATTCAAAAGAACAGAAAATCATCCATTAACAATTCATCCGTTCAGAATTATCCGTATCCGTTGAATCGTGAAATCCACAAACCTGTCATGAAAACATTAAATATTAAGATCAGGGGAGAAGAATCAGTTATCAGAGATATCATGAAATATATCTATGATAAAAAAGATATTGAGATTTTACAATAACGGCTTTGATTGGGATGGATATAACAATATTAGAAAGAGAAGGAGTTTAGTATATGACAATTTATGATTATAGCGATTTACTCAAAATGATAGCGAATATCAATACAGATAAAATTATCGCAAAAAATGAAAGAACAATGAACAATAAAAACAGATTAGCCAAAATGGAAAACAAATTATTAACATGTGGAATTCTAAATGATTGGTATGATTTAAAGAAAAGCTGCAAAAGACTTAATGTAAGACTTGCACCGTATGGTAATTGGGACGAAGAAACTCAAGGTCCGCTTATGAAAGATCAAAATGGAAAGTATTTTATGAATAATGGAACTTTTTCTATATGTATGAGTTCAGGTTCCCACTGGAGTGATCATTTTGGATTTTCATATTATGATAAAGAATTCGAATGGAATATCTGGCATTCAACAGATTACGTTTTGTTCAGTAAGTTTTCGAATGAGGATTCAGAAATTGAGACAAAAATAAAATTAATTCAATTATTTTTATCCAATTATGAAGAATACCGATCTGTGCAGTTAGACAGAATTTACAAAAAAATGTCTAAAATTTCAGAAGAAACAAAAGAAATTAAAGATGAACAGGCAGCAATGTCAGATTTTTAATCAGAGGTGAAGAACATGATTAATGTAGAAATTTTAAAGAAAGAACTATTAAAGCAGGATTCCGTAGAGTCCTGCTTTAATGATGAATACAGGGAAATGATGGCATGTATCGCAGGAGCTGTTGACTGTTCGATTGAAAAAATCGAACGATTTTTAACAGATTATGGGCGGTTAACTAGAATTAATCAAATGACTTATGTTTCAAGAGAACATGAGACAAAAGAAGAATTTTACAAAATGCCACACAAGAAAAGAAAGGGAAGATTATTATGATACAAATTATATTTGATGAAGAAAAAGACCGAAGAGAAGGTTATATTGACTGCTGCCATATTATCATAGATGATCATGGAATCAAACAGCAGAAGGTAATTCGTACAGAAACCTTATATGAATTATTAGAAAAAACAAAAGAACATAAAAAGAAAGAACTTTTTCTTGGAAGAGTGCCACGAGGATATCTTGCAACAAAACAGAGAATTGAGGATTTTCCCAAAATCCAAAGTAAAACTGCCATTTTCTTAAAAGAAGATGTTCGGAGAATCATATATGAAAACAGCGTTTATGAGATTCCGATTCCTAATCTTATGATGATCCATTCAGTAACAACAAACGGATGTGTATCAACAGATTTGTTTTGTCTGGAAAAAGATATGGACAAAAAAACGGCAGCAAAATTACTGGAGGAAGATCGTATGCCAAACTTATATCAATGGCCATTTGCAAATGTCAGTGGTGCAGGAGGAGTTTGTTATGGATCAAACAATATCCGAAAGATTGAAAGATTAAGTGATCTGGACATTCTTCCGATTCTGTTTTTTGATAGCCCAATGAATTCTGATTATTATACCCCACATAGAACAACACTTGGAAAGGCAACGATAAGAGAATTATTAGATACCTTAAATGGGAAAAAAGAATTTCCCTATGAGATATTACAGGAATATAACCCACTTACTTACAAAAGAAGTATATTTTAGAAAGGAAATTAATTACGATGAAAAATGATGTAAACGGACAGATGGATCTTTTAGACCTTCTTGGAATTGAAAAAGAAGTAGAACAGAAACCAGAGAAAGAAACAGAAACAAAGAATACCAAAGAAACAAAAAAAACTGAAAATGTTTCAAATACTTCTAAAGTATCCGAAAAGAAAACAGAAACAAAAAAATATAAATGCCCTATCGTAGTTTATGGTGGTCCTTACAGTTATACAATCAACGAGGAAAACAAGGAGATGTCATCAACAGAGGTTAAAAAACATGTAATTAAGACATTCCCAGAACTAAAAGGGATTGTTACTGTCAAAATGCAAGAAGATAATAGCTGCATTTTGCATGTAGAATACAAAGAAACAAAGTTACCCGAGATCAAAGATCAGGGAATCTTTACTGTTAAACTTGGAAAAGAGTATGTGATCAGTAATGAAGGAGTGGAAGAAGCTGTCATAGCATGGAATAAGAAATTTCCTCAGTATGTCGGATGTAATTACCATTACGTTAATAATAATGATCATGTTTTGATTCCATTTTACAAATCTGATTCCAAACAGGTGCTGCGTGCTTATAAGCTACCAGTTCTGATCGGATTTCCTGAAATGATGGAACAGATAAAACCAGATAAAGATCAGGAAGATCAGACAATCAGCGGTGCTGAGATCATGGAACGATACAGCAAGACTCATCCGGAATTTAAAGATTGTACATTCAAGTACATTGAACATACAAACACGATTATTCCTTTAAAGGAGAAAGCTGTTTATGTTCCTGATATCTGCATGATTCAGTTGCCGATCACAGTGGCAACAGGTGGATACCACATTCAGTTTTCAGCAGATGATTTTCACGGAAAAGATATTGTAACAATGGAAGAAATCCGAAAAGCATTGGAAGCTACATATCCAGAATACAGTAAAGAACGCACGAGCATGACTTATGATAAACGTCATTTTATTATAGCAATGTTAAAAAGCAGTACAAAAGGTGCAACAATTGTATCAAGTCGGGAAGGTTTTCACAGAGAAGTTAACGAAAATGGAGTTACAGAATACCGGCCATATGGGAAATTTGTTCTTACAGGAAAAAATCAGCTGGATTTTTCTTTAAATTCTGATCAGTTAAAGATCCCAAAAAAACTTTTATCTGATATTATTGATAGATTCCGCATGGATATTCACAGAGAATGTGCTTTGCAGTTATTTATGACAAAAGATGAAAAAGGATATTGGTTATACGAGCCAAGACAGACAGCAACATCTTGCGATGTAACTTTTGAACGAAACAACGTTATGGAAGATGAATATGTTCTTGTTATGGACATTCACAGTCACGGGAAATTACCAACTTTCTTTTCAGCCACGGATAATCGTGACGAAAAAGGAATTCGTCTTTACATGGTCATTGGTAACTTTTCAGAAGAAAATCCACGTTCTTATAATATCATGCTTCGAGCTGGTATGAATGGAGTTTTTCAGGAGCTTTCTGTAGAAGATATTTTTGTATAACTGACAATTTACATATTTAAGAAAGGAGAAACTGTCCGGTCATTGATCGGACAGTTATTTTATATTATGAGAGAAGAAACAAAACAGAAAATTTTTATTATTGGATGCGGTGGTACAGGTTCCAACTACATTAAAGAATTAGCGAGATATTTAGCTACAAACAGAAATTATATGATAAATGCAGATGTGATTTTAATTGATGGAGATACGGTAGAAGAGAAAAATCTTGAACGACAGTCTTTTACTCCGGAAGACCTACTGATGAACAAAGCGGAAGCAATGGCATTAGCAGTCAGCGATATGTATAATCTAACATTTTCTTATGTGCCAGAATATATAGCATCTAAGGAACATATGTTACGTATTATGAGAAATACCTATGAAAGAGAATCTTATGAGGAGGAAGAAACTTTCGTTCCAATCATCATCGGTTGCGTCGATAATCATAATTGCAGAAAAATTTTACATGAAATTTTTGAAGAATATACGGACATCATTTATATTGATGCTGCGAATGAATTTAGTACTGGAGAAGTTGTTGTCGGGATTAAAAATAATCAGGCGGTTATTGCACCGGATCGTGCTTTTTATTTTCCGGAAGTTTTAGAGGACAGTAAAAGTGTATTAGAAATGTCATGTACAGAATTGAATAATGTCAAACCACAGCATTTAGTCACAAATCTGTTCGCTGCAAATATCTGTTTAATACAGACGATTAAAATTTTAAGCGGAGATTGGACCTGTGGAGGAATTTATTCATTTGATGCATTTGGGTGTTCCTGTACAAGAACTGATCCAAATCTAATCAAACAACAACAGAAAGGAAAATTAAAATGAGATTTTTTAACGAATTGGTAAATTATGACTTAAAAAGTAATATTACCTTAAAAACAAGATTATATCAGAAATACATTTTAGAGATTGAATCTTATTTAGGAATTTCACAATATCATCAAAATTTATTTTACAATTCGAATGAAGAAGATACTTTTTATAATGATATGCAAAGGTATATCGTATACCAGGATCTTCTTTTATTAAATGATATTTTAGATAAAAATCAGATGGAACATGTTTTTTTTGCAGTTTATGATGATGACGATAATAATGGTGAATTTGAATCTTTAAAACGCAAATTTTATCAGCAATTAAAAGGAAAATTTCCAGAATTTCAAAAAGAACAAACATTTGATATGAAAATCATAAAAGGTCCTTCTATAGAAGAACTGATTTCTAAGGCTTATATTGGTTTAGGAAGTGCTTCTTTTATAAGAGTAGATGAAGTAAGGTTTTTTCCATCCATGTTTCTATTGATCCGTGAAAATGATGATATCTTATATAAACTTCGTTTTTTACAAAAGATTCAATACCCATTGGATCAAAAAAGAGTTTATCGTATGCTAGATGGAAAGTTTTTCATGGATGTTTTTGGAAGATCTGATCTTCGCATCAATGATGCAGTGTATCATTTCTGTGTACTTTCCATTGATTCCAGAGCAAATCTTTGGAAGTGGATCACACTGACAAAAGAACATGAATATATTGATCAATGCTATATGGATGCATTGTCTGGAAATGGTTTTAGGAGGTAAAAATCGTGAACAATCAGATTTATGAAATGGTTGATTTATATTTTGGAGAGAAGTTTGTATTATACAATGATGCATCTTTCCTTTTAGATGATCATCAGTTCAATTTTTTTGCATTATTTATTCGATACATTGAAACACTTGGGAAAAGTATAGGTTTAAATGTAGATCAGAGTCAGAGATTATTACAACGTATTAAGCAAAAAAATATGCAATATGTGAAGGATGATTTGGATTTTTCAATAGAAATATCTGATGATTATACTGAATTTTCAGATCAGCTTGAGATACAGTATCTTTCGTTGTTAGATATACGAAGGTATTCTGTTGATATTTCAGGATTCTATCGGGAAGATAATGAAACTGATCCACCAGGAACGATTGAAGAATTATTCGATCGATTATATGATTTTCCAAAGGATGATAAAAAAATAATTCTTGATGCTATTCATCAGGATGAAAACGGTAGATCGTACCAATATCTTTTAAATGATGCAATGGAAGATGATGAAAGTTTAAATGTATCATTACATATCTACATTGATCCGAACTATACAAAATATAGAAAAAGATATGAAAAATGGTTCAAAAATGACAATGTATATCAAACAATTGATCAGTCTGCACCAGAATATGTCCGTAATTTATGGATGACTTCTGCGGTTTTAAAAAATGGAGCGAGATGCGATATCTTTTTGGATGGATACTGGATAGAAGCTTTTGAAAAATATATATCAACGATTAATCATCAATATTTTATCGATCAGATAAAAATAAGAAAGAAATTAAATTTACTGTAAAAATGACAGGCTATTCTTTTATGGATGGCCTGTCATTTTTTTGCATTAATTTACTGATAAATAGTGACATGTTATTTTTAAAATGATATAATATATCTTGTCAAATTAGATATAAAAATATACAGATGGCAATACATTTCTAAAAAAAGAAGTGTGTTGCCATTTTTTTATGCACTTGAACCATTTGGTTCAGGTGCTTTTTTATACCTATTTGACAGGTAACCATTAAATCATTTTAAGAAAGGAGCAGCAGGATTCTACAATGAATTCTGCTAAAATTAGTTATGAGCATATTAACGATTAACAAAGATGGGACACCAAGTTACAATGAAGTCAATTATGTGCTTCATGAGCTGGAAGATTCCAGAATCAAACGTCACATTCTGTCTGGAATAATCACAGACATGGAAGTATCCGATATTGGAGCAAAAAATACCAATTGTCGTGTTCGTTATAAAAACCAGTCTGTGTTAATCCCAATCTCTGAAATGGGAATTGAGCTGTCAAATAACGATAACGGAGACGAATGGGTGAGAAAAACGCAGATTCTTAGTAAGATGCTTGGAGCAGTTGTTGATTTTATCGTAAGAGGTATTGATCGAGATGATCCAGATGATATCCATATTGTTGCTTCCAGAGCAGATGCATTACGAAAAAAACGATTTGAGTATTTCACGTCAAATGAGCCAATTTTTGACATAGAGAAATATGACAAAGCAGAGGCAAGAGTTATTGCCGTTTCGCAGCAATCTGCACGTTTAGAAATTTGCGGGGTAGAACTTACATTGCCAATGAATGAGTTATTCTGGAGCTGGGTGGCTGATGTAAGAGAACATTTAAGCCCTGGTGATGTTATCCCAGTTAAAATTCTTGATGAAAGTGTTGATGAAGAAGGAAACATCAAGTTAAGAGTCAGTGGAAAAGAAGCAGTAAAAAATACAGCTGCACTTGCATTAAAGAAGATTCATCCCGGTAATAAATGTGTGGGAGTTGTTACACATATCGAAGAAAATCAGCCAGTGTTTATCCGTTTGGAAAATGGAGCAAACGCCATTGCACACAATTCAAGAGTAAATACAGTTGCATATCCTGGGGATATTGTTACACTTGCAATTAATGACATTAATGAAGAAAAGCAAACAGCTGTCGGTGTTATCACAAATGTCATTAAACAGAATAAGGAATTCTAAACAAGGCAGGAAAGGAGAAGGCAGATCTAATTTAATAAGATCTGCCGACTTTGTTTATGGGAAAAGTAAAAAAATTTTTCAGTGATATAAATAAATCAAAGTTTAAATCTTTGTATGTCAAAAATTTTCTGTTTGCAGTTTCCATTTTAATTGTTGTATTATTTGCAGCAATTACATTCAATGATATATGGTTAAATATCATTGGGATCTTTGTTTTATTCGGGTTCAGCTATCTTACATTTAATGTACGAGCTATAGAGCAGAATAAGCTATATGAAGAAGTAACAGGAGTTATCACAGGGTACAAAGAAAAAGCAAAGGCAGATGTACTCACACCAAGATTGATATCCGAAGAATGCAGTTTCATTGTAGAGACAGATAATGAAAAAACATACGAGATTTTATTGCCACGATTAGAATTAAAGACAAGAGGAATTCTTCTTCAAGAGGGTGGTCCAAAATACTGGATTGGGAAACAGATCACATTCTACTATAGAGATGATCCTTCTAAACCATTTCATTATGATATTAACGAAAGAAAGGCGGGATCTAAAGATGGGAAAGAAAATCCTGAAATTTAGTTTAGACATTATCATTATTGCATGTCTGGTGGCAGCTGGATACTTTGGATTAAAAATTTTTGAACGATTTCAGGAAGATCAACAGTTAAACAGTTCGTATGAATCTATTAGAAAGGATACAAAAACAGGAAAACATATTAACTGGAACAAACTGAAAAAGATAAATTCCGATATTGTTGCTTGGATTTATGTAAAAGGAACAAACATTGATTATCCAGTGGTTCAAGGGAAAACGAATCAATCTTATCTTCATACAAACTTTAAAAAGCAATACACATATGGTGGATGCATCTTCCTTGACAGCAAAGATAATAAACAATTCGCCTTAAATGACAATAATGTGTTTTATGGACACCATATGAGAAATGGAAGTATGTTTGCGGATCTGGTTAAGTTCCGAGAAGAGAAGTTTGCAAGGAAGCATACGATTGAATTATATACACCAGATAAAACATATCATCTGAAAGCATTCTCTGCCTATGCTAAAACGGCAGACACGTCAATTCCAATTACATTTAAAAATCAAGAGGAAAAAAATGCTTATATAACTAAGCTTAAGAATAGAAATGGTGTATCATCAATTATAAAAAATATTCCGAAGAAAGATGAACCGATTTATACATTTGCGACATGTAGTTACGAAGGACATGACTACCGAACCTATGTCCATGCAGTCGAAAAATAAGTTGTTCTGTATGCTTGCTGATATTAGAAATTTATGTTATTATTATATTGTATTTTTATTAGATTCCTCATCCTTAACAGGATAAATAGGACTTTTTTTAGAAATATAAAAATTTAATAGAACATTTCATTGCGAAAGGCATAAAAATATACAGACATATTAATGTCTGTTTTTTTTGTGCCTTTTTTTACTATCCAGAAAGGAGGAAATAATATTATGGATGGACACAAACCAATTCCAATCCATGATCTACGAAAAGCAAATGCCTTAGAAAATAAGGATCAGTGGCTAAAGTGGAGAAAAGAAGGAATTGGAGGCAGTGATAGTGCAGCAGCAAGAGGAAAGGGCAAATTTAAATCGACATTGGAGTTGTTTTGGGAAAAAACGTCCAGCTTTCAAAGGGAGCCAAAAAATTGGGAAACATTATTATGTGGTCAATTATTGGAACCTTATGCACGGAGAATGTTTTCTTTCAAAACAGGCTTAAGAGTTATCGAATTACCATACATGTATCAGCATCCAGACCACCCATTTATGCTGGCTGATCTTGATGGATTAGTCATGATGCCGGATGGCAGCATGGCTATTTTAGAATGTAAGGTAATTAATGCTTTTACTAAAAAGTATTATGGAACGAAAGAAAATCCTAAACTACCATACCAATATGAAGCCCAAGTCAGGCATTATATGTGTGTTATGGATATCGATGTTGCATACGTGATCGCCATCTACGGCAACACGCGGAACGATGTCATTATTCGAAAGGTTACAAGAGATATGAAATATGAAAAGATCATGATCGAAGAACTGGAAGAATTTTGGCAGCATGTTCAAAACAACGAAGAACCGGGTATGTTTGAGGATAAAGATCCAAACCTGCTTATTAAAGCATTAGAGGAAAAGAAATATGTAGATGGAACGATTGAATTACCTTATGACCCATTTAAAAGTCTGTTAGAACAATATGACATGTTAATGGAGGAAAAAGAGGTAAAAAAACAAGAACTGAACGTAATAGATCAGTCATTAGATCGGATCAAAGCATGTTTCATTAATTCCCTAAAGGGAGCGGATGATACTCGTTATGATCGAGGAATTATTGTTCACAATGATGAGAAAATCACATTGAATTATGAACAAAAAGAGCCTAAGGTTACATTCAATGTAGAATCTTCACAAAGATTGGCAGAAATGTATCCGGATATTTATCAAAAATTTTGCACTGTACAAAAACAGTCTCCAAGATTTTCTCTGAAAAAGGAAAATTTAAAGAAAGGAGAACGTTACAATCATAAGTATGCTTAGGTGTAACGGAAAAAATATGCAAGAAGTACATTGTAGTTTTTACAAGAAAATCAATGAATTAGATGATGGTACATATTCCATCGCAAGATATCATGCGATATCTGAGGTACCAAAATTGGCACTTTGGAAACAGGATATATTCACGGTTTTAGGAAGAGATCTTCCAAGACAAAAGAACCGAGAGATTATTTTTTATGGAGAATGGAAAGAAAATATCTATAAAAAAAGAAAATCCCTGCAGTTTCATGCGGAAAGATTTAAAGTCTTGCTGCCAGAAACCAAAGAAGCCATTCAGGAAGTTTTGGCAGATGAAGTTCCTGGAATCGGGAAAAAGACAGCAAAAGCTATTGTGGATGCCTTTGGAACGGATACTTTTCACGTTTTAAAAGAACCGCCTAAACATGAAACGATTCCAAGAATAAAACTTATGGCTGTGCGAAACTTTATCAAAGCTGAGGAAAGAAAAGAAAGATTATGTTATTTGATGGGTACTTATGACCTAAAAAAAGGTCAGGCCAGAAAAGTTCTTAAAGCATTCGGAGAAGATGCTACAGAAATGCTAGATGCAAATATTTATAATCTATACAAAGCTGGAATTTCATTAGCAGATATAGAAATGAATCACGAGCCATCCGAAGAAGAGAAAAATGATACGATCAGAATCCGGTGCGGGATTTATTCCGCGATTACAAGATTATGTAAAAATAAAGGACATACTTTTATTTATGAAAATGATCTGATTAATGAAACTTATTATGTAATGCATAAAAGTGTCCCAAAAGCAACAATCATGTTTGCATTGGATTATTTTAAAAGTCAGTTGGTCGATGAATCTATCGTTTATGAAGATGGAAAATTCTTTTTACAAGAATATTATGATGCAGAAATGCTACTTAATAAGATGATTCGAGAAAGATTAGGAGAAAAAATCTTATCTGAGGATGAAAGAGCCAAGATGATTGAAGAGATCAATGATCTGGCAAGAGAAGAAAAAATCCTGTTAGCTTCGCAGCAGCAAGAAGCAGTTATCAAATCTCAGATTTATAACTTATCTATTCTAACCGGAGGACCAGGAACAGGAAAAACATTAACCATAGACATTATGATCAAGTGTTTTCTTAAACGTGGGAAATCGGTACTGTTAATGGCACCAACAGGATGTGCTACAAAACGAATGATCTCTGCGACACACTATGAAAATGGTGGTACGATTCATAGCAAACTAGGATATTTCTTAGACGATGAATTTGTTGCAAATCGTATGGTCAATGAAGATGTTGTTATTGTAGATGAATCTTCGATGATCGGATGCAAGTTATTTAGAGATATCTTCACGCAGGTAAGACCTGATGCGACTTTGATTTTCGTAGGAGATAAAGATCAGCTGCAATCCATTGAACCTGGACAGGTGTTTACGGATATGATCGATAGCAAAGTAATCCCTACAACAATTCTGGATCATATTTTCCGACAAGGTCAGAATTCTATGATTCCAATCAATGCAAAACTGATCAATGAAGGAAACCCAAAGATGATATGGAATGAGAGAGATTTTCAGCTAATTCGTATCGAAGGAAATGATAAAATGATTGAAGAAGAAATCTCTAAAAAAATACCTCAAATTTATGAGATGAATTATGAGAATCGAGAATATTCTGACGTACAGCTCTTATCACCGCTGCGTAAAAAATTTAGCAGGAGTGGAAAAGTAGCCCTAACATCAACGGAATATTTAAATCCAGTCATCCGAGACTTGATCAATCCTTATGCAACACCAGATTCTAAAGAATATGTTGAAACATATGGAAAAAGGTTTTATATGGGAGACAAAGTATTAGAAACTTCAAACAGCAATATAAATGGAATCGTGAATGGCGATATTGGAAAAATCATTAAGATTGATCCCAAAGATTTTACTATTACGATTCAATTTGATGAAAAGACAGTTAAGTATAAAAAAGAAAATTTTGCGACACTGACGTTAGCATATGGTGTTAGTATTCATAAGTCCCAAGGGCAGGAATATCCGATTGTGATCATTCCATTGATGAAATCTTATCACAGAATGTTAACCAGAAGATTATTATATACAGCAGTAACCAGAGCAAAAGAAAAAGTTATTTTCATTGGTTCCCTGGCTGCTTTTTTTATGGCTGTAAATGATGATTTTTCAGAAGCAAGAAATACCAATTTGTTAAATCTACTGACGCAGAAAGCACAGTAGTTTTTTTCATTATTAAGGAGAAAATTTACGATGAAGAAAGAAACTTACGAATTTACAGATGAACAAATAACAAAAATGAACTATTACGACAGGCGTGCAGCTTTAATTGCTGAACTAAATAAAAATCTTGTCAAAAACAGAGAAACCGATGATTACGACTACATTGATCTGAAAGGGATTAATGATGTTCTTCATCCGTTAAAGTGCAAATACAAAATTACGGACATGCCATGTAAAGAAGATAATGGCGATATGTCTTTAATTATGATTGATTCACTTACAGGAGAAAAGCATGGAAAAATTACCATTCCATGGCCAGGAAACGATGATGAACATAACAATAATATGCGAAAAATTCAGATCACAGGAGCTAATATCACATATCTTCGCAGATATTTATTGATGCTTGCCTATGATATCAGCGTTCCAAAGGATTTTTACGATGAAAACAAAACTCCTTTGAAATTTAATGATATTCCAGAAGCTTTACGTCCGAAAGAATCTGTCAAAGATGGACAGGAAGAAAACAAAAAGTCTTCCGACTTAGACCCCGTATCCAAAGAAAAATACTTTGGGACAGAAAAAAAGGATTTAGTTCCATATGAGACAGGTGAAGAAGAATTACAGTTAGATCCTAATCGTGGACGTGGAAAGACAAAAAACATCTATGATGATGCTGAAAACTATATGGTAAAAGAAGGAAAATATGAAGGAATAATGCTTTGCGATGTTGCAAAAATGGATCCTAATGATCTTATAGAAATGGCACGACAAGGAAGTCTTATTGAGCCTGAATTACAAAGACATGCGGAAACATTAGTGAAGAAATATAACTTATAAAGCAAAGGAGGAAGGCATCATGGGATTTCCGTTTACTATAGAAGACGAAGCAAAACTGTTACCTCTTAAAAATGCCAGACTGACAGGCGGAACAATCTATGCAGATTGTCCATTCTGTGGCAGCAAAGGAGCTTTACATATTTCAGTTAATAAGAATATGTGGAACTGCTGTGCCTGCAAGATGAGAGGTGCGAATAATTCTGGAGGAGGACGAACGCAGCTTTATGCAAAATATTTCAATATGACAAACAGTGAAGCCTATCACAATATCTGTGATCTATACGGAATCGAAAAAGATTATCGTTCAATAGATGTGGATGAACCGACAAAAGAAGAACCTAAAAGAGATGTAAGAGAAATTGATTATGTGTATCGAGCATTGCTTTCTATTTTGACACTGAGTGATGAACACAAAAAAAATCTTAGAAAAAGAGGTCTGAATGATGCCGCTATCCAAAAACATCAATATCGATCTGTTCCAGTAACAGGCGTTGATAATATTGTGAAAACACTATTATCTTACAATATGGATCTTAAAGGAGTTCCAGGATTTTATATGTTAGATGGCAAATGGAAAGTCAATTTTACACCAGCCCTCGCCGGAATTCTTATTCCAGTGATGAGCCGAGAAGGCTACATTCAGGGATTCCAGATCAGGTTAAATAAACCAATCAGAGATTCTAAATATATGTGGTTTTCAAGCCAAGGAAAAGAATGCGGAAGTTCTCCAGGATCACCGGTACATTTTATCGGAGATGATCCTTTAGCAAAAACGGTTGTTTTGACAGAAGGCTGTTTAAAAGCAAACGTAGCCCATGAATTGTCAAAATATCTAATGAACAAACCGATGACGTTTGTGGCAATTGCTGGATGTGGACAGTTTAATTCTACAAAAAAAGCATTAAGCAGCTTGAAAGAATATGGATGTGAACTTGTATATGACGGATTTGACATGGACAAATTCAAAAATCCTAATGTATACAGAGCAATGGCAAAGAATTTTGATATTGCACATGAAGTTGGAATCCGTATGGAAGTGTATCGTTGGAATGCGATAGAGATATACGGTAATTTCAAACAAAATACGCCATATAAGGTACTGATCAATGATAAAGACTATGCTTTTTATTCTACATACACAAATCATAAACGTGAATTTTTTGATGAGTTTTTTGCAGATGAAAAGACAGGAAGATTGATCATTCCAGAGCCAATATTAAATCCACTACATCCACACGAAGATGTTAATTGCAAACTGATTGATGTTGAAACAGGTGATTACAGTGAGTTTAAGATGAATGTAGATGCATCCATCAATCGTTGTCAGGATTATACTGTTTGGCAGAAAAAAGGCATTGACGACTACTTTTATTCATTAGTACGTCTCAAAAATAAACAACAAAGAAAAAATTAATTTTACACAAAGAAAGGAGCTTATTATGATCGTAAGCGTAGATTTAGGAAACAAAAATATTAAGACACCAGAGTTATTATTTTTGACAGGACTGGATTCATATGACAGTAATCCATCTACGACATTTTTCAGAAATGATTGCATACAGTATGAAGGAAAGTATTATACCGTAGGAAGTCACAGAATTGAGTATACACGATATAAACATACAGATGATCGCTTTTTCATTTTAACCTTAATGGCTATTGCGAAAGAAATCAAACGAAGAGGCCTGAAAGGCGATAATTACGAAGTTGAGCTACTTCTCAGCCTTCCACCGGCTCATTATCGTACTCAGCATGAAAATCTGAAAAATTATATGATGATGAAAGGTCAGCATGTAAATTTCATGTTTAATGATAACCCGATGTCTGTTACATTTAAAGATGTGATTGTTTTTATTCAGGGACATGCTGCATTGTATACTCGTTCCAATTTAACTAAGGAAGAACCGTTGATCATGTTACATGATATCGGTGGTTTCACATGGGATTATCTTTCTGTACGAAATGGAAATCCTGAAAAAGATATCATGGATACAAGAGAATTGGGAATCATTCCATTTTATAATGAGTTTAGTAATTATATTGTATCAGAATATGATCTTCATCTTAGAGAAGATGATATTGATAATCTGATCAAAAATCGAACATTGCCATCAAATTTAGCTGCGATTCAAACAAAAGTATTAGATACGTTAGATACTATGGCATTACAGTATTTGAAACGAGGTATTAAAACGTTTATCGAAGATAAAATTGATTTAAAAATGTATACAAGTGTTTTTGTCGGTGGTGCATCTTTAATTTTTAAACCATACATCTTGCAGTTACAGGAAGAAGGTTTATTAGGTAAAGTCATTTTCATTGAAGATGTTCATGCAAATGCAAAAGGGGCACAGATTTTGTATAAAAGTGCGAAATCCATTATGAATAAACAGTAAGCATATTTTTTGTAAAGGTTGTGATCTTATTGGCAGAAAAAAATCAAATCAGAAAAAATATTGGTTTCGATTTATCCGATCCTGATCAGAAATTAGCTTATGATATTTTGGAAATGAAGCGAGGGAAATCATTAAGCAGATTTCTTGCTAAATCCATCATCATTGGTGAAATGATAGAAAGAAAAATGCAGACTGATAAAATCGAAAGACGTGGAAATGAACTGTTAAATAGCTTTGATAATTTTCCAATCAATACGAATACAGTTTCCACTCCAATAGTTAAAGAAAAAAGGAAGAAGAAAAAACAGGAAGAATCTGTTGTGCAAACGAAACAAAATGTAGAAATTGCACAGACGGAACAAAAAGAATCCACAAATGAAGTTGCAGAAGAAGTGATAAATCCAGTAACGCCTGAGCCAGAAGAAGTTAAAATTCCAGAACCAGTTAAAAAGGTTGAGGAATCTTCTGGTGAAGATGTAGATGTAGAAGATAAAGATTCTACAGAACCAATTCTGGATAAAGACACTCTTGCAAAAGCAATGAATTTTATGGCAGGTATGTAAAAAAGGAGGTTGGCAGCTTATTTGCTGTCAGCCTCCTTTTTTTTTGATTCTTCAAAGATATCGACATCTTTTTGATTAAAAAGTGCTAAATTAGATGATCGGCGTAATTGTTCTAATTCTATTAATGATTCTACAATTGCTAGTTCTGGAGCTTCTCTAATAATACTACAGAATAATTGATATTTTATTGATTCTTTACATTGGTCATTTTTAAATACCATATCATCAATATTACTTAACATTTTTTCAAACATTAATTTGCACGAACTATATGTTTTAATTATTTGTGGTGTAAATGTAATTTTAATTTTAGCCCCAACCATATCTGTTAATTGTTTAAAATCATTAAATTTTATAATCCTTGAAAATATATTGTTATATGCATATTTTGGGAATCCTATTTGTTTTGCAAGCCTTGTCATTGTAATACCTTCAAGTGCCATATAACATTCTAGCTGATCTTGAATATCATTTAGTGCGTCAAATAGGTGAACATATCTTTTGTAGCGTACACTGTCTTTTTCAAATTCTAAAGTTAATTTTAATGGGAAATCAGAAGCTTCAATAATTAGTGAAATTATAGTCGTAGCCATTTCATAAGGGTCTAATTTTAAGCGACGATACAATGGAAGTGGGGCAAGTTCCGTAGTAGGAACATAAGCAAAATAACTATTTGTAAAATTCACATCTTTTATTAAATCAAATTTATGATTCGATATTTCTTTATCCATATATTTTCTACTGGTAATGCCTTTTGTTTCAATAATTTCTTTTCTGTTGTTTAAAAGTTTATTATATTTTATTGTTAATATATCGCATGGAGAATAAACCGCAGAAGCTCCTTGAGTACCATAATAATCCTTGAAAAATTTTCCTTTTTCATCTTCATATTCTTTTTGATATTTTTCAAAAAATGATTTCGGAACAATTTTATAGCTTTTTCCCTCAGCTAAGTAATCTGATTTATATTCAAAAGATTCTATATCATATCTGGATCGTACTGGATAATTTTGAGCAATTAGAGCAAATACGTCATATATAGAGCTGAAAGTAAAATCTTTTAATGTCGATACATCATAATCAAACATAATACACCTCCCTGTTTAAAATTTATATATATATGATATCTTTATAATTTTAGTATAGCAGTAATAATATAAAAAAACAAACCATTTATTTCCATATAATACCAATTAAACAAAAAATATTGAAAATTATATAAAATGTTATATAAAATATGTGCATGTTATTTTTATTTATGATATACTATAAATGTATTTTTATCAGATTCCATGAAGACAAGTATAGCATGGACTTTTTTAAGAAAAAAAATATAAAGAAACTTAAAATTATAAATAATAAAACAATAAATATTATATATGCTGTTTTGCTATTTATAAAAATGAATCTAACAGACGAAAAGTCTGTTTTTTTTATGCCATTTTTTAAGAATAAAGGAGGAAATAAAATGGAAAAAGAAATTTTAAAATTACTTGGAGAAAAAGATGGAGAATTTTTTGAGGGAGATGTGAGTGGAGATACAATTATTCTCTATTCAAGAATAGAGAAACTATTTTTAAAACTTCAAGAGACAATTCAAAAAAATGTGTATGAATTATCTGATACGACAAAAAAATTAATTCAAAATGACGCCAAAATTGCAACAAATTTATATGTAATCGCAGCAGAATTAATTCGTTGGTATTCTACAAAAATATCAGATGTTGCAAATGAAAAAGTGGTAATTGATACTGCAAAATGGTTACGATTAAGTAATCGGCATTTTTTTGATGAATATTGTGATGATAAAAGTTTAGGAAGCATCTTTTTACAATATGTAGAAAAATCCGACAGAAAGGGACAAAAGAAATTTGTATTATATTTTTTCCATATTCTTCATTATTGTCCACCAAATGGATTTAATGAATATATGTTAAATCAGAATATCGGAACAAATTGGTATTGTAAAGAAAAATAAAGAAAGAAGGAAAAGTTTTATGAGAAAAATTGCAAGTAATTTGTTGTTAAAGGAACACGCAGAACGAGTATTTTTTCTGTGCAAACAGCCAGATGGATATCGAATTATTAAAGAAATTGATGGTGATTATGGGCAGCAGATTCTGACACATTATCAAAATGGATATGGAATTTTACTTTCAGAGCATGGCAATCTTTTAGATTCCATTGAATATGTTATGGAACATAGGACTGGAAAAACATGTTTTGAAATATTAGATTCTAATTATAATGCTAAGATGAAAATGCTCAAAGATAGTCGTGGATTTTTAAATCGAATAGGAATGCCTATTTGTGAAATTGAGGATTCTAAGGAAACATACTCAGAATTGAATGAATTTATTCAGGAAAATGAACTTGATGCATTTATTTTGTGTTATTTTGAAAAGTAAGGAGAAAAAATGAGTAAGTCAAAATATCAAGAAAATCTTATAAAGACAGTCATGGATAAATCATGGGGAAATACATGGGAAGAAGCGGTTCAGGAATGGGATATTATTGATTGTGCCGAGGATAATTCATTAAGTCGAAGTTGTATTTGTGGAAAGGAACAGATTAAGTATTTATACAGATTACATAATCGAAAAACAAACCAATGGTTGTTTCCGATTGGAAGTTCATGCATTAAAAAATTTCAACGCAAAGATTTACAGGAAAAAACAGCAACTACAGAAGCAATGTTTAAATTATTACATGCTGTTGGAAATAATCAATATCTGCAGCTATCATCTGATTTGTTTAGTAGAAAACTTCTTAAAGAATTATATGATCAAGGAGCATTCAAGGCGACTTCATATAATCATTATAATCCAAAAAATGATTATGATTTTCTGTTAAAAATGTTCAACAAACGTGCAAAAAATAGTATTAGTACATTGCAGCAGAAAAAAATTACAGCAATTCTTCTTAATTCAATTAAACCATTTTTGGAACAGAAGTTAAGAAGCCAGATTATGTCTTAAAGTTATCAAGAAAAGAAATTGTCAATCTATGGGTGTAAATTAGAACAGGATTTTCTTCCTGTTTATTTTTATACCCATTTTATTTAGGAGGAAAGAAAAATGGTAGTGAACAGATCAAATTTACATGTAGGACAAACAGTATTTTTTGTTCATAAAGAATACAATTCACTTACAAAAATGAAAGAAGATTCCATCGTTGAATGTAAGATTACTAAAATTGGAAGGGTATATATAACCATTAATAATGGATATCCAAATCGACAATTTTTTATTAAATCTGGAAATGATTACGAGTTTGGTATTCAGGAGAAAGAAAATGCAATTGATGGTGGAATTTTATGCTTTACAAGAGAAGATGCAGAAAAACATCTTCTAAAAAAGAAAATGATGTTGGAATTAAGAAACATCAATTATTCTGAAAAAACTAATTCTTTAAATCAACTGTTACTAATGAAATTGGCATATGAAGTTGGAAAATTAGATTTTACAGATGACACAATGCTTAAAATTCCATTACCGGTGAATTATAAAGAAATGTCAGAGGAAACGTTAAAATCATTTTTAGAAAGTGATGGGGAGTATGAATAGGGAAATTAAAAAAATATCAGAAGACATTAAAACAAATACATTTAAACAGTTTTATTTGTTTTATGGAGAAGAAAAATATATGATCTTACAGATGAAAGATCAATTAAAGAGAGCTTTAATTTCAGAAGATGATACTATGAATTATTCCTATTTTGAAGGGAAAAAGGTAGATCCGACAGAAATTATAGAACTTGCTAAAACAGTTCCTTTTTTTAATGATCATAGATTTATCATTCTTGACGGAACAGGACTTGGTAAAAAAAGTGATGATTCATTCATAAAAGGGTTAAAAGAAATTTCTGATACAAGCGTCCTTCTCTTTATTGAAGATACGATTGATAAACGTTCAAAAATTTATAAGTTTTTATCAAAGCAAGGTCATGCTGCATGTTTTGAACCTATGAAAAATAAGGAATTGTCACAATGGATTACGTTATTGCTAAAAAAAGATGAGAAGCAAATGTCGATTTCAACAATGAACAATTTCTTATATCGATGTGGATCAGATATGCATACATTAAAAAATGAATTAGACAAATTGATTTCTTATGTCGGAGACAGAAAAGAAATTACAAGTTATGACTTAGAACAGCTGACTTCATCTCAAACAATTAACCAGATTTTTATCATGTTAGATGCAATTGCTCGAAAACAACGAGATAAAGTATTAACTTTATATTATGATCTGATTGAATTGAAAGAATCTCCATTTGGAATTCTTGCATTATTAGCCAGACAATGTAATCAACTGCTTCAAGTTAAAAATCTGGATGATCTCGGCAAAGATAATGGAACAATCTCAAAGGAGATAAAGATTCCTGCTTTTGCAGTAGGAAAATTAAAAGATCAATCGAAAATGTTCTCTATTGAAGTATTATTGAGTATGGTAGAAGCATGTGCAAAAACAGATGAATTAATAAAAACTGGAAAAATCAATGACAGAGTTGGCGTAGAATTAATATTAATTCAATTTAGTCAAAATTAGATTAGGAGGAATTTTTATGATTAGTGAAGAAGAAAGAAAAAAATATGTGGAATTCATGTATAATCCCGAAAATGAATATAATTGTGATGAATGTCCAGAAAATAAAGATTTTGATGATTGGGAAGGAAAATATCCTTGCGGGCAACAAAATTGCTGGGTTACTTGTCATTGCGGAGAAATTATGGAATAAATACAAGGTGTAAACTTTGTGTTCGTTTGCGATAAATGCACAATAATATCTAAAATGCAAAATATGTACAAATACACAAACTACATATTTTGCACAAATCGTGTATTACATGTAAATCACACTTTATTTTATAGAAAATTTAAAAACATCAAAAGGTATACAGAACATCTTTTATGAGAAATGATAAAATAATTAACTTCACACAAACGGTTGGAATGACGCGATTCAATAAGAATGGATTCCAAGGTGAAAATAATTTATGAATGTAATAACAATCTATACTAATAAATTTTTGGAGTTCTCTTTTCAGAGGACTCTTTTTTTTATTCATAAAAAGTAAATAACTGTAAAAAAACTATTAAAAATGTGGGGGTATTACACAAAAATGATACAAAAATGCTAAAATACAGGTTGAAAATAGCAAAAATGGGTGGTAATATTAACATTAAGAAAATGATTGATAAAATCATTATGACTAAAAAATAAGGATAAAGCCATTTATCCTTAATAAGTTTTGCAACTTGATATTATAGTGCTTCATAAGAATCAATTTATTTAAAATAATCTTGTATTTTATAAACGAAATCTATGTAAAAGCAAAACGATGAATCAAAGAAGCACAGGTGCTCGTGTCTAGCATGAGAGGAATGTATACGGAAACATAGCATACTATATGTTCAGAGCAGGCGGTATCTCTATAAACTATCGGGTCCGTGGAGCCGATGCAGAAAATCCACCGGACATAATACGGGTGTTTAAATGTGACAGTTGTTCCAGTTATGGCATGGATCAAGGTATGGCGACTACAAAAAGAGCCTGATAATATGTTCGAGAAAGGTTGAGGGCAGAAAAGGACCTTTGCCTAAGTCAAAACATTGCCAATGTTTTGATATGGTTAAAATTACTCTGCGGAAGGACGAATACGGATATGTTGATGCTATGTGAGACATATGGGGTAGCATAACAAACTGAAAAGTCTGGCAGTGAGGGCGTACCATGTACTGTGAAAGTGTAATATTGATTTTAAAATATCAATAAGATAAGTCTGTCTTTTTGTAGACACAGGGGGAAATTATATTCATACACAGAAAGAAACGGACATTCGATGTACGGTTCTTTCGTCCGTTTTAAACTTTACAAAAATAAGGATGTAAAAGCTATAAGAGGTTAAGGATGTATATTTACGATTCCATGAAAAAAAATAAGAGGTATTGGCTACCCGAAAGTCTTTCTCAAACTGAAAGTTATCAAAAATAAATATATAATAGATATACGTTATTTTATCTAAATAATATATATGATTTTACATCGAATCGTATTCTTAATTAATTTTGAAGAGAAAAAAATAAGAATATTAACGATGCAATAGTAAAAATAAATAATATGATTAAGAAAATGTAAGAGGTAGACATAAAATATATAAAATGTCTGCCTTTTTATTATATGAGGAGGTATGTTATGGCCAAAAAAAATGTGCTATTGCCTATATTGATGGTAGTTATAAGCAGCTGGTTGCTAAATATGGTGTTGACGATGGGAGTAATGATAACTGTGAAGAATCAAAACGACAAAGTAAGTAAAGGGAGTGTTGAGTATGGAAGCTTTAACAATTGATGAAATCATATCTGCAAAAAAAAGATTTTTAAATATCGACAAGGATCTGAATCTCATTCATTCTGTAAATGAGATTAAAGAAACGTATTATCTGATTCATTGTATTGCAATTATTACATTTTTATTATTAAAGCAACAGGTACTTGCTGAATCAGCTGCGATAATGCTTTTAGTGGTAATTTATTTTCTTCATCGGTGGGAATTTCATTTATCCCGCATGATTATACATAATGTTTTGTTTTTTAGTCATCTGTGTGAAAAAAAATATGCCTATGAATTATTAGATAAATTGAATCTGTGTGATCAGGATTATGGGAAAATTCGTCATGTCATGTCAGAGTTTTATAAAAAAGAAGGGATGTGATGATGATGAGAAAGAGAAAAATAATTGGAATTATAGGCTTGGTGCTTATATTAGTCATTGTGCTTTTTTATGTGGTCCGTATCCGGCCAATGGTAACGGAATATAAGAAGATTGCATATGATAAATTAGCAAATATTGATGAAGACACCTTTGCAAAATTAGAAAATACAAAGGTTTATGGAAAGAATGGGAAATTGATTGGAGAAGTCAATTCCGGAAGTTACCAGTACAAAAAAATTTCTGAAATTTCAAAATATGTACAAGATGGATATATTGCAGTAGAAGATAAAAACTTTAAATCCCATCATGGAATCGATTATCTGGCAACTGTAAGAGCTGGGATTAAACTTGTATTGAATCGTGGTAAAGCAACACAGGGTGGAAGTACCATTACACAACAATTAGTTAAAAACAGCTTTTTAAGTCAGGAAAAAACATTTACAAGAAAGATTGCCGAGTTTTTCTTGGCACCGGAGATTGAAAAGATGTATACGAAGCCTCAGATTATGGAGTATTACTGCAATAGTAATTATTATGGGAATCGTTGTTACGGAATCGGAAATGCGGCAAGTTATTATTTTCATAAAAACGCAGATCAACTAACATTATCAGAAGCGGCATTATTGGTAGGGTTGTCGAATAATCCAAGTCGATATGATCCAGTAACTAACTATAATTCATCGATCAGAAAACGTGATCGAGTTTTAAAACATATGTTGGATGCGAAAGTAATCTCAAAAACACAATATCAACAAGCAAAGAACGAAAAAATAGAAATTGCAGAGTATCGTAAAAATGTAAAACCTGAAGGGTATCAGACAAGCTTTGCAATTTATCAAGCAACATTGGAATTGATGAAGAAAAATGGATTTGAATTTCAGTACACTTTCCAGGATAAAGAAGATGAAAAGCAATATAAAGAAAGATATCAGGAAGAATATCAAAAATATTTTCAGAAATTGCGAAATGGAGGATATAAGCTGTATACATCTTTTGATCAAGAGTGTCAAAAAGCTTTACAAAGTTCCGTTGATCATAATCTGAGATCGTTTACCAAGAAAAAGAAAGGGAAATATGAATTACAGGGAGCTGCAGTCAGTATTGATAATGAAACAGGAAATATTGTGGCAGTTGTTGGTGGAAGAGGACAGAATGATCAATATAATAGGGGTTATTTAGCTATTCGACAGCCTGGTTCATCTATTAAACCTTTGCTTGATTATACTCCTGCTTTCGATAGCGGTGTATATTATCCATCAAAAGTAATCTCTGATCGAAAGACTTCCTCTGGTCCATCGAATGCAGATCACAGTTATAGTGGATCACGAACGATTCGTAATGCAATCATTCACTCTACCAATACGGTTGCATGGAATGTATTGCAGAAAATTGGAGTAAAAAATGGTCTAAAGTACCTTACAAATTTGCAGTTTAGTAATTTATCATATTTAGATAATAAAAACGCTTCTGCAGCACTGGGTGGATTTACGCATGGTGTTAGAGTTGTAGATATGGCAAAAGGATTTGCAACATTAGAAAATGGTGGAGTTTATCAGGATAACAGCTGTATTGATAAGATCATGTTTAAAGAGCATGAAGTTTTAAAGCATAAAAATACAAGAAAGAATGTGTATTCCTCAGCCTCTGCCTATATGATCACCGACTGCATGAAGGATGCTGTGAAAAATGGAACTGGTAAAAATGCACAAGTAAAAGGACAGATCATTGCAGGCAAGACAGGTACGACAAATGATTATAAGGATGCATGGTTTTGTGGTTATTCAAGATATTATACAACCAGTGTTTGGGTAGGATGTGATGATCCAAATCCAATGGATAATTTAACTGGTTCGTCCTATCCATCTAAGATTTTTTCTGATTACATGACGAAAGTTCATAAAGGGAAAATGAAGAAAGATTTTAAAATGCCAGATACGGTATATCGAAAAGATGGAGATCTATTTTCGAAAGACATTGATGATACGTTACATGAAACAGTGCTTGAAAATATATTAAAAGAGCAGATCAAGAAAGCAGAAAAAGCAGTAGAAGATTTTGAAGCTTTTACAATCACGGACGGGGAGAGTGCCTATCTACTTGATGATAAGTATCAGAATGTATGTACAGCTATTGAAAAAGTAGATGATTCCACACAAAAAGCAAAGTTCCGACAACGGATTGAAAATCATTACGATGATCTTTTAGAAGAACAGAAGAAATGGAAAGATGCGATGGAAACATATGCAACACAGAAGGAACAGCAGCGAATTGCGGAAAATGAAAAAGCTGAAAAAGAAGCTGTACAAAAACGACAAGTATATGAACAACAGCAAAATATCAAGTTAGTTGAATCATATATATCCAGATTAGATGTCATGGATACATATGATGATACAGCAGAAGATATTATTACCAAATTACAAGAAGCTTTAAAGAAATGTGAGGATTATGATACATATGATGAGCTAAATCAGAAAGCTGAACAAGCAATTGAGCGTGTTCGCAATCTAAATAGTGATACAACAACAACAGAATCAAATTAAGATCAGGAGGAAATTATGAGAAGAAAAGCAGCATCTTTATTATTAGTAGCTATGATGATGAGTGTAGCAGTGCCAGTTCATGCAAGTGAACAGGCGACTGTCACAATTCAAGAATCACAAGGAGAAAACCGAGAGGTTGATCAAGTTCAATCCTCTGAAACAACAGAATCCAAACCATCAACTTCACAGATCACAACAACAGCTGAGAGAAAAGAAGAAGTAACATCAACGCATAAGAAAAAGCAAAACAAAAAGAAAGATAAGAAAAAAGAGAAAAAAGTCAAGAAACTAAAGAAAACAAAGAAAAAAGAAAAAGTTGTTCATGTAAAAATCAAACCAACAATCTCATCTTCCTATCAGGAACAATCTATTAAAATTAAAAAAAATAAAGAATACATTGGAAAATTTATTTATTTTAATCAGGGAGATGCTGCGTGGAATAGTAGTGGATACGGAATTCGAGCTGCTGGATGTGGTCCGACTTCAATGGCTGTGTGTATCAGCACGTTAACTGGAAAATGGGTAACACCAGTAGATACAACAAGTTGGGCATATGAGCAGGGATATTATTCTTCTGCCGGAAGTGAACATCGTGCAATTCCAGCAATGGCAGAACATTGGGGCTTAAAATGCGATGGATTAGGAACCAATTATCAAAAGATTAAAGAGTCCTTAAAACATGGCAGACCTGTTGTTTCTTTGATGGGTCCTGGCTATTTTACTCGCGGTGGACATTTTATGGTATTAACGGAAATTGATTCTAATGATAATGTAACTGTTGCGGATGTAGGAAGTCGTAAAAGAAGTCAGTATAAGTATTCACTTCATGATGTAATTTCACAATCTAAAGTTGCAAGTGCTGGAGGACCATTTTGGAGTATTTATAAACAAGGGAAAGCCAAAACACAGAATGACAGTAAATCAAATAAACAAGTTTTAAAAATTAGTAAGAATAAAAAAACAGCGACAAAAGCAAAGGTAAATCATAAAGAAAAAGAAATAATCCAAAGTTTTTATACTGAATTATCAAAGAATTTGACAGATCTGGAAAAAGAGCTTCCAAATAGTAAGGTATTGATTGGAAAAAAAGCGACTGGGACCGAAATTCCAAATGGAAAGATTAATCAGTGTATTTATCGTTTAGGTGAAAAGTTAAACAATGGTCATTTACAATTTATTGCGACACATTATTATTTTGGAGAAGAAGCAATTCTTCATGGGGATGCAAAGTCTGCAAGTATTGATTTGAATTCACGTATTCAAATGCTTGATTTTTAAAAATTGAAAGGAGATGCCGTGGAGAGATCAATCTTCACGGCTAAATATTTATTATGGAGTATGAACTTATTGGAACAATTGTTCCGGCAGTGAAATGTATTTTAAAACCAGGAGAAGCAATGTATACACAATCCGGTGGAATGATGATGTATACTGGGGATATAAATTATTCTACAGGTCTGAGAGGTGGAGTTGTTAAATCCGTTGCAAGACAGCTTCTTGCAAGAGAGTCAGCTTTTATGACAACGTATTATGCAGAAAAGCATATGGGAATTGTTATATTTTCTACGACAATCCCTGGAACGATTCAGTGCTTGAAATTAGAGAAAGGTTCTTCGATGATCTGTCAAAAGACGGCATTTCTTTGTGCAGAAGAGCAGATTATGGCAGATGTTGTTTTTACAAAAAGATTACGTGCTGGTTTGTTCAGTGGAGAAGGCTTTGTATTACAGAAAATTTATGGTGAGGGAAGAGTTTTTCTGGAAATAGCAGGGGATTCAATTATTCATGATCTTAAAGAGGGTGAAGTGCTGTATTGTAATTCGGGAAATGTAGTTGCTTTTCAGGACTCCGTAGATTTTAACATTACATTAGTAAAAAGAATGTCTACATTATTATTTGGAGGAGAAGGAAATTTTCTTGTAAAATTGACAGGACCTGGAAAAGTTATTTTACAAACACAGAATCAGATGCAGAAAGTGAAAATTTATGAGAATCAATAAAATGTGGGGGTATTACATAAATTTCATAAGAAAAACGTAAAAATATATAAAAAAATACATAAAAATGTGTAATAAACTTGAAAAATGATATGTAATATGATATTATAATATAAACAGAAAAGTTATTATTTGAAAAATCAATTTCGGGAATAAGAAAATTTTTTTGTTAATAACGTGTAGTGTAAATAATAGCGATGGCGAATGGTTATATTGACATTGGAAATTACTTTTTCATAAGATTTTTCTCCTTAAAAATTTTATCGATATGTGTCAATGTAAAATGGATTGGTTCGATTCCAATCATCGCCTTTTATCAAAGATATGAATATCGTTTTTTTGTATGGTCCCCTATAAACTTCCCTGTTAAGTTACTGTACAAGAAATAGAGTTTTTTATATTTATATCTTTGATTCTTCCAAAAAATAGGTAGGGAAATACGAGCCTTAAAGGCAATATATTCCTTACCACTCCCCTTGGAAAAGTATTGGGATACAATAAAATAATGGATGTATTCCGTTGGAGTATGCTAACATTTATTATTTTATTTCGGAGTTCGATTCTTTGATTTTCCAATCAGGCTAGGTGGGCTCATGTTTATGAGTCTGCATTAGCTTATTAAGTCTATATGGTACAATGGTGTAAATGGAATCACAAGCGAGTGCTAATCGTTCTAGCTTTTTGAGCTATTCAGGTTCGAATCCTGATTGTACCGCTGCTAATAAAGTTATTTTATTAGTTCTGATGTTTAAAGTGGAAATGCTATGTACTCTGCTTTAAACAACTTGGAAAGTAAATGGTAAATTTAATGATCTTGTATTTTATCTTTTTTTGTAAATACTTTTTCAGGATTGCTTGTATTTACTTAAAGATCAGATCGTCATGTTAAATATGGTACCCCACGATCATTACAATCGGAGTTCGATTCTCCGGCTTTCCCTAAGAGTATACTGTTTTGTTTATTATTTCCAGTTTACTCTTCCTATTGTTATTATTTTATCGTATTACTCATTCGAAAAGGCAATATCATATCATGAATATTGCCATTAAAAATTCCTTAACGATGAACAAAAATGACGTGTCCAAGAGATACGCTTTTTTTGTGTCTATGTACTATGCAAGTCGGATATTGGATGTCCACCAAGAACGCTGCAGCATTTTTCTTGGTTCCCTGGTTCGAGTCCAGGACTTGCTCTTTCTGTTAATATAAAGCAATAAGGAGAGGGTGGGCTATGCTAGTGACGCAGGGAAGAATCCAGAAACTGAACAGCACAAGCATACGTATACTCAACCTATATATGCTAAAGTTCATCACGAAGAGATAGGTCACATGGAAACAGTAACCGATCCTCCAACATATCATGATGAAAAATGTGAACACGTTATCTGTCAGGATTGTGGAAAAGATTTAACACAGGCTTATATTGAAGGGATTAAAGATGGAACTTATAAAAATGTTAAAATAACATCTGATGTTTCTTATTCTCAAAATAAAAGCAGCAGTATATTAAAAATGTATAATCTTTCTTATGATTCAAGTATGCCTCTATATGAAGATTATTTAAATAATGGTGGATGGGACAGATCATGTAAAAATAAGAATGTTACAACGAAGATTGTAACTGTTAGCGTATGTTCTCCAGGGGCAACTTGGAATAAATGGATAGTTGACAAAAAAGCTTATGATGAGCAGGTAATTGTTGGGTATAAATGTAGTTGTGGAGAATGGAAATTAGTTACTAATTAGTTATCAGGCAGCACGTATAATTGTACATATGTGTTGCTTGTTTTTCTTTATTTTTTTATGTTTATATGCTATACTAAATATGTAATTTTTATTAGACTTTGGAGCTTTAGGAAAAGCTCTGAACATTTTAAAGAAATCAAAAAAAATAGAAACTTAAACCTAAAGGCATAAATTTAGCAGATAATATATAGATCTGCTTATTTTTATGTCTTTTTTTATTAAAAAGGAAGAAGGAGAAAGAGTTATGTGTAAATGTCAAAATCAAAAAACGAAATGGATTATTGCGATTAGTGATACTTGCAATGACGAGATTAATTTAAAATTTCTGACGGCAACGGAGGATGAAGCAAAACAATATCTTATGGATTGCATCGATAATGATATATTGGAAAGTTGTGAGACATGTAGTGATCTTACAGAAAGTATTCACGATATTAAACGATATGTAGATTGCAATACAAAAAGAACTATGGAGTTACATGCTTATCTTTGTTTCCAAAGTTATCATGTAGAATATAGTGCACAGCCTATGGATTTGATTCCAGATGTAACGAATGGAGAAAAGCTGAGTCAGAAACAGGAAGAAGCAGAAGTTCTAAAATGGGATATGCGAACAATTTGTGTATTTTGGGGAAATGTATCAAACAAAAATAATTTTTATAATCAGAATATATGTTTCAAAACAGATGCTTCCAGATCACAAATCATAGATTGGTTAAGAAAATACCATCTGGAAAACCATGTAGATAATAAGTCTGATTTATCTCCAGATGTACTAATTAAAAATGGATATACTGTGGAAATGGTTAAGTGTTGTCAAAATGATGGACACGATTCCAACAATGTAACTAATAAATCTTTAGAATTATACAATTTAGATTTTTACGATATGGAAAAATCTTCATATCATGAAAAGATTATTTTGGATCTTGCATCTTGTGAAGATAAAGCAGATGTAAGTAAGAATCTAAAAGAAATTACAAATAGCTTAAACATTTTCAATGTGAAAGAAAATAGTTTTTGTATGACGCAAAATGATCCTGACTATTTATCCCAGGATGTACTAACATCAGGAGTACGAAAAATTGCAGACCGAAATGGTTATGTTGTCGATATTGTAGAAATGGAAAATGTAGGAGAAAAATGTTATCTTTTTAGAAAAATAAAAAGATATATTTGATTTTGCATAAAATAATTAGAATAAAGTTTATTAATTAAAGACATAAAGTAAACAAAGGTTATACCTGTTTATTTTATGTCTTTTTGTTTTTTGAAGGAGAAGGAAAAATGAGAAATGTTATAGAAGTATATGTAGAAAATTTAAAAAAATACAATCAAGGGATTCTCAATGGTCGATGGATTACCTTGGGTATTGACGAGGAATCCCTGCAGAAGATATTAAAAGAGCATTTAGGAATTGCAGATCATAATTCAGCTATTGCAATTTTTGATTACCATGCAGACTTTGAAATAGATGAGCATGAAAACATATATCATCTAAATCAGGCTGCAAAATTGTTAAATTGTTTATTAGATGAAGATTATAAAAAGGCCTTAGATTATTGCAAAGTACGAGAGATTACAGGAGCACTAGAAATATCTAATGTTTGTCTACAACTCGAAGATATTATTTATGGACATTTTTCAAATTGGCTAGATCAAAATATCAATGATCCTGATGAAAAATTGGGACATGCATTATTTGACAATAGTAAACTAGGTGTTTACATGAGACAGAACAAAATGGAATCATATTTTGACTACAAGGCATATGGCAGAGATGCTTCAATCAGTTCTTATGATATTGGAGATTATGGATATGTTTACAAAAAAGATTCTATTAATACAAAAAAATATACGTATGAAGAGATTGATGAAATAATGAAGAACGGTTCTGGTAAATACATGGGAAAATGTGAATGTACTGTTAAATTTCTAAAAAATTTTTTTATACTTTCACAAAATGAGTATGTGAAGATTCAAAAAGTTTGTAAAAGCTTAGATATGCTTGCTGTAGTAGAATTTACTATGTCGGGTTATGATCATTTATATGCTTTTGTTGTTGATCATATTTCAAGACTTATTTACATTAATGATTTAACAGTTGGAAAAAGCTTAAGAGAATTCAAGGCAGGAAATTCAATTGAAGAAGAAACATTTGATGATATTTTGGATGAACTGAATAATCCCAAAATTTACGTTTAGACGTATTAGGATGCAAAAAAAGAAAGGATGATGATTTATTATGGATAAAAACAGAATGATGGAATTGCTAAATGAGATTGTTAATTATGTACAAATTGGAAAAGACGTTCCAGAAATAATTGATAAGCTTTTGGATATGGAATTTACGAAGGAGGAATTAATTGAATATTTTGACTTTGATGAATGTGATTTTCTATTATGGTTTATCGGCAGAAACATATAAAATTTGAAATAATAAACAAAAAATTGATGCAAAAAGTTGATATATTTTTTGTATCAATTTTTTGTTGAAAAAGGAGAAGAAGATATGGATTTTATAGATCAAGCAAAAGCAATATTAGAATCATCAAAGAAACAACCAGATGATATGTGTCAAAATGTGGATACGATATATTCAGATATTATGAAAAAATCCAATTATAAGATCAAAGGGATATCGGATAGCATTCTGGAATCGTATATAGCCGCAGAAAATAAGGCTGATTTTGAATCATTGTTTTATTTATTGACAGGTATAACGTTTGAATACTATTTACATAAATGCGAAGGAACAAAACAACGAAATGTTGCAGAAACTGAGTTACGAATAATTCAGATTTACCTTTTTAAATCGAATAAAAGTAGAAAAAATTCATTGATTATACAAACAGATGCACCAAAAAATAAGATTCGGACTTGCCTTAGAAATGGTTATTCTTTATCTTTACTCTCGATGGATTGTGGTATTAAAAATATTGTCAATAATCTTCAAGAGATGGGATATATAGTTAGAATATTGTATGCTCCGAATGGAAAATTCGATAAAATAAAAAGATTTTCTTGTAAAGAAAAATATAATCTGGCTGATTATGATATGAAATATGTATTATATCATGAAAAAGTGGTAATGGAATTGTATAATAAAGTATTTTGTCAAAATTTAAAGAATCCAAAATCATTTACACTTGAAATTTTAGAAGGTACTGCAAATCAATTAGGAATTTTTGCTATAGAGATAAATCAATTTTGTATCTTAACAGATGATGCTACTAGATTTTCTTTAGGGTATCGTGACTTTAGAAAAATTGTGAATTATTATGGTTACAGGATATATAGAAAAACAACAGCATCAGGTGATGAGTGTTATCGGTTTGTTTTCAGTGAAAAATTGTGGGAACATTATAATTGAAAGGAGGAATTGCGTAAAATGATTCTTTCAGTTGCAGAAGAAAAATATGATGATAAATTTTTATACTAAAATAGTTATTTGATCACAAAATGTGACATAAATGTAATTTGTGTATAATGTGTTAATTGTAAAAAATCATGCAAATTGCACATTTATTCAAGAATGATATTAAATATGTAAAAAGAGCAACCTTTTTGTTTTTGAGGTTGCTCTTTTTTTTGTATAAATTAAATTATTTTACAGTAACAGTCCATTTGAAGACATCTCCTTTTACCCAATGTCTGCTTGTTTTACTTACGATACAACTAATCGTAACTTTTCCCTTCTTTTTAGCGGTAACTTTATGTCCGCCTTCGGAATCTCCTTTTGTTGCTACAGTGGCAATTCTTGAATTACTACTTTTCCAATTTTTTGTTGATGGATGAACACCTCCATAACTTGGACCAACCCAAATACTTTTTCCTTTTTTTACAGAACAAGAACTTTTTTTTGTAACAGGTTTACGTACTTTTTTGGCAGTTATATTAATTGTAGCCTTATTTTTTAATGGACTGGCAGCTTTAACTACATTAGCTCCACTAAGTCCAATACCTGATACTGTTAGCAAGCTTAATGCAACTGCTGCCATCTGTTTCTTTACTCCTTTTTTCATTATAAATACCTCCTGATTCATTGTTTATATGAAAATAAAAAGCATAAAAAAAACAGACATTTTGTCTGCTTGATCTATGCTTTCATTTTTCATTATTTAATTAAAAAATCTCAGACTTATCCCGATTGATTGGATTCTAATAAACTGTTATTATTATAACATATAAAATATAATTATAAAACAGAAAAAGAAAAAACCATCGAATAATTTTCGATGGCATCACGGCTGATGGCGGAACACGCCACTTAAACGTTAATTCAGACCCCGTGATTATACAGCACAGTCGCCTGTCTGCATATAAATTATAATATAATTTTGATTTATATGCAATATTATGTCTTAGAATGTCATAAAAATTTTCAAAAATCACATATTTAATATGAAAAGAAAAATTGTCTTTAAAAAGAAGGAGCGTGAAGAACAATGATAATTTATAAAAATGTAGATTATGGTATTAATGCATATCGAATTAGTCTCTTTAAACTTAAGTTTGAATGTGTAGGTGAAATTATATGGAGACCGTTTGATTTAGTACCATCTGAATGCCATTTGGAAATTTTTAGATTTCATGTTGTGGAAGAGTATCGAGAACAAGGAATTGGGCGAAAACTAATGAATAAGTTTATTAAACAGTTTAGTAAACATAAGAGGTTAAATGAAAATTATTCATATGTTCTGGTTCAACCTCAAAGTTTTCGAGATGAAGATGAAACAGAAAAAGTGCTTGAAGTGGAAAACTTATATGAAATATATGAGAAATTAGGCTTTTATTTCACAGAAGAAAATATTGATCGAACAAAACCTCTACATATAATGCAATATGATTTATAGTTACATTCTCTTCTACCTTAGAGGCCAGAGTATTCTTATTGAAAGAGGATAAAAAAAAGAAAAGAAAGAAATTCTTATACAGAACTAACCTCTTTTCCTTTTTGTAAAACCAAAACTTACACGTATATTATACTGTAAAATAATAATTTTGTGAATAGTTTGTGGACTGACTTGCAAATATTGGAAAGAGTTGTTATGATAAGAATGTAATATGACTCATATCTTTGAGAAACAATTACCTTTTGTATAGCGATTCGCTGGAATAAGGGGTGTCAGAAATGGCATCTCTTTTTTTTTTGAAAAAAATTAAATTTATTTTCTGGAAAAATATACGAAAAATGTGGATAAACCACGTAAACAAGCCATTTGTAAGTGATTTTGTGGATATTTTAATTGATTTGCAATTATTTTAAACCTGTTTTAAACTAATTACTACAAAAGGAAATAGTTTATTCAAAGAAAAGGAGAAGTATTATGAGACGAAGAAAATTAACAATCGGACTTTTATCTATGATGATGGCTGCAAGTGTAACTTTCGGTATTCAAGGAAATGATGTACATGCAGCAAGTAAAAAACTTTCTGTTAATAGAGTGTACGAAAACGCAACGCGAATTAATGGTAAAACTAGAAAGAAAAATATTGTAAGAGTTAAGATCGGTAAGAAAACTTACAAAGCAAAAGCTAACAAAAAAGGAAAATTTACAGTTAAAATTCCTCGTGTTGCTGCCGGTAAGAAATACACTTTAAAATCTTACAAAGGAAAGAAACTTTACAAAACAAAAAAAGTATATGTGATTGCAAAGAAATTAAAGATCAATAAATATACGCCAAACAGTAAATCTATTTCTGGTTACACCAGACCTTCTTATAAGGTTAAAGTAAAAATCGCTAGTAAAACTTATGTGAAAAAAGCAAGTGCAGTTACTGGATATTGGAAAGTAAAACCAGATAACAACAAAAAGATTGGAACAACGGTCTCTGTTAAGGTTGTTAACACAAAAGGTAAGACTGTAACAGAAACAAAAAAGCATGTCCATGACTACAAAGCAGTTTACAAGACTGTGCATCATAATGAAGTCGGTCATTACGAGACTGTTGAAGTTCCAGCTTGGGATGAAACTGTACAGAGAAGACATCAGGTATGTTTTGTTTGCGGAAAGGACAAAACGCAAGACTTTATTGATAGTATTAACAATAAAACTTATCCAGATTATGATGAAGAAACCAAAAAAGATTGGGGATATACAAAAGAAAAAGGATGGCCTCATTATAGTAGTGATTATGCTATTTATAAAGAAATGGGTGTTGATCCAGAAAACATGAAAGATGTTCCACCATTTGGTGCTTATTTAAGTTTAGGAGGATGGGATAGAAGTTGTGATGGACATAATTATGGTTCTCAGACTGTTGATGTAATAGTACATCATGAAGCAACAACGAAACAGGTATGGAAAGTGGATCAAAAATCATATGATGAAAAAGTTTTGGTCGGTTATAAATGTGATTGCGGTAGTGTAAAAGAATAAATAATAATTCAAATAATGAGAAGGCAGCAGCTTGCTTTATGGGCTGTTGCCTTTTTTAGTGAAGTATATTTATAAATGTAATATACAAAACATGCAAAAAATAAAGTAAAACATGGGGATGTTACACGAATATGAAACAAAACAATATAAAATATTGAAAAATATAACATTTTATGTTAGTATATTCCATGAAAGCGAGTGTATGTTCTTGCTTTATAAAAGATGAAAGCACATTGAAAATTTAATATACATATATACAAATCCATAAAGTTGCTCTTATAAAATTTTATGAGAGGGGGTGATATGCTATGTATCGAAATAGGAATCCTTGTAAATAAAAAAAGAAAGCAGATTGCGGCTGCTTTCTTTTAAATAATTATAAGAGCATATTTTGGTGGACAGTTCAAATTGACTGTTCGCCAAAATATACAAAAAAAGTATAACATAAATCAAATATTTTGAAAAGTATTTGTAAGAACGATAAAAATAAGGAGAGCAATATTATGGATAAGTATAAGATCGTGGGAAAACTCCGTCAGTTGTTTTTTGGATCTATGGCTGTCATTATGTCTGCGGGTGGTGTTGTTGCTACAAACATGGCAAATGCCTTTGCGGCGGATCAGTCATTGGATAACAATGTCGGGGTGGCCGCTCGAAAATTGCAGTATGATGATACGGAATCATATGTATCTAAAAATGTAAATAAAAAAGTAGTAACATCCGAAGCGGATAAGTCTACGAAAGAAATCAAAAATGATTTAACTGAAACCGGATATTCTATCCGATTAAAACAGTTGATCGCAGAACAGTCTAAAATCCCAAAGGATTGTACAATTGATACATTATGGGCAAAATACAAAGATGCATTTATTGCACAGTATTCAACTATTGTAAAATTGTACAATACAAGTGATGATGCAGATTATTATGTTGCGAATCTTTCCAGTGCAAAAATCAATGGAATGGGAAGTATTTATGATGCAGCATTTGTAAAAGGGACAAACAATGCAAATCCAAATGTAATCAAAGATATTAAATTTGATAAGAAAACAGGATTAGCTTATATTCCTAAAAGTTACTTTGAAAAAAATAAGAATGTATTGATCACCGGACAGGTAATGTATGGTGGATCTATCAATAATCAGACAATTGCTATTGATACTACAGTTGATAATGGTGGAGAAGTAACAAAACAGTCTGTTGAAGCAAATGCATTTGATGTAACTGTGAAAGTTCCAATTACAACAAGCAAGAAAATGGCAGAAAAACTCAAAATGAGTGATTTTAAAGTTTTCTTAAATGGATCTGAAACAGAAATGAATCTGGATAAAGATAATACTGCTACATTTAATAAGAGTACCGGTGTGTTAGAACTTGCTGTATCTCCTGCAACTTTAACTTCTGTCAGAGTAGAAGTGAAAAAAGTAGGAGCTGTCAAATCTGTTGCACGTTTCTTTACAACAGATGTCAGTGCATCCGTGAAGAATCCGGATAAACTAAAGTTTGTTACAGACAAGAAAACAGGAAATCCGATCATTTTAGACCGTGTGGATCCAGCAAAGCTTCAGGACGGACAGGTGTTCGATTATAAATCTTCCATTCGTTACTTCTCAAAACTGAGTGATATGGAAGTTAATTATAATATGAAAGCAACTGCAGAAGCTATCCGACATTCCATTAAATATCTGTATCTTCCAACCGGAAGCGAGAAGAGTGGATGGTTCGATGTTTACGATAAAGGATCTGATTTTGGTGATCAGGATGGTGTTAATCAGAAAACAAACTTTGAAGATGTGACTTTTGGTATCGGTTTACCAAACTCATCCTCTAAATACAAAGCAACTGCTTTAAATAAAAATAAAGCAAAGCTTGATTTTCATATGAAGGGTTCTTTCGTAACGAAATACACAGGAGACAAAGCAACTTACTCCAGTAAGCATATGTTTGCCGGTGAGTGTGCCCACATCACAAATCCAATGGGTAAAGTGAAAGATGGCGAAGATGCTAAGATCCGTTTATCTGTACTTCATGTAGACCTGAAAGACCAGTATGTTATCATTGGACTGAACACACAGGAGACCAATACACAGAGTGGTTTTGGTATTTACAAATTAAAGTTTGAATACAACAATTCCGGTAATGTTCAAGTAAAAAAAGTATCAGCAAATCCATCTATGACAAATGGAAGTGGATGTTATAGTTTTAAAGGAGCTACATTCGGAGTTTATAAAGACAAAGCTTGTACTGATAAAGTAACAACATTAACTGCCGATGAAAATGGTAATACTGACACAGACGAAATTGATGTGGGAGATTACTTTGTTAAAGAAATTAATCCACCTACAGGGTATGCGAAAAATGATCAGGCTTATCCCGTAAAAGTTACGGAAAAGAACGATGATGATAACCCTGCAGTTGTTACAATTCCAGATCAGCCAAAGGATGACCCTATCAACTTTGAAGTAAAAAAGGTAGACAAGGAAACAGGCGAAACTGTACAGGGAGATGCAAATCTTTCAGGTGCAGAGTTTACCGTAAAATTCTATAATAACTTCTATAATAGTGCTTCTGAATTACCGTCAAAAGCTACTAGAACATGGGTGTTACAGACAAAAAAACTTGGAAATGATTATACGATTTCATTTGACGATACTCATAAAGTTTCAGGTGATGATTTCTATAGAGATTCAGATGGAACACCCGTAGTTCCATGGGGAACATTGACGATCGAGGAAACTAAAGCTCCAGACGGATATAAAATCAAAGACAGTACCGTTTCTGTTAACGGGCAGGTCTTAAGTAATCGTATTTATTTCACAAGAGTCAGTGATAAAGATGGTGAACAGCCATCCAAAGTAGTTACAGACTTTACAGTTTCTGATCCAGCGAAGAAATATGGAATCCAAGTATGGAAAGTTGATAAAGAACTTGATAAGAGTGAAACCATCGGTGGAAAGGATCATAAGATCTCTGAAACCGGAACAACACTTGAAGGTGTTCAGTTCTCTATTATCAACCGAAGTGCAACAGCCATTAAATATGGTGATAAGACAGTGAATCCGGGAGAAGAAGTGACAAAGATCACAACTTCATGGAATTCTAATCTGAAAAAATATACAGCTCAGACTGATGAGAGAACATTACCTTATGGTACATATGGTGTTCAGGAAATTTCAAGCAGTCAGGGTTACAAAATGACAGATGGAACTGAAAAAACAGTTGTATGCCATGGTGCAGACGGAACAATGTATACGCCAGATTTGGATGCAAACTTAAAATTCCCGAACCAGGTAGTTCGAGGTGATTACTCTGTCAGAAAAAAATCTGATGAAGGAAAGAGTATCAGTGCAGCGTTCAAGGTAACAAATGAAGCGACTGGAGAAACCCACGTAATCGTAACAGATAAGAATGGAGAGTTTGATTCTACAGATAACAAACACTCTAAAAATACAAATGCCAATGACAAATTGTTAAAAGGCTATACAAAGGATACCATTTTAAAATCTTCTGATTTTGATCTGGATGCCGGAGTATGGTTTGGACAGGGCGAAGATGGAAGTGTTGCAAAAGCCGATGATAGTTTAGGTGCTTTTTATTACGGAAAATACAAAATTGAAGAATTGCGTAGTAATAGTAATAAAGGACTGAAACTGATCAGTACAGACTTTACGATCACAAAAGATGGTAAAAAAATCAATGCCGGAACATTAACTGATGAATCAGAGCCAAGTATTGGTACAAAAGCAAAAGATGAAGCAACAGGAACAAATGTGGCTTCAGCGACAGATGATGTAACAATCATTGATACTGTTAATTATGAACACCTAGACAGAGGTAAATACAAATTAACAGCAGTCTTAATGGATAAAGCGACAAAAGCAGCAATCCTTGATAAAGACGGCAAAGAAGTTACAGCATCCAAAGTATTTTCTAATACCACAAAAAGCGGAACAGTTGATGTTGAAATCAATATTAATGCAGCGGAATTATCATTAGCAGGTAAAGATGTTGTTGTATTTGAAACATTGACAAGTGAAGCAGACGGAACAACGATTGCTGTTCATCATGACATTAATGATGAAGGACAGACAATTAAATTTCCTGAAATCAAGACAAAAGCATCTGATGCAACAACAGGATCTAATATCGTTGAAGCAAAAGAAGATATGAAGATCAAGGATACTGTTTCTTATAAGAATCTGATCAAAGGAAAAACTTATACAATGATCGGTAAACTTATGGATAAAGAAACAGGAAAGGTTGTTCTTGATGATGATGGAAAAGAAGTAACAGCAAGTGTGAAATTTACAGCAGATGCTGAGGACGGAACAGTTGATGTAATCTTTGAATTCTCCGGAGTTAAAACAGCTGGTAAGAAGATTGTTGCATTTGAAACTCTTGAATATAAGGGTAAAGAATATGCAGTTCATGCAGATATCAACGATAATGATCAGACTGTTCTTATTCCAAAAGTAAGCACAACAGCGAGCGATAAGAATAATGGAACACACATGTCTTACGCAGGTAAGGATGTAACAATCATTGATAAAGTTGAAGTGAAAAACATCGTTGCCGGAAGAGAATATACTCTGAAAGGTAAGGTAATGGATAAGAAAACAGGAAATCCATTATTAGTCGATGGAAAAGAAATTACTGCTGAAAAGACATTCAAAGCAAACGGAGAAAATGAAACCGTAGAACTTGAATTCACATTTGATGCAAGTGCATTAAAAGGAACAACCACTGTTGTCTTTGAAAACTTATATGAAGGAGAAAACGAGATCGGTACTCATGCAGATCTTGAAGATGAAGGACAGACAGTAGAGATTCCTGAAATCGGAACAACTTTAATCGGTAAAGACAGCCAGATTCATGTGATCAATGCAGACGAAAAGATCACACTGGTAGACACAGTTAAATACAAAGGTCTTGAAAAAGGTCGTGAGTATAAGGTTGATGGTGTTCTTTACGATAAAGAGACAAAGCAGCCACTTGAAATTGATGGAAAACAGGTAACAGCAAGTGCTACATTCACAGCAGAAGCAAGTGAAGGAAGTGTTGATGTTACATTTGAATTCAATGGAAGTGATCTCGCTGGTAAAACACTCGTAGCGTTTGAAGAAGCCTATGATGTAGAAACCAACACCTTAGTTGCTGATCATAAGGATATTGACGATGGTGAACAGACTGTCGTTGTACCAAAGATCGGTACTACATTAACTGATAAAGACGGAAACAAGACAGTAAACGCCGCAAAAGAAACTGTTTTAGTCGATACAGTGAAATATGAGAACTTAGAGGTTGGTAGAGAAGTTGAGTTAAAGGGTATCTTATATGATAAGAATACTCAGAAACCAATTATGATCGATGGCAAAGAAGTTACTGCAAGTGCTAAATTTACTCCGGAAGAAGCTTCTGGTACAGCACAGGTAGAATTTAAATTCGATGCCACAAGCATTGCTGGTAAAACAGCCGTGGCCTTTGAAGAAGCTTACGATGTTAAGACAGGAACATTGATCGGATCTCATAAGGACATTGATGATTCTGACCAGACAGTAAATTTCCCTGAATTACATACTACAGCAACAGATAAAGCCGACGGGGATCACACCGTTAATGCTGATAAGAAAGTCACTATCGTAGATACTGTGAAATATAAAAATGTAACACCAAACAAAGAACTGGAAGTTTCCGGTACCTTATATGATAAGGATACAAAGAAACCAGTCAAAGTGAATGGTAAAGAGGTTGCAGCAACAGCAAAATTCACTCCAAAAGAAGCAAACGGAGAAGTAAAGGTAAGCTTTACATTTGATGCAAGCAAACTTGGAGGATATTCACTTGTAGCATTTGAAAAGATGTTAGATGTTGAAACTGGAGCAGTGATCGGAACACATGAGGATATCACAGATAAAGATCAGACTGTAAAGGTTAAAGGAGTGAAGAAGACTCCAAAAACTACAAGTCATACATCTACACCTGGTAGTGGATCAAGTTCATCATCTGTAAAAACAGGTCAGAAATCCATCGTTCCAGTTGTAATCGGACTCATTGTAGTCGTAGTTGCCGGAGGAGCAGCATTTGTGATCCGTAAGAAACAGAAAGGTGACAAAGAGCAGTAGATACAGTAAGGCGTTAGCCGATGGAAGAAAGAGGGGGGAATAATCTCTCCTCTTTTTTACATTTATGAGGAATATTATGGATAACAAAAAATCAGACATTATAAATAAAAGAAAATATCATCATCCTAAAGCGGTTGTAAAAGGAAAAGATGGAAAAGTCATTAATATACTTGAGAACAACCATACAAAGGAGAAAAATAGTGAAAAAGAAATATGAATCACCAAGAGCAGTAGCCGATATCTTTTATCCGGAAGAATCTATCAGCAGCTGTTATAATATCGCATGTGAGTATGGAATTATGGGTGGAGAAAAAGGAATTCATGCCCCAAATGCCTTCACACTTGATGGCGTAACAATTCCAGGAGATCTTGGAGCTGACGACACGCATGGAAAACTAAGTGCTGGATCAGGATGCGGTTGGGCAGAAAATCAGATTGCAGAAGTAGATTCCAATGGAAAAGTAACAGCTTTAAAAGAAGTAAATGTAATGAACTATAAAATCTTAGATTGTGATGTGATTAAGCAAGATGGAGATACCGTATACTGGACTACGCAATCTGGAAAAAATCGATTATGGTCACATATGGGGAAAATCGGGTCTAAAAGCGGCAGCCATCTTAACATGTCATAAAGAAGGTGTTTTTATTGAAGTTAAAAAAGATATTATGGAATTTGTTGGTCCTGCTTATCATTGGATATGTTGGTATTTTAGCGTATCAAAATATCAGCCAATATCAAAGGTTTAAAGTAAATGGGCAATCTATGAATCCTACTTTAAAAGATGGACAGAAATTGATCATGAAGAAATTTCAGAAAAATGACAAGTTACATCGTGGAGATGTTGTGATCATTAAAGTGACATTAAAAGATAAAGAATATGATTTTATTAAAAGAGTGATCGCACTGCCAGGAGAACATTTAGAGATCAAAAACCATAAAGTTTATATTAATGGAAAATATCTGGAAGATGAAGGATCAACGATGGGCGAGGAAGATTGTGTGATTCCGGATGATTCTATTTATGTTATGGGAGATAACCGGGATCATTCTTTGGATTCAAGAAAACTTGGAACAATGAAGATTTCTAAAGTAGTTGCACGAAAAGTGATTCCAGAAAAGAAATTGTAGCTTGAAAAATATTCCAAAATCAGATATGATGAAGGTACTTAAAATCTGTACACTTATTAGGTACGAGAAGAGCATCCGTGATAAATGGGTGCTTTTCTTTTTGGGGAATAATTTATCTTTTTCCAGCAAGAAGACTCCGACCTCTAAGGAGATGAATTGCGTCTGTTGCCACTTGATATTGTATTTTAATTGTAGTATAATATATTTAATAAAATAATAAACAAATGATAAGATATAATAAATCGTTGAAGTAATTAAAATATACACATAGAAAACTAAGGGAAAAAGAGGGAGTGATATCGTGGCAAACAGAGCATATAAATTCAGAATATATCCCAATGATGAACAAAAGATCCTGCTTGCCAAGACTTTCGGCTGTGTCAGAATGGTGTATAACCATTGGCTCGATCGAAAGATCAGGCAGTATGAGGAGAACAAGACCAATGTAACATACACTGCCTGTGCAAAAGAAATGGCGGAAATGAAGAAAACGGAAGAATACGCATTTTTGCGAGAAGTCGACAGCATATCCTTACAACAATCGCTTCGGCACCTTGATACAGCATTTCAGAACTTTTTCAAACAACCGAAAACAGGATTTCCAAGATTCAAATCAAAAAAACGGAATAAAAACAGCTATTCCACGGTGTGCATCAATAGTAACATAACGATATCCAATGGATATCTGAAGCTGCCGAAGATTGGACAGGTCCGATTAAAACAGCACAGAGATGTTCCAAAGGAATACCGACTGAGATCAGTGACCGTCAGTCAGACATCAAGTGGGAAATACTATGCAAGTATTCTGTTTGAGTATGAAGACCAGGTACAGGAAAAAGAGATAGAAACTTTTCTGGGGTTGGATTTTTCCATGCACGGATTATATCGTGACAGTAATGGCAACGAGCCTGCATATCCGAGGTATTACAGGAAAGCAGAGAAGAAATTAGCGAGAGAACAACGCAGACTTTCCAAAATGCAGAAAGGTTCGAACAATCGCAGGAAGCAAAGAATGAAGGTGGCAAAACTTCATGAAAAGGTTTGCAATCAGCGAAAAGACTTTCTGCATAAGCAGTCAAGGCAGATAGCCAATGCTTATGATTGTGTATGTGTGGAAGATCTGGATATGAAAGCAATGTCACAGTCACTGAAATTTGGAAAATCTGTTTCAGATAATGGATGGGGAATGTTTACAACCTTTTTGAAGTACAAACTTAAGGAACAGGGGAAAAAGCTTGTAAAAGTAGACAGATTTTTTGCGAGCAGCCAGATCTGTTCAGCTTGTGGTTACAAGAATATGAAAACGAAAGATCTTGCTCTCAGGCAGTGGGATTGTCCTCAGTGTGGAACCCATCATGACAGAGATATCAATGCAGCGATCAATATTAGAAACGAGGGAATGCGACTGGTAATGGCATAACTGTAATTCAACATAATCATATAACCGTGGGACACACGGGGTTAGCTCGCTGATGCTTAGCACACTGGTGCTATCGAACGAGAACCAAACCTGCCGAGGTTAGGGAAGCTCCAACCTCTATAGGTGGGAGAGGATGTCACATAAATTAGTAAAAATGGTTGATACTCCTAAATGATATCAAATTGGTATAAAATTGGTAACAAAATGGTAGTAAATTGGTATAGAAATGTTAGTGTAATCTTAAACTTAGTATGCTATAATATGAACAGTGAGAAAAAGGGTTCTCACTAATCTTTTTCCTGATTTGGAAAGAGGTTTTTATTAGAAAATTGAATATAGGGGCAGATTATGTCCATTTACGATAGAGATATTCAGAGAAATATCTCTATTTTTTTTGGATTAATTTTGTTCTAACATCAGTTTTCATTTTTATAGCATCCAACTCTAAAGATGATTTATCTGTGGAAGATAGGGTAGGTGATATAAAAATTTGTAACTTTATAATCTATTCATTTTTCATGAGGGAGGATAGTACAATGCGAAAGATTACAAGAAGTAAACATCCAGAAAAGCGTAGAAATACAAAATGGAAGGCATCCGGGTCAACTCTTGCAATGAATCGTCAGGTTGTAGATACAGAAACAGTTGTTTATGCAATGATGTGTGCAATGATTGCAAGCTTGATTTTATCATCCATTTTACCAATGGTTTGTAATGCGGCCGGTGACTTTAATTCACTTGCAACGTCATTATCTACGATTGCATCAGACTTCTATAGCAGTTTCGTTGCGAAAGCTATTAAATGGGGAGCTGGTCTTGCACTTGCTATTGCATTTGCATTACGTATCGGTGCACCTGGAAGTGAATTAGAACGTAGACTGCATGGATGGCCAATGAAAATCATTTTTGCTGTATTTGGAGTTGCAGTTGCCCCATCTGTGATCGAGATCATAAGTGAACAGTTATCTACTGCTGGCTTTTTCTCATTTACATTTAGCTAGAAAATATAAATAAGTTAACAAAATTCTTATCTTCCAAGGATTTTGAATACGCACGGAAGGGATCTTCTCTTCCGTGTTTTTTATTTATGAGAGAGTTAGAAAATACGATAGCTCTAAAAAAGACATTTATTTAAGAAAGGAGGAGCTGTCAGGCAGAGTTTTTTAATGCTGTCCGTATTTTGGCAGCGAAGAACAATTGGATTGGATTTTAAACGGAATATTTAAAACATTTATTGGATGGATTACAAGTGTACTTGATATTTACTTTTCAGCAATTTTGGGTGCATTAGGTGTTAATTTAAGTGTGTTTGAAAGTGTGTTTCCTTTAGTAAAAAAATTGAGCATTGGAATCATGGCAATTGCATTAGGGGTTGCATTTTATATTTTTATCTTTCAAATTTCAAAAAATCTTAATCCATCATCAATTGATGAAGCAGAATCGCCATTGAGTTTGTTAGCATCTTTTGCGACTGCTATCTTTTCAGTATTGGCATACAAACCGTTATTAAATATTTTACTGTCATTTACTACAAGTTCTTTAACAGTTTTGCAATCAAGTAAACTTACAAAAATTCTAAAAAAAGGATTAGCATCTGACATGTTTGATTCATTTTATGATGCATTAGTAAAGACAAGTAGTAGTAAAAGCATCGTCGGAAAGGCTATAGATTCTGTAAAGAATACGGTTGGAAGTGTTGTCGGTACGCATATGCCAGAACGAATAGCTGCAATTATTTTAGTTGCATATATTTATTCTAAATTATATAAAATGACAAAAATTATGCTTCGAACATATGTTGGAGTTGGTATCTTGACCTACTTAGCACCGTTACCATTAGCATGTTTAAGTTCTCGTGCAACAAAAGGTGTTACAAAAGGATTTTTACAAATTTATATAGAACATCTGCTTAGCATCATTTTAAACTGTTGGTTTTTGCGAATTGTTTTAGATGGATTTGGTGCAATTAATTTTGATAGTCTATCAAAAATGCAATCAAGTATGTCAGGAATTCAAAAGATTATATCTGATATTATGACATCGCCAGTAGAAAAGAAATTTACAACTTTCGCTGTGATTGTTGTATGGAGTATGATGATTGGAGCATTTATTGATTACGCAGTTAATATTAATATCTACATCGAACGTATGACTGGTGTTGGTGGATTGTCTATAGTTCCAAATGGTCAATCTATTAGTCCATTTAAAGATAATGTAGTGACAAAAGCTGCAACTGGAGCTGCAGCTGCAGTTGGTGGCTTAGCAGGATCAATTGCAGGCACACCTTTGAAATCTATGAAAAATATGGCTGGAAAAGCTTGGGAAGAAAAACTAAAAAGTGAAGTTCAGTCAGCGAAAGAAGGAAATGGATTTTTTGGATTTGGTGGATCAGGCATAAATCCTACGAATCCATCCCCTGGTCCAAATGATGGAAATCCGAATAATGGAAATCCTAACAATGGATCTGGTGGAGCTGCGATGGGTGGCTCTAAACCATTAAAACAAAATGCTATTGATGGGAAAAAATCAATGGAACCATTTTCGCCAGCTGTGGAAAATGCCAAACAGGCAGGAATGTATTCATTACTACATAAACCATTGTCTGGAAAAAATGCTAAAAAGCAAATGGCAGCTGCAATGAAAGATAAAAATGGATTTATGGACCCATATGGTGAAGGTAAAGAATACCTTGACAAATTAAAGAATGGTAAGAGCAAAGAAGATCAGAATAAACTTGATAACTCCTTAGTATTTGATGCCGGAAAAGATGGTATGCAGATCATGTCAGATATAGAATCTGACGGAAAAGGAAAAATTACAGCTACAATGAATGGAGAAAATATTGAATTATTTAATGATGATGCTCAGAGATCAGCAACAGAATCAGGAAATCTTGATGCCAGTGTAGATATTGGTGGACAAACTATGAGTTACGATTCTAGCAAGTGCCCAACCTTCCATAAGATGATGGGTGGAATTACTTTTGATGAGTCAGAAATTGTATCAAGTGAAGCATCCAATAGTGGATCAATGGGTACAGTTGGTAATAGCACATCATCAGGAACATATACATCTTCTGAAACAGTATTTGGAGGTGCATCAAATGATGTATTAGGTAATGAATCAGTTGGAGGGTTTGGTAGTGGTTCAAATCATGCACATAGCAAATCATCCATAGATGATATTAATTCTCGTATTTATAATCCAGGTAGCAGTCAAACATATGATGATTTCACCGTAGGTAATAATAATGCTTCATCTTCTGGTGGACCATTAGAATCATCAAAATCTGGACCAAAGCCTTCTTCTGATGATAAAGATGTAAATACTGATCAAAGTGACATTGAATTTTAACAAAGGAGGCTGATTATGGCGGAGAAAACGGAAAAGGTTGGAAATGCGAAAGCAGCTGTCCAAGCAGCAAAAATTATACAGGGTGCAGCAACAGCTGGTTTACCAGGTGCGGCAATTGCGACTATTTCTGATCCAAAAGCAAGTTTTGCGTTAGTTAAGAAAATTTTAATTGCTGTAACGGTAATTATTATGCTTCCTACCATAATTATCAGTTCAATTCCTTCTTCTATTATTAATCTAATTTCAATTGATCAAACACAAGATTCGTCTTCATCTCAAGTATTTAAATCAAAATATGATGAATTTCTGACAGGGTTTCAAGAAGCCCTGTCAGATGATTTAAGTGAAGATATAGAGTGTAGAGAATTTAAAGCAAATGTCTGTGTATTAATATCTTATTATTCCATTTGGAAAGATAAAAAAATCATACCTATTTCAAGCAGTAAATTGGTATCCGATTTTAAAAAGAGAATAAAAAAAGCAGATCTTTTGCAGATTAATAAAAAGAAGAAAACCGCAACATATCGTGGTGATGATGCGTTTGCTAGGTATTTAAAGTTGTCAGATGACGAAATCGAACTTGGAAAAGCTCAAGGCTCTGTGTTAGCTTCCATTATTGATTTGAAAAATAATGGAGAAATTACAATAGACTTATCATCTGTTTTAGATGAAGATGGCGGAGAATATTTAGGGGTATCAGGAGCTGGAAAAACATACAAGCTCAGTAAATCAGATTATGAGCTATTATGTAAAATCGTTGCTCAAGAGTGTTCAGAAAATTATGATGGATCATTGGCAGTTATAAGCCATATGTGTAATCTTGCCGAATACGGTAGTTATCGTGGAAAAGGGCTTATGGGTACAGCAAAAAGCGGATGGTATTCAGCATATACAAGTGGAGCATATAAGAAAAGACATCCTGCTGCGTTTGTAAAACGTGCAGTTAAAGATGCAATCAACGGAAAAAGAAATCTTCCACCGTATGTTCTTGAATTCTGGACGGCCGGATACAAATCAAAAAACTGGAATTACTCAAGTGGCGAACGATATTATAAAAGAATAGGCGACAATGATTATTATTATAATATCAAGGATAAGAAACGTCTAAAAAAACAAACCAAAGCTTATGAAGCTGCCTTATCTGGTGGTGGATACAGTGGTGCTGTTGTTTATTATAATCAAGGAGATTCACCTTGGGGAAAACATAGATTCAGAGGACCATATGGAACTAATAAGATAAAACCAGCAGGATGTGGCCCAACGTCAATGGCTATATGTATTTCAACTATTACAGGGAAAAAAGTAACACCAATCCAAACTTGCGATTGGGCAGCAAAGCAAGGACATTATCATCAAGGTGCCGGATGGGATCATTCAACACCCGCAGCCATTGCAAAACATTGGAACTTAAAATGTCAAGGTTTAGGATATAATAAAAGCAATTTAAAGAAAGCTTTGAAACAAGGAAAGATGATTGTAGCTATTATGGCTCCTGGTCACTTCACCAAAGGTGGACATTACATTGTTTTATATGGTCTATCCAAAGACGGAAAGAAATTACAAGTTGCAGATTGTGGAGGACGAGCTAGAAATGGATGGTGGAATGTAGATACAGTATTTAATGAAGCCAGAAGCAATGCTGGTGCAAATGGTCCATTTTGGGCAATAAGTAAATAATAAATTACTCATTAAGAGAAGATACGACATTGTATCTTCTCTTTTTTAATGGAGGTTTTTATGAAACGAAATAAAAAGGTATTTAGTTTAGTTCTGTTATTAATGCTGTTAGTGGTAAGCGTTAGCGGGTGTAAAACCAAAAAACATAAGAAACCATCGACAGTAACAACAACGGAAAATAAGACAGGATTTGTATCAGATGAGAATAGTGATGATCCTGTTGATAATGAGATGCGTGACGATGAAGGAAATGTTTATGAACTTGATATTCAGAAATAAAACGGGAGGAAAAAAATGACAGAAGATAATAGAGATCAGTATGGTAGAAAAGATGAAAAGCTAAAAATTTATCGAATTCCACTGAATTTTAAAATTGATGCGTCTGTTTTAGGATTTACAATTGAGTGGAAACGCCTTTTTGAATCATTGGCAGTCGGAGCAATCTGTTTTCTAACAGCATTAATGATAGGAGGCATGTTTTCGCTTGATGCGAAAGTTATGCTTGGTATAGAGGCATTAGGTTTTATCGGTGGAACAGCAGCTTCTATGGTTGGTATCAATGGAGTATCCTTATTAGATTACCTATTAAGAATCTTCCATTTCATGAAAGAACGGAAGGTATATGGTCCTCCTGATGAAGCATATCGGGAACGATATGAATTGGAATTAGATAAAGAAAGAGTTAAAAATCAAAAAAATATTAATACAAAATTCGATGATGCAAATAGTAAAAGCAGCAAGAAAAAAAGAGGTGGTAAAAAAGAAAAAGTTGATAAAAAGGCTTTAAAAATGGAAAAGAAGAGAAAAGCCTATGAGAAAAAGATTAAAGAACAGATGATTCGTCAGGGTGAAGACCCAGTAAAAGTTGCTTCATTATATATAGAGCTTCCTAAAAATGATAAAAACAAAGAAAAACAACAACCGGATAGTTCTGAAAAGAAAGATTATCCGATTTATCGATTAGGAAGAAATATTAAAAAATCAATACAGACTCAGATGTCAAGATATCTCGGAAGTAGCAAAAATATTAGAGATCAAAAAATTATTGACGGATATGAAATTCCGACACCATTCACGACGGCAGTAGATATGATTCCAATCAAAAGTATCTCAAATGGAGTTATCATTACCAAAAATAATGACTTTGTAAAGATAATAGAAATCAATCCTGTGCGTTACGATTTAAAAACAAATCGTGAGAAAAACAAGATCATAGAAAATTTTGCCAAATATCTTAAAGTTGCACCTAAATCAATGCAGATTAAGTCGATTAGTGTGAATGCTGATCTTTCTGGAATTATTAAAGATTCAGAAGAAATTATCAGTATGGAAGATAATGAAAAATGTCGTGTTTTACAACAGGATGAAATTGAATATTTAAAACAGGTAAAATCACATTCTGTAACAAGACGCTATTACATCATCTATAAAGTCGAAAATGTAGCTAATACAGTAGATGAATCCATAAAAGCAATTAATGTCTTAAATGGTTACTATATGACAGCTCAGCACTATTTGTCCAATTGTGGGCTTAGTATTAATGAATATTCAAAAAACCATTCAGAGAACATGCTGTATAACTTGTATACTATGTTGCACAAAAATAGTCCTGTATCTTGTTATGATTATAAGATGCAGACCAGTGCCAGGTATCTGCAGGGAATTCCTGAACCAAAGGTATTAAGAAATGTTCCAATTGCAGATTTCTTTTCACCTGTGACTGTAAATGTTTCAAAACATAAATATGTAAAATTAGATGATACATATAAGGCATATTTTTATTTGTCTGGAGAAGAAGGATATCGAGAATCTGTATATGGAGACTGGATCACGAATCTGACCAATTATGATGATACGATAGATGTTGATATCTTCGTTCGTAGAGAAAATAAAGGTATTGTAAAACAACAGTTAGGTTTTGCATTGCGTAATAATAAGAGTTCTATTGAACATTTAAAAGATACTGATGTCAGCTATGATAAACGTGTTGGTCGATTAATGTCTACATATTATATTAAACAGCAGTTAGATGGCGAAGATTTTTATTATATGAGTATTCTAGTTACTTTATCCGCTAAAAGTGAAGAAGCATTAATGTTGAAGATCAAAGCATTTAAAGATGAAATGAAGTCAAAGGAAATGCAAGTATATGGATGTGAATTTATCGAAGATACTGCATTTTTAAATACGCTTCCATTAAATACACTTGATCCTAAATGGATTGAGCCAAACGCAAAAAGAAATGTTTTAACTATGGGATTATCAGCATGTTTTCCGTTCTTTTCTAATGAAATATCTGATGCAAAAGGAATTTATATTGGACTAAATAAGGAAGATGGCAGCACAATTCTTTTAGATCTGTTTAACAGATCATTATATAACAATGCAAATGTATGTGTATTGGGTGGATCTGGTTCCGGTAAAACATATCTGATTCAGTTGATAGCCATGAGATATCGAAAGAAACGAATGCCAACTTATGTTATTGCTCCATTAAAAGGGTTTGAATGGAAAAGAGCATGTCTTGAATTAGGTGGTACATTCATAGAGCTGTCAGAAACAAGTTCTAACCACATTAATATCATGGATGTAAGAGTTAGAGATACGAGTGCAGATGCAATGATCGATAGTGTAACCGAAAATAAATCAGCTATGTTAGCAAAGATTTCTGTATTAAAAACATTCTTTTCCCTGCTTACAAGCAATCTATCTCCAGCAGAACAGGATGATCTTGAGGGGGAATTAGATATTGCATTAACTAAGGTGTATAGAAAATATGGAATCACAGAAGATAATGACTCTTTGTTCGATGAAAATGGAAATTATAAAGAAATGCCAATCCTTGGTGATGTATATGAAGAATGTCAGAAGGATGATTATGAATGTATGAGTCCATTGTTAAAACAGCTGAAAAAGTTTGTCTATGGTACTTATAAAGGATTTAATAATCGTACCAATGTTAATCTGGACAATCTGTATATCGTGTTTGATGTTTCCACGATCGGAGCTAAAAATTTACTGCCAATAGTTATGTTCATTGCAACGGATTTTGTGTGGAGTAAAGTTAAGGAGGATCGTACACAGGATAAAATCGTACTGCTTGACGAAGTTTGGAAGTTAATTAATACAAATGATACAGTAGCAGAATATGTTTTGGAACTCTATAAAACTATTCGTGGTTATGGTGGCGGTGTTGTTTGTGCTACACAGGATTTAACTGACTTTACAGCATTGAAAAATGGTATGTATGGAAATCGTATCTTATCCAACTCCAGTGCTAAGATTATTATGAAAATTCAGTCTGAAAATCTAAATGAGATTCGAAGAGTATTCTCTTTAACAGAAGATGAATTTGACAGTATTCTAGCTATGAAAAAAGGACAAGGTATCTTAATATCCAATCAGGATAATGTCATGATTAATGTTATGGCGAGTGAAAAAGAAGATCGCCTAATCACTACAGATGCAAGCAAACTAAGAGAGTATTATGGAGATTCCAAGCAGATAGAAAGAGAACAACAACGTAGAATTGCAGGATAAAAGAAAGGAATGTGATATTTATGATGAAACAGAGAGATTTTAAAATATCTCCTAGCCGTGGATTAAAAATACAGGAGACGATCAGCAATGAGCTGATTGGACGTTACAGACAGTTGTTAATGTCTCAATTATACAGCTGGTTTGATGAAGGGGATGGAAATGTTGTATATAGGACGGTAACGAAGTTGCTAAAAAAAGGAGTATTTACAATTGTCCCAGATCCTAAAGATCAAGGAAGAGAACTGATCAAGGCAGCGTTTTATAGTCAGGTATTAGATAAAGAAATGCTTGCAGCATTTTGGGCGTTAATTTTTCTACGGAATATAAAGGCAAATGATGATGTTGCCTTAGTAACACATTATCCGGATAAAGGTGATACCTGTGCAAAAATCAGTGCCTTCTTTGAAGATTCTGATGTGGAAACACAGATTCTATATTGTAAACAGGGATTTGAGAATCGAGATTATGCGGCAATTCAGTTTAATGAACCGGATGAAGAAGAGTATCTTCCAGATCGGTTTGTGATTATCGAAAATGAAGAACAGATTCCTCATATTCGCTTTTCGAATATTGTTGCGTATTTAATGGTAGAAGAAGATGGAACTGTTTCTGTAATTGATGCAGAAAATGAAGAATAATACAAAACATTATAAATATCACAAATTACTAATATTGTGCATGATGTGAAAATGCAAAAATATATGTAAAGTGTGTGATTTGTGTAAAATACACACATAAAACATTATAAATGTAGAAAATGTAGGTTTTATATCTTACAGATATTACATATCATGCACATTCTAGTATTTATTGCGATATTTGTGTGCTATTTATAGATAAAGAAATATATAAAAGGAGTAAGGCTATGAAAGTAAATGTTAAAGAAGTTGATATTTTTAAAAAAATGGGGAATGATGATGGGGATAGAGAGGGAAGATCACAACAAATGACACATCAGGCAAATCTAATTCTTCAAAAAGCGAATGATGAAAAGAGGGATTATTTGGTTCGAGCTTTAACAAAAAGTGTTGAAACAAATACTAAAATAAGAGGATTACTACAGACTTCCCTTAGTGAAACTGATCTTTCTTATTCTATTCAGATGGAAGATGCTTATACAATGGCTGTTCAAATGGTAAATGATCTAAGAAGAGTTATTCAAATTGGGGACGGTATTATCGTCAAAAATGGCGAAGCTAAGCGTTATGGACGTATAATTGAACCACTTGATGTTCCAGTTGAAATTCATTATATAAATGGTCTTTTCAAGATCCAGATTCCAACCCTTCCATCCAGAGGAATTAAGAAAGATTCTGACTTAAAAGCAATCGAGGATGCTGTACATAATGCTATTGAAAGGTTCTTTGAACATAATGTTGAAATAGCGGCCCAAGCACGTAAATTTGCTGGTAAAAAGTATGTAGTTCATGAGCAATATGTACTGCCAGTAAGTGAAACAATTGATATTGACAGGATCGATTTTTCTAATATTATTGATATGTTATCTATAGAATTTTGCTATGGATATGATGATTCAGATTATCTACGAAAGCATGTTCAGACAGTAAAAAATTGGGGAACCAGAAGTTATGCGAACCTGTATATTGTCCTAGAAGATGAATATAAAGAAAAGCTTGAATGGATTGAAAGGGATCTGTAAAAGGGGGTACTTTTTGTAATTAAAGTGCATGATCATAATAAGAAAAAGAGGGTACTTTTCTGCTGTAAAAGTGGGTACTTTTCTGTCCTTAAACGGGGTACTTTTTACGTTAAAGGGGGTACTTTTCTGTCCTTAAACGGGGTACTTTTTGTACAAAAACCGAAAAGCAGAAAAGTACCCCCTTTTAGTGCAAAAAAAATAATTAAAAATCCAGTAAAAATGCGGGTTTCAAGACTTTTAATATGCCGCCAAAGAATCGAAATACAGCCCTTACAGGTTCATAGCCTTTACATCATTAATCAACATAAGGAAAAGAGGGCGAAAGGCATGGGTTGAGAATAAAACGAAAACGGCAACAAGAAAAATGGAAAATGGGGATGATAAGCAGGAAGGAAGGCGTGATAAATGACTGATACAGAAAAGAGAACAAGGAGAAAAAGAACGATGTCAATGATCGGGACAAAGGGGTATTTTCTCAAGATCATTGCAATGTCAGGGGCGATTGATCTGGAAGGGATCAGGATATTTTACCAGACTCATAATGGAAGAAGAGTTAAGGATAAGAACATGAAAATATTAAGGGAGAATGGATATATACAGAAGGCTGTCTTTAGAAGAAAAAGCTATTATCATCTCACTCAAAAAGGAAAAGATATTGTACTGGCAGGAGAGGTCAAGAATACCTTGGACTGCTCGGAATATCTGACAGGAAATGTTGTCACAAACATAATGCCGTTATCATACAAAGACAATAAAGATAAAGTGCAGCGATGTATTTACCAGGGGCGGATATTAGCCGAGATGTATCAAGGAAGGATACCGATATTCTGGACGGATAAAGAAGATATCTTTAAAAATGAGAAGAAAGTAAGATATGTTTTGGAGCAGAGGATGGAAGAGGCCGGCAGTAAGAAAGATACTTTGATGAATATGGCAGAATATGTATCCGCAGCGAAGCGAAGCGAGTTGGGATTGGATGATGATGCATGGGAGAGGCATGAATATGACAAGAGATATGGCCTCTATCTATACGGAAGAGAGGAAAAGAGTCTGGCAACATATTATCCTGTCATGGAGATAAAGAATCACAAGAACCCTGCATTAAAGCAGAGCCGGGCATTAGGATGTCTAGTAGTAAAGAAAAATGCACCGTATACAATATATTATATGGATGATAATCTGATCCGTTGGAAACCAAAGGCAGAAGCAGATATGAGGAAATGGGTAGGAAATGCTTGCGAAAAGATATTTAAGGGAAGGTATCAGGGAGACAGTGAATTTGTCAGAGGATTATTCATCGTAAAAAACTACGAAGTTGTCTATCGAATGATCATGGAAGAAGAACAGAGCCGGATCAGAAGAAATATTACATTGGATAATCGAGTATACACGCAGAATCACTATACAACACTGGAAGATATGGAATTTTATTATAATCCTGAATTAAGTGTAAAGATCATAGATGAAATAGTGAAAATATATGGAATAGAAAACCGTAATGGACGTTTTATATATAATGGGATGAGAGCATGGTTTGGCTTTCGTGTTTCATCTTTGGATATAGAACAGATGAAATCCGGATATGTTTTTTGTATGCGAAGCCAAGCGAAGCTGTATGAGGGATTGGGAATGTATCCAATAGAGATTAATGATATTGTGGCAGCAGTAAGAAATGCTTAATATTGTTGCAATAGGGGAATTATTTAAAACCTATAAATGCTGCGAAGCTGATTGTACGATGAAATAAATTATGTTATAATTTTTATGATGAAGTCAGTAGGTGATAATACTTACTGGCTTTTTTGTTTTTATTTTAAGGTAAAAACGGTTGTTTGTATATCGAACATACCAAACTTGAACAAATCAGCGGTAAATAATGCTTATGATGAAACAGAAGGAAGATTAACAATGTTTAAAGTTCAACGAGTATTTAAGGATGAACAAGGAAAAGTTGATCATATTTCTGAACCGATTACTGTTTATGAGATAAAAGGAGAGAAATGGAATCTACAATTTTTAATTTATGATTATTGTAAATTTGAGTGGAATTGGGTAAATGCAGAAAATTATGTTCCATATGGATATGAATCTTGGATGATATGGGGAAGGTGAAGTATTATCAATGAAAGATGACATATCATAATCAAATAAATTATTTAATTCTAAAAGGAGTAATGTCATGAAAGAAAAGAAAATGTCAAAATCAGTTTATGATGATTTCCAAGAAAGAAGCGAAGCGATTGGATCAAAAGGTGTTGTCGTTAAAGCGGGACCTGTTGGAGAAGGTAAGTCATTTTTAAGCCAAAATATGACGTATTGTCCAAATTGTGGAGATCTTGTGCATTTTACAGTGCAGGATGAGGTGCTAGAGGAAGAATTTAAAGGAGTTATGAACAAAGAAATTATGATTAAATTTCCATTCCGTGTAGGGCGTTGTAACGAATGTGGTCATGAAGTAGCGACCGACAACGAATATAATTTTAGACGTTCGGATGCAAAATGGAAAGCATATCGAGAACAAGAACAGAAATAATATATTGGTATTGAAAAGTACAGTGAGAAAACAGTAGGTAGTAATGCTTGCTGTTTTTTGCTGTATAAACAAAAGTACGAAGAAATTATGGAGGAGTTCGAAACTATGCTGCAATTAAAATCAGTAACATCACAAGATATAGAACTTAGAAGCAATGATGAAGTAGTTATCATAAATCAAGGATTCTTAAAATACTATCTGGAAAATTATTTAAGAGAGGGAGATAAAATAAAGCATGTAAGACGAATAAAGATCGTTAGAAAATTATTAAAAGATCATGCCGAGGAGCATCGTGTACCATTGCAATATAGCAGCGAAGCTGGAATCGAAATAACATGCAGAAAAATACGGAAGATTTTTGATTTTAAAATAGAATTATATAGAAGTCTAATTGATAATAGTAACGCTGTATTTAGAGAAACCGTTTATGTCAATGGTTCCCTGTTAGTATCAGCATTGAAACATATAATTGCTCGATCAGAATATCACATATTACCTGGCGATGAATTAAGAATTCAAACAATAGATAAGATCTTGACACGTAGCGGATATGAATTTAGTGAAAATAATCAAATTGGAGTTGCATGGAATCTTATTGATTGAATCATCAGATTTAAAAAATAAGAAAGTAAGATAAGGAGAAAAACATGGAACATATAAGAATAATTTGCAAATGAAACGATAGGAATTTCTATATATTTTATTAATCGTTTTTTTTCATAGACTTTTTTATCATACTTTATATCCAAATGAAGAAGAAAGAGAAAAAAGCAGAAATATGTAGAAGAAATTAAACAAAATAATATTGAAAAAGAGAAGGAGGTAAAAAAGATGTTAATTCTACTAAATAAAAATAATATAATACTTTTTTTATCAATCATTTTATTATTAATGATTTTATTTACCAATTTAGGATTTTATACATATTGTAAGAAAAACGCCAGAAAAGGTTATATAATTGAACGCCAGTGTTTTTTTATGAATACAGCAATAGTAGCACTTTTATTTTTGACTATCATAGATGATTTATCAGATTCCAAACATAATTTCATGTCTCCAGATTTATTTACCATAGCAATAATTTTTTTGATAACGATGATCTGTGTCATTTCTGTCATTGTGAAGTCAAAAAGAAAAGGAATTCAGCGAACTGATAAGTAAAGGAGGAGCATCATAAATGAAAAACATAGATGAAACATTAGAACATGATAAAAAAGTATTATCTGAACGTGAAGACTTGATTATTCGTAACATGTTGATATCATCAATAGGACTGATAGCTACATATGGCGGATATAAAAAACTGGAAACTCATAAAGATTTATCAAAGGAAGAACTCAAAACATTGATCGATAAAATGGATGATTATACAGATGAATGTATTTCAGAACAGATTAAAAATGGAAACTGTGATGAAGCTTATTTATTAATATTGGATGGAATCAAGAATACGTTAATAACAGAATATAAGAATAGGAAGCTAGAAAAAGGATTGTACAAATCATGAATACACCAGCTCACAGAAAGGTGAGATTAAGAAACTATAAAATCAAAAGTAGAGAAGAAGGAAGGAAAACAAAATGACGAAGATCGTTGATATTGAAGATATCAGAAAAAAGAGGGAGAAGAAAGAAATAGGAATTCCTATTGAGAATATCAATAAAAAGGAATTGAAAAGACGAGGTCATGAGATTGGAGACATTCTTGGATGTGATGAGAAAGGGGAAGAGATCTGTGTCCGAAAAGGAAAAGGGAACCTCTATGTAGACGGAAACATGGAAAAAGAACAATTGTTTGATTTTATGAGAAGTCAGATCTATCAGAACATACAAAGAGGAGACTCCATGGTGATCGTAGATCTCGGAAGCAGGATATATAAAAGAGAATTATGGATTTATCTAACAATTCATGGGTATCGGGTAGACAGTTACAATATGGACTGTATGACTGAATCTGACTGTTTTAACTGCTTGGATGGATTAGGAGCAGAGGATGAGGAACAGATCGTAATGATCGCAAATGACATCATTGATGACCAGGAATATAAGTTCATGACATATCCAGTAGAAACCGCTTGTAAGGCGTTGTTATCTGCGGTCCTGCTTGCATCATTAACAGAAATGGAAGAATCGGACAGAAATATGCTGGAGATCGCAACGATCTTTCGACTAGGTGTTTCAAAAACAATGTTGGATAAGATTCTGTACGTGATGTTTGAAGAACTGGATGAAACGAGTTCAGCGAAGCAGTTATTTGCAATGTATAGCGAAGCAGAGGAAGAAATCAGGATGGAAGCCATTCAAAAGATCGGTGATGCATTGGCAGTATATGAAAAACGAGCGAATGATGGCCTATATGATAATTTTCGTACAAACCGATACGACATGGAAATGCCAGTGAAAGAAAAGTCTGCATTGTTTATCGAACCTGGACAGGATACAGAAGATAAAGTGTTGTTCAGTGTATTTATGGAGAGGCTATATAATTCCATGTTAAAGAAAGCAGAGGAACGGCAGCAGGATGTCACAGTGATGCTGTTGGATTATCCGTATTATGGAGGATTATGCGGACTGGAAAAATATATGGAAGAAGGTCCAGAGAAAGGAATTTATACAACATTGTATGAGGATGATCGAAAGCTTGATGGAAGTGGCTATGCACCGCATCTGGTTCTGGTAGAACTGTATAGCCTGTGTGATATTTCAGTATGTATCAAAGATACAGAAATTCCTTTGTGCGAGATAGAAAAGTGCGAAAATCCGGTGACTGGGGAGTGTTCAAAGAGAAAAGATGGGTTATGCTACTATCCGGCTACAAGGAACCAGTGTAAGGAATTTATTATCGGATATGATCGTGACAAGGAAGAAGCAATGTTTGTAACAGGGTATCTTTACAATCCAGGGGATCATCCATATAAAATTCCAGAAAATGTAGAAGAACTTCTAACGATGTGGAGCGAAAGTAATTCAACGACAGCTGCCATAGACGAAGAAGAGGAAGAATTAATAAATAAGTGGGGCAAATTAATCTGTATTGATGTAGATGATCTGATTGAAATCAATGATCTGATCAAAAAAGATGGCTATGACGCAGAAGGATTTCAATTAGAAGAAGGGCCACACCCAAATGTATATTGCTTTGTTAATCATGAAAAGAAGCAGTGTTTCGATGTTGTGAGGTTTGCGGATGGTCCGTGGAATTTTTCTTATCTTGGATATGAAGATATAGGGGATACTTCCGTATTGGTAAACAAGCCGGCGGATTCCATCAAGGAGGCAATTGAGAAGTATAAGGATGTTGCAGGACAATTTGTATAGTTTATATTAAAGTCAGAGAAAGACAGAGAACATTTTTAAAGTCTCTGTCTATTTTATTGGTCATGGACCAGAAATAAGGATTGTACAGATCATAAATATTATGGTGATCAACGTACAATCTTTTTTCATATCAAAATTTAGGAATGCGAAAGGAGAAAATTTGTGATTGGAAACGTTAATACATACCTGACTAATCCAGGCAGTAACAATCCCCAAAAAGTAATTGATTATTATTCAAATTCAGACTTTGAATATAATATTCGCGTGGGAGACTATTGTAAAGTCACATTAGACAGCAACCTACTTTACTGGATATCAGGCATTGTGGTTGAAATTGATGAAGAAGAGAATGCTTTTTCGATAAAGGATTCTAATGGTAGTGTCACTAAAATTTCTTGTGACAATATCTGTGATATACAGTCCGGAGAAGAATTGCAGGATTGCTTATAAATCATATAAGAACAGGCTCACAAAAAGGTGAGATTAAGAAACTATAAAATCAAAAGTAAAGGAGTAAAGAAGTATGTTAGAAACAGAATTTTTATTTTTTCAGGGAATGAAGAAAAGAATTGACCAGAGAATCAGTGAAGGAAATTACGATGAGGCAGCAGTCAGTATGCAGAAATGCATGGAGTACATATTAAATAGTCTTGATGGTAGAAACAATGATTATCAGAAAGTTTGTGTATTGTTTGAAGTTCAGGCAAGGGTTATGGAAAATCATCCTCAATACCCTTTTTATTGGCATGAATGGGAAACAGTCATTAAATATTGTGATCAACAGATGCATTTACAAGGAGAACCGATTAATTTAGAACAGTTAAAATCAGATACAGTAATTGCACATCAAATGTTTGAAAAAATTGTACAGGATTATCTTGATCATGGCGATATTGCTATTTCTAATAAACTTAACAATGAGCATAGACCAGAAAATCAAAGACCTCAACAAAAAACTAAATGGGAGTCACCCGAAACGAAAATCATTCATCTAGCAGAACCTTCCATGCAAGAAAGATTCAATCGTGCATGGAAAAAGGTAAATGATGAAGAGGCCGCAGCAGGTGAGACAGATGAAGGAGTTCTTGAAGGAGCGATTAAATGCATGATGAAAAAATAAAGAAAGGAAGGACATGTCTATGTGTAAGAAGGTAGAAACAAATGAAAATTTCTTTTCACTAGGAGAAGTTTTAGTTAGAGAAATTAGTCCAGAACTATTAAAACAGGAATCCGAAACAGGAGATATTCTTGGATGTAATGCAACAGGAGAGAAAATTTTAATGACGACAGGATATGGGAACCTAGATGTAAGAAGCAGCAATTTGTCTGACAGGGAACCATTGATTGATTTTGCACGAAATCAGATATATCAGAGAATACGGAGAGGAGATTCCATGGTAATCGTTGATCCAGGAAGAATACTCCAAACTAGAGAAATGTGGATTTACTTAACGATTCATGGATATTGCGTAGACAGTTATGATCTTGACTGCATGGATGGATCATGCTGTTTTAATTGTCTAGCTGGATTTGACAAAAAATTAAGAAAAGAAGATTTAGATCTAATCCAAAGGATCGCAAATGATATTATCGATAATCAGAGACATAACGTTCCTTTCGCAGTAGATAAAATTTCTAAGATATTGTTATCTGCAGTTATGATAGCTGCGATTACAGAGATGGAGGAAAAAGATCGAAACATGGTGGAAATTGCAACGATCTTTCGATTAGGAGTTTCAGGTATCATGTTAGATAAAATCCTTCATGTAATGTTTGATGAGTTAGATACTTCTCATCCTGGTAAGAAATTATTTGAGATTTACAGCGAAGCACCTGTCGGAATTAAGTTATATGCAATTCAAAGGGTTGCTGATGCATTGAAAGTGTATGAAGATTATATAAGTGAAAACTTTAAGCTCCATCAATACGATATGGCAATACCGGTTAAACAGAAATGTGTATTGTTTGTAACGCCGGGAAAAACTGCACAGGATAAGGTTTTGTTTAGTGCTTTTATGGAAAAGTTATATGATACGATGATGGCAGCAGCTGGTCTAAATTCAAAACATCCAAAGGTTCAGGTTGATCTCTTTGATTATCCATTACATGGAGTCATTGAAGGCTTAAGTGATTATATGAAGAATGGAAATGATAAGGGGATTTTTACCTCTCTTTATACAGAATGTAAGGATATTGAAGCAATTGACCAGGGAGGGTTTATGGAGTATGTCAGTGATATATATGATCATTGCAAAATAGACGTTCTGATCGAAGATTCAGATTCTTCCTTGCATTACACACATAAATGTGGAAATACAACCATCGGAGAAGAACCAGAGATTCCAGGAATGTCATGTCATTCTAATGATCCAAAATATCGTGAGATTATAAAATGCAAAGATAATGAAAATGCAATCGTATGTCATTGTTATATGTACAGATCAGAGAATCATCCTTATCCGATTCCAGAAAATACAGAGGACCTATTAACGATGTATAATAAACGGAGATAACCAAATACCAATATAAAAATAGCGGTCTTTTCCTTTCGTTAGGTAAACTACCGCTATTCTTATATTGGGAGATAATACATAAAGGAGTATTGACATGAAAAAGGATAATATAAAGCAAACTTTCCGTAAGCCTGTTGGGCGTGATCTGGAAATCGTATCAGAAGATATGCTGAAATAGAAATCTGCACAGAACAAATGCAAGATTATCTAATAAAGCATAGATATGCTATTAAAATCTACAATGATAATCATATAGTCAAGACGATATTTTAAGATTTTAGTCAAGTATCAAGAAAGGAGGAACAGTACGATGCGTACCTGGAGAATGATATTTAACCCCAAAAAACAAAAAGATGCTGTATTCTGTCAATATTTTCTGACAAACACCACAGATGCCAGACGTATGTATAATACTGCGAACTTCTATATCCGAAATACGATGACGGGAATTAAAAAGTCGCCGGAGTTGCGGACTTCGAATGAAGTTGAGGTGTTGCATGACGTCTTTACGGGAATTCAGAAAGCAAACAAGGCAAGAGACATCAAATATCAGAAAGATCTGGAAAAGTATAACAAAGGACTCCTGGATAAACATCCGAAGAAACCAAAACACTTTCCATATCCAACAACAAAGGAATGGTTTCTGACTTACAATGTACTGGATGCTGTCTTTAAATATACGCACAATGAGGTATATTACAGTATGAATAGCCAGCTCAACCAGAATGCCATCTAAATCATAAAAAGTTTTCTGCATTTTATATAGTAAAATACATTTTATGTGTAATTTGTGCTATAAACATATGTTTGTTATAATTGTAGTAGTTAATTACAATTTTCATATTATGTGCATTAAGGATGGAAAGGAGAAGTGTATTTCAAATGTTGTAGCTATAAATTTACACACTCAAAAATTGATTGTTAAGGAAAGAAAAAAATGAATGAACATGTAGAAAAACGAGAAGCAACTATTAACCCTGAAATATTACCAGAAAAATTAAGTGTGATCATAAAAGATGAAGATGGAAATCTGTATGAATCTACAAAGGATAATCTGAGACAAAAAGGATATATAATTAAAGAATTAGATTTAAAAAAATTCATAAATTCTGATGCTGATATTCAAAGACAGATTGAAGATATAAAAACGATTCGATCAGAAATATTAGAAAACGCTACTGCAGAAATTGAGAGTATTGATTTTATGCAAAGGGCAAGTGATAATTTAAAAAGCGAAGAAAATCCGAATGAAGAACAGATTGAAATGTTACTTCCATCACTTCTTTTATTACACATGGAAATGAGTAACTACTTAAGAGAGGAAGCGGAATGGTCACAATTATTAAATAATAAAACTGCTTTATATGTAACAGGTCGAACTTGTGATCATGGAGAATATTCTGTATTGTATGCAATACTAAGTACCTACTACGAAATGATAATGAAAAATCATATCGTGTTTATTACAGATGGAAATATTAAATAATATATAAAAGAAAATAAGAGAGAGGAGCAATTTGTTTAACGACAAGTTGTTCCTTGTTCTTTTCAAAAAGTAAGATGAATATCTAAGAATTACAGTATTCATACAAAACTGCTATCACTTAATCTTAAACAGATTGAAAACTAAATATTATATTATAACATAATTTGAATATAAAAACTTCGTTTATAAAACATAATTTTTTATTAAAGATCTTCATGATTTTGAAGAAATCACATCGGAAATGATAAATGACCAATGGTATATTGAGTTATTAAAATCTTTGTTACCAACTCAAAATTATAAGGATAAAAAATAAAATATAGGTAATCATTATTTCTAGCAGTGATCATTTTTGATCGCTGCTTTTTTCTTTGTCCAAATTTAAAAAGGCAGGTCCGTGTCAGAGACGGAAGTTCCGGTCGGAACAGTAACAAGTTAATAGAAGATTCAAGGAAGGAGGTTAAAGGGAATCTTCACAAAACAGAAAGGAAGGACAAAGAAAATGAAATTTAATGATCAAAAAGAAGTGGAGATCAAAAGTACAAAGAAAAAGGAGGAAAAATCAGAAGAAAAGAAAAAGTTGGCAGCAGGAGACGTTAAAGATGCTCTTGTTGGCGGTGTGAAAGGATTTTATACCGTAAAAGACAAAAAATTACGGAGAAAAAGAATCCTTCTCACAATAGGAGAATTGTTTCTGGTCTATATATCAGGAATGATCAGTGTGAGTTATCAACCGGCGAAGCTGTTTGGAGAGAAAGATTACAGTTTTTTTAATTGTATTGGATCATTTTTCTCATTTGTGGGAATCGCAATCTTCATCTTGTCTAATGTAGTGGCATATTTTGCGTTCCACTGGTTTCTTGAAAAATCAGGGCGTGGAGAAGATTATCGGATCAGTAAGAACGGAACTTACGGAACAGCAAAGTTATTAAATGACACAGAAGATGAAGCAGAAGCTTTAAAGAGGATTCCTATTGATCAGCTGGATGATCCGGAGATCGATGGAAACATTCTTGGATACATGGAAGATACGAAAGAAGTCATTGTGAAGGATGTTCATGGAAATGCTAACCGAAACATCGCGGTATGCGGAGGCCCTGGTACCGGTAAATCACGTACTCTGGTACGTAACATCATCTTCCAGTGTGTAAGACGTGGAGAGTCTATCTTTATCACGGACCCTAAAGGTGAAATGGCCGAAAGTATGGCAAAGTATCTGAAAAAGAATGATTATATCGTAAAATACTATAATCTAAAGAATTTTGAAGCTTCTGATTCCTTCAACTGTTTGCAGGGACTGAATAACGAAGAGGGACATGCTTTTATTAATGTACTTGCTGATATTATCATGAAGAATACAGCAAGTATGTCCGGATCTAGTGGAAACGCAAATGCGGCACTGAATCTTTTGATTGCATTGATGCTGTTCGTTGTAACAGAATTACCGGAAGAAAACCAGAACATGGTAGAACTCTATAATCTGATTACGTTAACAAATCCAAAAGTATTGGATGCGATCTTTGATGGATTGGATGCAACACATCCAGCAAAGAAACCATATCTGATCTATGCTCAGTCTTCTGAAAACTTCCGTTCCAATATTACAGCAGACGTTGCAACAAGACTGTTAGTATATGCTCAGGAAGGTGTTCAAAGTATTTCAATTCACGATGAGATCGATCTGACATTACCAGGAACAAAAAAATGTGCTTACTTTATCATTACACCGGATCAGAACTCTGCGTATGATTTCATGGCTTCATTATTTCAAGCGGTCGCTTATAATAAGCTCGTCAAATATGCAGATGATAAAGCAGAAGGTGGAATCTTACCAGTCAAAGTGCAGATGTTGTTAGATGAATTCCCAAATAGTGTGACGTGTTCCGCATCACAAAACGGTAGCAATAACCGACAAAAATGCGGCGTAATTGTATTTATTCAATATAAATCCGATTGCGAACTATATAACCAATTGTTTCAAATGATGGGGTAACGCCCGGAAGGGAACACGCTAAACCTTCGAATAGCGTCAAGTGATGTAGACATTTGAGGTTATAAGCTCGGAGAAGTCATATGAAGTATACCCTAACGTACAGACGAGGAAACATTTCCAGAGGTGGAGATTGTGTACGACAGTGTGGGCGGGGTTTTCCTATGGTTAGAATGACTTATGATAGTCTGACAAAGTTTCGAATGTACAGCTCTATAGGAATAACCTGTAGAAATGCAGGAGCATCAGATCAAATGATGTGTGTGCGAGGAAGAGTAAAATTTGTTTGTGCTGAAATTCCTTGTATGTTTACAGGACATACGTTTCATAAGAAATGCACACAGGGTTAAAGAAACGACCTAAGGGAAAACAATGCTAGGTTATATGGAACACGGAAAGCTGCGGACAAGAGAACTGGCTACACAGTGAAAAAGTATCTTGGTTATGACGAAAGGCAGCAAATGAAACTGCTGCTATAAGTATATTTATCGTAGTGAGAGCAGAGGCACAGTACCGATGAAACAGTGATAACAAGCTGCGGAGGGATAGCCTCAAGCCGGTATAAATAATATCGGTGGAACGCCGTATGACGGGAAACTGTCATGTACGGTGCGGGCCAGGGGAAAAATCCGAGATATTATCAGAGATTTACCTATTGGCATTTGGAGAAATCCCAGATTTTGGAAAGAAAATTTCAACAGTCCGAAGTCGTGGTATTGCAACAACCATTATCTTTCAGGCAATCACGCAGATGCAGAACCGATATCCGAATGGATTATGGGAAGAGATTCTTGCAGCCTGTGATACAAGCCTGTTCTTAGGATGTAATGACGAAACCAGTGCGAAATATTATTCTGAAAAGAGTGGTATTTCGACTATTGAAGTTGGTACAGAACAGAGATCCTTAAAAACGCTTCGAATCACGGATTACACACCAGAAGTACGTCAATCAGAAGGAGAAGGAAAGCGTTACGTGAATAATCCAGATGAATTACAGCGATTCAAATATAAAGATGAATTGATCTTCTGCAAAGGATTTAATGTATTCCGTTGTAATAAGTTTGATTATGAGCTTCATCCAGAAGCAAAGAAGTTAGAATATGAGAAAGCAATTGAGCATGTGCCGGAATGGAGAAAGAGAGAAGAACCATACCAGCTGTATGTTCTAAGATATATTCCTGGTACAGAAGCATTTGACCGAAAAGCATTTGCTGCAGCTACTGGAGATAACAAAGAACATACGATGAGCAGTTCTACATCAAAAGGAGCAAAAAAGAATACGATTAATAAACCGCATAAAAATAAGAAGAGCAAGAGAGGTTCCTCTTGGGCAAATGGCATTAGTGGCCAGCAGCAGATGAATTACAATTTAGACAAATCAGATGAAACAGAAGAAGTTACACCAACAATCTCAGATTCTGAAAATGATGCTATAAATACAAATGTTGATTTTAACGAGGCTGAAAATGGTGCAGAAAATGTAAATGATCAGACTCCAGATTTCGGGGATACTTCTGTAGAAGAAATGATGAATCAATATGGTTTGTAGAATGTATTTCATGTATATGAACATAATCGGGGCTGAGAAATCAGCCCTATTTTAAAATATGCACATCCATCTTAAAAATGTGGGAGTATTACATAAATATGGAACAAAATTTTTAAAAAATAAGAAAAAAGTTGCAAAAAATGTGTAACGTGTTTATAATTATATATATCAAAAGGATATGTGCGTCAAAAACACATAGAAAAATGGAAGATAGGAGTTGTTAATTATGCCACCTGAAAAAGAGCAAGCAGTTCTCGTGCAACAAACGACTCAGAAAAAAGAATCAAACAAAAAGAAATCAAAGGATAAGAAAGATAAGTTGTTTCATGATACAAAGAAATTCTTACAAAGTTATCGAAGATTGGAATTATCCTTGAAATATTCTAAGGCGATGCAAACGAAACGTTTGGCCGCGAATGATATGAGTTTTGAATGGGAGCTGCGTGATAACGAAATAGAATTTAATGATATGGTTTTGCAAGAAGCCATTTCAGCACTGCATTGTCTAAAACAGATGCCGGAGATGGGACGTGTATGGTATCATTTGCTACAAATGAAATATTTTGACGTTAGACCCTACAAAATGTCAGACGATGCGATCATCACAGCATTGCAAGAAGCTGGGTTATTTTCTGATATTTCTAAAACGACATTTTACAGATATCAAAAGAGTGCAATTCGTATGTATGGAGAAATTCTTTGGGGATCTCTCGATAAGAATTCTTCGGTATATAAGAAATTTGTAAAAATGATACATTCTCATGATCTTGAGAAACAGATATAGGTAAATATGTAAACTATATGATTCCAGTGGAACTATTTAATCATGATATAATTAATACTGGATTTTAGGACGATGTAAAGTGATATGATTACCAGTGGTAAAAAGTTGTTGACCATTCAAAAACCGACGTTTTAGAACAAAGTAAAAACATATGATTCCAATGGACAGTAATTATGAATATGATAACCGAAGGTGTTTTAGAACAAAGTAAAAACATATGATTCCAATGGGTCAAATTACATAGTGCGTAAAAATAAGAGAATAATCGAAATAACCTATAAAGGTAGGATCTGCAGTGTGGCAGAAAAGAACAATGAAAAAAGAAAGAGTGTGAGATACATGCTTTTTAAACGTTATAAATATTTAGAATTAGAAAAAACAGATATCGGAAATGATGAGCATAATTATTATGAAACGGTCTGGTATATCCGTGCTTATAATAATAAACGTGCTTATGATAATCGAAATAACACAGAAACATCAAAGAGTCTTGACAGTAATGGTAAGAAAAAAGAAAAAAAGAAATCGCGGATTATTGTAAAGATAATTCGAGATTCTTATGGTAATGTGACAAGAGTATTTGTAGAACCTAAAGCAAAAAAGAAAAAAGAAGTTGTCGAGATGGCAGCAGCGGCATATCAGTCATTGCTTGCAATGGAATGATGGTCAGCAGAAAAGTAATGATATTTACTGTAGGATTTTAAAATTGTGTAACGAGAATGTCTTTAAATATCAAATACAAGAGATGATTCCAGTGGACTATTCATACGATGGAAATCAACGGCTCGAGTTTTGGAACAGTGTAAAATTAGATGATTCCAGTGGTCCTTTCGTAAGACCTGTCGTTGTTACAAGGTTTTGGAACAGTGTAAAATTAGATGATTCCAGTGGGTCAAATTACACAGCGAGTAAAAATAAGAAATAATCGAAACAACCTACAAAGGTAGGATCTGCCGAGTGGCAGTAGTGGAAATAATAGTTAGAGAGGAGTTGTAAAATGAGGAAAAATGTGAAGCGTACAATTGCTGTTTTAAGTGCTGTATGTATGCTTCCGTGTCCGCAGGTAGCAAATGTTGCCGTCATGGCACAAAATGTATCTGTTGGAAGTTCTATCGGAGCAAAGACATTGAAACAGTCTTTGCAAACATCAACGAATTTTGAAACTGCATCAGGGAAACGACAGGAAGTAAAAGAAAATAAGATAGAAGATTCATATGATATAACATATGGTGATTCTATTACTTTTTTTGTTTCTAAGACAAAAATACCTGATCAAGATCAAACAGATAATTCTGGTAATGAAGATGATCAGAAACAGGATGATGGGCAGAAAGATTCAGAAACAGATGTGATACCTGATTATGAGGTTCCAGATACTATTAATGGTTTTTCCTTTAATAAGGAAGAAACAGATGATGGATATCAACTTACATTTACTGCAAATGAAGCAATGAGAAGTGCTGCAATCAAGATCAAAGGGCAGGATGTCGTTTTGAAAACTAAAAAGAGAAAACTGACTGCAAAAGCATCCGTCAAGAATAAAGTCTATGATGGAACGACCAATGCAGAATACGAGTCCTCTCCAAGTATTCAAAACGTGTTGGATAGTGATGAAAATCAGTTTTATTTCCGTTATAAAAATCCAACCTTTGAAAAGAAAAATGTTGGAGAACAACAGGTTTCTCCAATTTCTATCAATTTATCAAGTGACAACTATGAAATTGATGATATCAGCGGACTGAAAGCAACGATTGAACAGAAAGAGATCACGACCAGTACGATCAAGATCAAGAGTAAAGTTTATGATGGTACAACAACTGCAGAGTATGCAAACAAAGTAACATTGCTCGGAGTAATATCCGGAGATGATGTACAATTAAATGTTCCAACACCATCATATGATACAAAAAATGTTGGAACTGACAAGAAGATCGTATTTGATGGTGATTTTTCAATTGAGGGTACAGACAGTGCCAATTACCGATTGAAAGAAATTTCAGAAGTAACAGGAACGATTGAGAAAGCGAAGCTTGTATATCGGGCGAAAGATCAAACCAGAAAATATGGCGAAGCAAATCCAAAACTTACTTATGAAGTAAAAGGTTTTGTTGCAGGTGATCAGCAAAGTGATTTTAACGATCCGACATTGACATTGGATGTTCCAAAACTTACGAGTTTAGGAAAACATGAGGGAGTTATTAAAATCTCAGGTGTGAACCTGCCAGAATATTATGATGTAACTTATGAAAGCGGAGATTTATACGTTGAAGCAAATGATATTCATGAAAATGAACATTATAAATTAACAAAGCCGGATGGAAAGAATGGTTGGTTTACGAAAAAGAATTTTGTGATTGAGCCAATTCAGGGAGAAACCAGTGGTTATGATCTGGTTTCAACATCCAAAGATGGACCATGGAAAAAAACACTTGCTTATACAGAAGATACAAAGAAAAAGAATGTTTCCTTTTATCTAAAAGATAGCAGCAATGGTGCAATTTCCAAAGTTGGAGAAGAGTCTTATAAGATTGATAAGACAGCTCCGAAAGTTGAGAATATTGCAATTGATTTTGTAAAAGGATACCAGAGTACAAAGAAATCTGGACCATTTAAATATTTCTTTGATACGATCGCAAAGATTGGAATTACATCTCATGATGATACCAGTGGAGTTGCAAGGATTGATTATCATACAGTAGATGAAGGAACACAATCAAAAGAAAAAACACAAGACGGTTCCAAAGCAACATTTGAGATCACTCCGAATTTCAAGGGTAATATTTATGCGAGAGCGATCGATGAAGCTGGAAATGTATCAGAAGAATACAAATCAGCCGGAACGATCCTAGAGAATAATGGAAAACACAGTACAACCAGTTCAATTCATATCTTACAGGAGACACAGGAAAAGAAATATTATAATCATGATATTTACCTTGGACTTCAAGCAGAAGATACTTATTCCGGAATTGGGAATATATCATATGAAGCCGGGGCAGTGAATTCGAAAGAATCTTCCTATGATGATATGAAGTATGAATATAAGAAGGATCATGTAAGGATTGATGCTTCTCAGAATAACAAAAACGGTGTAGAAGCTAAATTTACAATGGTGGATAACACCGGACATAAGAGTACGGTCCGAAAGAAATTCAACATTGATGTTTCCAAGCCGGAGATCACAATCTCTTATGACAATAATCAGTCTGAGGGAAAATACTTCAAAAAGAATCGAACAGCAACGATCACGATCAAAGAAAGGAACTTTGACAGTAATAAGACACTTGTTTACTTGACAAAAAATGGTGTAAAAACAAGATTGAAATCCAATTTTGTCAGTGATGGAGTATTACACAGCAGAGAAGATGGCAGTCAGTATTATATTTATCAAATGAATGTAGTATTTGATCAGGACGGTGAATATTCCTTAACAGCAGCAAGTACCGATCTTGCCGGAAACAAGAACCTTCCAGTAACTTATGTTGGTACTCATACAGACAGCTTTGTGATCGATAAAACAAAGCCTGTAGCGAAAATCTCCTTTGATAATAATTCTGTGAAGAATGAAAAATATTACAAAGCGGATCGAGTTGCAACCATTCGGGTAACAGAGAAAAATTTTAAAGAACTGAATGTCTCAACAAATGGAAAGAAAAGTGGATGGAGCAGTCATGGAAATGAACATGTGATGACTGTTACATTTAATGAAGATAAAGAATATCATCTTTCTATTGCAGGACAGGATCTTGCCGGAAATGTTTTAGAGAAACAAAGTGCAAAACCTTTTATCGTTGACAAGACAAAGCCTAAGATCGATCAGGTAACACCAAGTGATTCCAGTGCGAATACTGGAGCTGTTACTTGTGGATATACATTAACAGATAAGTACCTTGACAAAGGCAGTGATCAGCTAGTCGGAGAAATGAAAGGTCGTAAGTTTAAAGTAAATGAAAAACAGAAAGTGGAGAACGGATACAAAGTAACTTATCAGCAGATTCCAAATGCAATGGAAAATGATGATTATTATACATTCGTGATTCAGGCAGAAGATAAAGCCGGAAATATTTCAAAAAAATCCATTCACTTTACGGTTAATCGATATGGTTCTGTTTATCATTTATCATCTTATGCAAAATCTATTAACGGTACTTATGTAAAAGATGCTGATAAGATTGTCTTGGAAGAGATTAATCCAGATCAATTATCAGATTGCAATTTAAAAGTTGTAAGAGATAATGATCCGATTGCTTTGAAAAATGAAGATGCATCGATTGAGAAGAAACATGATAAGTGGTACAAAGTTACCTACACAGTCAATGCTTCGGCACTGAAAGAGGAAGGTACTTATCGTATCATTACATCTTCTAAGGATACGGCAAAGCATACATCTTCCAATGATATGTCAAAGAAAAAAGCGTCAATCAGTTTTGGGGTTGATACAACAAAACCAAACATCTTAATCTCAAACATTGAAGGTGGTAAGGTTTATGCCCAGGATGGAAGAACCGCAACAGTTCTTGTAAAAGACAACTTGCTGTTACAGAGTGCGAAAGTTTATGTCAATGATAATCTGATAAAGGAATACGATGAAAAAGTTCCTGAAAAGATTGACATTCCTCTGGATCAGAAAGATGAAGCTCAAAGCATTCATGTAATTGTGAAGGATGCCGCGGGAAATGAATCTGAAATTACGATGGATAACATTTATGTTACAACAAACCTATGGATCAGATTTATTCACAGTGTGCCGGCGATGGCAACTGCAGGTGGTGTATCACTTGCTGTGATTCTGGCAGCAGTTATTGTTTTACGAAAAAGAATAAAAGCAAAACCATCGGTTGAGGATGATGAAAAATAAAATCAGATGATTCCAAAGGTGCAGATACACCACTAACACAATGATCATAGTTTTAGAACTGTGTGAAATCAGATGATACCAAAGGTTTTCATTGATTCAAAGAAAACTCTTGGTCGTTTTAGAACTGTGTGAAATCAGATGATTCCAAAGGGAAAAGATTTCTGTGAAAATTTTAGGTGAGGTTTTAGAACTGTGTGAAATCAGATGATTCCAAAGGATATCGTTACGATATCGTGCTTGCAAATCGTTTTAGAACTGTGTGAAATCAGATGATTCCAAAGGGCCAAATTACACAGTGAGTAAAAATAAGAATTTTATCGAATTAATTTACTAAGGTAAAAGCTGTCGGCGATAGCAATTTATAAATTAAGGACTTAACTTTGTTCTTTTATTGAACATGAAAATAAAAAATATCGAAAAGAGGGGGAATCGAAAAGAGGGTGTAAACTTGATCATTGAAGTTTTAGAAAAAGACGTGATTCCAAAAGGAAATCGAAAGCTTTTAAATAGAAGAAACTTTTACAAACAGCATTTAACTTCTTTAGGTTTTTCTCATGTAAGAGGAAAATATGTGATACAACTGGATGATGAAAATGAGATTGAAACAATGAAAACATTACTTGAATCTTATCGGACAAAATACCAGAGTTATCCAAACAGTTATCTTCGTTCAGGAGATTACCGAAAGAAGTTTTTTGATAAAAATCGTCCAATCTTCAAAGATTATTATATATGTGCATACTGCGGAAGATTCTTAAAAAAGAAAGATGTAACAGTTGATCATATCATATCAATTAGAAAAGCTCAGAAATCAAAGATTTTGCAGTTTATTCTTCGATTGGTAAAGATCAACGACATTAATGATGAAAAGAATCTGACCGCTTCATGTGAGACATGTAATAAGAAGAAAGGACAAAAATTAAGTTTATCTTATGTACTCCGGGGAATTCTCGGTAGAAAGTCATGGTATTGGATTATCTATTATATAGTCATAATTATTGTTTTGGTCATTGTAATTTTACAATTTGTCAATCCATGACGATGAGTGCATAGCTAATTTACTTATATTTTGTATGGATTTCAAAAAAAATAAGAAGACTTGATATTTCTTATTCCCTTGTGACTAATCTTTTTATACATTATGAAATCTGTAATTCAAAATAAAAACTTACTGTAATTGCCCGTTGGATACGGGATCTGTTAGGTGGCAGAAGAGTATCTATTGTTTTTTATTTTGAAAGGAGGAGGTAACTCATTGTGGGTTACCAACACAAAGTATGAATCTGAAAAAAGTATTAAAAAAAGTGATGTACGCATGTATGTCCGCAGCAATGATCGCTGTTCCAACGGTTCCTGCTTATGCAGCACAGAGTGATGTGATTGATACATCAAGAACGGCATCCTTAACAATCCACAAATACGACATGACAGCAGCACAGAAAGGCGGAGTTGATTTAAGTCAGTTTACTGCTACTGGAAAACAGGATGCAAAAGCAGAGGAAGCTTTAAAGAAGTATCCGATCAAAGGTGTTGAATTCAGCTATCTGCGTGTCGGTGATGTAGAGCAGCAGAGTGAAGCTGGTAAAGTTCAGATGATCTATGAACTGCCAGATGCATTACAGAAGATCTTAGGATTAGCAGATTCTGATGCAGCAAAAACGGAAGGTGGAAAAGATTACTTTACAAGCCAGATCATCAACGACAAGTTAGCTTCTGCATTAGAAGATAACACTGCATCCAAAGACAAACTGGAAGATTACATGAAGACAAACAACGGAACTGCCATGGATCTTACAGATGCACAGGGTGTGACAAAGAAAGACAAGCTGCCACTTGGTCTTTATCTGATCGTAGAGACAAAAGTTCCAGAAGATGTCACTTATACAACAAACCCTTGGTTCGTGCAGTTACCATCCACTGATTCCGAAGGGGATGACTGGTTCTATGATGTTGTATGCTATCCAAAAAATGAAACTGGTATCCCAACCCTTGATAAAAGAGTTCGAAACAATCCAGATCAGGATAATGTAACAACAGCAGAACAGAGTGCTTTAGCAGATTTCACAAATGCAAGAGAAGAATACAAATACCAGAGTACCGTTACAGCATCCAAAGCTGAGAAACTTGATTATCAGTTTATCTCTAAACTGCCACACATCACATCAAGCACAACATACCTTTCTACTTATACATTCGATGATAAGATGGCAAAAGGTATGACATACAACAAAAATGCAGTGATCGCGATCTATGACAACAAAGATGCAGCAGATACAACAAACGTTAACAACGTTGACAAAAGTGGTGCGATCGCAGTATGGAAATCATCTGATACAGATCCTAAGTTTGCAGTAACATATGGTAAATCTGGAGATGATTCTACAATGAAAGTAGAAATGACAAAATCCGGATTAAACGAGATCAATAAGAAATACTCTGACAAATATATCGTTGTTTACTATACAGCAGATGTAAACACAGATGATACAGTCGTTCTTGGTGACAAAGGTAACCCTAACGATGTATCTCTGACATGGAAGAGAACATCTACAGATTACTGGGATATCTTAAAAGATAAATGTATCGTATATAGCTTTGGTTACAACTTCACAAAGAAATTCTCTGATAACAAAGGAGATGCAACAAAAGTTAAATTCGTGATCCAGAACAAATCTGACAATTACTATTTAGTAGCAAAAGCAGACAGTGACGGAATTTATCAGGTAACTGGAAAATCTGCAACAGAAGAGGGTGCAACACAGTTCAGCCCTGCATCTAGCGGAAAACTGATCATCAATGGTATTGAAGGTGATGAGTATGGATTTACAGAAACACATTCCGATGCTGGATATACATTACTGAAAAAAGAGATCATCGTAAAGATCAATTCAACAAAAGCAGATATCACACCAACACAAGCAAACATCACAGGAATCCAGTCTAAGAACGAAAATGATTCCACAGCAAACGATGGTGTAAAAAATGGTACAGAACTCGCTAATGATGTAGCAGTCCAGACAACAGGTGCATCTGCAACGGTTGACAGCAAAAAAGCAACAATGAGTGCAAATGGAGAATCCGTAAACGCATTTGTTGATATGGAAGTTACAAACCAGAAACAGTTCTTACTGCCAATGACAGGTGGTGCAGGAAGCTATGCACTGATCATCGCAGGTGTTGTTATTGCCGGATGCGGATTTATGATCGTTAAAAAGAACCAGAAACGTAAAAAAGTTCAGTAAAAATTTTAAATAAATATTTTTTCCATAAAAGTTGAAGCTTGTAAGAATGACAAGAACTGTAAAGAGACAGTATGTAACTATTTATTTAGGATTAGGCAATTATTAATTGTCTGAAAGGAGAATATCATGGAAAAAAAATTTGCAAAAAAAATTGCTACATATGCAATGGCAGCAACTATGATCGGTGGAGCAGTTATTGGCTCAGGATCAACAGGCGTATTTGCTGCTGAAAAGTATCCATCTTCAGCAACAGCCAAATCAGCTTATAGTAAGGTAATGTCTAACACAGGCACAAATTACAAAAAATCATATGAAGATTACAAGAAGGCATATGAAGATTTCATGAATCAGTATATGCAGGCACCAACGGTTGAAGAGGCTGTATTTGATCATGGATATATTTTCACAAATAATCTGTTAAGTATCAGCTTTACAGAAGTGAAATATGCAAAGTCTTATGATGTAATGATCAGCAAAGATGACAACTTTAAAGTAACGAAAACATACACAACAGAGAAACCTTCTTTGGGTGTATACACTAAGAACGATGATTTCCTTACACCTACATGGCACGGACGTTATGTAAAAGTAAGAGCTAATTATGGTTATGGAATCCATGGAAAATGGTCCGAGAAAAAAATGATTGGATGCGGAAAATTACATTTACATCAGGATTTCGTCAATGGTCCTTTTGACAATTAGATTGTAAAGATTGATTGTAAAATAAAACCCTGTCAAATTAATTTGACAGGGTATAGTAAAAAGATTATGAAACAAAAAATCATTCCAATACTGATCATATTGTTTGGTTTTGCCTTGTTGTCTTATCCGTTCATCAGTAACTACATGTTTGAAAAAAGTGCTGGTTCAACGATCAAGTCCTATGAAAAACAGGCAAAAACCTATGATCAGAAGCAAAAAGAACAGGCATTTCGGGAAGCGGAAGAATATAACAAAGACCTGATCAAGTCAGTGGTACAATTGACGGATCCGTTCAAAGTCAAAAAAAGCAATGGAGAGACACTGATCTATAATAATATCTTAAATATCGATCATTCAGGAGTGATGGGATATCTGGAAATTCCCAGTATCTCAGTCAATCTCCCAATCTATCACGGTACAGATGCAGAAATACTGGAACGTGGAGTTGGGCATCTTGCAGCATCTTCGATTCCGGTAGGTGGAAAAAGTACCCATAGTGTATTAACTGGACATACCGGACTTAGTTCCGCAAAGTTATTTACAGATCTGACGGAAATGAAAAAAGAGGATCTGTTCTTTATTCATGTACTGGATCGAACCTTAGCTTATAAAGTGGATCAGATCTCTGTGGTAAGACCAGAGGATACAAGAAAACTCCAGATCGTCAAAGGAAAAGATTATGTGACACTGGTAACATGTACCCCATATGGAGTCAATGACCATCGTTTACTGGTACGGGGTGTCAGAACCAAATATGTAAAGAAACAACGATCATCGATACGGCCAAGAAATCAGGATTCCCAGTGGATGAGAACTTATAAAAAAGCGATCGCCATCGGGCTTATGATCGTTACAGCCCTGATCTTATTAGGAAAAGTATTTCAAAAGCTTCATCGAAAGAAAACAGAACATAGACAGATCAACAGAAAGAAAGGGAGAGAGGAATGAAAAGGAATCTGATCAATTTATTAGGCATTATCTTAATGGGGATCGGAACCTTTTTGTTCCTTTCTCCCGATTTTTCTGCGTATAGACAACAAAAAAATGCAGATCAGGAGATTAAAGCCTTTCAAAAGGAAAAGAAGATTCCGAAGGAAAAAGATCCTTTCTATCAGGAGGCTTTACAGTATGATCAAAAGATCTATAAAGAAGGCCAGAAGGATCTAAAGGATGTCTGGAGTTATCGCACGTCACCGATCCGGTTGAAAGATGGCAGGAGCAACTTTGGATATATCAGGATCAAAAAGATGGATGTAAAACTTCCATTATACCTTGGAGCAACTTTAGAAAATATGAGGAAAGGTGCTGCAATCATGGGAGAGACATCCCTGCCGCTTGGTACAAAAAACAGCAACTGTGTTATCGCTGCACATCGTGGGTACGAAGGGATCCCGTATTTTCGTGAGATCGAGAGATTAAAAGTCGGAGATCGCGTGATTATAAAGAATCCTTGGGAGAAGCTTACTTATCGGGTCGAAGAGATCAAGATTATACAGCCGGATGATTCCGATCAGATCAAGATTCAGAAAGGAAAAGATATGGTAACGCTTTTAACCTGTCATCCGTACCGAGGACATGGAAGATACCGGTATGTTGTGTACTGTATCAGAGATCACGGACAAAAAATCGCGGAGAAAAAGAACAGCACGATCAAAGACATGCACTTTCAATCTTCCGAATGGGACATCCGAAGAGAAAAGATTGTTCGGTATGTTGGACTTATGCTTTTAATTTTTTTCGGGATTGGAATAATTATGCCAAAGAAAAAGAGGTGATATCTAAATGTTTCAAAAAAGTAAAAAAAATAATGTTAAATTAGCATTTGTATTAGTTGTAAGTTTAGTACTGATACTTAGTATACTTTGCCAGCATCGAACAGAAGCAAAAAAAATACCAACATTAAAAGTTTATTTTATTGATGTTGGACAGGGAAGTTCTATCTTAGTGAAATCAGAAAATAAAAATACTTTGATTGATACGGGCGATGAAAAATATTACGATAAACTAGATTCTTTTTTGAAAAAGAACAATATTGATACAGTTGATCAGATGATTTTAACTCATAATGATCCAGATCATATAGGAAATGCTGATAAACTGATCAAAACAAGAAAGGTAAAATCAATTATTCGGGCAAAATATGGATATAAGAAAAATAAATCTACAAAAGATGCAAAAGAATTAAATACAGCAATTTCTAAATATCACATTAAAACATTAAAAGTAAAAACAGGAAATAAGATTGATTTTGGAAATAATGCAAAAGGTACTGTGTTATCCCCTGGTAAAAACTACAAAAAAGTAAATCAAACAAGTATTGTAATTCGTTTAGTTTACGGAAAATATAGTTATTTATTTACTGGAGATATTTATAGTTCCAATGAGTCAGAGCTTATTAAAAAGTTCAATGTGAGATCAACTGTGTTACAGATTCCGCACCATGGCTCTTATACATCCAGTAGCGAAGCTTTCCTGAAAAAAGTTAATGCTAAGTATGCAGTAATTTCCTGTGGAAAAAATAATCCATACAATCATCCTCGTCCAGAAGCAATGAGACGAATAAAAAAATATATCAGTAATAAAAATTTGTATCGAACAGATCAGGATGGAACCATTCTATTTTCTAATGATACAAAAAAACTGACTATACAACTTAAATAGGAGGATATGGACATGAAAAAACATAATTCATATATATGGTCAGCTAGAAATAAGATTGTATTATGTTTAATAGCAGTAATCTCACTAACCAGTGGAATGATGTTGAATTATATGAAAAATGCTCATGCGTGGAATCAAGAAGGTAAAGATAGAACAAGCTCAAAATCATGGCCGGATAATAATTGTTTTACTTATTTTCAAGTTGAGGGTCCATGGGGAACTTCAACAATTCATTGTAAAATTCGCCAAAATGATAACACGGATTATAACAATGATAATTTTAATAATGCTCGTAGAACATTGTCAATTGAAGAAGCTGGTGTTGATGGTAAAAATCCATATGGTTTATCATTTGCAAATTCAAAACCAACAACCTATAAAAATCCAGATGGGAATTATACATTGTTTGATGTGAAAATTAAATACAATTGTCCAGCACACTACTATCATAGCAGTCAATCTTTGGATGCACCCTCTGCAACAAGTGATAACTTTGCAGTCTCAGGCACTGCAGGTCATAATAAGTCTGATCATCAAGTTACTACTACTATAAAAATGAGCATCTATAATACTGGCGTTACAACCTATAAAGTAAAAAATAAAGTATATAGACGATATAAAAACTGTAAAGCAACAGTTCGTTTATGGAGTCGGGATAAATATAAAGTTTCTTATAACGGAAATGGTGGAAGTGTTAACCAGTCAGAAAAAGAATTTTATGATGGAGATAATTTTACATTTCCTTCTGCATCAAGAAAAGGTTACACATTAAATGGTTGGTATGATAACAAACATCAAATGTGGTCAAATACTGGATGGGTAGTATGTGGAGAAAACTATGTAGAAACTGCTCAATGGACCGCTAATCAGTATAATGTATTCTTTGATGATAATGGAGCTGATTCTGGAAATGTTTCAGATAGTACAGCAACCTATGATAGTAACTTTACTCTTCCAGAAAGTGGATATAAAAAGAAAGGTTACAAGTTTTTGGGTTGGAGCACTGATAAAAACGCAACATCTCCTCAGTATACCGCAGGACAGACTTTTACCTATCGAACAGACGGAGATACCGTATTTTATGCTGTATGGGCAAAAAGTGATTTCGAAGTAAAATTCCACGGAAACGGATCATCTGCTGCAGATTACACAGCAGATCTTACTTATAATAAATCCGTAAGTTTACCGAAAAATGTATTTGAACGTCCTGGATATACGTTTATTGGATGGGTTGAAGATCCGACACGAGACACAGTACAGCCAGATTATACCGATGGACAGGCAGTAAAAGATCTATGTGAACCAGGAGAAACATACCATTTGTACGCTATCTGGAAAAAGAGCGATGGAAGTTTTGAGACGAAGAACATCATCCATGATGACAAGATGTTCTTAGGAGATGTGAATCTTACCGGACAGAATGGAACTGGATACAGCAATGCAAACATTGATTCCAAATCTGCACACATCGACAAAGAAGATGATCCGGGATATTTTACAGACCGTTATGGATCAAACAATAATTAAGTTTTGTAAAAGAAACAGGAGGAAGCCATACATGAAAAATAAGTTGAAAAAAAATCTGAAAAAGATCGGAACATTCTTCTTATCTTTGCTCACATTGTTTTCATCTCTCTTTGGCGGGTTAGCAGGAATGCCAACACCGATCACTAACGTCAGTGCCAAAGAAGGAACAGCAACAGTAAGCATGAGTAAAGCAAGAGGCAGTTTTGGGATCAGGGAACTTGGACGAGCGTCCAGTGAAGGCTTATGGAAGATCAAAGCCGGCGGAAAGCAGACATTTTGTCTTGATTCCGGAAAGAGCATGTGCAACGGAGATACCGTGGAGTATAAGACCGCTAATGCCGTGAAATATGGCAAAAAATCCATTGCAAAAGCACTGACTCATTACGAGCAGGGTTCTAAGAGCGAGAAAAGCTTTATCTTAACACAGGCTTATATCTGGGCATGTGGAAAAGGAAAGAGCAAACAGACAACAGTCTATCAGGCAGGAAAAAACATCGATGGTGGATATTCCACATCTGACGCAAAAAAATTCTGCGATGCGATCGATAAGACTGGTCCGCAGGGAACAATCTATTATTATAAAGTAAAGAAATGTGTCAAAGGAAAAAAACATGATTCCCATCAGATGCTGTATCGATTAAATGACACTCCATATACGAAGCCTAAAACAGCTTCCATTGGTGCATCTAATAGTGATTCCAAGCCAAAAGAGATCAGTCTCCAGATCAAGAAAAGAGATGCTGACACAGGAGCCTTATTATCCGGAGCAACCTTCTTATTCTACTGTGACGGAGTCTATGTGGACAAAGCAACAACAGGAGATGATGGAGTTGCAAAGGTCACTTATAGCCGAGCGATCAGTGCATCCTATACCATTCCAAGGGAGGAAGAAAAGGTATATGTCACAAACTGGGATGAACTGTCTGAAAAACAGCAAAAAGAACAAACAGAAGTATTAAAGCGTTATAAATCCAAAGCTGCTGCGAAGAAAGCAGCGACTGCCGAAGCAAAAGCAAAAGTCAAAGCGTCCATTGAATCCCAGATGAATGCGAAACATGTATGGACGGTCAAAGAAGGAACCGCACCTTTTGGACACCTGCTAAATGACACGACGCAGACATTACAGGAAGGAAATGGGAAACGCAGCACACTGAAATTTGGGGATGTCTCAAATACATGGAGCCCCATCAAGATTCATTTACATAAACAGTGTAGCGAGGATTACGGAGTAGAAGCTTCTTTTGAAGGTGCGATCTATGGTATCTATGCAGAAGAAGATATCAAGGGTTCCGATAACAAAACGGTCCTTTATCCGGCTGGTACAGAAGTTGGAAGGATCACGACCGATAAGAATGGAGATGGCGTTTCCGGAGATCTTCATCCTGGAAAATATTATCTAAAAGAACTTGTACCACCAAAAGGATTCCGCATAACAGCAGAGAATGAAGCAGGCGGAAAGATCAAAGTCTATCTGAACAATACAGATGAAACAGTTACTGCAAACGAAAAACCAACACAGGGAAAACTAAGTATCAAGAAATACTATGTCACAGGAAGTACAAAAGTCAAAGAACCGGATGCTGTCTTTGAGATCAAGAACATCAACGACGATGTTGTTGATACGATCACAACGGATTCTGAGGGTGTGGCAACAACAAAACTGCTGCCATATGGATCTTATACCATTCATCAGACAAAAGGAAAAGCAGGCTATGAGATGGCACAGGATATGACAAAGACGATCGAGGAAATGAACGGTGATGGGACTCCGATCACTTATACGTTTGAATGTGAGAACAAGGAAAAGAAAGCCCGTATCTCTGTAATAAAGAAGTTAGTCATTGATGATGATGAGACAGATACCCATCAGGAAAAAGAAGAAGTGAAAGCCAAGTTTGAGATCATCAACAAAGCAACAAAAAAAGTTGCCGATACGATCACAACGAATACGGAAGGATATGCAGAATCCAAAGAGCTGGATCCGGGAACATATTATGTTCATCAGATCGAAGGAACTCCAAACTATAAATTTAGTGAGGATTCCGCAGATATCAAGATCGAGGATGGAGATACAGGAAAATACAATCACAATGTTGTATTAAAGAACTATGGTTCCACAAAACTTCGTATCATCAAGAAGATGAGTAAGAATAAACGAAGCAAGGCAGAAGTTGGAGCTTCCTTTACGGTTCTGGATGCATCTTATACCAAAGATATTGAAAAACAGGATCTTGGAAATGCACAAAAAAGGATTGACTATATCAATTCCCTGGACAAAAAAGCAATCCTTGGAGAGATCGTAACGAACAAAGAGGGAAAAGCTGCCCTGATGTTAGACAAATACAGTAAGAAGAATGGATTTGTCGTTATTCAGACCATGGGAGCTGACGGATATGATCTGATGGGAATCTACTATTCCAAAGATCATAACCCAAAGACGGAAAAAGGACAGGATGTTTATGAGATTGAGGCATCTGATCCATACTCTGATTCCGGATGGGTAGAGATCTACAAGCAAAAGAGAGTCGCAGCGGATGAATATGTACCAGAAGTCGGAGCGAAGTTTGAATTAAAAGAAGCGGATGGACATGTCGTAGAAACACTGACGATCGGAAAGGACGGAAAAGCAAAGACCAGCGAAAAAGTAGCACTGGGAGCTTATATCCTGCATCAGGTAGCCGGTGAAAATGGCTGCACAAAAGAACAGGATAAGCATGACTGGATCGAAGATCAGGATATCGTCTTAACAAAAGACAACAAAAATAAGACTGTCAGCTATTCTTACGATGATAATGAAAAACCGATTGAAGTAGAACTTGTCAAACAATCCTCTGAAACAAAAAAACTGTTAAACGGAGCTGTCTACAAAGTCTATGACAGTGAAAAGAATCAGGTGGCAACATTAACGACAGGAACGACCTCTGACGGGAAAGCATCCTGCAGACTGCCATATGGAACTTATACGATCAAAGAAACAACTGCACCGGATGGTTACAATCTTGATACAGAACAAAGAACCTTTACCTTAAGTGAAAAGTCTGACAGCATCAAGATCAAATATGACAATGCCGGAAACGGAAAAGCAACCTTAAACGAGACAGATACACCGGTCATGGGTTCAATCTCCCTACAGAAGAAAGGAGAGTATCTGACAGGACATGATGGGGATGCAGGATTCACATATGAAGATGATAACATCAATGGAGCTGTTTACGGCTTGTTTGCCAAAGAAGATATCACAAAAGATGATGGAACCGTTGTATGGAAAGCGGGAACAAAGATCGATGAAAAGACAACAAGCAAAGACGGACCAGTGAATTTCACAAGAACAGACAGCGATGGAAAACAGACAACTAATTTCTATCAGGGCCACTATTATGTCAAAGAACTTTCCGGTCCAAACGGATATACCATTGATAAAGAAGAGCATGAAGTCAATATCACATGGGATACGAAACCAGATGCTATGAACAATCTGAATAAAAACAATACAACGCCGGATGTGGAAGATCCAATGGGAAGTGAAGATGCGAAACCATCAACAGGGATCTATGTTCTGGAAGAAGGCGAAACTTTAAACAAAGAATTTGCCAATGCAGAGACGATCACGTTTACATGGGAAAAGGCAGCGGACGGCGTCCAGACAAAAGACGTTTCCCAGAACAAGGACGGAAGTGTTGTTTTATGGAAAGATGGAAACAACTATTATGTATCCACACAGAGAGCCGGACAGGTCATCTACATGAACGCTGTATCAAACAAGATGTTCTTAAACTGTACAGCACTGACAACAATCAAATTTAAAAACATTGATACTTCACAGACCGTGGATATGTCTGAGATGTTTGCCGGATGCGGAGCATTAAAAGAACTCGACTTATCAAGTTTCAACACATCTAATGTGGAAGATGTATCCAAGATGTTTTACGGATGTTCTGAACTAAAGACAACCTATACACAGGATCAGAAGTTACAGATCACGGATGATTACGTGGCAGCAAAAGGATTACAGATCACAGCTTCTCCAAAAACAGACTTTATGTTAGGAGATAAATACAAAGCCAGTGATTTTGACTTCTCTATGCTCTATGATGATAATGGAGAGGAAACACTGGAAGATGTGACGGACGCAGATGTCAGCTTCAATCCAACCTATGCAGATATGTCTGGAAAACAGAAAGTTCAGATCAGCTTTAAGTCATCCAGTAAATATGCAAAATACCAGACGATTGAAACAACAGTCAAAGTCATCGATCCTGATGATACGAGTGATGTATCCTTAGATACGGCAAAACATGTAAACATCGACCTGAACCTGACTGATAAGCTTCAGAAATACAGCATTCAGTTTATTAAAACAGATAACAAAGGAAATATGTTACCGGGTGCGAAGTTTGCATTAAAAGCAGCCTGTGAGATTGTGGACCGCAATGGAAAGACGATCTTTAAGAAAGGTGATACGATCGCAACAACCGTTTCCGAAGATGATCAGTTTGGTTATCTGGAATTCTTCGGACTGCCAACTGGTATTTATGCAAAAGACGGTGTTGGCAAAGAAATGTATACGGTGGAAGAGATCGAAGCACCACTTGGATATAATAAGTCCGATGAAAAGCTGACATTCAGCGGAGAAGTATTAAACAATACGGCTACGGACCTTATCCATGATGTGGCATCCCAGGGAAATACCAATACCGATGAAACAACTTACAAACATGATTCCAAGACAATTGTCAACACTCCATCAGATTATGTGCAGGTGAAGAAGTATTGGATCGATGATAACAACTTTATGAACACAAGACCTGTATCAGTGACCATCAAGGCAGAACATAAGAATACACATGAAGTGAAAACTTATGTTCTGAACAAAGATAATAACTGGGCAATGCAGACAGATATCAAGCGTGGTGAGGAAAAGAACTATACGTTTAGTGAAGTTTGTAATGCAGCAGGTTACACAAGAGTCAGTGAAGCAAGTGGTGATTGGGATAAAAATACTTATACTTTGTCTTATACAAACAAATATGATAAGAGTGATAAAGTACGAATTGTTGTCAAGAAAAACTGGAATGACAGCAATAACAGTGATGGTATCCGCCCAAATTCTGTTAATATAAGAGTTTATAGGAATGGAACAAAAACGGATTACCATGATACGTTAAGTGCAAGCAATAACTGGACTGCAGAATTTAATAACCTCAATAAGACTGATCCTGTTGGAGAAGATTACGAATATGAAGTGAAAGAAGATTCATCTTCTGTTGTTAACGGAAATGCCAAAACAGGTTATGAAGTGGCATATGAAGTAAAGAAATCAACGGATAAATCTACAGGTATCACAACGATCTCAACAGATATCACAAACACACATAGTCCAGATTCAACCACAAGATCCATTCAGAAGAAATGGAGTGATAACAACGATTCCGATGGCATCCGCCCAGATTCTGTCAAGTTCAATCTTGTCGGAAACGGAAAAGTCGCAGATACCGTAACCTTGTCTGAAAAGAATGGATGGAAAGCGACATCCAAGCTCGTTCCAAAGAAAGAGAATGGAAAAGCGATCACTTATACATGGCAGGAAGTACAAGAAGGTGTGGTCACAGGAGAGAGTCAGATCGGATATAAGGCAACTTATACAACCGATAAAGCTGATCCTGATACAACGATCGCAACCAATACCCATACACCGGGAAGAGGAAAGGTAACGATCACGAAAGAGATCGATCCATCTAACTTAAACATGGATATCGGAAGTGCGAAATTTACGTTTACACTGAAAGGAACCGATGCCTATGGAAAGAAACATACGTACAAGGAAGAGATTGAATTCAGCAAGGATGAAGTGGCAAAACAGTTAAAAGCTCATCCGGGAGAAAGAATCAAACTTTCTGCAACCTTCGATGATCTGATCTACGGTACTTATACATGTAGCGAGAGTGGTGGAGAAAAATACTTTAAGCTCCTGACACTTACATCTGACAGCACCAATGCAACGGTTGACCAGAGCAAAGGAACTGTAACATTTAAGATCGGACCAGAAGGAACTATGGGAAATGCGAAACTGACAGCAGATGCAACTTTCGTTAACCAGATGATCCGTGGATCCGTAAAATTAGTTAAGAAAGATTCCTCCGGAAAACGATTAAAAGGTGTGGAATTTACGATCGAAGATTCCGATGGAAACAAGATCGCAAGTGACATAACAAACGAAAATGGAGAGATTAAGTTTGATGGATTACTGCCGGATAAGTATAAGATCACAGAGACAAAGACACAGAGCGGTAAGACACTGTTAAAAGAACCGATCAATGTAACGATCCCAATGACAGTGACACAAAGCGAAGTGAACGATCAAAATATCGATGTGAGCAATGCGATCAAGCAGGGAAATAACTATTATTTCTATCACTTAACTTATGAGGTGAGCAATGATTCCACACTGAACCTGCCATCAACTGGTGGATTCAGTAATATCAAGACTTACCTTCCACTGATCGGTGGATTCGTACTGATCTTAGCAGCAGGATTCTATTATCTGAAAAAGAAAAAGGGTATGAAAATCCTGAAGAAGAAAAAATAACAACCAATAATGATCTCACAGTCTTTGGGCTGTGGGATCGTTTCTGTAAAAAGAGGAGAAGAACAAGATGGAAAAATGTTTCGATGAAAAGAGAATAGCAAAACTTACAGGAACCGCCGTACAGGATGATGAAACATTTAAAGCAGAAGGTGGATTTGTTCCTGAAAGAGATCAGTTTTATTTTGAGATGAAGCAGGGAGATTATGTTTTTATGGTTGGATTTAAAGAGCTGCTGATATGTCTGCGACTACTTGAAAAGATGGATGAAATCCCAGAGATCGGTGAAAAATGGTGGCAGCAGATGGCAACACTTTATGGGAATGATATTTACATGCTAAAATATGATGAAGCAAAATAAAATCATATACAGGAGACGATGTCATGAAAGAAATTAAGTTTGTCATAGGCAGAGGTCGATAAGCAGAATGTCGATACGAGAGGAGAAAGATGTGAAGAAAAACCAAGATGAAGAGATTAATAAAGAAATTGTAAAATCAGTAATCAGTCGAGGAATCCCAGTTGAAAAGTTCTTTGAGCTTGGTGGAGAAATAATAAAGTTAGACCCAAGCCCTAACTCAACACATGTTAATGTGTTTGAGATGGCAGGGATTGATCCAAAGAAAGTGGAAGAAAACACGAAACTGATTAATGACCTGATTAATTCTATGAACTGAACCCTAAAAGTATTCCCGTCAAAGGGATAGCGGCATAAGTGAATATGCCCTGATCGGTACGAACAGCCAGAATCTTCTGGTCAGAGATGAGTAATTGTTACGACTGTCAGAAGCCTCTTCCATAGGAACTACTGTACCGCATGGGAGAGGTAATTCACATGATTATTATGATATGTTTAAAGATGTTTATCAGGTTATAAAAGTAATTGGAAAATATAAAAAAACACCACAGAATAGTTTTTATAATTATGCTGCTTAAAATTTAATTCGAAGGAGATATCGCAAATAATGTTAAAAAATAGCAAAATTCAATTTGAAAATCCCGAACTAAAAAAAATAGTTTTTTATGAAAATTTAAATTTTAATACAGAGAAATATGATGGTATGAAATTAATAGGAAATACTAAAATTAAAAGAAGAATAAATAATAATTCTGCTATAGTAAATTTCAGATTGAATATAGGAGAAGATAATGATAAATTTCCTTTTTATTGTGTTCTAGAAATGGAATCTGTCTTTCAATGGGAAAAAGATATTGATGATCATTTTGTTGAGGAACTTTTAAAAACAAATGCGTCTTCATTATTATTAGGATACATGAGACCAATAGTTGCAAATGTTACTGGAATGACAAAATATCCTTCTTTTAATATTCCATTCTTAGATATGAGCGAAAATGAGGCAGAAATTTCTTGGAGTGAATAATATCATAAAGTAATATATTAAAATTGTATAACTCTCTCATATCTGGTAAAATATATGAGTAGTTAAATCTCAAATAATAACAACTATGGACTCCTTGATGGGGTCCTTTTTTATTTTAAAATCTTATATATGAAAAATGAAAAAGAAAAAAATCTATCATATTTAGTATGTAAAAAGTTAAAAATAACCTGATCAGAAAGAGAAAATGTAGAAGGAACACATGTAGATTGGTGGATATATGAAGAATCAGATCCACAAAAGTATTTTGGGGAGGTAAAAAATAATGAATAATGTATATTTTGAAAATATCGATCAAGTTGGAAAATTATATTTAGAATATGTTTTTTATGAATTTGAATACGAGCCTATTTTATTCTTATGCACAGATAAAAATAAAAATTTATATCTCTGTTTGTGCTCAGAAATTCGCTACGAACAAAAGTGGATTATTACAAAATGTAATATGGATATATTAAAATTATTATTAAATAAAGAAATAGATATTGCTTCTGCTTTTCTAATTTCAAAGGAGGCAATTATCGTTACAATGGATTTAAAAGGAAATGAAAAAAATTTTAAAATACCAATGTCGAAAATAGATCCTCTAGATTTACCGAAAGAGGGGACTTTTATAAAAGGAAATGAAAAAGCTTTAAATTATTTACTAAAAAAAGAAATAAAAAAATACAAACACAATTAAAAATAACAATTGACATAAGTTATAACAATGTAATAATTGAAAGGGAAAATAATAGCTTTTAATTTAATTTTATCCTCCAGTCCAATTTCGGATTGGAGGATTTTTTTTTGAACATTTTGATATATTGTAGCTGTATAACTTGCAAACAGCTACATACTTGTGCTATAATAAGAGTATGAAAAGAGAATATAAAGTTACAAAAACAACAACATCACTGATCAAGTATCATTTCGTTTTTTGCCCAAAGTATCGAAGAAAGATATTTCTGATCCCTGGGGTAGAAGAACGAATGAAAGAATTGACAAAGGAACAGTGTGAAAAGGATCAGATCGAGATTCTTGAGATGAAATGTGATGTGGATCATGTATATTTATATGTAAGAGCATATCCACAGACAACAATAACAAGGATCATGGGGAGCATCAGAGAGTACACATCAAAAATATTAAGAAAGGAATTTAAAGAACTATCAAAAATGAGTTCTCTTTGGACTAGATCTTATTTTGTTAGCACAGAAGATTTTATTAGTCTGGATACGATCAAATGGTATGTTGAACAGCAAAAAACTAGAGGGTAAGTAAAATTGGAGGTAGATTATGAGTAAGGTAAAAAAAGGAAAACGAGTGGCAGCAGCAGCGATGGCTGTTGCGTTATCTATGGCTACGGTAACGACTGGTGTGTTGCCGAACACGGAAGTTCATGTTCATGCAGAAGAATTGGATAGAACGTGGACCAAATTGGCTGATTCTAGCGTAGATGGTTTTTATTATAGGGAAGATCAGCATGGAAATATCGAGTGTGTAACGGATAAAACCTGTGTATACACATCATATGATCAAATGGTTAAAGAAATTGCTTCCATAGCAAAAAGAATCTTTCTTGAAAATAAATATGCAAGGTATGATTTTGATATTCCCGTTGAAATAAAATCAGGTCATACGATTGAAGATATTGAGAATGGAAAATGTGATAAAGATATTCATAATGAAATTTATAAAGATACAGGGAAGCCAAATGAAGGGCATACAATGTCTGCATTTACTGTTGGAGGAGGCAATCTGCTGGCAGAGAATCGTTCAGATGGGATAAAATATTCAGATGGTGGATATAAAGGATACTATTCTGGAAGTGGTGGATATGGAGATAGACGGGATAGATATCAAGAAGCTACAAAGAAATTAGATGAAGTTATCAGATCATTGAATCTTGATGGAAAATCTGATTATGATAAATTTAAAGCAGTAACGAACTGGATTGTTTCAAATGTGCGATATGACGATGATAATGAAACAAAATATCAGCACGACCTAACAGGAGCTGTCTTAGATGGATTGGCCGTTTGCGATGGATACGCAGGAACCTTTTATTATATGGCAAATGCTGTAGGCTTAAATGCTTTGTTTGAAGATGGTATAGGAAATGATAATAGAATTCGACATGCATGGAATCTGGTACAGATTGACGGAATTTACTATTATGCAGATCCTACAAATGCATATTTTAAAGAGGATGGAGAACCAGGAAGTGAAGTATTATATGGACAGAAATACTTTTTCTCTCTGTACACACCAGACAGTACTACAATAAAAGATACCTACAAAATCTCACAGGATGACTACTTGAAAGAGCATTCTGTATGTAAAGGAAATCATAAATTGTATGAATCTGGAGGGCGAGACGTAACTTGTGAGACACCTGCACAAACACAATATCGTTGTGCAAATAAGGGTTGTCTTTACACAGAATGGGTAAAAACAAAAGATCCACTAGGTCATATATGGGAAGAAGAAGGAACAGTCACACAAAAGCAGACATGTACAGAACCAGAGATTACAACATATAAATGTATTAGAACAGATGCTTATGATGGATATGTTTGTGATAAAAAGAAAAAAGTAGAAACAAAACCAGCACTAGGACACGCTTGGGATGTAGGAAAGATTACAAAAGAAGCTACCTGTTCCGAAACAGGAGTTAAGACTTATACCTGTAGTCGCTGCGGTGGAACAAAGACCGAAGATATCCCAAAAACAAAACATGACTATGAAGAGCATGTAGTAAAAGCTCCTACTTGCACAGAAAAAGGTGTTAGCTACTATGTATGTAAAAACTGTGGACTTACAACATCAAGACGACAGACACCTGCGACTGGGCATATCCATACAGAAGTACGGAATCAAAAGGATGCAACATATAAGGAAAATGGGTACACCGGAGATACTTACTGCAAAGATTGTGGTAAGAAACTGGAAACAGGAACCGTGATCCCAAAATTGGTAGAGAAAGAACATGATTACGGCGAATGGGTTCTTGATCAGGCTCCAACGTGCAAAAAATACGGGGCAAGGCACAGAATCTGCAAGAACTGCGGAGATCGAGAGGTCGATGTGCTTGACAAGGTCGATCATTCATGGGAACTTGTCTCAACGACACCTGCTACATGCACCATTGGAGAAATCCAACATTATAAGTGCAGCGTTTGTGGAGAGACAAAAGATGTGACATTAAGTAATCCATTAGGAGAGCATTCCTGGGATGAAGGAAAAGTAACCAAAAAAGCTACCTGTACGGAAGATGGAGAAAAGACTTATACCTGTACTGTCTGCAATACGACAAAGACAGAAGTCATTCCTGCTACCGGACATCAGCACAAAGAAGTAAGAAACGCAAAGAAAGCTACCTGTACCGAAGATGGCTATACAGGAGATACTTACTGTACCGACTGTAATACAAAACTGGAATCCGGAACAGTGATCAATAAACTCGGTCATACATGGGATAACGGAGTGATTACAAAAGAAGCAACAGAAACCGAGGAAGGTGTTAAGACTTATACTTGTAAAACATGTGGAGAAACAAAAACAGAAAAGATTCCAGTTGCATCCCACCATTGGGATCAGGGAACGATCACAAAGAAAGCTACTTGTACAGAAAACGGAGAAAAGACGTATTATTGTACCGATGCAGACTGTAATAAAACATATGTAGAGACGATTCCTGCCACTGGACATCAGCATACAGAACTCAGAGATAAAAAAACAGCCACATGCGGAGAAGATGGCTACAGTGGAGATCTTTATTGTAAAGATTGTGGTCAGCTGATCAGTAAAGGAGCAGTAGTGAAAGCCACTGGACATTCTTGGGATAGTGGAAAAGTAACCGAAGTTGCGACTTGTAAGAAAGAAGGAACAAAGACTTATACTTGCAAGAACTGTGGAGAGACAAAGACAGAATCCATTCCAAAGACAGAACATCAGTGGAATGATGGAGAAGTTACAAAAGAGGCTACCTGTGCAGAAGAAGGAGTGAAGACTTATACATGCAGCATTTGTAAAGATACAAAGGCAGAAGTGATTCCAAAGAAAGAACACAGCTTCGATGAAGGAAAGATCCAGAAAGAAGCTACTTGTACAGAAGATGGCTTGAAAATCTACACCTGCAAGGCTTGTGGAGAAACCAAAGAAGAGGTACTAAAAGCAACAGGGCATCAGCATACAGAACTCCGCAATGAAAAGAAAGCGACCTGTACGGAAGAAGGTTACACAGGAGATACTTACTGTACCGACTGCGGCGAGCTGATCAAAAAAGGCTCTGTGACAGAAAAAGCCGGTCATAACTGGGAAGTAACCAGTGAAGAGAAAGCTACTTGTGAAAAAGATGGTTCTAAGACATACACTTGTGCAGACTGCAAAGGGACAAAGACAGAGACGATCTCAGCGACTGGGCACAAGTTTGATTCCTGGAAGACTGTAAAAGCCCAGAGTATCTACAGCGGAGCTGTACAGGAACGTATCTGTAATGCCTGTGGTAAAAAAGAAACCAGAGTTATTGGAAGCAAGTTAAAACCTGTTTTGAAAGTCAATGCATCATCCTTAAAGCTGAAACGCAAACAGTCAACAAAGAAATTTGTGGTAAGCAGACTTGCAAAGGGGGATTTCGTAAAGACTTGGACAAGCAGCAACAAGAAGATTGTGAAAATTTCTGGAAGTAAAAATGGAACATGCACGATCAAAGCCGGAAATAAAACGGGAAAAGCAAAGATCACGATCACACTGGCAAGTGGACTGAAAAAGACAATAAATGTTACGGTTCAGAAAAAAGCTGTTACTTGCACATCCATTAAAAATGTACCAAAGAAGCTGACACTAAAACGCAAGAGATCTTATCAGTTAAAACCAGTGATCAATCCGATCACATGCACTTACAAAGCGATATATAAGACTTCTAACAAAAAGATTGTAAAAGTGACATCAAGAGGAAAGATCACAGCAGTAAAGAAAGGAAAAGCAAAGATCACAGTTATGGTTGGCAAGAAAAAGTTTGTTTGTACGGTAACGGTTCGGTAAGGAGATAACGAAATGGAAGAAATGTCAGATGAAGACTGGCTAAAGTGGACTTCGGAAAACGTACCTACAGTCAAATACAAAGATTGTTGTACGGGAAAAATTTATGAGGTCAACCCTAAAATAGATAATACGTTTTGGGATACCTATTACAAAAGAGGATTCGGTTCTGGTGATTTTATTCTATTAGATGGAGAGTTACCAGGTGAACTACCACAGACCGTAAAGGTCTGTGGCTTCTGTTAAATAGTTTACCAGACTCAGGATTCAGAAATGATTCCTACGATATTTAGGTCATGATACCTTCGGTTGACGCAACAGACCGTTGCTCTATCGTACATATTTAAGTTAGGTCAGAGTAAGCAAAGCCTTGTGATATGTATGCAAAAAGCCTTTCTATCATTGTCGAGTTGAGGACGGAACAACCGTATGGTAACAGTACGGCATAGTACGCATAACCAGGCAGAGTATTTAATTGACGCTGCGTATCCACACACCTAAAGGTATGTGGATACGCAGCTGAGAATTTTATAAAAAGATCCTAGCGATCAGTAAAAAATGAAAAGACTCAGAAGAAAAAAATAAAGTAACTGTGACTATGACGTTTATCGACATATACTTCAGATACGTCCTTTTGTACAATAGAATCAGAAAATAAAAACAAAGAAAGAAGGAAATGGAAAACAATGCAGCAGTATTATACATTCGATCAACTGGTTGAACAGCTACCTGAAATTTGCAAAGAACAAAGACGATTTTTGCAACTGACTCAAGCAGATGTAGTTGAAAGACTGGAAAAAGAAACAGGAGTCAGAAAAGATCAGTCAAAGATCAGTATGTTTGAATCAGGAAAGATCGCAATCCCAGATTTCTTATCTGATTACTGTTCCATACTTGATATTCGTTTTCCAGCTCCTTCTTATCGAAAGGAGTATCTTGTGGAAAAGAAAGATGTTACAAGAGAAGCAATCGTAAATGAAATGCATTATATGAAAGATGTTGTGACAAATATTATGCTTGATATTGGATATGACATTGAAGAAGATCATAATGAAATTGATATCATTTCTGTTGAAAAATACTATTGTGTAAGAGTAAGCATTCCTAGAATTTGCGAAGACGACATTGATTATTTAACAAATAATTATATTTTTGCATTTATGGCAGCAGAAGATGGACCAAGATTATGTGGAAGGATGCAAGTATATTCTATCTTTCCAGTAGCATATGTAAATATCCCTATGGATCGTGAAATCTTAATGTATACTGATGGAGAAACTGCAGACCTTGGAGAAATGGGACTGTATATGCATAATGTAATGAGCAAATATATCAAAAAAAAGACAAAACATAGTTGTGAAGAAATTCATGATGATTTGGATTTACTTCCAGAAGAACTATTCCTCGAATTAATAGAACATAGAATCCTACTCATTGGCGACATTTATGTGTATGAATCAGACAGGAAAAAAGGTTGCTTTACAGCGATGATGAAATATCTTTATCAATGGTTTGGACAAGATTCTACCTGGATCTGTAATACATCTCCAGTCTATTTGAAAGAGGATGAGTATGAATATAGGGAAATGAAGGTTGGTTATGACTATCCAGAAAAAGCAGATTCAGATATTCAGTTATTCGTTGATACAAATATTAATATCTTCAAAAAATTTGGAGATATAGAGATTGTAACATTATCGAATATGACAAGTGGAGAATTTCCTTATGTTATTCATAAAGGTATTTTCTAAAAGGAGCTTAAGACAGGTACTTTGGTATCTGTCTTTTTTATATGTGATTTTTCTTTTTTGAATTTTCTCTTATATTTGTTGTAGAAATCGTAGATTTCATAAATCATATGGTCAAATTATGTACCAAATAATCTTAAATTATTGAATCATATACAAAAAAACAATTAAGGATACCGTCTCTTGAGGAGTATTTGAATATTTGTAAAAGATATCATATGAAGCCTGTAATTAAAATCAAGCAAAAGATGAAAAAAGATACGATCATACAAAGGAATAAAAATTGTAACAAGTGATGATGCTTTGTGGAAAGAGTAAGAAGGATGATCTCACAGTCTTTGAACTGTGGGATCGTTATTTTTATCGAGAAATATCGGAAAAGGAAACAAAAGAAAAATAATATAAGATT